>Ga0208645_1000065_pt1 | contig 172240 bp, 152 predicted proteins | sample VirMetDEL_Sep_01_FD_184519 | JGI IMG/M metagenome (GOLD analysis project Ga0208645, IMG submission 184519) | Aqueous microbial communities from the Delaware River and Bay under freshwater to marine salinity gradient to study organic matter... | ecosystem: Environmental > Aquatic > Marine >...
TTTGCCTGGTGGCAATAGCGCTGTGGAACCACCTGATCCCATTCCGAACTCAGAAGTGAAACGCAGCTGCGACGATGGTAGTGTAGCATTCGCTATGCGAGAGTAGTTCACCGCCAGGCTCCCAATTAGTAAACAAGCCCGTCTCGAAAGAGGCGGGCTTTTTGCATTTAGCGGCCTAAAAAGCTGTCCCAATCTTTCCATACCGGCTGCAGGCCTTGCTGTATTAATGCCTTTGCTACCAGTTGTGGTGAGCGATTATCGTCGATACTGAATTGCTCGAGGTTTTCTGGTTCTACACTGTAACCACCAGGTTGAGTTTTTGAGCCGGCGCTGACACTGGTTATGGCCAGCGGCACCACGTGTTGGCGGAATAGGGCAGACTCGCGGGTTGACAGGCTAATCTCCAGCTCTGGTGCAAACAAGCGAAAGGCGCAAATTAACTGGATAAGTTCTTTGTCGCTGATGGGGTTTGCTACTGTGCCACCGCCACTGCATGGCCTGATACGCGGCACGGATAAACTAAAACGGCATTGCCAGTAGTGTTGTTGTAAGTAACGCAGATGCTGTGCCAGCAAGATGGCGTCGGTGCGCCAGTCGCTAAGACCAAGCAAAATACCCAGGCCTATTTTATCAATCCCGGCTTGACCCACTCTGTCAGGTGCATCCAGCCGCCAGTGAATATCACTCTTTTTACCCTTCAGATGATACTGTTGATACGCCGCTGCATTATAGGTTTCCTGATACAGCATTACCGCATCGACGCCGAGAGCCTTTAGCTTGTCATATTCTACGCAGCTTAGCGGCTGTACTTCTAATTGCACACTACTGAAGTATCTGCGAACTAATGGCAGTACATCACAAAAATAGTCTATACCTACTTTACGCTCGTGCTCACCGGTTACAATCAGCACCTGATCTATACCCACTGCTTTAATAGCGCGGCATTCTTGTGCTATTTCACCGTGGTTTAATGTGCGGCGTTTTACTTTTTGACTCAGTGAAAAGCCGCAGTATGTGCATTCATTGGCGCAGAGATTGGATAAATACAGCGGCGCATAAAATTGTACTGTATGGCCAAACCTTTGCCGGGTGAGTTGCTGTGCTTTGGCTGCCAAGGCAGGCAGTAGTGGTAACGCTGCCGGTGAGAGCAGTGCTTGCAAATCTGTTATACCTGGCTGCGGTTTGTTAATAGCAGCTTGCACATCACTAAGGCTGAAATTACGGCTTTGCAGTTGTAATTCCTGCCAGTCTTGCTGTTGCCAGTGTTGTGTAAAACTCATAGTGCCGCCAGAAAATCAGTCAATGGGCTTGAAGCTGCTGCATACCCCTGTGTTGCGGCTAAGCCTGCTTTATACGCTATGTGCCCGGCGCTTACAGCTTGTGCAAAGGCGCCGGCCATTGCTACCGGATCCTGACTTGCCGCAATAGCGGTATTGACTAACACCGCCGCAGCACCAAGCTCCATTGCGGCCGCCGCGTGTGACGGCGCGCCAAGGCCGGCGTCGATAATAACCGGCACTGTTGCTTGTTCGATAATAATCTCCAGCATAGCGCGGGTTTGCAGTCCCTGGTTGGAACCGATGGCAGCTCCCAGCGGCATTACAGCGGCGCAGCCGGCTTGCTCCAGCCGTTTACACAACACCGGATCGGCACTGCAATACGGCAGCACCACAAAGCCCAGTTTAACCAGCTGTTCGGCAGCCGCCAGGGTTTCTATCGGATCCGGCATTAAATAGCGCGGATCGGGGTGAATTTCCAGTTTCAGCCAGTTGGTTTGTAATGCCTCGCGCGCCAGCTCTGCGGCAAAAATGGCTTCTTTGGCTGCTTTAGCACCAGAGGTGTTTGGCAGCAACTGAATTTTCATCGCCCGTAGAGGTGTCAGTAAATCATCCAGGGGTTTATTTAACTCCAGTCGCTTTATGGCAAGTGTCACCAACTGACTGCCACTGGCCTGTATAGCTTGTTGCATCAGTTGTGGAGCGGAAAATTTTCCGCTACCCAGTAGCAAGCGGCTGTGAAAGGTTTTATCTGCGATTGTCAGCATACTCAGCCTCCGGTAACTATCTGGAATAGTTGTATCTGATCATTGTTTTGCAGTTGATACTCATGCCACAGGCGTTTAGCGATAACGCTGTCATTCACCGCTATTGCCAGGCCCTCGGTGTTTAACAGTTGTTGCTGTAGCAATTGTTCTAAGGTGCAGACTGCAGCAAGTTGTAGTGGGGTGTCGTTAAGCATAATGTGCATAATGCTGCTCCACTTGATGTTTAAAGCGCGAAAATGCCTGTTCAGGCTCAGCCTGCGCCGTAACCGCAGACACCACGGCTACGCCGGAGATACCGCATTGCAGCACCGCATCCAGCCGCTCTGCGGTAATGCCGCCTATGGCGACAGTCGGCGTATCGCTGCAGAGGTCGGCGTAGCGCTTAAGTCTGGTTAAACCTTGTGGCTGTGACGGCATTTGCTTGGTTTGCGTAGCAAAAATATGCCCCAATGCGATGTAAGACGGTTGTAACTGACGCGCCCGTAATAGTTCAGCGTAACTATGGGTTGAAATGCCCAGACGTAAACCGGCTGCGGCTATCGCAGGTAAATCTGCCGTGGTTAAATCTTCCTGTCCCAGATGCACACCATAGGCCGCGTGCTTGAGCGCCAGTTGCCAGTGATCATTAATAAATAACCGCAATTTGTAATCGCGGCTTAACGCCACGGCTTCGGCTATCTGCTGTTCAATTTCCAAAGCGGTGCCATGCTTTAAGCGTAGCTGGATAACATCCGGTTCAAACGGCAGCAAACGTTTTAGCCATTGCACACTGTCTACCACCGGATAAAAACCGATAGGGGCGGCGATAGCGGCAAAGCTTAGCGTATCGTAATGAGTATCTTGCGGCTGCGTTAGCTTGGGAAAATAGCGCGGCTCTGTTGGCCAGCCGTGATGTTGCAGGCTACCGGCGCCTTTGCCTGTAGCGTAGCTATGGCACAGTGCTTGTTGCAGATAAGCACGGCCAATAATAACGCTGTCTGCAAGATCATAGCCATGAGCGCAGGCTGCAGCTATTGCACTGGACAATACACAGCCGGTACCATGGTTATGCACTGCGCTAAGCCTGGGTTGTGTAAGCTTAAGACTACTGTTTGGGCTAATAAAATGATCAGTGATATCGGCTGTGCCGTTACTGTGGCCGCCTTTTATCAGTAACGCTTTTGCCCCCCATTGCAATAATTGCTCAGCTTGCGATGCAACCTCAGCCTGCAGCAACTGGCTCAGCAAGGCCAACTCCGGCAGGTTAGGGGTAATAAGGTCCGGCAGCGGTAACAGCTGATATCGCCAGATGCTTAAAGTACTTTGCCGGACGAAGTTATAGCCAGTGCTGCTACTTAACACCGGATCGGCAATGACAATAAATTGATACTGAGTTTTGTGCTGAGCCAGCCAGCTTGCTAATTGCTCCAGCAACCCGGCATCGGGGATCAGGCCGATTTTAATCACCCGGGGCGGCATATCGTGTAGCAGGCAGTTCAGCTGGGTGACAAACAAAGCCTGGCTAATGGCTTCATAGCCCACTACCTCAATACTGTTTTGCGCTGTTACGGCCGCAATTACGCTGCAGCCGTGACAATCCAGTGCAGCAAAGGTATGCAAGTCAGCCTGAATGCCGGCGCCACCACCACTGTCTGAGCTGGCAATAGTCCATACGATGGGCTTAGTTGCTAAGTCTGGCTTATGCATCAGCTGCTGCCTCTTGTTGCTGAATTTGCTGATTAAGCCGCATCGAGCAAAATTTAGGTCCGCACATTGAGCAAAATTGCTCGCTGTCGGCACCTTCATGGCTTAGGGTTTCATCGTGGTAGGCTTTGGCCGTAAACGGGTCCAGCGCCAGATTGTACTGATCCTGCCAGCGAAATTCATAACGGGCTTTAGACAGGGCATTATCTCTTAGCTGTGCGGCCGGATGGCCCTTCGCCAGGTCTGCGGCATGGGCTGCAATTTTGTAGGCAATAAGACCTTGTTTTACATCTTCTTTATTTGGCAGGCCTAAGTGCTCTTTCGGCGTGACATAACACAGCATGGCGCAGCCAAACCAGCCAATCATCGCCGCACCTATGCCTGAGGTAATATGATCGTAACCCGGTGCAATATCGGTCGTCAGCGGGCCCAAAGTGTAAAACGGCGCTTCGTGGCAATGCTTTAGCTGCTCAGTCATATTTTGCTGAATTAGCTGCATCGGCACATGACCCGGGCCTTCAATCATAACCTGTACATCATAGCGCCAGGCAATTTGGGTTAGTTCGCCTAACGTTCGCAGTTCGGCAAATTGCGCTTCATCGTTGGCATCGGCAATGCTGCCCGGTCGTAGGCCGTCTCCCAAGGAGAGTGAAATATCATAGGCAGCGCAGAGCTGGCAAATTTGTTCAAAATGCTGATATAAAAAACTTTCCTCGTTATACAATCTGGTCCACTGCGCCATAATAGCGCCGCCACGTGAGACGATACCGGTAACGCGGTTGGCGGTAAGTGCGACATAGTCTTTTAGTACCCCAGCATGAATAGTAAAGTAATCGACGCCTTGTTCGGCTTGTTCAACTAAGGTGTCGTAAAAAACCTGCCAGTTCAGCCGGCTAACATCACCGTTTACTTTCTCCAGTGCCTGATAGATCGGTACTGTGCCAATTGGCACCGGGCTGTTGCGTAAGATCCAATCGCGGGTTTGATGAATACGCCGGCCGGTGGATAAATCCATTACCGTATCTGCGCCCCAGCGCGTGGCCCATACCAGCTTTTCTACTTCTTCTTCAATACTGGAACTGACCGACGAGTTACCGATATTGGCATTTACTTTTACTTTAAAGTTGCGGCCGATAATCATCGGTTCGGCTTCCGGGTGATTAATATTGGCCGGAATAATGGCTCGGCCGGCAGCTACTTCCTGCCGTACAAATTCTGCCGTAATTTGTTTTGGTATAACAGCACCGAAGCTTTCGCCCTGATGATTTCTGACGCCGTCGTCAGTTACTGCCATGTTTTCCCTCAGCGCGATAAAATGCATTTCCGGCGTGATAATGCCGGCGCGGGCATAGTGCAGTTGGGTCACCGTTTTACCAGTTTTGGCGCGCAGCGGCTTATGCTCAAACTCGGTGATTTGTTCATCCAGCGCAATATCAGCAAAGGGCGGTAACGGCGAGGGCGCAACATCGGCGCGTGCATTAATCCAGTTAAGGCGTAATTTAGGCAGGCCTTTGAGCACATCTAATGTTTGCGCCGGGTCACCGTAAGGGCCGGAGGTGTCGTACACCGGTAAAGCCGGGTTGGGTTGGCTGCTGCCATCGCTTAAGCGGGTAGCGGTTAGATGAATATCCCGCACCGGAACTTCTGCGCCGCTGTGTTCGCAGTGCAGATAACGACGGCTGGAACCGGGAAAGGTTTCGCCCTGTAACGCCTGAATATAAGCTCTGGCATGGGCACGTAAATCGCGTTTAGATAAAGTTGGTTCAGACATAGCAAGCTCCGGTTAACAAGTTGAGGTTGCTTGTCCGGAGTGGGGGCAGGTGATAACAGGCAATTAAACCACAAGGCGGTTTTGTGCCGTGCTATGTACTGTATTTCCCCTTGTTTCCCTTCGCAGGTATTAGCCTGATCAGGTTCAACGGATCCCGTTTTCACGGTCTCAGCCCGCTGTAAACAGCTGGGCACTCCGACAAGTAGTGGCCGAGTATAAAGACAAGCGGTTCAAAATGGAAGACCGCCTGTACCTGGTTATTCGCTTGCTAGTCGGAGTTGTCGGCCAGCATGAAGTATCTTATTGTGACGCAGATTGTTATCGCTAATGGTTAAAAAGTAATAAAAAAGGACATAGTTATGAGAGATGTACTGTTTTTTGATTCAATGTTAACGCCGAAAATTATTACCTTTGTTTATTGGTTACTGTTGTTTGCGGTGTTAGTCAGCGGATTGGGCGCGATGTTTACCGCTTACGGCAGTTTCTGGTCGGGACTGGGTATTTTGGTGTTTGGTAGTATTGGTGTGCGGATTTGGTGCGAGTTATTGATCGTGCTGTTTAAAATTCATGAGAACTTAAAAAAGCTGGCAGAAAAAGAGTAAAGCAGACACCGGCTCACGCCGGTGTTTTTTCTTAGTTATAAGCTCTGTACATACAAATACAGTGATTTTAATATCTTCATTTTTTGCTCATCACTGGCGTGTTCATGCGCCAGATTTTCCAGCGCTAAGCTGAAATCTTCCATGGTTAAATTGGGGTTATCCAGGCCGTGCATCAATTTATCGGTACGGTAGCGTTGCCACTTTTGCTGTTCGCTGTCGGTCAGGCTGTAGGGGTAATTACGGGCACGGTATAAAAACAGCAGGCTGTTTAAGCGCTCGTCGCTAAATACCGGGGCGTCGATTGCCAGTTGCTCCGGCGACAGCTGATGCAATTGCTGCATTTTTTGTTTATCGCCGTCATTGATAAAGCCGTTATACAGCTGATAATCCGGATTGGTCTCGGCCGGAAATTCATTCAACTGCTGATACAGCGCTATGGCTTTAGCTTGGGTATCACGGTGATGGCGTAAAAACTCGAGGTGCTTAAGGCATTGTGTGCGATCGATGCCAAATTCTGCCGCCCGCTCTTCGCTCAGCGTTTTTGCCGGGGCTAATACCGGGCATTTATTTAAATGGATTAGCTTTAAACCCAAGCGCTGTTCGCCATCTGCCAGATCGGCGGTTTTGGTGTACAGCTTTTGCTGCAAGGTGGCGATATCATCTTCCAGCAGTGGCGTCGGATCAGCTTGTAAGTTATAGCAAATTATCGCGTTTTTATTGGTTGGGTGAAATGCCAGCGGTACTATCCAGCTAACGCAGCCCTGCGTGGCAGGAAACTTTGACGAAACATGCACCAGCGGTGTCATACCGGCAACGTCAATCAGCTCAGCCACTTTGGCCTTTTTACGCAGTTCAAATAAGTAACTAAACAGCTTTGGTTGCTTTTCTTTAATTAGCTTAGCCATGGCAATAGTGGCGTAGACATCAGATAAGGCATCGTGAGCGTTGTCATGCGCTAAGCCATTGGCCCTGGTGAGCTCTTCCAGTTTAAATATCGGGCTGCCATCTTCACGCAGTGGCCAGTTGATGCCTTCGGGGCGCAGCGCATAGCAGGCGCGTACCATATCAATTAAGTCCCAGCGGCTGTTACCGTTTTGCCATTCACGGCCATAAGGCTCATAAAAATTGCGGTACAGGCTGTAGCGGGTAACTTCATCGTCAAAGCGCAGGTTGTTATAGCCCAGCACACAGCTGTTGGGCATACTGAACTGCTGCAAAATGCGCTGCATAAAGTCAGTTTCGCTCATGCCTTTTTTGTTACATAGCTGTGGCGTTAAGCCGGTGATCAGGGCGGCTTGCGGGTGCGGCAGATAATCATTGGCTAACTGGCAATACCATACATCGGGCTCGCCGATAATATTAAGATCTAAATCGGTACGAATGCCGGCAAACTGAGCGGGGCGGTCACGCTTGGGATCCGCGCCCCAGGTTTCATAGTCGTGAAAGTAAAAACTGCTTTGTGCTGTTGTCACAATAGCTTATCCAAGTCTGGCGTATAGAAACATATCGCCAGTTTAGCAGCTGAAGCGCTTGGGATACATGGTTTTACCGCGGTAAAATTATCGACTAGCGGCTTGTAGACATTGTTGTAGCAACATAGTAAGCGGTTCTGTATTGCTGTTCTTCGGATAAGCCAGACCTATAGTGCGTTCTAATTTAAGTTCATTCACCGGGCGCAGAATAACGTCATTGCGCTGTTGCATATTGTCAAAATCGGGCACCAGTGCACAACCAACACCGGCAGACACCAGCCCTAATGCATATTCTATAGTTTGAATATCAGCGCGTAAGTCGGGTTTAATGCCGCGGCGCACCAGTTCAGGGTATAACGCATTCCACGCATCACAGGGGGTGCGTTTAATCAGTGGTAAATTTTCAAAGTCAGTTAGCGCAATATTTTCCTGCAGCATTAATGTTGAGCCCGGTGGTATCGCGAGTAAATAATTATCCTGCCATATTGGCTGAAACGCCTCGCCGGCTTTTAACAGCTGAGGCGTGATAATACGGGCATCACATAGCTCATCCGGTTCAACCAAATGCAGTTCCAGCCCGGGCAGGCTGTTACTAAACTCGCGCAGTAACTGGCTCATACGTTCAACGCCTAAAGCACGAATTAATCCCAGGCGGAATTTTACCCGCGCCACCGGTTGGCTAAACGAGGCTTTAAGTGATTGCAACTGCGCCAACAACCGGCCGGCATGACCATAGAGTTTTTCGCCATCCTCTGTTGGGGTTACGCCTTTTGGCAGACGGGTAAATAAACTGACGCCCAACTCCTGCTCTAGTTGGCGTAGTGCTGATGATAGTGACGGCTGCGCCACACAACACTGGCGCGCCGCCGCGCTGACACTGCCTTGCTCGTACACGGCAACAAAGTAATTTAGTTGGCGAATATCCATAGCTATAAACTATACCTGATACAGAATTATTATATTTTAACTGTATATCAAAGCAGGCTAATCTGGCGATAATTAAAAATATTTCGCTGGTTTTATTGAGGAATTTGCTATGGCACGCCCACATTTTGATTGGCAGGACCCGTTTGCGTTCAGCAACATGTTAACCGAAGAAGAACGGATGATCCGCGACACCGCTCAGCAGTATTGTCAGGAAAAACTGCAGCCGCGAGTGTTAATGGCCAACCGCGAAGAGCATTTTCACCGTGAAATAATGACTGAACTTGGCGGGTTGGGCCTGCTTGGCGCCACCTTACCGGAAAAGTATGGCTGCTCTGCGGTTAACTACGTGTGTTATGGCCTGGTAGCGCGCGAGGTAGAGCGGGTAGACAGCGGTTATCGCAGCGCGATGAGTGTGCAATCCTCCCTGGTGATGCATCCTATTCATGAATATGGCAGCGAAGCGCAGCGGCTGAAATATTTACCCAAGCTGGCCAGTGGAGAATGGGTTGGCTGCTTTGGTTTAACCGAACCGGATGCGGGCTCAGACCCTGCAGGCATGCGCACCACGGCGAAAAAGACCGCCGGTGGTTATCTGTTAAACGGTAGCAAAATGTGGATCACCAACTCGCCGATTGCTGATGTGTTTGTGGTGTGGGCCAAATTAGATGGTGACATCCGCGGCTTTGTGCTGGAAAAAGGCATGAAAGGTTTATCAGCACCGAAAATTGAAGGCAAGTTTTCCTTGCGGGCTTCTGTTACCGGCGAAATCGTGATGGATAACGTCGAAGTGGGCGAGGATGCGCTGTTGCCAAATGTCAGCGGTTTAAAAGGCCCGTTTGGCTGCTTAAATAAAGCCCGTTACGGCATCGCCTGGGGCGCGCTGGGTGCAGCCGAGTTTTGCTGGCATGCCGCCCGGCAGTATACCCTTGACCGTCAGCAGTTTGGCCGGCCGTTGGCGGCAAATCAGCTGATCCAGAAAAAGCTGGCCGATATGCAAACCGAAATCAGCATTGGTTTATTGTCTTGCTTACAGGCAGGCCGGCTGATGGATCAGAATTTGCTGGCACCGGAAACCATCTCGTTGATTAAACGCAATTCCTGTGGCAAGGCGCTGGATATTGCCCGGGTAGCCCGCGATATGCATGGTGGCAACGGTATTGCTGACGAATACCATGTTATCCGCCATGTGATGAACCTGGAAGCGGTAAACACCTACGAGGGTACCCACGATGTGCATGCGCTGATTTTAGGCCGGGCACAAACCGGTTTACAGGCGTTTAGCGGCGTTTAAGCCAGGTTGTTGCAGCGGAGTAAGCCTTATGTCAGAAGCCGTACATCCCTGGGTTAATGAATACCGTGAGCGTTTAAAAGGCGGCAAACTTCCGCCGCACAGCAGTAGTCACAGTATTGAATTGAGTACCTTATATCAGTTGTGGCACAGTCAGTTATGCAGCCGCTTGCTGGATTTACAATCGCGTTTGCTGCAAGCCAAAGGCCAAAGCTTTTATACCATCGGCAGTGCGGGGCACGAGGGTAATGCCGCTGTGGCGGCAGCCTTAAGGCTAACCGATCCGGCATTTTTGCATTACCGCAGCGGCGCGTTTTTTATCGAACGCAGCAAGCAGTTGCCGGGCAGCACACCGTTATACGATATGTTGCTGTCGTTTTGTGCCAGCAGTGATGACCCCATCTCCGGCGGCCGGCATAAGGTGCTTGGCAGCTTAGCGCTGAATATACCGCCGCAAACCAGCACCATAGCGTCACAGTTGCCTAAAGCTGTGGGGGCCGCTTTTGCTGTCGACTTAAGCAAACGTCTTGGTGTCGGTGGCCAGTGGCCACAAGATGCTATAGTGCTGTGCAGCTTTGGCGATGCGTCGGCTAACCACTCTACTGCCCAGGGCGCCATTAACTCGACCTGCTGGGCAGCATACCAGCAGGTGCCGCTGCCGGTGCTGTTTGTCTGCGAAGATAATGGCCTGGGTATTTCTACGCCGACCCCCAGCGGTTGGATAGAGCAGGACTTAGCTGACCGGCCGGCACTAAAGTATTTTGCCGCCGACAGTCGCGATCTGGCGCAAACCTATCATGTTGCCCGCCGTGCCGCTGATTACGTGCGCAGTAAACGTAAACCTGCGGTGCTGCATTTGTCTACCGTACGGCTGTTTGGCCATGCCGGCGCCGATGCAGAAGCGGCATATCGCACCAAGGCACAAATTGAAGCCGAGTTGGAGCTGGATCCGCTACTTAGCAGCACCGCCGCTCTGCTTGCCAGCGGCGACATTACCGCAGAGCAGTTATTGGCGCAGTTAAATGCGTTGGTCGCACAAGTTGGCCGCGTAGCTGCCATTGCCAGTAATCAGCCTAAGCTAACTACGGCAGCGCAGGTTATGGCGTCTATCGCGCCACAGCGTGCGGCCTTGCCGGCGCCAGCGCTGCCCGATAGCGCAGCACGGCAGCAATTGTTTGCTTTTGACCAGCATAATATGGGTAAGAAGCAGCATTTGGCAAAACTGCTGAATTGGGCATTGCATGATGTGCTGGCGCAGTACAATAACACTGTGGTGTTTGGCGAAGATGTCGGCAAAAAGGGCGGCGTTTACGGTGTTACCCAACATTTGGTGCATGCTTTTGGCAGTAACCGGGTGATTAATACCTTGCTGGATGAGCAAAGCATACTGGGTATGGCGATAGGCCTGTCACAGCAGGGCTTTATTTCGATACCGGAAATTCAGTTTCTGGCCTATGTGCACAATGCCGAAGATCAAATTCGCGGTGAAGCTGCCACCTTGCCGTTTTTCTCCAACGGCCAGTACCACAACGCGATGGTGATCCGCATCGCAGGCTTGGCCTACCAGCGCGGCTTTGGTGGCCATTTTCATAATGACAACTCCTTTGCAGTGTTTCGCGATATTCCGGGCGTAATTTTATTTTGCCCGTCAAACGGCTATGACGCTGCCTTGTTGCTACGTCAGGCAGTGCAGCTGGCGCATCAGCAAAAGCGTTTGGTTATCTTCCTTGAGCCGATTGCGCTGTATATGACACGCGACCTGGCCACCGCAGGCGACGGCTTATGGTTAAGCGATTATCCGTTACCGGACACGCCGTTACCGGAACCAGGTGCGCCGGCGGTATACGGCGATGGTGATGAACTGGCGATTATCAGTTACGCCAATGGTTATTATTTAAGCCGTCAGGCCGAACAAGAGCTGGCCGCACAAGGTTACCGTATTCGCGTACTGGATTTACGCACTCTGGTACCACTACATACCAAAGAAATTATCAAAGCGCTGCAAGGTTGTAGCAAGGTACTGATTGTCGATGAATGCCGTCGGCGTGGTTCACTTAGTGAAGAGCTGTTTACTGCTTTGCATGAGGCTAAGCCCGGCCATTTTAACGTGCAGCGTTTATGTGCTGAAGATAGCTTTATCCCGCTGGGGGCTGCCGCTTACGCAGTACTACCGTCGAAGCAGCAAATTGTACAACAGGCGCTCAGCCTGCTTACCGTTGATACTGAACAGGTGATGTTATGAAAAAAACCGCATTGGTGGTTTGTCCGGGTCGCGGTACTTACAACAAAGCAGAGCTGGGCTATATCAGTAGCAGCTGTGCTGATAAGGCGTTGCTGGAGCAGTTTGATGCGGTGCGCTCCGCTGCCGGTTTAGCTACCGTAAGCGAACTGGATCAACAGCCGGTATTTAGCCGCAGCACGCATTTAAAAGCCGAAAACGCCGCCGCGTTGATTTTTGCCGCCGGAGTGGCGGACTATCGCAGTATTAACTCAGAGCAGTTTGAGGTGGTGGCTGTTACCGGCAATTCGATGGGTTGGTATACCGCACTGGGCTGTGCCGGTGTGTTGGCGCCGGATAACGGTATGCAGCTGGTATCCGATATGGCGCAGTTAACCGCAGATGGCGCCGGTGCGCAGTTTATTTACCCGGTTATTGATGATAACTGGCAAGCCGATACGCAGCGCTACGCTTTGGTGCAACAACAATTAGCGCTGCATAAAGACCAGCTGTTTATGTCCATCATGTATGGTGGCTATGCCGTGCTGGCCGGCAGTGAAGCGGCAGTAAAAGCGGCGATGGCAGCACTACCGCCCTGTGATGAACGTTTTCCGCTGTTACTGCCTGGCCATGCTGCATTTCATACCGGTTTTATGCAGGCGGCGTCAGATAAAGCATTGTCGCTTTGGCCGGCGGCGCGGTTTAGCCAGCCGCAGTTGCCATTAATTGACGGACGTGGCCAGATTTGGCCGAATTTTGGCAGTGATTTAGCCGCGTTGCAGCGCTATACACTGCAACATCAGGTATGCCAGAGCTACGATTTTAGTAAAGCGCTGCAGGTAGCGGTAAAAGAATTTGCGCCTGAACATATTATTTTAGTTGGCCCGGGGGCGGGTTTAGGCGGTGCGGTGGCGCAAAGCCTTATTCAGATTGGCTGGCATGGGTTTAAGTCAAAACAAGACTTTACAGCAGCGCAGCAAAGCGCTGTGCCGTTTGTACTGAGTATGGGGCTGCCGGAGCAGCGGCGTTTGCTGGTTTAATGTCGTTAACCGGCGCTGGCCAAGCGGTTAAGCGCACTGATTTTGTGTTGGTAGCGTTGTTTATCTTCTGTTGATTTGGCTGCGCGGCGGGCTTTTTCGAGATAATGCGAGGCTTTTAGCGTATTGTTCAGCGCAAAATAGCTTCTTGCCAAGCCGAACAGCGCTTCATGAGTGTCGTTATTTAGTGCCAGCGCTTGTTGAAACAGGGCAATCGCTTCATTCAGCTCATTACGCTTAACTGCCTCGTTGCCCAGCATCACATAATACCAGGGGTTGCTTTTGCGTTTTTCATGTACCTGCTGCTCTAACTGCCTGGCCGCGTTAATGTTGCCGTTATAACGGTACAGCACAGCCAGATTAGCCAACGCATTAGTGGATGTTGGGTCTAATGCCAGACTATGGTGGTAAACCTGCTCTGCCAGTGTATACAAATTCTGTTGCCGGTATAGTACTGCAAGATTGGACCAAGTAACCGCATAATCCGGATCCACCGCGATAGCCGCGCGGTAGTAACGGTAGGTTTGCGCAAGGTTATACCGGTCAAAGTTTTCTGCCGCTTTGTTATTGTAAAACATGGCCACAACACGTTTGGGTTTGATAGTTTCGGTGGCGAAACGTTGCTTTATGGTGTTGCGGTCAAAATCAATAACAATATCGCTGCCAAGTAATACTAAACCGGAGTTGTAATTTAACTGCCGGTTTTGCAGTAATTTTAAATTGATATGACCATTTAGCCAGGTTTGATTGGTATCGCTGCTCCAATATTCCGGGATTTTTACATCTTGAAACGCAGCATCTATTCCTACCTCTCTTGCAATGCTGTAGGTCAAAATAGATAAACTTAAACAATTCGCCTGACGTGTGGCCAGAGTCTCACCAACGGTTCTGGTTACGGTATGATTGTACGTTAAGCTATCGCCGGTGTGAGCCAGAATATACTTTAAGATAGCGGTGCTGCGCTCAGTCATACCCAGCTGCGCTGACTTGAGCTGGCTTAGCTCGTCTTTATGTGCCTGAGGCAGATTGAATATCTCTTCAACTGTCTCAATCGGGTGTAACTCGCCTTGAAACCGTGCTTCATCAACCAACAGTTTTTCTGCCTCCATTCGGCTCCACTGCGCAGGTGTATGCTGACATGACGTCAAAGCTAACAGTGTCACGGCAAAACTAACGGAAATTACAGTGTTCATAATACTGCTCCGGTATTCAACATTATTAACTATAGACCAGCCAGGGGGGCAATCAGTGCTTCGAATTGTAACAAAGCACGTCACGGCAGCGGCCACTTAGCGTTACAGCCGGTTGTGATTTTGTGATGAATCAAGTACAAAGAATTATTGTTACTGCAGGAATCAATCATGAAAACACTACTATTAGCAGTTGCGCTTAGCACTTGTTCCGTTCTCGCGCATGCCAAAGCACCTATCGGCATTGTTATTCACGGCGGTGCCGGCACCATCAGCCGTGACAGTATGACAGCTGCGCAGGAGCAGGCGTATCACGCTATGCTGACGCATGCAGTAAATCAGGGCTACAGTGTGCTTGAGCGCGGTGGCAGCAGTTTAGATGCTGTCACGGCCGCAGTGACAGTGCTGGAGGACTCTCCTCTGTTTAATGCCGGTAAAGGAGCGGTTTACACCTTTGATGAAACACATGAGTTGGATGCCTCTATTATGGATGGCCGTGACCGGCGAGCCGGTGCAGTCTCCGGCGTAACCAACGTTAAGAACCCGATACTGCTGGCACGGGCGGTAATGGATAAATCGGTACATGTGATGCTGTCCGGTAAGGGCGCAGAACAGTTTGCCAAAGAGCAGCAGCTTGAACTGGTGGAAAACAGTTATTTTAATACAGAGTTTCGCTATGAGGCATTAAAGCGGGCGAAGCAGGCCATAGCGCCGCAGCCGCATCAGGCGGCTGTGCCGTACGACCCGGCCTGGAAGATGGGCACTGTCGGTGCGGTAGCAATAGATAAAAAAGGCAACATGGCTGCAGCAACCTCTACCGGCGGTATGACCGCCAAGCGTTATGGCCGGATTGGCGATGCGCCCATTATTGGCGCCGGCAATTTTGCCGATAACAGCAGCTGCGCGGTATCGTCTACCGGCCATGGTGAGTTTTTTATCCGTTATCAGGTTGCCAGCGATATCTGTGCCAGAGCGAAATATCAAAAAATATCGGCAGCTGCGGCTGCCAAACAAGTACTGGCTGAGTTAAAGCAAGTGGGTGGCGACGGTGGCGTTATTGTGGTTGATAACAAAGGTCAGCTTAGCTGGACCTTTAACACTGAGGGCATGTACCGTGCATTAAAAGCCGAAGGCGGTGAAGTGCTGAGTGAAATCTTTGCCGCTAGCAACTGATTTTGCAGCAAAGCGGCTAAATTCGGCTAATCTTAACAAGAGCCTGAAGCTCAGCAATACAGTGCAGGGGGAAGCATGGATTTACTCAAAGTGGCAGATTATATGAACCGGCATCCGGTAACCTTTACTGCGGATATGCCGGTTGAAATGGCAGTTGCCCGGCTGATAAAAGGCCGTCAAACCGGTGGCCCGGTAATAGATGAACATAATAAGATAATTGGTTTTATATCTGAACAAGACTGTTTACAGCGCATGTTGATGTCGACATATCATGATCAGCAAGCGTCACGCGTTGCCGATGTGATGAATCCGGCGGTGTTAACGGTAAAAGGCTATGACGGTGTTATCGATCTGGCGCAAATAATGTTAAAAGCCAAGCCGAAGCTTTATCCGGTGGTTGATGATGACGGCTATCTGCTGGGTATTATTACCCGCTCTGACGTGCTGGGTGCTATCGATAAAGAACTACATTCACATTACGGTAAAGTAGGTTAGCGTTAGCGCTGGATTTTTACCTGCCGCTCTTGGTAGCATGGCGCCCTCTGTTAACGAGGGCGTTGTTTTGTCTGAAGCTGTTATCTCTGTACCCGATCTGATTTCCCGTGTTACGCACTGTCTGTTAAAAGACCAGTTTCGCCTGCGCCGGCGCTTGCATAACTGCAGGAATCTGGCTGAAGAGGCTAAAGCCACGCAGTTACAGCGCATCGCCGCCGATATTGCCCGCTCAGAGGCGTTACGCAGTGCCCGGGAGCAAGCGCTGCCCAAGGTAAGCTATCCGCCACAACTGCCGGTAGCAGAAAAAAAAGACGATATTAAAGCCGCTATTGCCGCTAATCAGGTGGTGATTATCGCCGGTGAAACCGGCTCGGGTAAAACCACGCAGATTCCGAAAATTTGCCTGGAGTTAGGCCGTGGTGTAGCCGGTATGATAGGCCATACTCAACCTCGGCGCTTAGCGGCACGCAGTGTCTGTGACCGTATAGCAGAAGAGTTGCAATGTCAGGTGGGTAACCAAGTGGGCTATAAAATCCGCTTTGGCGATCACACCAGCGACAATACCTTTGTTAAGTTGATGACCGACGGTATTTTGCTGGCAGAAATTCAACAAGACCGGTTTTTAAACCAGTACGACACCTTAATTATCGACGAAGCGCACGAGCGCAGCCTGAATATCGACTTTTTGCTCGGCTATTTAAAGCAGTTGTTACCAAAACGGCCGGATCTCAAGCTGATTATCACCTCAGCGACGATTGACCCGCAGCGTTTTTCGAAACACTTTTTCAATGCCCCGGTGATTGAAGTCTCCGGCCGCACTTTTCCGGTTGAAACCCGTTACCGGCCGGTAAGCGAGCAAGACGATAAAGATGCTGACCAGCTACAGGGCATTTTTGATGCAGTAGACGAGCTGTACCGTGAGCCGCCGGGCGATATTTTAATCTTTTTAAACGGCGAGCGTGAAATTCGCGATACCGCTGATGCCCTGGAAAAGCTCAAGCTGCCGCATACCGAGGTATTGCCGCTGTATGCCCGCTTAAGTGCGGCTGAACAAAATCGTATTTTCCAAAGCCATGCCGGCCGGCGTATTGTACTGGCCACCAACGTGGCCGAAACCTCGTTAACGGTGCCCGGTATCCGCTATGTTATCGACCCCGGCACGGCACGCTTATCGCGCTACAGTTACCGTTCAAAGGTGCAGCAACTGCCGATAGAGGCTATCAGCCAGGCCAGTGCTAATCAGCGTAAAGGCCGTTGTGGCCGTGTTGCCGCCGGTATTTGTATCCGCCTGTACAGCGAAGATGACTTTAACGGCCGGGCTGAATTTACTGATCCGGAAATACTGCGCACCAATTTGGCCTCGGTGATTATGCAAATGCTGGCGCTGGGCCTGGGCGACATTGAAGCTTTTCCATTTTTACAAAAGCCGGACAGCCGCTTTGTTAATGACGGTATTAAACTGCTCGAAGAGCTCGGAGCTATCCCGCTAAAGCGTGATAAAACAGGCATTAAACTAACTGAGCTGGGCAAAAAGCTGGCGCGTTTACCCATCGACCCGCGTTTGGCCAGGATGGTGTTGTTTGCCGCTGATAATGGTGGCTTAAACGAGCTGCTGGTGCTCTCTGCGGCATTATCGATTCAGGACCCGCGTGAGCGGCCGTTAGATAAACAACAAAAAGCCGATCAGTGTCATGCTCGTTTTGCTGATCCGGATTCCGACTTTGCCAGTTGGCTGAAACTGTGGCAGTACTTACAAGAGCAACAAGAGCAGTTAAGTAATAACCAGTTTCGCCGTCTGTGCCGGCAGGAATTTTTAAACTACCTGCGTGTACGCGAATGGCAGGACCTTACCGGTCAGCTTACCCAGCTGATGCAAGAGCAAGGGTATTCACTAAACCCGCAACCGGCCGGTTATCAGCCCATCCACCAGGCGGTGTTAAGCGGTTTGCTGGGCCAGGTTGGTTTTAAAGACACAGAAGCGGATTATCTGGGCCCGCGCCAAACACGCTTTTACGTGTTTCCCGGCAGCCATTTATTTAAACGCAAACCCAAATGGGTAGCCGCCGCCGAGTGGGTAGAAACCAGTAAACTTTACGCCCGCACCTTAGCCAAAATAGAGCCGGAATGGATAGAGCCGCTGGCGGAGCATTTGGTTACGCGCAGCTACAGCGAGCCGCATTGGGAGAAAAAGCGCGGCGCCGTTATCGCCTATGAGCAAGTCAGTTTGTACGGCTTGGTTATTGTGCCCAAACGCGCTGTGCTGTACAGCAAAATAGACCCGGCAGTGTGTCATACGCTGTTTGTCCGCGACGCGCTGGTTAATCAGGAGCTGGGCACTAACGACAGCTTTTTGCAGTATAACCAGCGTTTAATTGACGACGTTACCGCATTGGAAGAAAAGTCTCGCCGGCGCGATATTCTGGTGGATGAAGATACGCTGGCGGCATTTTATAGCGAGCGGGTGCCACAATGGGCTAACAACCGCATTGATTTTGCTAAATGGTGGAAGAAAAAGCGCAGCGAAGATGCGGCCTTTCTGAATTTTGACCCCGACAGCTTGTTAAATCGCGATGCCAGCGATATTACCGCCGACAAATTCCCTGAAACCTGGCGCCAGGGCAATTTAACCCTACCGTTGGAATACCATTTTGCGCCCGGCGAGCCGGACGATGGTGTCAGCGTTATTATTCCGCTGGCGCTGTTAAACCAGTTGGACGATACTGGCTTTGACTGGTTGATCCCGGCGCTGCGCCATGAGCTGCTGGTTGCGCTGATAAAATCCCTGCCCAAGCAATACCGGCGGAATTTTGTTCCGGCGCCAAATTATGCTGATGCGTTAATGCAAACGCTGAACCCGGATGACGGCAAGTTACTTGATGTTATCACGCAGCGATTAAAGCGCATGTCCGGCGTCACTATTCCGGACGATGCGTGGGATTTAACCGGCTTGCCCCTGCATTTAAAAATGAATTTTAAAGTGGTAGATGATAAAGGCAACACCTTGCGCCAGGGCCGCTCGCTCAGCGTGCTTAAGCAAGGGCTGCAGGGTGAAGTGCAGCAAAGTTTAAGTGAGGTTGCAGAGCAGGGCATAGAGCAGGACAGTTTAACGCTGTGGAGCTTTGGTACCTTACCGCGCGAATACGTAAAATTGCAGGCCGGCTATGAAATTAAAGCCTTTCCGGCCCTGGTTGATGAGCGTGACTCGGTAGCGATAAAGTTACTGGATAACCCGCAGCAGGCATTAGATAGCACCCGGCGCGGCTTACGTCGGCTATTACTACTGAATATTCCGTCGCCGGTTAAATACCTGCAGGAGTCATTGCCGAATAAAGCCAAGCTGGGGCTGTATTTTAATCCGTTTGGGCGGGTGTTAGAGCTGATAGATGACTGTATCGCCGCCGGTGTTGATGCGTTTATTGATAATGACGCCCTGCCGCAAAACGAGTCACAATTTAATGCACTGAAAGAAAAAGTGCGTGCCGAGCTTGGCGATACGGTACTGGCCATAGCGCTTAAAGCAGAACAAATTTTAACGCTGTGTCATGACATACAAAAGCGTTTAAAAGGTAAAGTCGATTTAGCCCATGTGCAATCGCAGGGTGACATTAAACAACAGCTGAATGAGCTGATATTTAAAGGCTTTGTCAGCAGTCATGGCGCCGCGCGGCTGGATAATTTGCTACGCTACTTGCAGGCGATGCAAAAGCGGCTGGAAAAGCTGCCGGTTGACCCGCAGCGTGATCGCTTATTGATGCACGAGTATCAAAAAGCCTTTGACGCTTATAACAACCTGTTGGGTAAGTTTGCTGGTGCTAAAGTGCTGCCACTGCCGGTACAGGCTATTTATTGGATGTTACAGGAGCTGAAAGTTTCCTTGCATGCACAGCAATTGGGCACGCCGTATCCGGTTTCTGTGAAACGGGTATTACACGCCGTGCAGGACATTAAGCTATAAATTTACGATAGTGCAATAGTAAACAGCTGAGTTGGTCGCTATCCCTTTGGTGTAAGTAAACCGGGGGTACCGGCAGATTGGGCCAGTGCTCAGCGAGCTTTACATGGACAGGGGAAAGTTCTATAACTAGCAGCTGACGTTGCGAAGGGGGCGCTATGCTAACAAAAGGTGATAACCGGCATTATTTCAGGATGATGGTCAATGCCGATGTAAAGTTAATGATTAATGATCCGGAAGCAGGACGGGTACTCGATGGTATTTGTCGTGATCTCAGTGCGTCCGGTATGTCGGTCGATGTGGATGAGCCATTGGAGATGGGAACTTTGATCCGTGTCCGGTTGGAATCGGCCAATGCCAGCATTCCGCCGTTGGATGCCAGCGCTAAAGTTATGCGCTGTAGCCAGGAAAGTGAAGACAGTTATCAGCTCGGGCTGGCTTTTATGGATCTTAACTAAGATACCACCAGGTTGCCGGCAGCGCCTGTAGCCCGGACAATAAAAAAGCAGCTTTCGCTGCTTTTTTATTGTCCGGCTGTCTGCACTTTACTGTTGTTTAAAGCGCACGTTAAAGCTAACCGGCACTAATGGCTCTATGCTGCTGAGTCCGGCCAGTTCCTGCAGTTTAGCGACACCGGCGGTTAACTTAAAGCTGTTGGTATTCAGCATTAGTGGTGCTTCGGTTACCGCCTGCAAGGTATTGGCGTTAAGTTTGGTAATACGTAGTTTGGCGGTAAGCGTTACGGTTTCGCTGGCGATAGTTACAGCCAGCGGTACATCAGCCACCACACTGTCACCTGTTGCCAGTTTGGCAAGCGTTTCCTGTTGCAGCGGCGCTGATACCGTTATGGCGGCATATTTCTCTGCATGTAATACATATTGCCAGATGCGCTCGTTACGGATAGGGATCAATGTGTCCATACTGTTTACAGCAATGTCTACCGTTACGTTGCTACCATCCCAATTGCCGCTGAGTTGATTAAAGCTGTGTGTCTCTGCTATCAGTTCATTCTTTACCGAGACAAAGTTTAGTGCTGATTGGCTGTTGTCTAATGTCCAGTTGGCTGCGGTGGCTACAGTGCTGCTCAGTGCCAGCGCCAGTGCGAATAGTTTCATAAATTGCTCCAATAGTAGTAACAGTGTCAGCATACCTTAAGCTGCTGCTGACACCAAATCTTTGACTTTAATAGATTTTACACACTAAACCTTTTAAGTAACTGCCTTCCGGATAAAAACTGGCTATAGGGTGGTCGCTGTCCTGGCTCAGTTTTTCGATAAACAGGCAATCGCGTTTAGCATCGATGGCGGCGTCGGCGACAATTTTCTGAAACAGGCTGTCTTCCATCAAGCCGGAGCAGGAAAACGTCAGCAGCAAGCCGCCGGGTTTTACAATTTGCATTGCGACCATATTAATATCTTTGTAGCCGCGGCAGGCACCCATCAACTGGGCTTTGCTTTCGGCAAACTTTGGCGGGTCGAGGATCACCATATCAAATTGCTTACCTTGCTCGCGGTACTGGCGTAGCAGTTTAAATACGTCAAATTTGACGTTGTCGATCTTAGTCAGATCGAGTTGGTTTAATTCGGCATTTTTCAGTGCCGTACTTAGCGCCAGTTCGGACAAATCGGCATTGGTTACCGCGAGGGCACCACCTTGCAGCGCCGCGACACCAAAGGTGCCGGTATAGCTAAAGCAGTTAAGCACGGTTTTAGCTTTGGCATACCGTTTGGCAGCAGCGCGGCTGGCGCGTTGGTCCAGATAAAAGCCGGTTTTATGGCCTTGCATCACATCAACCAGCAGCGTCATGCCGTGCTCTTTAATGGTGACTTCACCGTGCTCACGAGGCAGATGCAGCCAGCCGGTTACCGGCTTTAAGCCTTCTTTTTTGCGCACATCGACATCTGAGCGCTCGTAAATACTGTGCTCAGGGAACAAGGCGATCAATGCACTGACGATTTCATTGCGCCAGCTATCGGCACCGGCAGACAGTAATTGGCACACCAGAATAGTGTCGTACTTATCAATAGTTACCCCCGGCAAGCCATCAGATTCTGCCGCAACTACCCGCAGACCGTTAGTTTGGTTTAAATCAAACAATTCAGTACGTAGCTGCCAGGCCCGCGCAATACGGCGTTGAAAAAAGGCCGCATCGATTTGCTCTTGCGGATTAAAGCTCCATACCCTGGCGCGAATTTGCGACTCTGCAGAGTAGGCGGCATACCCCAACCATTCGCCTTTGCTGCTAACTACTTCAATCGTTTGGCCATTGGCCGGATTGCCGCTGACATGCTTTACCGCTTTGGAGAAAATCCACGGGTGTAGCCGTTTTAACGACTTCTCCCGGGTTTCCTGTAAGGTTAAACGCGGTAAAGCAGATTGGGTAGATGATATTGACGGCTGGTTCATGGGCGTATTCACACTGTGCTAGACTAAAGGCCGCATTGTAGAGAAGCGTTGCACAAAGCTAAAGCAGAATTAGAGCTAAAGCAGAATTTATGCCGCGCAACCCATTCAGTAAGGAGTCGCCTTTGGCAACTATTCCATCCACCATGCAGGCGGTTACTGTGCTTAAGCCCGGTAAAGACAGTAGCTTGCAACTGCAATCGTACCCGGTGCCGGTGCCGTCAGCTGAACAGTTACTGATTAAAGTCGCCGCTGCCGGTATTAACCGCGCTGATTTAATGCAGCGTCGCGGCATGTACCCGCCGCCGCCCGGCGACAGTGAAATTTTGGGCCTGGAAGTGGCCGGTATTGTGGTAGCAGCCGGGCCGCAGCATAAAAGCTGGCTGGGTAAAGCGGTATTTGGCCTGGTGCCGGGCGGCGGTTATGCTGAGTACGCATTGCTGCATGCCGGCCATGCTATGGCGGTTCCGGCCGGTTACAGCATGGCAGAAGCTGCAGCCTGTGCCGAAGTGTTTCTTACCGCTTATCAATTGCTGTTTACTATCGGTGGCTTGCAAAGTGGCCAACGGGTGCTTATTCACGCCGGTGCCAGCGGTGTCGGCACGGCAGCTATTCAACTGGCGAAGGCAGCCGGTGCCATGGTAGCGGTGACGGCAAGTAGTGAAGATAAGTTGGCTGCGTGCAAAGAGCTGGGGGCAGAGCTATTGTTGAATTACACCGCGCTCAGGTTTGAACAGCAGCTGGCAGCACAGTGGCCGGATGGTATTAATTTAATACTGGACCCTGTGGCAGGTGACTATATTGGCCGCGAAATTCCGCTGTTGGCGATGGACGGTAAAATTATTATTTATGCCATGATGGGCGGGCGTGATATTCCGCAACTGGATTTAGCAGCATTGTTTAAACGCCGCGGTCAGTTTATTTGCAGTACGCTGCGTAACCGCAGTAACCGCTATAAAACTGCACTGACACAGGCCTTTAGCAATGCATTTGGCAGAGCCCTGGCCCAGCGGCAGATTGCGCCGGTGTTGCAGCAGCAATTTACCCTGCAGCAGGCAGAGCAGGCGCATCAGTTAATGGCGTCAAACCAAACCGTGGGTAAATTAGTACTAACACTCTGATAAACTGGCGAAGTTTTAATGCTCAGATAGACTGAATATAAAACTGATACCACACCGTAGCAGCCACAAGGACGCGTTATTCAGATGTCTACAGGTACCATTGGCAAATCAACTTACAGTAAGCAGGTGGCGTCGCTGATCAACCGCATCAGTGACAATACCGCTGTTGCTGATTCTTTGTATGAACAGGCCAGTGCTTGTTTTTTGCAAATGGCGGCGCAGCAGGGCGAAAAAACCGAACTGGCACAACAGGTGTATTTGTTTGAAAACCGCCAGCAGCAGGTGGATAAACGCGACCTTGCCCTGGTTGAACGCAATTTACAGCAGGCAAAAGGCGAGCAGCAAAGTTTTGTGCAGGCGCGTGCTGAAGAAGCCTTTGTGCGCTTTAGCGCCCTTAAAAAACTGTGTCAGGATACATTGGCGCTGTGCCAGGGCGAGTCTGAAGACGAAACCAGAGTTAACAGTGCCAAAATGCTGGGTACTATTCAGCTACTGTCACCAACAGAGGGCAAGCTGGTGGCTGCCAGTAACCAAAAGAGCAAACATCTGTATAAGGCGTTGTTAAGCCTGCGTTTACTGGATAAGCTGCTGGCCGACGGTGAATTGAATAACCCCTATGTCCGGCAAAGTTTGGCGGCACAGGCTAAAGCAGACAGTAAAGATGAATATCAGCCGTTTCGTGATGACGTACAAATTCCGTTAATTATGGCGGCATTACTGCAGGATATCGGTACCTGCCATCCGGATGCGCAGCGTATTTTAAAAGGTGAACAAGGCGACAAAGATGAGTTTCGTGTGCTGGACAATGATGAACGTATTGCTTTACTGCAAATCAGCTACCGTGAAAGTTTAAAGTACCTGAACGAAGGCTTGGGGGCTGATCGCTACAATGGTAATTCAAAGGAAGAGCGCGACAACCTGGTTAAGCGCGATACACAGCGCCGCGCGTTTATTTTAATGCTGCTGAAAAATGCTATTAAGCCGGAGCATGGTATCGGTAATATATTGAAAATCCCGCAAATTTATACCTCGGTAGTGTTGTCCACCAAAAGCAGCTTTGCTTATGATACTTTGCCCAAGGTGGCCTTAGTCCTTGAAAAAGGGGTGGAGAAGGGCATATACAGTAAGGTAGCGGTGGATGCTTTAATCAGTATTACCGGCGTATTTCCGCAGGGCTTTGGCGTGACTTACATTCCTAAAGACTCAGATCGGCAAGACCTGGACCGCTACGAATATGCCATTGTTACCGGCTTGTATCCGGCTGATATCCGCCAACCGGTGTGTCGCATGGTTACCCGTAACTTAACTTACAACGTGTCGGCGATGGGCTGCACTGTTAGTGTCGAAAATAACCTGTATTACCCGCCGGCGCGCAAAAAGCTGGAGCGCATCAGCGAAGACCGGCTGTTGGAAATCCTAAGCAAGTTGGTGTCTAATTTTGAAGAGCGCAAAAACATGTCGCTGCTGCCCAAATGCTGGCATCCGGACGAATATTTCTCTTTTGTTAAAAACCAGAACCTGTGGAATAAAGTGGTGATGCACGCCAACTAAACCGGCTTAGCCGGTTTTGTCGCTCTCTGTATCAGCATCTTTATCAGCATCTTTATCGGCGGCGTTGGCTTTATTTTGCCCGGTTGTAATGTCGGCTTCTCCGGCATTGTCTGGTTCAAGCGGTACGGCAACGTCAAAACTGTCGTCTGCTCTGTCAAAATCAATATCTTCATCGTAGCCGGCCGGAACTTGTTGTCTTGCCGCCTGAAACTCTTCATCGCGCATCTGCGTCAGTACTGTTTCTTCATCTACGCGGGGGTCCAGTGCGGCCGCAAGAGGTGAGGATACCAAATCGCCGGAGCCCATTTTAAACTGGGCATTTTGTTGCTCGTCCAACATGCGTTTTACTTGTTTCTGGGTGTAATTTACCCGCAACAAGCGTAAAAACAGCGTAAAAGCACAACAACTGATAAAGGCGTACAACATAGACGGGCCAATCAGTTGCATTAGCGCTGACGCCAGTAAGGGGCCGAAGCAGGCGCCCAAACCAAAGGTTAACAGCACAGTAGCCGATAATGCCACCCGATCGTTTTGCTCTACGTTTTGGTTAGCAAATGCAGAGGCGATGGGATACAGCGTAAACGCCAGCACGCCGTAACAAAAGGTCGCGGCTAGCAGCAGAGCACCGGTTAATGGCAACAGGGCGATTAACAAGGTAAGAATGGTCAGCACAGCAGCGTTAAAGCGCAGGATACGACTGCGTGGAATACGGTCAGAAATTTTACCCATTGGCCACTGTGCCAATAAGCCGGCCAATATAGTCACTGACATAAACAAGGTAACCTGTTCCGTGCTCATGCCTTTTGCGGCAGCATACGCCGGCGCCAGGCCGTAAAATGAGCCGGCCATCATACCGGCGACACTGACGGCGGTAAGCGATTGTGGCACCAGCTTCCAAAACGCCATAATTTGCAATGGCGCCGGTTGCAGCGGTGCCGGGTGAATACGTTTAGTCAGTGCAATCGGTACTATACACAAGGAGTAACACATGCTGATGATCAGCAGCGGCGCTGTGCCAAGTTCGGGGAATTGGCTCAGCATCGCCTGGCCGCCAATCATGCCAAGGTAAGAGGTGATCATATAAAAAGCAAACACCGTGCCGCGCTGCGAGCTTTCGGTTTGCTCGTTCAGCCAGCTCTCCAGCACCATATACTGGCACATCATGCCCATACCGACGATAACCCGCATCACCAGCCACACTTCTAACTGCGACGTTAAGACGTGTGTCATGGCGCAGGCACTGACAATAGCCGCGCTGGCAACAAAGGCGCGAATATGACCCACCCTGGCAATTACTTTATGGCCCAGCTTAGAGCCCAGCACCAGCCCGAGGTAGTAACAGGACATCAGGGCGCCAATCCAGATCGAATCGACATTCTGTTGCGCCAGTGATAAACCAAGGTAAGTTGATAACGAACCCTGGGCCACCAGCATCAGCAAGGTGGTAAGAAATAGTGCACTAAAGCTGCGATAAGGGTGTTTACTGGTCATCCTCGGCCTTAAAAAAATACAGGCAGCAAAACGCTGCCTGAAAGCGTTACTTCACCCGCATACCTGGCTGGGCACCCTCATCCGGCGACAAAATAAACAAGTCGCTGCCGCCCGGGCCAGCCGCTAACACCATGCCTTCGGATAAGCCAAAGCGCATTTTGCGCGGCGCCAGGTTGGCCACCATTACTGTTAAACGGCCTTCGAGTTGCTCAGGGCTGTAGGCTGATTTAATACCCGCAAACACCTGGCGTACTTCACCGCCACCAATGTCCAGTTGCAGTTGCACCAGTTTATCGGCGCCTTCTACCGCGCTGGCTTTAATAATTTTGGCGACGCGCAAATCAATTTTGGCAAAATCATCAATGCTGATGGTGTCGCTGATTGGCTCGCGCTCTGTGCTGACGGCTTTATCAGTTTTGACCGCAGCCTTAACCGGCGTTGCGGCTTGTACTTGCAGGTTGTCTTTTGAAGCATCCAGCATTGCAGCCACTTTTACCGGGTCAACCCGCTGCATCAGCGCTTTAAACGGGTTAATGGCATGGCTGATTAACGGCTGTTGATAATTTTGCCAGTTCAGTTCGCTGTTTAAAAACGCTTCGGTTTCTGCTGCCATCAATGGCAACACCGGTTTTAAATAATGCATTAATACCCGGAACAGGTTAATACCCATTGAGCAGACATCATGTGCTTCTTGCTGTTTGGCATCATCTTTTACCAGCACCCACGGCGCTTTGGCGTCAATGTACTGGTTGGCTTTATCGGCCAGCGCCATAATATCGCGGATAGCACGGGCAAACTCGCGCTTCTCAAAGCTGTCGGCAATGGTTTCGCCCATGGCGGTAAATTCTGCCAACAGTGCAGGTTCAGCCACTGTAGCCGATAATTTGCCGTCATAGCGCTTGGTTATAAAGCCGGCACAGCGGCTGGCAATATTCACCACTTTACCAACTAAGTCGGCATTCACCTTCTGGCTGAAATCGTCCAGGTTTAAGTCCAGATCAATAATGCTGCTGCTTAGCTTTGAAGCAAAGTAATAACGCAGGTACTCCGGGTTTAAATGATCCAGGTAAGTACGGGCTTTAATAAAGGTGCCGCGTGACTTGGACATCTTGGCACCGTTTACGGTAACAAAACCGTGGGCAAAAATGGCGTTTGGCTTGCGCATACCGGCACCGTGCAACATGGCCGGCCAAAACAGGCTGTGAAAATAAATAATATCTTTACCAATAAAATGATACACCTCGGCATCGGAGTCCAGCTTCCAGAAGCTGTCAAAGTCGATACCGGTTTTATCACACAGGTTTTTAAAGCTGGCCAGATAGCCGATGGGTGCATCTAACCAGACGTAGAAGAATTTACCCGGCGCGCCCGGTATTTCAAAACCGAAGTAGGGCGCGTCACGGCTGATATCCCACATTTGCAGGCCGTCTTTAAACCATTCCTGCAGTTTATTCGCCATCTCTTCCTGCAAGCTGCCGCTACGCGTCCACTCTTGCAACATCTGGCTAAAGGCAGGTAAGTCAAAGAAATAATGCTCAGAGTCTTTTAATACCGGCGTAGCACCTGATACCACAGAGCGGGCATTTTTTACTTCAGTCGGGCTGTAAGTCGCACCGCAGACATCGCAGCTGTCGCCGTTTTGATCCAGGGCGCCACATTTAGGGCAGTCGCCTTTAACAAAACGGTCGGGCAAAAACATCTGTTTTTCCGGATCGAACAGCTGACTGATGGTTTTGCGCTTGATGTAGCCGCTATCATGCAGCTTGGTGTAAATCTGGCTGGCAAACTCGCGGTTTTCATCGCTGTGGGTCGAATAGTAATTGTCAAAGCCAATGCCGAAACCGGCAAAGTCGGCCTGGTGTTCAATATTGGTTTTGGCAATCATTTGCTCCGGCGTAATGCCCTGTTCCTGCGCTTTAAGCATAATAGGCGTGCCATGCGCATCGTCGGCACAGACGTAATAGCATTCGTGGCCGCGGGCTTTTTGAAACCGGGCCCAGATATCAGTTTGAATGTATTCCAGTAAGTGGCCTAAATGGATAGGGCCGTTGGCGTAGGGTAAAGCGCTGGTAACAAGTATTTTGCGTGTCGACATTAAGCGGTGCTCTTTTGCATAAATAACTGAAAAAATTTCACTAAATGATACACTAGCTGCCATCGATCCGCACCCGCCAAGGTACGGTTCTGCTAAAAAAACGTGTTAAAGCCTTAATTTGGAACTCGCTGATGTTTAACTGGTTTAAATCCGCCAAAACCGACGCTTTACCCGGGGCTGCGCAGCAGCTGTTACAGCACTGGCAACTGCCGGATAACGGCGCACCTTTAGCCTTGCTGCTCGATAGCGTCAGCCTGAACAAAAACACCCTGAGCATTCGCTTAAAACTGCCGCTGTTGTCTATAGCAGAGCCGTTGCAGCAAGCGCTGGCAGATGCTGGCTTTAGTTATCAGTTAACGCTGGATTACCAACTGACAACGGCGCCGGTGTTTAAAGATATTAAGCAGATTATCCTTGTTGCGTCCGGTAAGGGCGGGGTGGGTAAATCCACCACGGCCGTTAATCTGGCGGCAGCACTGGCAATGGAAGGCGCTAAAGTCGGCTTGTTAGACGCTGATATTTATGGTCCGTCAATTCCCACCATGCTCGGGCTTAACGGCGAGAAAATCAGCTCGCCGGATAATAAACTGATGCAGCCCAAATTTGCCCATGGTGTGTATCTGCAATCTATCGGCTTTCTGGTCGACCCACAGCAAGCCTCCGTGTGGCGCGGCCCGATGGCCAGCCAGGCGTTGCTGCAACTGCTGAACGAAACACAATGGCCAGAGCTGGATTATCTGATTGTTGATATGCCACCGGGCACCGGTGATATTCAACTTACCATGGCGCAAAAGCTGCCGGTAACCGGTGCTGTGGTAGTGACCACGCCGCAAGATGTGGCGCTGTCGGATGCAGAAAAAGCCATCAGTATGTTTCGTCAGGTGAATATTCCGCTACTTGGCCTGATTGAAAATATGAGTTTTTATCAGTGCAGCCACTGCGGTACGCGGGATGATATTTTTGGCACTGAAGGCGGCGTGCTGCTGGCAGAGCGTTATCAGGTGCCGGTGCTGGGGCAATTACCGCTGCAAAAGCATATCCGCGAGCAGGCCGATGCCGGCGTACCGGCGGTACTAAAACAGCAGCCAGTGGCACAAATTTACCGTACAATCGGCCGGCAATTAATGCTGGCATTGCATTGGCAAGCCGCTTCGCAGCAACTAAGCCAACCTGAAATTATAATAACGGACGATTAAGATGAGACTGTGTGACCGCGATATAGAGCGCTATTTAGCCGAAGGTAAAATTAGCATTACACCGCTGCCCGACGCCGACATGATAAGCGGTGTCAGTGTTGATATTCGTTTGGGTAATAAGTTTCGCGTCTTTGTGGCGCACACCGCTGCTTACATTGACTTAAGCGGCCCGCGCGGCGAAGTAGACAAAGCGCTGAACAGTGTAATGAGTGACGAAATTTACATTGCTGACGGTGATAAGTTTATTTTGCACCCGGGCGAGCTGGCTCTGGCGATGACGCTGGAATCGGTAACCTTACCGGATGATATCGTCGGTTGGCTGGATGGCCGCTCATCATTAGCGCGTTTAGGCCTGATGGTACATGTTACCGCGCACCGCATTGATCCTGGTTGGTCGGGCAATATTGTGCTGGAGTTTTATAACAGCGGTAAGTTGCCGCTGGCGCTTCGGCCGCAGATGAAAATTGGTGCGCTGAACTTTGAACTGATGACAGGCCCGGCTGAGCGGCCTTATAACAAAAGGTTGGATGCAAAATACCAGCAGCAAACCGGTGCTGTTGCCAGTCGCATTAGCCATGATGATAAAGGCTGAATTGGCTTAAGTGGTGTAAAAATTAAAAAGCCCACGCAAAGCGTGGGCCAAAAGCTATAAAGCAAAAATGAAGCGGGATGATTATGCAATAAAGCTGCATAGCTTGGCAATATCAGTCTGTTAAAAAGTTGCTGCTTTTCACGGTATTTTATTCAACATCGATTTTAATCTGGGGGGAGCGCCGTGACGGCTGGCAGCATTATCCGGTTATTTAGTCTGGCTGCTATTTGGGGGGCGTCTTTCCTGTTTATGCGTATTGCCGTGCCCGAGCTTGGCCCGGCCTGGCTGATGTTTGGCCGCGTGTTGTTGGCCGCGCTGTTTCTGGCATTGGTTGCCATAGCGTTTAAACGTAGTTTGCCCATTCGCGGCTATGCCGTGCATTTTATGCTGCTAAGCTTTTTTAATACTGCCTTGCCATTTTTATTATTCGCTTATGCTGCACAAACGCTTACGGCGTCATTGCTGGCAGTGCTCAATGCCACGGCACCGTTATGGGGCGCCTTGATAGGCTGGCTGTTTTTTCGTCAGACCATGTCGCTGAAGATAACCGGCGGCTTATTGTTGGGGATCTGTGGGGTGGCGATTTTGGTTGGTTTTGACACTGCCGTCGATAGCAGTGCCTTGCCTGCAATAGCTGCGGCAGCGGGGGCTGCCTGTTGTTACGGTATCGCGACCTGGTATACGCGGCTGGCTAAACCGGTACCGGCGTTTACCAACGCCCATGGCAATATGTGGGGCGCCACACTGTGGTTGTTGCCATTATTATGGTTTATACCTTTGCCGGTAGCACAACCTGCCGCGCAGAGCCTGTATGCAGTGCTGGCGCTGGGTGTGGTGTGTACCGGCGTGGCTTATATGTTGTATTTTCGCCTGGTGCAGGACTTGGGCGCTACACCAACCCTGACGGTAACGTTTTTAATTCCGGTGTTTGGTGTGTTGTGGGGCCACCTGTTTTTGGCTGAAGTTATCGGTTGGCATACTCTGGCCGGGGCCGCCATCGTTATCAGCGGTACCATGCTGGTGACCGGTTTTAATCTGAGTTCATTACGCGCTGCTAAAGCGCCCGTTAAGGAGTAAATATGAAACTGTATGGTTCACAAACGTCACCTTATGTAAGACGCATCCGCTTGTTATTGGCGGCAACGGCACATGAATTTATTAACCTGAATATTTTTGCCGGCCCTGACAGAGAAACTCTGGCCGCGCTTAATCCAACGCTGCGTATTCCTATGCTGGACGATAATGGCCGGGTTATTTTTGACTCCGGCGTGATTTATCGTTATTTGGTACCGCAGTTGGGTATAGCACCACTTAGCTGGTATCAGGAGAATCAGCTGACATTGATTAATGCAGTAAGTGACTCTTTGGTAATGTTACTGCAATGCAGCCGCAGCGGCTTTGATACCAATGACGATAAACTGTTTTTTAATTTGCAGCGCGAGCGGGTAGCCACATCGTTGTATGTGTTAGAGCAACAAGCCGCCAATGCTGAGTTTGCCAACTGGGACTATGTTGCCATGGCGCTGTATAGCCTGGTCGACTGGACGTTGTTCCGTGAACTGATGCAGTTGGATGATTACCCGGCGCTATTGGCATTTTGCGCAGAAAACAAAACCCGGCCGATGATAGCTGACAGCGATCCGCGGCTGGGTTAATCGTGTTATTGCGCCGTTTTTAATATTACCGGCTCGATTAAGACACTTTGCTCAGCGTCGGACAGCCAAATCTGGCCTTCGCTGATATTGCATTGCAAGTTCATATTGCGGCTTACCAGTTTGGCCATTTGCGCTACGGCTGTTTCGTCTATTTCCAGTACGCTGAGGTTTTGGTAGCGCTGCAGCGCCTGGTGGTTATTCTTCCACCATACCGGTACGCTGCGCCCGCCATAGCAAAACAGTTGCACCTGTTTAGCGCGGCCGGCGGCTTTACGCAGCCACTTTTCATCGCTTTGGCCAAACTCCACCCAGAGGTTTATTTCGCCGCTCAGGGTTTTGTCCCACAGCTCCGGCTCATCGTCTTCAGCACTTAAGCCTTTGGTAAAGGCCAGGGTATCGCTGGCATTAATGGCAAAGGCTAACAAACGTACCATCATGCGCTCGTCGTTTTCGGACGGATGCTGGGCCAGCGTCAGGCTGTGGTCCTGGTAATAATGCCGGTCCATGTCGGCAATTTGCAGCTGTACTTTAAATACGGTGGCTTTAAGTGCCATTACTCAACTCATTTGCAATATAAAGGCGGCGAGTGTAACGCGAAGTGCTGTTGCACTCAATTTTACCGTTTAAGGCGTTAGCGGCTGCCGTGCCGGTCTAAACTGCGCTATGCTGTGAAAAGCAGAGATAACTAACTGAGTTAACGTAAAAAATGTCTGAGTTTGATATTGATATGGTACAAAGCTTTTTAATTGCCCTGTTACTGGGCGCATTAGTTGGCATTGAACGCGAAAAGCACCGGCGCGACGAGCACCCGAACAGTTTTGGCGGGCTGCGCACCTATATTTTGTTTGCTCAGGCTGGCGCGGTATCGGCCTGGTTGTCTATTCATCTGCAATCGCCGTGGCTGTTCGTTATTACGGTGTTAGTGGTAGCGTTGGCTGTGCTGACAGCCTATATCCTGGAAAACCGGCATAACCCGACGGCGCTGGGCTTAACCAGTGAAATCAGCGCCATTACTGTATGTTTGCTCGGCGGCGCCATTATGTTTGGTTATGCTGAACTGGCGGTTATGCTGGGCATTTTAACCTCAGCCATTTTAACCTTTAAACAACCGCTGCACGGTTTGGTCAGCAAGATTGATACCGATGATTTATACGCCGGACTTAAGTTACTTATTGCCAGTTTTATTATATTGCCGCTGCTGCCAAACGAAACTATCGATCCCTGGCAAGCACTTAACCCCTATAAACTCTGGCTACTGGTGATCTTAATTTCGACTATGTCGTTGCTCGGTTATGTTGCGGTACGTTGGCTGGGGGCCGCACACGGCGCTGTGGTTACCGGTATCAGCGGCGGCCTGGCATCTTCTACAGCGGTTACCTTAAGCTTTGCCCGTAGCAGCAAAATAGAGCGTGATCCGCTGGCGGCCGATAACCTGGCTTGTGGTGTGCTGCTGGCCTGGCTGGTAATGTTTATCCGTGTGCTGGTCACCGTCAGTATTGTCTATCAGCCTTTGCTGGCGCAGCTATGGTTGCCGTTTAGCGTCATGGCCGGTGCTACGGCAATAATGGCGGCACTGTATTACTGGCATGGCAGCCGGCGTTATCAGGCACCACAGCAAAGTGCGGTAAAAGTAACTAACCCCTTTAGTCTGGTTGCGGCTATTAAATTCGGCGCTTTGTTTGCTGTAATACTGTTACTGGTAAAGTTAACTGAGCAATATGCTGCAGCAGAAGGTTTATATTTGCTGGCGGCAGTGGCGGGCATGACAGATGTAGACGCCATTACCTTATCGATGGCGCAATATGCCGGCCAGTCAGAAGCGGCGTTAACTGTTGCCGCCAGTGCTGTTACCGTGGCGGCGCTGAGTAATACCCTGGTAAAATGTGGCTTGGTGTATGCAGTGGGAGGCCGTGCACTGGCGCACAAGTTGGCAATTGCCAGCCTGGTTATTCTGGTACTGGGTATAGCGATATTATTGCTTGGCTGAATCACTTCAGACAATAATGGCTGATCGTGTTACATTCAGGTACAGTCATTAAACTGTCAGCATAGCATGCTGTTATGTATGGTAATTGTCAGAGTAAGATTAACTAAATAAGGTTTTCAGATGCGCGTTCGTCGTTATTTTTCTGCTGTGGTGTTATCTGCAGCTGTATTATGCAGTGCTACGGTAGCCGCACAACAAGCTGGTCCGCAAGGTTTTTTATACGGTGTGGGTATAGGGGTAAATCAGGAGATTTATCGTGGTTACAGTAACCGCACCATACCGTTGCCGATAGTTGGCTATCGCGGCGACAGATTATCCGTTTACGGCCCTTTTATCAGTTATAAGTTGCTGGAGTTGGGCAATATCAGTTTCAGCGCTAAGCTGGCGCCACGTTTTGCCGGCTTTGACGAGTCTGACAGCAGTGTGTTTACCGGTATGGCTAAACGTAAAGATTCACTGGATGGTGGCATTGGTGTGCAATTGCGCCAGCAAGACTGGCTGCTGGAAGCGGATACTGTATTTGATTTGTTAGGTAACTCAAATGGCCGGGAATCGAAACTGGCGGTAGGTTACAGTTATCGCACCGGACCTGTAGTAATAGAGCCTAAATTTGGTATCAGCTATTCTGACAGCAAACTGGTGAACTATTACTATGGCGTGCGCGCGGACGAAGCCACTGCACAGCGCGCGGCTTATAAAGCCGGCGGCACGGTTAACTACAACGCCGGTTTCTCACTTAGTACACCAGTGTTTTTCGGTGGTATGACCCGCTTAGGTTTAGAACATCAATGGTATGGCAGCAGCATCAGTGACAGCCCGCTGACGGACCGTGACAGCGGCTTGTCGGCTTTTCTGTCCTGGTCAACATTCTTCTGAGTTAGCGACCCAAGGCCTGCACTAACTGGTGCACGGCCTGCAGTTGCATACCGTCTTTGGTCGCGTAATTCGCGCCGGTATAACCCCACCAGTCCCAGCAGGCGTTGGGGTTAAACGGGTTTAAACTGCTGGCGATTGTTTGTGGATATAAAATGACCAGGTTATTACTGTCGGCATAGTTATTTAGCCCGGTACCACTGACATAAGCCTCACCGACACTTTGCGCATTTTGTTTGCAACCGTGAAAACTCACATGCAGGCGGCAAGGTTGGCCGTCAGCACAGCTTTGCGGTACATACAGGTAGCCGGTTTCAGCCAGGGTGCTTTTTGCTGCTGCAGATAACTGATGCTGATTAATTTGCAGCAAGCTGCCAGTTGCTGTTGTGTCGGCGCTCTGCAGCTTGCCCAGCAGATGTGTTAACAGCTGACCGGCCGCATCATAGTCACAACCGGCTAAAAACGGGGTTTCTGACAGGCTGCAGCTGTCTGAATATGGCGCTGAGGTTGGAAAGGTATGGCCGAACGCCAGGTCATTTATCAGCGTTATATTTTCCGGCTTCACCCAAAGTTGATATTGCTTGTGCAGCGCCAGAGCCAGTTTAGGGTGTACAGTAGCATCTTCGCTACCGTGAAAAATCCATACTTTGTCATCTGCAATCGCGGATAACGGTGCCAGCTTCGCCGCGTCACGTTGTGTCTGCAGATATTGGTTTATGCTGCTAAGGTCGGGCTGGCTGCTGTCTTTATTAAAACAATGCTCCAGCGCCAGGCCTAAGCTGTTTTGCGCACAGTACACCGGCCCGCCTGCCAGCATAGCCACACCATCAACTTGCTCTGCAAAAGCCAGATGATACTGGCCTGCGAAATAAGCGCCACTGGATAATCCCGACAGGGTGATATTGTCAGCTAAGGTTAGTTCAGGCACAGTGGTGTCGTTAGCAACCAGTGGCAGGCTAAGCGCAGATAACAGGGTAAGATTTAACAGCTTTATGGCAGACATGAGTACTCCATCGCAGACAACTTATGCGGTTAAATTTTGCATAAAAGTAGTATTTCAGCAATAAGGCTTTAGTACAGCTTCAGCTAAAGGAATCTTTATGAGCAATGAGTCAGACAAGCAGCACAAAGAATTACCGGAAGAGCACATTGACCCTTTAATTAAACATTTACACAGCATAATACGCGTATGTGTGCGGGTACTGGCTGTACTAATGGTCGCCGTGATTATGTGGGGTATTGGCGATGTGGTGTATGTATTGTATCAACGCTTAATTACACCGCCGGTTTTTCTGCTTAACATCAATGATATTTTTTATACCTTCGGCGCTTTTATGGCGGTGCTGATTGCGATAGAAATTTTTATTAATATCCGTTTATATTTGGAGTCTAACGATTTTCCGGTAAAGCTGGTTATTGCAACAGCATTAATGGCCATAGCGCGCAAAGTTATCGTACTGGATATAGAGAAGCTGACACCGGATTATATATTTGCAATAGCTGCGACAGTATTGGCACTGGGGCTTACGTATTGGTTGTTGCATAAAGAGCACAAAAAGCCTGACCGGAATTAACACTGTAAAGGTGTTCAATAGCTGAACACCTTTGCGACGCCGCGCGAGCGTGGATCGGCAATAGCCGTTACCTTACCCCCTGTAGATTGTATCGCCTGAATGTCGCCCAGGCTCCAGCCCTGCGTTACCAGGTTATAGCCGCGGGCCTTAAGCTCTGTCTGCACCTCAGCAGCCAATGGCGCATAGGGTTCCATGCTGATCTGATCTTTGGGCAACAACTGATGATGGAAGCGTGGCGCAGCAACGGCCTCTGACAACGGCAGACCAAAATCATATAAATTGGTTATGACCTGAAAAATGGAGGTAAAGATGGTTGAGCCACCCGGTGTGCCGATAACCAGCTCTACCTTGCCATCTTTAACTAACAGGCTGGGCGTCATAGACGACAGCATACGTTTGCCAGGTGCTATTGCATTGGCATCGCTGCCCACCACACCAAAAGCGTTTGGCACGCCGGCCTTGGCAGAAAAATCATCCATTTCGTTATTCAGTAAGAAACCCGCGCCTTCAACTATCACGCCGCTGCCATAATCCAGATTCAGTGTATAGGTGTTTGACACCGCGTTGCCGTGTTTATCCAGTACAGAGAAATGCGTAGTGTGATAACCCTCCAGCCCGGCTTGAATGGCGTTGGTAACCGAGATTTTTTTCGGGTTTATTTCTGCTGCACGTTTATCTAAATAAGCGCTGTCCAGCAGTTGCTGTTGCGGCACTGTGGTGAAATCCGGATCGCCGAGATAATCGGCGCGATCGGCATAAACCCGCTTGGCAATTTCAGCCATTAAATGCACATACTGAGCGCTGTTTAGCGTAACACCGTTAAAATCTGCTGCGCGCCGTTGTTTCAAGCCCAGCAATTGGCTAAGGGCAATACCACCGGAGCTTGGCGGGGCAGTGGTTACCAGTTGAAAATCATGCCAGGACGTTACGACCGGTTCACGCCAACCGGCTTTATAGCCGGCTAAATCGGCCATACTGATCAGGCCGCCACCGCGCTGCATTTGTGCCACCAACAGTTTAGCGGTTTCACCCAGATAAAAATCGGCCGGCCCATGTTCGGCAATTCGGCTAAGCGTGGCGGCCAGTTCCGGTTGACGAAAGTTTTTACCGGCTTGCATAGTGCCAAAGTAGTCAGCAAAGTTTGTTTTACCTTCCAGTTGGCTGAGTAAGTCAGCACGATACTGGTATTGGTTTTCGGCGACGGTAAAACCACTTTGCGCATAGTGTACCGCCGGTTTTACCAACTCGGCCCACGGCAGACTGCCAAAACGCTGATGCGCCTGCCATAGCCCCATCACAGTGCCTGGTACACCGCTGGCTTTATGACCAATTAAGCTGAGATTTTCAATAACTTGTTTTTCTGAGTCCAGATACATATCGCGGTGTGCCGCAGCGGGCGCAGTTTCACGATAATCCAAAAAGTAGGCTTTACCATCAAACCACAGGGTCATAAAGCCGCCACCGCCGATATTACCGGCTTCAGGGTAGGTGACTGCCAGCGTAAACGCGGTTGCTATTGCCGCGTCTACTGCATTACCACCACGGCGCAAAATTTGCTCTGCTACTGCGGCACCATATTGATCCGGTGACGCCACAGCGCCACTGCCGGACTGTTTTTCCGCTGTGTCAGCGATGCTGTGGCAGCTTAACAGCAAAGTAAACAAAGTACTGATCAGGCGAAATAGCATAGCAGGCTCCAATGGTGGTGATAGTTCAGTTCTACCCCAGCCGTGTCGCAATTACAAGTTATGGCAACTTTTATCAATCTTGCTATGCTCAATACATAATAAAATGGCTAAACAAATGAAATATCAGCTGAAACTGGTATGTATGATATAGCCGTAAGGAGTCAACATGGGTTTTTGGCACACGGTGGGCGGGCGGTTACTCAGCATTCCTTTATTGGCTTTGCTTGGTTTTATTGTACTGGGCGCCGTGGCGCTGAATGCACTTAATCACAGTTTGGTTGAGGGCAGGGAGAATCGCGTTGTGGCCGTTATCGACAGCGGCCTGAGTATCGTAAAGCATTACCAGGCGCTGGAGCAAAGCGGTGCGCTAAGCACTGAGCAAGCGCAGCAACAGGCAATGGCGGCCGTTAAGGCGATCCGTTACGATGGTACCGAATATATCTGGATAAACGATACCGGCCGGCCCATTCCTAAAATGATTATGCATCCAACGGTACCCACCTTAGATGGCACTGTGCTGGACCGGCCGAACTTTAATCATGCTACTTTGATGCGTAACCGCGACGGTAGCCAACAGCAAGCGCTGGACAATGCTAATCTGTTTGTCAGCTTTGTTGATGTAATCGGTCGTTACGGTAATGGTTTTGTCGAGTACCAATGGCCCAAACCTTTAAAAGGCGGTGGCGTAACAGAAGAGCGTTACACCAAGTTGTCTTATGTGGCAAAAGACGATAAATGGGGCTGGGTATTAGGCTCCGGTATTTATATTGACGACGTAAAAGCGGCTTTTTGGGCCGTAGCTATGCAAGTTGGCCTGGTGGTTGTAATTATTATCGCGCTGACAGTGGGGATGTCTTTGTTTATCCGGCGCTGGTTATTACAGGCATTAGGTGGTGAAGTTGCTACAACTAAAGCGCTGGTGCAACAGGTGGCCGGTGGTGATTTTTCAGTAAATTTTGCGCTAAAGACGGGTGATAACGACAGTTTGCTGGCAGCACTAAGCGGCCTTATCAGCCAACTGCGCAGTATTATCGGCCAGCAATCGGCGATGGCCGAGCAACTGGCCGGGCAGTCTGAAGCGTTGGATGAAACCAGCCAGCAAACTCAGCGTATTTTGCAAAGTGTGATGGACCAAACGGCCCAGGTTGCCACGGCAGTAAACGAAATGACCGCTACCTGTGAAGATATGGCCCGCAGTGCTACCACTGCAGCCAAAGCCGCCCGCGATGCCGATACCGAAGCACAAAATGGCGTAACCTCGGTGCAGCAAACCATTACCGCGATTGACGCACTGAAGCTAAAACTGGAGCAAGTGTCGGACGTTATAGCCCAGCTATCTAAACGTGGCGAAGAAGTCGGCGCGGTAACCGACGTTATCGGCGCCATTGCCGAGCAAACCAACTTGCTGGCGCTTAACGCTGCAATAGAAGCGGCGCGTGCCGGCGAAATGGGCCGGGGCTTTGCTGTGGTGGCAGATGAAGTGCGCACCCTGGCCAGCCGCTCGCAGGCATCTACTCAAGATATCAACAAGCGTATTCAGGGTATTCAGCAAGACTCTGCTAACGCGGTAGAATCGATGGCGCAGAGTAAAGTCGAAACCGAGCAAACCATTGCCTGCTCGCAGCAGGCGAATGAAGCGCTAAAACGCATCAATATGGCGGTATCCAGCATTACCGATGTTAACGACCAATTGGCCAGCGCCACCGAAGAGTTAGCTGTGGTGTCGGGCACTATTAACGAAAATATGGAAAACATCGCCAACGCGGTAGAGAGCACCACGGTGAAATCGACTGAACTGTCGGTCTCCAGCCAGCAATTGCGGCAAATGGCCAGTGAGATGAAGAAATCACTCAGTGGTTTTAAACTCTGAACCAATAAAGCTAAGCGCAAAAAAACAACAAAGCCCCGCACAAACGGGGCTTTGTTTTAGGGCAATTAAAGAATGGTGGCACTATCGTATGTTTTTTATGGTAATGAACTTAATAAAGCAGTGCTCTCTGACATCACCGATACGTTTACTTGTTCCATTATTTTTCGTTGTACATTTTCCGCATCTTTCTGCCAGGATTTCTCGCTGGCGTTATCAACCCGGTGCTTAAAGCCTATCACCAGGTAAAACGTGCAGCTCAGCGGCAGGCAGTAAAAGTCTGTCCGGGTTGGGTGCCTATCGTATTTTTCCTGATAGAACACCCATTCAAAACCTTGCAGGGTAATTAGCTTTGCCGGCTGAAGTGGCGGGAAGCCATAATTGTTGATCCGGCCCTGCAGCTCGTCGCGGTAGCGCTCTTCCGTGAATGGCGAACCTCTTGATGCGCGAAGCTCTGCATATTCTTTTAGTTCTGACTCAATTTCGGTATTGCGGCCAAGGCCATATTCGCCTTCTGCACCAATTGCTGCAGAGTTGTAATGCTGATCATGCTCGTTAATCACGTGCTTAGCCAACGCTTGGCGGTCAAGCGCATCAACGCCTTCTGGTACTGTCTTTAACCAGACGTTTAACCACAACCAGCCGTACTCGCCGCCATCAAAACGTAGCAGGGGCGCTAAGTAGCACCAACCCTCAGTATGTATCGGGACATATTTGTGCTGATCTTTCTGCTGCTGGTGCTGCTCAAACCAGCTATTAGAATGAAACGGGTAATTGACCTGCTTTGGTGGCTCAGCAGAGGCAATATTGGAGTAGGGCAGCGTAAGCTGGATAGAATACTCTTCCAGCAAAAAGCTCAGCTTTTGCTGACGGTTAAAATCGGGCCCACCAGCGAACCCCTGCCACCAGTTCTTCAGAGGCTGCATTAGCTTACCTTTCCTGCATGTTTATTAATGTACTTTTGCACTTGATCCGCCTTTTTATGCTGACCAAACATTAACAGCTGTTGTTTATATGTCTCTATGCCCAAGTATGGCAAGGTATGTGGGCTTACGCCGGGTTCGGAGTCTTTACCAAACACCAGACCACAGAATTTAATGCTACGACATAAGCTGCTGGCTGACAAATCGTTGCCCCCGGCTAAGTTTGGCACTACATCAAACGGGTTATTTCTTACTGCGACGATCTTAATACCCAGCCCGTTGGCAATTTGCGTTAATTTACTGACGTTTGCGCCACTGCCATGAATAGTTAATTGCTGGCGGTGTAATTGGCCCCCGTAATGCCGACGGTAATGCAGCAAGGCTGCATTAAACACTATTGCCCCCTGGCTGTGTACTACCCATTTCACACTCTTACCCTGCTGTTGTACCTGCGCAAGTACCGCGGCCAAATGCTGGGCATTATGTGATTTTGTGCGACTGGCTTTGTCGAATACGCACTCAGCCAAGTCCAGCTTCCAGCCATCGCTTGGATTGTGAAATAAGGTGTATGCACTGATACTGTCGCTCTGATAGGCCGCATGAGCATGAGCTCCCATCAACCAGGCAGCTTTTCGCTGATCGTTCTGCATGCCGTTTACAGCGGCATGTTCAGTATTTACCTGATGCACGGGTTTTCCTCCATCCCAGGCATCTTGCAGGCTATTAATATCGCCTTGCGATGCCGGGCCGGTGTAATTGCTCGGGTTTTTACGCTTAACCTGATAAAGCATGGTGCGCTCTGCCGCCGCATTGCCGGCTTTAGCACCTTGCAGCGATTGGTCAAACAGTATGTCGTCAATCACCACCTGGCCATTTGCTGCCGTGCGGTATTCAATCAGGTAGTGGTAACAACGAAACGGATAACGGGTGCGGTAGATACGCCGGAACGGGTTTAAGCTGTGCTTGGTAGAGTAGGTAGTGCTTGGGTAGCGGGTAACATACTCAATTTCTTTCATTACCTGCTGCTGGTCATAGTCATTAAGGCTGGCCAGCATTAACAGTGCCTGATGAGTGAGTTGCCATTTATTAACCAGATACTGAGCCGGCAGCCGAATGCCGTGTTCCTGCGCCATGTTTTTATCCAGGCCTGTGTAATTAAAAGCCTGCGTTTTACCGGTGTGTATCCAGCTCATCTCTAACTTCCTTGTGTCTATGCAATTTTTGCAGGATACACAAACTCGTTTTGCAACTCAATATTTACAAATTAATTTCATTTAAAGTGTGGCGGCTTGAAGTCGAAAACCGAAGAGTTGGCGGTGTTGTCTGACACCATAAACGAGAATATGAAGAACATCGCCAACGCCATGAAAAGTACCATGGTGAAATCGACAGAACTGTCGGTCTCCAGCCAGCAGCTACGGCAAATGGCCAGTGAGATGAAAAAATCACTGAGTGGTTTTAAACTCTGAACCAATGTAAGTAGCTACAGAAACAACAAAGCCCCGCATAAGCGGGGCTTTGTTTTAGAGAATTTAATGGTCGGTACGAGAGGATTCGAACCTCCGCCCCCTGACATTCGATGATAAGCGGCTGAAAAGAGTTTTTATGATTTAAAAACAAATGGTTAAATTGCAATCTTGTGCTTTTCGCCTTGCGAAAATATGGCTTGTCGTCAAAGTGCAAACTATGCAGATCAATAAGTTAGCGTTATGCTACTACGGTATATTACTGCGCTATTAATAACGGAAAATCATCTTATGCCCAACATTACTATCTACGCGGAAGGAGTATTGAACACGGATATTGTTGATGAAGATTTGCAAGGGCTAGAGCAGAATTGGAGTATAGTGATAGCTGTATACGAACTATATCTTCAGTACTCATTAGTTTGCTCTTCACTCACAAATTTTAAGAAATCGATGTATGCGCGGGCATTAGACTTGAATCAGATGCCCTTAGAGCAAGCTTTCATCACAAGCTCTTCGTATATTGATGCAGAGAATTCCACTATGCACATGGTGTCTTCTTTACTTAAGTTTACTGACCTATTGCCTTCTCTTTACTCAAATTGCTTTCCTGAAGACCCGGATATATACAAATCAACAGAAGCGGGCATTAATAAACTTTACGACGAGCAAAACAGAAAGTACATGTTTCTAAACGAACTGAGAAATGCAATTGTGCATAACAAAGTGTCAGTTACAGTAAGCCAAGGTAGCGACAGGAAACTGATACCAACAAACACTACACTGCATATTGGTTATTACATTGACCTTGAGAAATTCAGTAAAAAACATATAGCGAAAAAACATAAAAGAGAAAAGCTTGAGTCTGCCAGAAGCTATTTGTGTGACAGAAAAGGCCGGGTTGACCTCGCCAAAATATTTTCGGAGGTTATCAGCAATATTTACACAGAATTGGTTTTACCAAAGTTAGAAGAGTTAGAGCAGCAGCTTAAAATTTTCAGCTTGAAATCCAAAGATTACTTTGTGGAATCAAAACTTATCGAAAATTCTATGTTTAATGGTATTGAAGTCGAGTATGAAAAAAGAGTGCTTTATTCAACTTCGGTTTTAGGGCGCATATACGCTCTATCAAAATCAGTGTCATTTCCGATACGTGCCCTATGCGTTTCAATTGCACCATCAATTATTTAATAGCCGGTGCTGGCGCTTCAGCCCGCTACACATGGCCTTTCTGGCAAATCTTCGTTGACTTCGCATCGGTGTGCGTTGCCTATGCCTGCTGGTCTTTGCCGATGTCGGTGAGCAGGTGAATGGATAAGATGCGTACTTCGTGGAACATCGGCCTTCTTTCTGGTGCCAAGCTGTTGAGCACATTTAAACGTTAGCCTGGGCTAAATGCAGTTCCCATTAACACTTATTTTGTAAATGAGCTATCGTTAATTGATTGCTTTTTATACAAAAAGGTTTATTGCATGACAGCACCTCTAAATTTGATAATCAAAGACCGTCAACGGCTACAGAATCCGTTTGCTCATCTGGATGACAATGGGGAACTAAATGCCGATATCCCTGTGGATTTAACTGCGGCAAGCAAAGGCCATTTGCACCCGTATGCAGCTTTAGCTGACCAGACTGATGATGATGAAATTAAAGTGCCACCATCTTTAAACACTTATCTGGGTATTCCTGCTACGAAGTATGAAAGCAAAGAACTGCATGAAGGCTACAAAGGTAATCTGAACCGCTACGCTGCTGCGGCAAATCAGGATGAAGATGAGTTTTTATCCGTCGGCGGTAATGACAAACAGAACGCATCTTTGCCGCTTTTGAAATTCAAGCAGTTGGTTACTGATAGCAAAGGCAGAATTAGTTATAAACATATTGAGGAGGCTGCACGAAAGCTCGCTCATGCCATATGGTACCAGAAAGAAGCGCTGTGGCCGGACGGTGTACCTGATGATCCTGCAGAGTTGCTGAACCCTGAAAAGGCATTTGAGCTGTTGGGCTATAAGGTGTTTAAAAGAAGCTCATTAGGTGTAATCGAAGGTGATATAGATGTCGCCGGAATTATAGATAAAGACAATCGTACCGTTGAGCTGTCAATGTTGATGTCGCCCGAAGTCATGAATTTTACAGCGGCTCACGAAGTTGCGCATGCCATTATGCATCAGCAGTCTGGTTTACATCGTGACAAACCACTGGATGGCAGTGCGACCGGCCCCAGGGATCATATTGAGCTTGAGGCTGACAAGTTCGCGGCATACTTTTTAATGCCTGCTAAATTGGTAAGCCGCAGGTTCAACGAACGTTTCCCAGCGGAATTATTGCAGCGTGACAATTTACAACATCTTTTAAACCGCAATAAAGATAAGCGGGTAGAGAAAGAGTTATCAACCAAACGCGGCTTAGCAAGGGCATTGGCAGGTTTAGACAGTATTAATGGTGAAGCAGTATTTTCGCTTGCTGAACAGTTTAAAGTTTCCAGAGAGGCGATGGCCATTCGATTGGAAGAGCTGGACTTGATACCGGAATACTAAGTTTGGGTGTAAGGCTGATGAACTCGTCTTAAATGCTACTTACAGAAACAACAAAACCCCGCAACAGCGGGGCTTTGTTTTAGGGAATTTAATGGTCGGTACGAGAGGATTCGAACCTCCGACCCCTTCACCCCCAGCGAAGTGCGCTACCAAGCTGCGCTACGTACCGACTTAGGGCGTATCATAATGATTCCCCGCCAGAAAGCAATGCTGCAATGGTTGACTGTCGCTATTTTCGCCAGTTAAACAAAGCACTTGGTTAGGATTAAGGGCATGTTCAGGCGCTAATGCTATACCTGTGTTTACATTTACAGAGGGTAGCATGATGAAAACAGTCCTAACGATGACAGCAGCTTTGGTGTCGATGTCGCTACTGACCGCTTGCGGCGGCGGTTCGTCCGGTGAATTGGAACCCGAAATGGCGAGTTTTAGCCTGGGTGTGAGTGATGCACCGGTAAACGGCGCTAAAGTGGTGATGGTGTGCTTTAACGAAATTGAGCTGACAGGCAATGGCGTTGGCAGCCAAAGTTTTACTATCGGCGATGACGATGTTGCAGCCGGGGCGAATGATAACTGTCGTGATGGTCAGGGCAACATTATACCTAATACCCGTGGTATAGACTTATTACTGTTAGATGGCGCGAAATCTGAAGCTTTGGTGACCGGAGCTGAGTTTGCCGCCGGTAATTACGGCCAGTTACGGCTGGAAATTGCCGAAGGCAGCTACGTTGAGCTCGAAGATGGGCTGCGTGAACCATTGCGTGTGCCGTCCAACGAGTTAAAACTGGGGGGCGTTACCTTATCGGCCGGTGGCAGCTTTAATTACACCCTGGAGTTTGACCTGCGTAAAGCGATGGTTAATCCTCCGGGCCAGGATGGTTACCTGCTAAAACCGACCGGCCTGCGTTTGGTTGATAACAGTGAAGTGGGGCACCTCGAAGGTCAGGTCGACGAAGGGCTGTTGATAACTAACAGCTGCACAGTAGCACCGGCAGATGCATCGTTACCGGTTGCCACCGTGTATTTATATCAGGGGGCCGACCGGCCGTTAGCGGAGTTATCGGATAACGGCGGTAACAACACTTACCAGCCTTACGCCAGCACAAACGTCTATTTTGATGGTGTGAGTGAGTATAACTACAGCATCGGTTTTGTTGAGGCTGATACGTACACTGCCGCTTTGAGCTGCGATGTGGCAGACGACCCGGAGCTGGCTGATGCGATAGAGTTTTTGCAGGCTCAGAATGTAACCATAGCTGCAAGTGCTACGCCTGTGGTACTGGACTTTACAGAGTAAGCTGCAGCTAAACCGTGACAGCGCAGCAGACGCTGTCGCTATCAGTTTGTTAAATGGCCGCTATTACGGCGGCCAGCTATCTTAATTTTCAGCCTCTTGTTAACATAGCCATCTTTACGTCCTTCAGGTGTATTGCTGTGTTGTGGATCCCCTTTACCTTGCTGGCGGCCTTTATGCAGGCCTGGCGCAATGCGTTTCAAAAGCAATTAAGCAAAGATGTTGGCGTGGCCGGGGTAACGCTGGCGCGTTTTATCTGGGCGTCGCCGTTAGCGGCGCTGTATTTGTGGGCTTTGTATCAGTGGCAGCCGGTGGCGTTGCCGGCGTTTAACGGTCGTTTCGCCGGTTTTATTGTTGCCGCTGCGCTGGCGCAAATTTTGGCTACCGCGCTGATGGTAAAGCTGTTTAAGCTGCGTAACTATGCTATCGGAGCCGGGCTGGCTAAAAGCGAGGCTGTGTTGGCTGCGGTGCTGGGCGTGGTGTTTTTCAGCGAATCTTTAACCGCGCTGGGTTGGTTAGGTGTGGCCTTAGGTGGCTGTGCGGTATTTTTACTCAGTGGTGCCAGCTTACGCCAGTTGTCGCTGCCGGTAATGTTACTGGGGCTGGGGAGCGGTTTGGCTTTTGCACTGACATCCTTGTGGGTGCGACAGGCCAGCCTGGTGCTGGGCTTGCCGTTTCCGCATGGCGCGGCCTGGGTATTGCTGCTGGTTATACTGCTGCAAACCGCTATTTTGTTGTTGTGGTTAAGCCTGAAAGATAAACCGACATTAACAGTGCTGTGGCAGAGGCCAAAACTTACCTTATTGGTTAGTGTTTGCAGTTGTATTGGCTCGGTAGGCTGGTTTACTGCTATGAGCATGGAGTCTGTGGCGTTGGTAAAAACGCTGGGCCAGGTTGAAGTGCTGTTTATGTTACTGATCTCAGCTTTTGTATTTAAAGAAAAACTGCAAAAAGCCGATCATTGGGGCCTGGCGCTGATAGTGTTGGCTGCCATTGCAGTAATGTGGGCTTAATTGGCAATGATGCTGGTGAATTTTCGTTAACTCAGTAAAATGGAGCGCTGTTTAGAGCCAACCGCAGTGATTTTTGTGTCAGAACAAGATATATACGCCGATATCCGGCCTTACAACGATAGCGAAGTGGTACCTGCTATAGCGCGTTTAATTGCCGATAAAGACTTTATTCAGGCAATTTTACATTACCGTTTTCCGCATTTGTCCGGCCCGTTTGGCTGGTTATTATCGCCGTTAGTAAAATATGCGCTAAAACGGCGTTGGGCCAAACTTACAAATGTATTGGCGGTACAAAAGCAGGTCGCGGCTTTTATGGACCGGATGATAGACAATACCACTAACAAGGTAACGGTGTCAGGGTTAGAGCAGCTCACGCCCGGCAAAGCTTATCTGTTTGTATCCAATCATCGCGATATAGCTATGGACCCGGCATTGGTAAACTGGTGTTTGCATCATCATGGTTTTGATACAGTGCGCATCGCCATTGGTGATAATTTACTGCGTAAAGCCTGTGCTACCGAGCTGATGAAGCTGAATAAAAGTTTTATTGTGAAACGAGGCGCCAAAGGCCCGCGTGAAATGCTGAAAAATTTCTCGCAGTTGTCGTCTTACATTAAGCATTCACTGGAACAGCAACAGTCGGTGTGGATCGCGCAAAAAGAAGGCCGTGCTAAAGACGGTAATGATGAAACCGACCCGGCTATTTTGAAAATGTTTTATATGGAAGGCAAAAAACGCGGCGAAGACTTTGCCGGCTATATGGCAGGGTTAAATATCGTGCCGGTGTGCTTATCTTATGAGTACGATCCGTGTGATATCGACAAAATTAACGAGTTATGGCAAAAACAAACTGCCGGTAGTTATCAAAAAGGCGAGTTTGAAGATATCGACAGTATTATTAAAGGCATAGTCGGCTTTAAAGGTCGTGTGCATGTGGCGTTCGGCACACCGCTAACCGATGTACCGGCAGAGCCTGAGCAACTGGCTGCATTGATTGATCAGCAAATTTGGCAGCGCTACCGCTTATTTCCGGTAAATTATTTAGCCGCCGGACAACAGCATAGCGCTGTTGATGAAGCGGTGGCCGAACAGTGGCAGCAACGCTTACAAGCCGTGCCGGTTGCCGCGCAGCCGATGTTGAGCCGGCTGTATGCCGCGCCTTTACTCAAGCAACACACAGCGGAGCACAGTACTTGAGTTACCTTATTGCGGTAACGTTGTTATGGGCGTTTTCGTTTAGCTTAATTGGGGTGTATTTAGCCGGTCAGGTAGATGCTTATTTTGCGGTACTGCTGCGGGTGCTGCTGGCTTTGCTGGTGTTTTTACCTTTTATGCGCCGGATACAACTGTCGCTGGCACTAAAGCTACTGGCGTTGGGGGCGGTGCAACTGGGGCTGATGTATTTGTTTTATTATCAGTCGTTTTTGTTGCTTAGCGTGGCGGAAGTGCTGGTTTTCACCATCTTTACACCAGTGTATATCACCTTGCTGTACGACGCATTGCAGCGCCGCTTCCGCTATCGCTTTTTACTGGCCGCGTTGTTGGCCGTTGTCGCTGCCGCCATTATGCGCTATCAGGGCCTGACACAAGACTACTGGTTGGGCTTTGCGGTAGTGCAGGGAGCAAATTTATGTTTTGCCTTTGGCCAGGTGGGCTATAAGTTACTATTGGCGCAACGGCCTTCAGCCCTGGCGCAACATCAGTTGTTTGGCTGGTTTTACCTTGGCGCAGCTATGGTAGTGTTGCCGGCATGGTGGTTGCTTGGCAGTGCACAATACCCGCAAAGTGCAACGCAATGGAGCATATTGCTGTGGTTGGGTTTGGTGGCCTCCGGTGGCGGCTATTATTACTGGAACAAAGGTGCAACCCTGGTCAGCAGTGGCATCTTGGCTGTGATGAATAATATGCTGATCCCTGCCGGCTTATTGGTAAATATTGTGCTGTGGAACCGCAATGAAAATCTGTTGAGCTTAGGCATAGGCTCAATACTGTTAATCTTATCCTGTATGTTGTGTAAGCCGGTGCGCAACTCAGTTAAACCCGGAGTGGCAGATGGCCAGACAAGTTAGCTATACCTTTAATAACCAGCGTAAAGTAATTAACTTTAGCTATGACAAACACCGTGATATGTATGAAGCGGTGGCGGCTGCCGAAGGCATAGACTTAACCCGCTTTCTGGCGATGGAGCAGCAAGTGGCGATGACAGCTAAACGCGGCGCGGCAGTAAAGAATTACCGCCAGCAGGAATTTGCCCGCATGGGCTTTGCCGATATTGCTTTTGTCAGGGAAGAACAGTAGCTGAAGATGGCGCCTGTAACAGGGCGCTTATTCTTATTCAGCCGGGGCGGTAAATTACAGGCAATAAAAAAGGACACCGCAGTGTCCTTTTTTTAGCAAGTGCTTAAATTACAGAACTGTAACGTTAGCAGCTTGTGGGCCTTTTTGGCCTTGTTCGATTTCGAAAGCTACGCGTTGGCCTTCGTTTAAGGTTTTGTAACCTTCAGTTTGGATAGCACGGAAGTGAACGAATGCGTCAGCGCCGCCGTTATCCTGAGTAATGAAACCGAAACCTTTATCAGCGTTGAACCACTTAACTACACCAGTTACTTTAGCCATGAATGACTCCTAAAAATTTTAATAGAACTAATTGACGCTTAATTGCGCTTTTAGCCTGACTGTTACCTTACTTATGCGGCCAAACGTGCGTGAATCTTCAGGACATGACTTACAATGAAGCTGTGTAGCGAAGTTTTCATAAACATTTTGTTACATAGGTCTGCTTTACAGGCCGGAAAGAACTATAACAGGTTTGAGCCGAATGTATATAGTAAATTGCAAATAAACCTTTGTCAGACAATAAAAAAGCCGGAAAAATAAAAAAGGCCGCAAAAGCGGCCTTTAAATACAGTTGTTTATTTATTGAACATTAAGCGTTTAATGCCACTTTAGGCTCAACAAAGGCAAAACCCAGGGCTTCGGCAACACTTTGGTTGGTTACCTGGCCGTTCATCACGTTCAGGCCATTCATTAAGTGTGCGTCATCCAGCAATGCCTGCTTATAACCTTTATTGGCTAAGCGCAGAATAAACGGCAGGGTGGCGTTGTTTAATGCAAAAGTAGAGGTGCGTGGTACAGCGCCCGGCATGTTCGCTACGCAATAGTGCACTACATCATCAACAATGTAAGTAGGCTCGGCGTGGGTAGTTGCTTTTGACGTTTCGACACAACCGCCCTGGTCAATGGCTACGTCAACGATGGCTGAGCCAGGTTTCATGCGTTTGATATGTTCTTTAGTTACCAGCTTAGGTGCTGCCGCACCCGGTACCAATACGCCACCAATAACCAGGTCGGCTGCCAGCACTTCTTGCTCCAGTGCATCTGCAGTAGAGTAAATGGCTTTAACCGCGCCGTTGAACTGAGCGTTAATACGACGCAGTACATCTACGCTGCGATCCAGTACGGTTACATCGGCACCTAAACCCAGCGCCATTTGTGCGGCGTTGGTACCCACCATACCGCCACCAATTACTACTACTTTGGCCGGCGCTACGCCCGGTACACCGCCTAATAACATGCCGCGGCCGCCGCAGGATTTTTCCAGCGCACGGGCACCGGCCTGAATTGACATACGCCCGGCCACTTCTGACATCGGTGCTAACAGTGGTAAACCGCCACGGTTGTCGGTAACAGTTTCATAGGCGATACAGATAGCTTTGGATTTAATTAAATCTTCGGTTTGTGGCAAATCCGGAGCAAGGTGCAGATAGGTGAACAGAATTTGGCCTTCGCGCAGCATGGCACGCTCAACCGCTTGCGGCTCTTTTACTTTAACTATCATCTCTGCTTTGGCGAAAACCTCTGCAGCTGTTGAAAGTACTGTTGCGCCGGCAGCGGTGTAATCTTCGTCAGTAAAACCGATACCCATACCAGCATTGGTCTCTATCAGCACGCTGTGCTTATGGTTTACCAGCTCACGTACGCTGGCCGGAGTCATGCCTACACGGTATTCGTGGTTTTTTATCTCTTTTGGTACGCCAATGATCATCGTTTTATGCCCTTTTCTGAGGTTATAGTTGGCCGAGGTAAAATATGTGCGCAGTATACTGCTAACTTTGTAGAATTAATGCTTGTTTTATGGCGCTGGAGTAGTGCAAAATTCTGTTTAAATTAAAAAAGCGAATTTTTTAGCTGCTATGTACTCTTTAAGTAAAAGTATCAAGAAGTTAGATAGGATAGACCGCAAAATACTGCTGGAATTGCAGCGCGATGGTCGCTTAGCCAATGTTGAACTGGCACGCAGGGTAGGGCTTAGCCCAACGCCTTGCCTGGAACGGGTGCGTAAGTTGGAAGCCGAAGGCGTGATCTTAGGCTATACCGCTCAGGTTGACCCGCAAAAAGTTGGCGCGGCCTTGTTGGTGTTTGTTGAGATAACCTTAAGCAAAACCTCGCCGGAAGATTTCGATGAGTTCAGCAAGGCGGTACAGAAACTGGAAGAAATTCAGGAGTGCCATCTGGTATCCGGCAGTTTCGACTTTTTGTTGAAAACCCGGGTAGCGAATATGGCGGCCTATCGTGAACTGTTGGGCGAAACTCTGCTCAGACTGCCCAGTGTGCGGGAAAGCCGTACCTATGTGGTGATGGAAGAGGTGAAACAAACTACCTTTGTTGCCATCAGCAGTTAAAAACGGTTCAGTTGCGCTTCACGGATGCACTTTTACAGTGTCTCTGGTATCTTAGCCGGTAATATTCCGCCCCGGTGCGCTTGAATAAAAACGACGATAAAAAGGTAGGGCCTGTCATTTGCAGAACAGAGTTTATTTTCCGTTAAACGGTGTGCAGCGTTTGCTCGAAGTCGGTTTAATTATATTTTCCGGCTTTGCCTTATTTTTGTTGCTGGCATTGTTATCTTTTGATCCGGCCGATCCGAGCTGGTCACAAACCGGCTATCAGAGCAGCGTGCATAATTATGCCGGCCCCATTGGCGCCTGGCTGGCTGATCTGTTGTTATTCAGTTTTGGCTGGATTGCGTATTTAATGCCGTTTTTGTTCGCGCTGGCCGGTTATCTGCTGTTTAAGCGTTTTCATGATTTGATGAGCCTGGATTACCTGATCCTCGGCTTGCGTATTATTGGCCTGGTGTTAACTTTGCTTACGGCCACAGCAATCAGCAGCCTGAACTTTAATGATATTTTTTATTTTTCATCCGGTGGCGTGATAGGTGATGTTGTCAGCGGCGCCTTGTTACCGTACTTCAACTTTATCGGCACCATCTTATTACTGTTATGTGGTTTTGCTACCGGTTTAACCCTGATGACCGGAATTTCCTGGTTAACGGTTGCCGATGCGCTGGGCGCGGCCTGCTATGCCGGTGCACAATTTGTGATGTCAGTACCGCAGCGCTTACGTGAGCGCGGCAAAGATGACTACGACCCTTTTGCTGCTGAACCGGCAGAAGATGAATTTGACGACGAGCCGGCTGTGACATTGGAAAAGCCCCGCAGAACGCCGCAACTGAGCAAACCTGTGGCTGACAGCCTGCCGATAACACCATTAAATGCCAAAACCGAAGCCAAAGCGTTTTACAGCGTGGATACGCTGGCTGATGACCAATTGTCGTTCAGCGCCATTGATGAGTCTGAATCTGAGCTGCGCCGTGGTGAAACGTTGCAGCAGTTAGATTTGCCGCCAGCGCCTGAAATAGAAACTATTTTACACGAACTGACCGATGACGAAGATGACAGCGAAGAGGTGTCACACTTGCTGGAAGAGCTGCCGTCACTGGCGTTGCTTGACCGGCCCGATAAAGCGGTTAACCCGATAGACCCGGCGGATTTAGAGCGGGTATCGCGGCTGGTAGAAACCAAGCTGCTGGATTTTAACGTAGAAGCCAATGTGGTAGGGGTGCACCCGGGCCCGGTGGTAACACGGTTTGAACTTGATTTAGCCCCAGGCGTAAAAGTCAGTAAAATTACCGGACTGGCCAAAGATTTGGCCCGCTCGTTATCGGCTATAAGTGTTCGGGTAGTAGAAGTGATCCCGGGTAAATCTTTTATTGGCCTGGAGCTGCCAAATAAGCATCGCGAAATTGTGCGCTTGTCTGAAGTGATCGGTGATGAGGTGTTCGACAACTCTAAGTCGCCGCTTACCATGGTGCTGGGCAAAGATATTGCCGGTAAATCGGTAGTGGCAGATTTGGCCAAAATGCCGCACTTATTGGTAGCCGGTACCACCGGCTCCGGTAAATCGGTCGGCGTTAACGTAATGATTTGTAGTTTGCTGTATAAATCGACGCCGGATGATGTGCGCTTTTTAATGATTGACCCGAAAATGCTGGAGCTGTCAATTTATGAGGGCATTCCGCATTTATTGACCGAAGTAGTTACCGATATGAAAGACGCTGCCAATGGCCTGCGTTGGTGTGTTGGTGAAATGGAGCGGCGCTATAAATTAATGTCGGCGCTTGGGGTGCGTAACCTGAAAGGCTACAACGTCAAAGTTAAAGAAGCGATTGCAGAGGGTGCACCACTGAAAGACCCGCTGTGGCGGGCGTCAGATGATATGCGTACAGAAGCGCCGCTGTTAGAAAAGCTGCCGTCTATCGTGGTGGTGATAGATGAATTTGCTGACATGATGATGATTGTCGGCAAGAAGGTGGAAGAGCTGATTGCCCGTATTGCGCAAAAAGCCCGTGCTGCCGGCATTCATTTGATTTTAGCAACTCAGCGGCCTTCGGTTGATGTCATTACCGGTTTGATTAAAGCTAATATTCCAACGCGGATTGCTTTTCAGGTGTCATCAAAAATTGACTCCCGTACCATTTTAGATCAGCAAGGCGCCGAAAGCTTATTGGGCCAGGGCGACATGTTGTATTTGCCGCCGGGCTCCGGGGTGCCGACACGGGTGCATGGCGCCTTTGTTGACGACCACGAAGTGCATGCCGTAGTGGCCGATTGGAAAAAACGCGGCCGGCCAAACTACATTGCTGAAATTTTAAGCGGTGAAACTACCGAAGAAAACTTATTACCCGGTGAAACACTCGAAGGTGACGACGGTGAAGCTGATCCGCTGTACGACCAGGCGGTAGCTTTTGTTACTGAATCGCGCCGCGCCTCGGTATCCGGCGTACAGCGTAAGTTCCGTATTGGCTACAACCGTGCCGCCCGTTTGGTAGAACAAATGGAGCACAGTGGTATTGTCAGTGGCCCGGGCCACAATGGTAACCGTGAAGTGATGGCGCCTCCGCCACCTAAAGGATATTAAATGCTGCGTAGTATGTTAGCTGTTGTATTGTGTTGTGTTTCTGTCACTGCGTTGGCGCAAAATGCTGAGCAAACGCTGCAGCGTAAGCTGGCGACAATCAAAAGTTTCTCTGCTGGCTTTGAGCAGCAAGTGTTTGACGAGCAACAGCAATTGCTGCAACAAGGTAAGGGCGAATTGATGCTGAAGCAACCGGCGTTGTTTCGTTTTGAAACCACAGAGCCTGAGCCGAATTTATTTATCGGCGATGGCAGCAGCTTATGGTTTTACAATGAACCGCTGGAACAGTTAACTATTTATGATGCCGCCAACGAAGTTAACCGCACGCCTTTTGTGCTGCTGACCTCAACCAAAGCTGAACTGTGGGCGCAATATGACGTTAGCCTGCAGGGCGAGCAATTTGTTATTCGCTCTAAAGCTGCAGACAGCCCGGTTGTGCAGCTAACGCTGAGTTTTTCCGGCGCGGCATTATCAAAAATGCAGGTGTTGGATATGAACCGGCAAACCAGCGAATTTAACTTTACCCTGGTTCAGTTAAATATTGCGCTGGACGATGAGCTGTTTCGCTTTGAACCGCCGGCCGGCACCGATATTGACGATCAACGGCAGCGATAAGCAACGTGAACTCATTACCGTTAGATTTTGCAGATGATTTTCGCCCGCTGGCCGCGCGGATGCGTCCGCGTAACCTGGCGGAATATGCCGGCCAGCAGCACTTAATTGGCGATGGCAGTGCGCTGAAAAAAGCCATTGAGGCCGGCCGGGTATTTTCACTGATTTTATGGGGGCCGCCGGGTACCGGTAAAACCACGCTGGCGGAAGTGATTGCCAGCCATGCCGATGCCGCAATTATTAAATTATCTGCTGTTACCTGTGGCATTAAAGAAATTCGCGAGGCTATTGCGCAGGCTCAGCAACGCCAGCAACAGTATCAGCAACGTACTTTGCTGTTTGTCGATGAAGTGCACCGCTTTAATAAAAGCCAGCAAGATGCTTTTTTACCCTTTATTGAAGATGGCACCATTATTTTTATCGGTGCCACCACCGAAAACCCGTCTTTTGCGCTTAACAACGCTATTTTATCCCGTGCCCGCGTCTGTGTATTAAAAGCGCTCAGTGATATCGATTTACACCAGGTATTGCAGCAAGCCTTAACAGACAAAGAGCGGGGCTTGGGTAATGAGGCCATCAGTTTAGCCGCGGATGCAGAGCAGCTGTTATTGCAACTGGCCGCCGGCGATGCGCGTAAATTGCTTAACTTGTTGGAGCAGGCGGCAGAGCTGACCGATGCCGGTGCCGACGGTAAAATTATTCGCTTTGACACCTTAAAACATCTGGTGCCAAAGCAATTACCCGGTTTTGATAATCAGGGCGATATGTTTTATGACCTGATCTCAGCCTTTCATAAATCAGTGCGTGGCTCAGACCCGGATGCGGCGCTGTACTGGTACTGCCGGATACTGGCCGGTGGTGGCGATCCGCTGTATGTTGCCAGGCGTTTGTTGGCTATTGCCAGTGAGGATATCGGTAATGCCGATCCGCGTGCGCTTACGCTGGCGTTAAATGCCTGGGATACTTTTGAACGGGTAGGCCCGGCAGAAGGCGAGCGGGCTATTGCCCAGGCTGCGGTCTATATGGCATTAGCGCCGAAAAGTAATGCGGTGTACAGCGCGTTTAAGCAATTGCGGCAATTGGTGGCTGAGCAGCCGGCGTATGAGGTACCGCTGCATTTACGTAATGCGCCGACAAAATTAATGCAGCAATTGGGGTTTGGCGAAGGCTATCGTTATGCACATGACGAGCAGGGCGCTTATGCGGCCGGCGAACGTTATTTGCCGGCTGAATTGGCCGGGCAGCACTTTTATCAACCGGTTGACCGCGGTATGGAAAAACAGTTGGCGGAAAAGCTACGCTATCTTAAGCAGTTAGATGCAGACAGTACGCGTAAAAGGGATAAATAATGCTGACGACCTATCTGGCGGTTGCTATCGGCGGTGCTACCGGCGCCTGTTTACGTTATGGCTGCAATGAGTTAGCACTGAATGTTTTCGGTAAGTCATTCCCTTTTGGTACTTTGCTGGTTAATATTCTGGGTTCTTTTGTGCTGGGGCTATTATATGCGCTGTTTAGCAGTGGTGCGCTGACGGCATCCCCCTGGCGTGCGCTGATCGCTATTGGTTTAATCGGCGCTTTTACTACCTTTTCCACCTTTTCGCTGGATACGGTCTTGCTGCTGCAGCAAGGCGACTGGCTAAAAGCAATCGCCAACGTATTATTAAATGTGTTGTTATGTTTAACGCTTGCCTGGTTAGGGCTGAAACTGGGTTCAATGAAGTAATTACTATGCTAGATGCGAAATTTTTACGTAATGAATTAAATGAAACCGCCGCGCGCCTGGCGCAGCGTGGCTTTGTACTGGATGTGGCGCGTTTAACGGCGTTGGAAGAACAACGTCGTAAGCTACAGGTGGATACGCAAGAGCTGCAAAACCTGCGTAACACCAAATCCAAAGCCATTGGCCAGGCCAAAGGCCGCGGCGAAGATATTGCGCCACTGTTGGCAGAAGTAGACGGCCTTGGTGCGCAGTTGGATGCCGCCAAGCAGCAACTTGATGCTGTGTTGGCAGACGTTGAGCAAATCGCGCTGAGTGTTCCTAATTTGCCGGATTTGTCGGTGCCGGCCGGTAAAGATGAAACAGACAACGTGGAAGTGCGCCGTGTTGGTCAGCCGCGCACGTTTGAGTTTGATGTTAAAGATCATGTGGCGCTGGGCGAAGCGCTGGATAAAGGCCTCGATTTTGAAAGTGCAGTAAAAGTGGCCGGTTCACGCTTTGTGGTGATGCGTGGCCAGGTCGCCAGACTGCACCGTGCATTAGCGCAGTTTATGCTTAACCTGCACACGGAGCAGCATGGCTATACAGAATTATATGTACCTTACCTGGTGAATCATGCCAGCTTGTACGGAACCGGTCAGTTGCCGAAGTTCGGCGGCGATTTGTTCCATACCCAACCAGCCACTGAAGAAGGTCAGGGTATGGCGCTTATTCCAACCGCGGAAGTGCCGGTAACTAACCTGGCGCGTGATACCATCTTTGATGTCAGTGAATTGCCGGTAAAATACACTGCGCATACGCCTTGTTTTCGTAGTGAGGCCGGCTCATATGGCCGTGATACCCGTGGCTTAATTCGCCAGCATCAATTTGATAAAGTTGAACTGGTACAACTGGTACAGCCGGAACACTCGATGCAAGCGTTGGAAGAACTCACCGGCCATGCAGAGAAAGTGCTGCAGCTACTGGGGTTGCCTTATCGCGTTATGCTGCTTTGCACCGGCGATATGGGCTTTGGCGCTGCTAAAACGTATGATTTGGAAGTGTGGTTGCCGGCGCAGAATACTTACCGTGAAATTTCGTCCTGCAGCAATATGGGCGATTTTCAGGCGCGTCGGATGCAAGCACGGTACCGTGGCGGCGATATGAAGAAGCCGGAGTTAATTCACACACTGAACGGTTCAGCACTGGCGGTTGGCCGTACTTTGGTAGCAATTTTAGAAAACTATCAGCAAGCTGACGGCAGTATTGTGGTACCTGACGTGCTGCAACCTTATATGGGTGGTGTAACAACACTACGCTGAGGTTGAATGACAGTACCCGCCTTGTAAAGCCTTAGCTATACTTAGCTGGTGCAATACAAGGACGGGTAAATGACAAATAAACCACGAAAAAGTTTAAAGCAAAGTAATCCGGCGCTGATGCGGGCGATTTATTGGGCCATTATTATTGGTATTGCCGCGGTATTTGCTATTGTCACTTTAGAGGCGATGTTAGGGATTTTTCGCGATAGTCTGTAAAGAAAATGCCGGTAATGACTTACAGGCATTTTGCCGGTTTAGGCAGACCGGCAATGCGGGTAGCTTGTTTGGCGGGGCCCTGTGGAAATAACTTAAACAGGTATTTGCTGTTGCCTTTGTCCGGCCCTAACTGCTGCGCCATAGCTTTAACCAAAATGCGCATCGCCGGTGAGGTATTAAACTCCAGATAAAACTGCCGGACAAAATGTACCACCTCCCAATGTGCAGCAGTTAAACTTATACTTTCCAACTGAGCAAATTCCTCTGCAACCTGCTCACTCCAGTCCTGTACATTGGCCAGATAACCGTGTTTATCCAGCGCGAGGCCGTTGCCGTTTAACATCAGTTCTGCCATAGCAGCACCTGTTGCGCATCAATAGTCAGTTGTAGCCAGCGCTCTGCACTTAGCGCTGTAATACCGGGTTGTGCGGTTAGTTGCCGCAGGCTGATATCGCTGTCCAGGGCATAAACTTGTGCTGTTGGCCAGGTAATATCGCTGCGCGCACACAGATAAACCGCATCTTGTCTGAGCAGGATGGCATCGTCAGGCAAACATATCACCGCTAAGTCGCTGATGTTTACTGCAGGATTAATAATATTAATGAGTTTCATCTTAACCGGTGATCACCTGATGTTGTTTATGCAGCAGTTCGGCTATGGCATCTTTATCTAATAGCGTTGCGCCGATGCTCAGTGCGCTTGCATCTATGCCTCGCTCTGTCAGTGCCTGGTGGCAAACATAGACCTGGTCGACATCGTACAAGCCAAATAATTTAAAGCTGCGCGGGTAGGCTTTAAGTCTAAAGTCCGGTTGATCCAGTGTCGGCAACAGCTGATATACCGCATCGCCGCTAAACAGCACACTGACATTATGCTCTACCGCTGCCAGGGCCAGTATCAAATCCAGCGCTTCGCGGCCTTTACTGTTATTAAACGGACTGTGACGTTGCAAGATTAAAATATTACGCATTAAAACTGCACCAGTTTGTCAATATCGGCCTGGCGCATGGCAAATTCAGCCAACCCGGCGGCAGTGTAGCCTGCACGCGCAGACAGTGTATTGCTGACAACGCCGCGCTTTTCGGCTGCGGTAACACAAAACAATAACGGGATATTGTGCCGGCGGCAAAATGCGGCCAATTCAGCACTTAAGTCCGGTTCGTCGGCCGGTAAGTCAATATTGGCTGCGGCACAATTTACCGCGTCCTGATACAGAAAAATGTGATCGATACGGTGGTCATGATTAAGCGCTGTTTTGGCAAACAGCAGCATAGCCGGCACACTCTGGCTGGCAAAGCCGTCTGATGTAAGCAATAAGCCAAAACGTGTCATAACGGAATCCACAATAAAAAATGCCCCGACGAGCGGGGCATTTTAACCAATAACCTTAGCCACGCAAAGCGCTGTGGTTAGTCATCACCACCGAAAACACCCAGCAGCTGCAGTAAGTTAACAAAAATGTTAAATACATTCAGGTACAAGCTTACAGTAGCACGGATATAGTTGGTTTCACCGCCGTTAATAATACGGCTGGTATCAAACAGGATCAGTGCTGACATAATCAGAATAATGGCAGCGCTAATGGTCAGGCTCAGGGCCGGAATAGCGAGGAAGATATTCGCCAAAGCGGCAACTAGCACCACAATCAGACCAACCATTAAAAAACCGCCCATAAAAGAGAAATCTTTACGGGTGGTTAAAACATAAGCGGACAAACTGAAGAATATCAGTGCTGTACCACCTAAGGCTTGCATAATAAGTGCAGGGCCGTTAGCTAAACCGGCATAATAGTTCAGCATTGGGCCTAAAGAGGCACCCAGTGCACCGGTAAAGGCGAACACCCAAAAAATGCCGCTGGCTGAGTCCGCTTTCTTATTTACCACAAACAGCATAATAAAGCCGGCGACAAAAAAGACCAGAGACATCATAGGTGACATGTTCATCGCCATAGCAATACCGGCTGTCACCGCACTGAACGTCAGCGTCATTGCTAACAGAAAATAAGTGTTACGCAGTACTTTATTAATCTCGATACTGCGTCCGGCAGTACCCAGAGTAGTGGTTTCTCTGTATGACATAGTTATGTTCTCCTGATACAAAGGTTTATCAACGCATTTGACGACATCATAGCCGGTTAGTTCCGCACAGACCAGTACCCGACGAGACAATTTCGGCTTGGCGTTAATATTTTGCATTTAATGCTTTCTTTTAATGTGTTAACTGATTAATATACGCGTCGCCGGAGGGATGGCAGAGCGGTTTAATGCACCGGTCTTGAAAACCGGCGTGGGTTAATAGCCCACCGAGAGTTCGAATCTCTCTCCCTCCGCCACTAAAACCACCTTAGGGTGGTTTTTTTGTTGGTCTATATCAATGTTAGCCGGGAAGCTGTTTTTTCAGCGATAAACTGTACGATAAATGGCTTTGTTGTTGTTTTACTAAGCAAACGGCTGAAAATAACAAAAAAGCCCTTTACAAAGTCCGGTGCAGTTTTTAATATGCGCCCTGTAACGCGGAGGGATGGCAGAGCGGTTTAATGCACCGGTCTTGAAAACCGGCGTGGGTTAATAGCCCACCGAGAGTTCGAATCTCTCTCCCTCCGCCACTTTCCCGCAATAAGCTTTTTTAACTCATCACTTAGAAAATCACCGTTAATACAATTCAATTGTTTCATAATATTAACCTTTCTGGCACACTTAATGCCAACTTGCCAAAACCGGCGATCCAGGTCTAATTTGTTTAGCAAAACGCTGCATGCCCGGCTATGCTAGACAACAATAATAATTCTAATAACCAGTGAAGCGGAGAAGCGAAATTGATTAACGTCTTGTTAGTTGATGACCACGAGCTTGTGCGCACTGGGATCAGTCGCATACTAATGGATGAGCGCGGTATCAAGGTGATAGGCGAGGCTGGCTCCGGTGAGGAAGCTCTGCAATTTTGTCGTCAACATGAGCCCGATGTGGTGCTGATGGATATGAATATGCCCGGTATGGGCGGCATGACTGCGACAAAGCGCATTTTGCATTATTGCCCCGACATTAAGGTGTTGGCATTGTCGGTGTCTTGTGAAGAGCCTGTGCCTACCAAGGTTATGCAGCTGGGAGCTGCCGGTTTTATCTCAAAAAACTCGCCACCGCGGGAAATGGTAGCCGCCATTCGTAAAGTGTATTCCGGAGCCAGGCATATTTCTGATGAAGTCGCGCAAAAAATGGCACTGAGCAAAGTAAATAATCATAGCCAGAACCCGTTTGACGATTTATCAGACCGCGAGCTGCAGATTATGATGATGATTACTCAGGGGCAAAAAGTAAACGACATAGCCGGACAACTAAATGTTAGTGCCAAAACGGTAAACTCTTATCGTTACCGCATGTTTGAGAAGTTGGCTATCAGCGGTGACGTTGAATTAACCCATCTTGCGTTGCGTCATGGCATGATTGATATCGCTAAAGCCTGATGTTCGACGCCAAAACCTTTTTAAAGACAGTACCGCATCAGCCGGGTGTTTATCGTATGGTAAACGCGGCTGAGCAGGTTATTTATGTTGGCAAAGCCAAAGATTTGCGTGCCAGATTAAGCAGCTACTTCCGCACTAACGTCGACAGCGTTAAAACCCGCTCATTGGTGAGTCAGATAGTACAGGTAGAGTACACGCTGACGCACAGCGAAACTGAAGCGCTGATCCTTGAAAATAATCTGATTAAACAGTTTTTACCGCGTTACAACGTGCTGTTACGCGATGATAAGTCTTATCCTTATATCTTGCTGAGCGACCATAAACATCCGCGCATCAGTTCGCATCGTGGCCCGCGTAAAACCGCCGGACAGTATTTTGGCCCTTATCCGAATGCGGGCGCTGTATGGCAAAGCTTAAAAACGCTGCAAAAAATCTTTCCTATCCGCCAGTGTGAAGACGGTTTTTACCGTGCCAGAACGCGGCCGTGTTTGCAGTACCAGTTAAAGTTATGTTCGGCGCCTTGTGTCGGTAAAATTTCTGATGCGGACTATCAGCAACAGGTGCGCCTGGCCAGTTTATTTCTGCAAGGCAAAGATCAGCAGGTTATCGATGATCTGGTGCAGCAAATGGCAAAGGCCAGTGAGCAGCTGCAGTTTGAACAGGCGGCTCAGTATCGCGATAAAATTATTGCTCTGCGTAAAGTGCAAGAGCAACAAAGCGTAAGCGGCGAGCATGATGAAATGGATGTTATCGGTTTTGTGTACTCTCATGGTGTAGCCGCTGTGCACGTACTGTTTGTACGTGAACAAAAAGTGCTGGGTAGCAAAGCTTACTTTCCTAAAGTGCCGGCTGACACGGCAGAAAGTGAGATTCTCAGTGCGTTTTTGTTGCAGTTTTATCTGGATGGTTACGGTAGCCACCAGATGCCACGCGAAATTGTCATTGCGCAGCCATTAGCGGAGATGGACGTTGTCGCTGCGGCTATCAGCGAAATTGCCGGACGAAAAGTGAAAATTACTCATGCGCAGCGCGGTGAAAAAGCACAGTACTTAAGTCTGGCGCAGAAGAATGCGCAGTTATCCTGTGATAACAAACAGTCGTTGGCGCAGAAAATGGCATTACGATACCAACAATTGCAGCAGTTGCTGCAGTTGCAGCAACCGATAAACCGTATGGAGTGCTTTGACATCAGCCATACGATGGGGCAGGCCACTATTGCCTCTTGCGTAGTGTTTGATGGCCTGGGGCCCTACAAAGCTGAATACCGGCGTTATAACGTCACCGGTATTACCGGTGGTGACGACTATGCAGCGATGCAATTTGCTCTGAACAAACGTTACGGCAAGGTGCAGGACACGGCAAAAATTCCGGATATTATCTTTATTGACGGTGGCCAGGGCCAGTTGAATACCGCTATCGCGCAGTTTGCTGAGTGGCCGCACGCTAAAATGCCATTATTGGTTGGTGTGGCTAAAGGCACCAGCCGCAAACCCGGACTGGAAACACTGATTTTAGCGCAAAGTGGCCGCAGTATTAATTTACCGTCTGATGCGCCGGCGCTGCATTTAATTCAGCAAATTCGCGACGAAGCGCACCGTTTTGCTATTACCGGACATCGCAATAAGCGTGGTAAGGCGTTGATTAAAAGCCCGTTAGAGCAAGTAAAAGGCATAGGTGAGAAGCGCCGCCAGGCGTTGTTGCAATATTTGGGCGGCTTACAGGGTGTGATGCGGGCCTCAGTTACTGAACTGAGTTCCGTGCCCGGCATATCGAAGGCGCAGGCAGAAAACATTTACCAAGCCTGTCATAACAAGTAGCATAGCGGCATAACTGCTGTAGAGAGTCTTAAGATGTGGAATATTCCCAATCTGTTAACCCTGTTTCGTCTGTTTTTAATTCCGGTTTTTATTCTGTGCTTTTATTCCGGCATTGAGAATGCCCGGTTTTGGGCCGCATTTGTGTTTTGGCTGGCAGCTATAACCGATGCGTTAGATGGTTATCTGGCGCGTAAGCTGGAGCAGTCGACGCCTTTCGGCGCTTTTTTGGATCCGGTAGCCGATAAAGTGATGGTTGCTGTGGCGTTAGTGTTAATTGCTGTAGACAGTGTTTCGCTGTGGGTGACCATTCCGGCCATTATTATGATTAGCCGTGAAATTGTCATTTCGGCATTGCGGGAATGGATGGCTGAACTGGGTAAACGTGCTAATGTGGCAGTGTCTAACCTGGGTAAGTACAAAACTATTGCGCAGATGTTGGCGTTAATCGGCTTAATTTGGCGGCCGGAGTTGTGGCTGGTAAGCTGGTTTACCCCGGCGGGGATGATTTTGTTATATGTCGCAACGGTACTTACGCTGTGGTCTATGTACAGTTATTTAAAAGCCGCCTGGCGCGATCTGGTGCATTAATAGCTGTTTTTGTTGTTAATTAGCGCAACTCAGTCAAATTTTAATCAGTCAGTCATAAAAGCAAAAATTTATTATTGACTGGCTGAATTAAAACAGTAGAATGCGTCACGTGTTAAGGCACATGGCCATAACAACGCGAGTATAGCTCAGCTGGTAGAGCGCGACCTTGCCAAGGTCGAGGTCACGAGTTCGAACCTCGTTACTCGCTCCAACTCTTTCAAAGAGTGTAAATTGTTTGATTGGCGGGTTGGCAGAGTGGCCATGCAGCGGATTGCAAATCCGTCCACCTCGGTTCGACTCCGGGACCCGCCTCCATAACATGCTATGCTGTTTTGAGTCGGAAAGTGATACAGTAAAGTTGTCTGCCCGGGTGGTGAAATCGGTAGACACAAGGGATTTAAAATCCCTCGCTCGAAAGGGCGTGCCGGTTCAAGTCCGGCCCCGGGCACCATTACTCATTAAGAGTAAATACCAGATTTATGCGAGTATAGCTCAGCTGGTAGAGCGCGACCTTGCCAAGGTCGAGGTCACGAGTTCGAACCTCGTTACTCGCTCCAAATACGCAAAAACGCAGCCTGTTGGCTGCGTTTTTCGTTTCTGCTACAACTTAAAAGTCAAAGATATGTGGTGCTATGGTCATTACTGCCAGAGTAATAAACAAAATAGCCACGATATTAAGCACTAAACCGGCTTTTACCATATCGATAATTTTCAGCTTGCCGGAAGCGAATACAATCGCATTGGGCGGGGTGGCTACCGGCATCATAAAAGCACAACTTGCAGCAACGGCTGCCGGTATTACCAACATAGCCGCAGACGTATCTAATGATATCGCTACCGGCCCCAGCAGCGGCAAAAATGCTGCTGCAGTGGCTGTGTTGCTGGTGATCTCAGTGAGAAAAATAATCACCGTGGTTACCAGCATAATCAGTAACAGCAAATTAATACTGCCAAGTTGACCAATTTGGCCGGCAATATAGCCGGATAAGCCGGAGTTATCTATTTGTGTTGCCAGGGTTAAGCCACCGCCAAACAGCAATAACACGCCCCAGGGCAGCTTTTGACAATCTTCCCACTGTAAAATGCGTTGTCCGCTGCTAAGCGATACCGGTAGTACAAACAGCAAGGTTGCAGCAAATACAGCAATAAGGGTGTCATCCAGCTTAATGCCGCTAAGCTGGCTTAACGGGCCGCGAAAAATCCAGCAAAATGCTGCCAATATAAAAACGGCCAACACCAGTTTTTCAGCATTATGCATAGCACCAAGTGCGCTGAGCTTTTTACGGTACATGGTGCGGCTGTCTATTGTGGCTATGTTGTCCAGTCGGAAATGAACCCGTGTCAGCCAAAACCAGCACACCAACAGTAAGCTTATGGACAGAGGCACGCCAAACAGCATCCAATCGCTGAAGCTGAGCTGCAACTGATAACTGCGCTCCAGATAAGCGGCTAACAAGGCATTGGGTGGTGTGCCGATTAACGTAGCTATACCGCCGATACTGGCGGCATAAGCAATAGACAATAAAATGGCTTTGGCAAAGTTATCGTTACTGACACCTTGTTCTTGTTGCATAGCAATAATGGATAAACCAATCGGCAACATCATCACGGCAGTGGCGGTGTTAGACATCCACATCGACAAAAAAGCGGTTACCAGCATAATGCCGGCAATCTGCTGGCTGGGTTTACTGCCCACTAACAACATGGTCATTAGCGCAATACGCTTGTGCAGGTTCCAGCGCTCCATCGCAATTGACAGCACAAAGCCGCCCAGAAACAGGAAAATCAGCGGGTGAGCATAAGGCGCGGTAACATTGCCAATGCTATCCAGACTAAGCAAGGGCACTATTGCAATCGGCAGCAGAGCGGTAACCGGAATAGGCACCGGCTCAGTGATCCACCACAGCGCCATCCAGCCGGTAAGCCCGGTAATTAACCAGGCATTGGCTGACATGCCGGTAAACCAGGGCGGACTTAGCAGGGTGAGTAAAAATAACAACGGGCCGGCCAGCAGGGTAATGTAATACGGCAATTTAAACTGAAAAGACATAACCGGTCCTTATGGCGTTAATCATCAAAGCTATTATTATCTGCTGCGGTGTCTGCTGTTTTGCTTGAGGTCAATAATTGCGCTTCGAGCATGCGTATTTCCATATCGTCTAACAGCCGCCATTGGCCGGGCTTTAATCCGGCGACACGGATATGCATGATGCGGGTGCGTTTCAGTGTCTTTACATCATAGCCCAGGTGCTCGCACATGCGGCGTATTTGCCGGTTCAGGCCCTGGGTAAGGATAATGGAAAAACTCTGTTTGGAGCGCTGCTGTACAGTACAGGGCAGGGTTACTGTGTCGAGTATTGGTACGCCACGGCTCATTTGCTGAATAAAGCGCTCAGTGATCGGCTTATTAACCGTCACCACATACTCTTTATCATGAGCATTGCCGGCACGCAGAATTTTGTTCACGATGTCGCCATCGTTGGTTAAAAATATCAGCCCTTCAGAGGGCTTGTCCAACCTGCCTATAGGAAAGATCCGCTCCGGGTAACGAATGGCGTCGATAATATTGCCGTGAATATGGCGCTCTGTTGTGCAGGTAATGCCCACCGGCTTGTGATACGCCAAATAAACCCGCTTTGGCTTGGCCTTTAAAGGCTTGCCGTCAATCAGCACCTGATCACTGTCACTGACTTTTAAACCTACCGGCGCCACAGCACCATTTACAGTAACCTGGCCATTTTCGATAAATTTGTCGGCCTCACGGCGTGAACAAAAGCCGGTATCACTGATAAATTTGTTTAAGCGGTAAAGGGTGACATCAGACATAAAAACACTGGATTCCGATAGGATTTTACAATGGCGATAGTGTAGGGGCTTAAACTGTTTTGCGCTACCGTCGAAACGCAAAAGGCCTGGCAATACCAGGCCTTTTTAGCGTGATACTACAGCTACTCTTTCGGCTCGGCTTTTTTGCTTTGTTGTGAGTTAAGTGAAATAACCTTCGTTTTGCTGATTTTGTGCCGGTAAATTTCCCGCAGGTATTTAATGGCTTTTTTGACACTGTCGCGACTTAAGCGAATATCGTTAATTGAGACAAATTTATCTTTATTATGAATAAGCTCACGGTATTTCTTCTCATACATCGGTTTGATGGCATACCAGTTGGTATCGAGAATTTTGGCCGGGTTTTCAAACTCGTGCAGCATATTGTCCAGTGCTGTCTCATCAAACTCATTTGAACGGATAAATTCTAACATTGCTTTATCTAACTGCTCGTCAAAGCGATAATTGTCTTTGGCAAAACAACGTTTAATAAAGGCGACGATTAAGGTGAGGAAATCGTCACTTAAACACGGGCTTTTTACGATAAGCGTGGTAAGCGAAATGTTGGCTGAAGCACCAATAACCAGTGCATAACGTTTTAATGTGGTGTTAGGAAACAACGAATTTAAGTGTGATTTTAACCGGTTTAAATCCATGTAGGACAATTTGTAGTCTTTAGGCAATGAAACGATAGACACCACAGACGAGCAGTTTTTAAAGAAATGCAGATCTTTAAGCTCGGCGGCGTTATAACCGTTTTTCACATAGCTGTTAAGTGTCTCGCGATAGCGGCCGGATTCAATCGGCAGCAAGCTGATACCTTCAATGGCCTGGGTTACTTTGTTAAAGTGCGGCAAATCTATCGAACGGAAAAACAGATCATCAATATTCAGGCCGCCACCGGCTTTATCAAACAACTTCAGCTTTTCTGCATTACTGTCACCCGGGATCACGGATTCGGCATAAGCTACTGCCACCGGGCCTGCCAGGCTCATAAACAAGTCATTGGCGTCTAAGCGAATTGTTTCACCGATATCGATACCGGCGCGACGGAAGTAGTTCTCGTCATAGTCAGTGGTTACCGCCTGGGCGGTTAAAATATTGAAAATCTGCTGAGAAATATACTGGTTAGCGTATTTTTCCATAGCATTGACATCGATATGCTGAATACCGCCGTCATCTGTTTCTTCGGCATAACGCATAATATCATTTGAAATCAGCATCATGGCATTCCACGGCCGGATCCGGTGCATTACACTGGACTCGCTGCTGTCTTCGTTGTCAAAATTGTAAGAGAAGTCCCACTCTTCTGCCAGATACTTACACAGCAACCGGCCGGCATTAATGTGTAATGCTTCGGACATTTCTACGCCATGATCAGAAATGTTCGGCAAAATACAAATACCACTGGTAAAAATAGGCTCAAACACAAAAGAATGGCCACGGTTTTCTTCGTCTTCGCCCATAGTGCGGGTATCGAAGGTTTTACTCATATAAGCATATTGCTGTGCCAGGCCAAATTCCGATGCCATGCCGGAGCCGGTACCACCGCCGGCACTGAAAATATAAAAATACAGCCGCGATTGGTTGGCTTTAATGCCGCAGGAATCGATAAGGTAGGAGTGAATATGTTTCCAGTCGGTATTAGCAAAACGCTGGGTGTCTTTATTCAGAATAATTTTTGCTAAATACTGACCCAAAATAGGCGCGTTACCGGCGCCGCCGGCATGTACTTCAGACAAGTCCATGATTTTCATCTTGGTGTAATCATGTAAAAAGCCGCTTTTTTCGCCTTTATGCGAAAAGCGGATACGGCCTTCGATATCTTTGTCCAGATCGCCGAGCATGACTAACGGCTCGATCAAAAATACCGGTTTTACCGCTTGCGAGTTGGATAAATGCAAGCTGCGTTTAATCCAGCGCATTGGCCGGTATTCCTGCTCGCGGGTTTGTTTTTCTTCGTTATTAAATTCACTTAAATAAAAGTTTCGTGCGTTATAAACCAACGACGCCACGTCCAGGGCAATATTAGAGCCACAGCGGCCCAAACCAATTAAGCACACCGACGGAAAATGTTGCTGCTTGCGGCTTTGAATTTCATTGTCCGGGTTTGACACCGGAAACACGCTGCTGCGCAAGGCATCCAGATTGGTCAGAATTTTGTTGATGTCGCGTTCGGTAAAATACATATAACGGTCACTGGCAAAGGACGGTGCCAGAGGTGGTTGCGGTGTTTTCTTTGCCGCTGTTTTAACAATTACCACATCATCTTGTGCGCTTTGGTCTGTTTTTGTTTTGATATTCATCATGCTACTTCCTGTCTCTGGCGAGGCGTTACTGCTGATAATAAAATTACGGTCAGTATTAAAAGTAGTAGTTGTTTAAAATTAAGCCAACGAAACGGCTAAAAATGATGTGATTTGCGCTGAAAACATGCAAGGCGGAAGATTTGTTAAAACAATAGCTTAATAAAGCAGCGTACTATAAAAGCCTGATACTGATACAGTACGCTGTTACCGGACTTACATATTGGGATAATTGGGGCCGCCGGCGCCTTCCGGCGTTACCCAGGTGATATTTTGTGCGGGGTCTTTAATATCACAGGTTTTACAATGAATGCAGTTTTGAGCATTGATTTGAAATTTCGGCTGGTTGCTGTCGTCCTGAATAATTTCATATACGCCGGCGGGGCAGTAGCGCTGCGCCGGTTCATTGTATTTCACCAGGTTTACGGCTACAGGAATAGTGCTGTCGCTCAGTTTTAAGTGACAGGGTTGCTCTTCTTCATGGTTGGTATTGGATAAATACACTGACGATAAGCGGTCAAAGCTCAACACATTATCCGGTTTGGCGTACTGAATTACCTCAGCTTCGGCGGCCGGTTTAAGTTGGGCGTAATCATGTGTGTCATCTTTGAGGGTAAAGGGCAGTTTGCCGCCAAACCAGTTTTGCTCCAGCGTATTAAACGCGCCGCCCCAGAAGGTGCCGAACTTATGCATGGCCGGACCAAAGTTACGTGAACAGTATAACTCTTCGTGCAACCAGCTGCCTTTGACTGCATCAGCAAAGGCTGTTAAGTCTTTACCGCCGTTATCATCTTGCGTAAGCGTATTAAACAAGGTTTCTGCGGCCAGCATGCCGGATTTCATCGCCGTGTGGTTACCTTTGATTTTGGCAAAGTTTAACGTGCCGGCATCGCAACCCACCAGTAAGCCGCCGTTAAAACTCATTTTGGGTAAGCTATTCAGGCCGCCTTTGGCAATGGCGCGGGCGCCGTAACTGACGCGCTTGCCGCCGCTCAGGTATTGGCTTATAACCGGGTGCTGCTTGTAGCGTTGAAACTCTTCAAACGGGTTTAAATGCGGGTTGCTGTAATTCAGGTCGACAATTAATCCCACCACAATTTGTTGGCTTTCGGCGTGATATAAGTAACCACCGCCGGTAGTATCAGCACTTAACGGCCAACCAGCTGAGTGAACCACCAAACCGGCATGATGCTTTGCTGCCGACACATCCCAGATCTCTTTAAAACCCAGCGCATAATGTTGCGGTGATTTGCCGGCATCAAGTTTAAAGTGCTGAATAAGTTGTTTACCCAGATGGCCGCGGCAACCCTCGGCAAACACGGTGTATTTGGCGCGCAGTTCCATCCCCGGCACAAAGCTGTCTTTAGGCTGGCCGTGCTTATCCAGCCCCATATCGCCAATCAGAATGCCCTTGACGACATCCTCTTCTATTACTACTTCGCTGGCGGCAAAACCCGGAAAGATTTCCACGCCCAGTTGCTCGGCCTGCTGCGCTAACCAGCGACACAGGTTAGCAATGGAAACCACATAGTTACCGCTGTTATGCATGGTTTTCGGCACCAAAAAGCCGGGCAACTTAGTGGCTTTTGCTGCGTCTTTAAACAGGTAAATATCATCGTGAGTAACCGGGGTCGTCACCGGTGCGCCAAGCTGCTGCCAATCGGGCAGTAGTTCGTTTAATGCACGAGGCTCAAATACGGCGCCGGATAAAATATGTGCGCCCACTTCTGAGCCTTTTTCCACCACACATACAGTCAGTTCTTTTGCCGCCGTTTTGGCCTGTTGCATCAATCTGATGGCAGTAGACAACCCGGCCGGACCGGCACCTACTATTACGACATCGAATTCCATTGATTCTCTTTGCACAGTGCTGACCTCTTGGAGTTTATTATTTACAGCTTAAGCTGCTTTTATCATGCTGTTAAGGGTATTGCAGGTTGACGTTAACGTCAACAGTAAGTAGATTGTGGCAAACTAAACCATTGTAGCTTTACCTTAACGTAAACCTGTAACGAAATCTGTCGATTTGTTGCGGGCGAAAGAACGAGGAATTTATGAAAATACTGGTGCCGGTAAAACGGGTTATTGATTACAACGTAAAAGTGCGGGTAAAAGCTGATCAGTCGGGTGTTGACCTGGCAAACGTCAAAATGGCGCTGAATCCGTTTTGTGAGATAGCGATAGAAGAAGCGGTACGGTTAAAAGAAGCCGGCAGTGCGACAGAGGTGGTAGTAGTGTCTATCGGTACTGCAGCAGTACAAGAGCAATTACGTACTGCTTTGGCTCTGGGTGCTGACCGTGCTTTACACATTGAAACGGATCTTAATCCGGATTCATTACAGGTGGCTAAATTGCTGGCCAAAGTGGTGGCTGATGAGCAACCCGGGCTGGTGATTTTGGGTAAACAAGCGATTGATTCTGATAACAACCAAACCGGCCAAATGCTGGCAGCCCTGACTGGCATGGGGCAGGGTACTTTTGCTTCTAAAGTGGTGCTGGCAGATGGCAAAGTACAGGTAACGCGGGAAATTGACGGCGGATTGCAAACTGTTGAGCTGACATTACCGGCGGTGGTGTCTACCGATCTACGCTTAAACGAGCCTCGTTATGCTTCACTGCCTAACATTATGAAAGCCAAGAAAAAGCCGTTAGATGTTAAAGCGGCAGACAGCTTCGGCGTAAACCTGCAATCAAATGTGAAACTGTTGAAAGTTGCCGCGCCGGCTACGCGCCAGGGCGGTATTAAGGTTGAATCAGTGGCACAACTGGTAGATAAGTTAAAGCATGAAGCGAAGGTGATCTAATGGCCATTTTAATTATCGCAGAACACAACAATCAGAGCTTAAAAGGTGAAACCCACAAAGTCGTGCAGGCCGCTACGGCCATTGGTGGCGACATAACGGTACTGGTTGCCGGTTTTAACTGTGCAGGTGTCGCAGCAGAAGCTGCCGCCATTGCCGGGGTAAGCAAAGTATTATCCGCGGATAATGCAGCGTACGAGCACCAACTGGCAGAAAACGTAGCGGCTTTGGTAACCGAATTAGGTAAAGATTACAGCCATATTTTGGCGGCGGCGACTACCACCGGCAAAAACTTTTTACCACGCGTAGCCGCTTTGCTGGATGTAGCGCAAATTTCAGATGTGATTGCTATTGAAAGCGCGGATACCTTTGTGCGGCCGATTTATGCCGGCAATGCCATCGCAACGGTGCAATCGACAGACAGTATTAAAGTACTGACAGTGCGTCCGGCGGCATTTCGGGCGGCAGAAACCGGCAACAACGCTGCGGTGGAAACCATCGCTGTAGTGCAGGATGCCGGTGTATCGCGGTTTATCAGTGCTGAGCTGACCAAATCTGAGCGGCCGGAATTAACGGCGGCGCGGGTGGTTATTTCCGGTGGCCGCGGTATGCAAAATGGTGAAAATTTCGCGCTGTTAAACGGTATTGCCGACAAGTTAGGCGCAGCTATCGGTGCATCACGCGCGGCGGTAGACGCCGGTTTTGTACCAAACGATATGCAGGTTGGTCAAACCGGTAAAATAGTGGCGCCGGAGTTGTATATTGCTGTGGGTATTTCCGGCGCTATTCAGCATCTTGCCGGTATGAAAGACTCTAAAGTGATAGTGGCGATTAATAAAGATGCCGAAGCGCCGATCTTTCAGATCGCTGACTACGGCCTGGTTGCGGATTTATTTACCGTACTACCGGAGCTCGAACAGCAACTTTAAGCTGCCGCAATGTCAAAAAAGCCGGCGTTGTGCCGGCTTTTTGCGTTTACGCTCTTGTTGAGCTGAGCGAAACCACATTAAGATAACCCTTCCATACCGTTAAGGACGCCATTATGCCTGCTGTGATCCGTCATGCTGAACCCGCTGACATTGATGCTATTAAAGCCATTTATGATCAACCTACTGTGTATGCTAATACGCTGCAGCTACCGTATCAGCCGGTGGCAAACTGGCAGCGGCTGTATAACGCCGGCGCTGGCTTTTACAATCTGGTGGCAGAGACTGAAGGCAAAGTAGTGGGGCAGCTTGGCTTGCAGGTGTGCCAAAACCCGCGCCGGCGCCATGTGGCAGAACTTGGCATGGGAGTATCGGAAGAGTTTCAGGGCCGCGGCATAGGCTCTGCTTTATTGCGCGCCGCGCTGGAAATGGCCGATAACTGGCTGAATATCCGTCGGATGGAGCTTACGGTATACAGTAGCAATGAAACGGCTATTGCCTTGTATGAACGTTTTGGTTTTGAAGTAGAGGCCGAGCTGAGTGACTTTGCCTTTCAATACGGCAACTACGTTAGTGCGCTGAGTATGGCGCGGATTAATACCGGTATTGCCGGAGGCTAGCTAACGGAAGCACAAACAAAAACGGCACCCACGGGTGCCGTTTTACGTTAATTACTGTTAATTCATTTCGCTGTTTTTCTTACACTGTACGGTGTCGGTACACTCACCATACAGATATAAACTGTGATGCGTTAACTTAATGCCGTTTTGCCCGGCAATTTCCAGTTGTTTGGCTTCTATCACGTCGTCTTCGAACTCGATCACCTTACCGCACTTTAAACACACCAGATGGTCATGGTGGCTACCACCGGTCAGTTCAAATACCGATTTGCCGCCTTCAAAGTGGTGGCGGGTTAAAATGCCGGCGTCATCGAACTGGTTTAATACGCGGTAAACCGTGGCTAAACCAATATCTTCGCCGATCTCCAGCAGCAGCTTGTATACGTCTTCTGCACTGATGTGCTGATTATTCGGATCTTGCAGGATCTCTAAAATTTTTACCCGCGGCAGGGTAACTTTCAGGCCGGCTTTACGTAACTCGCTGTTGTGATCTGACATAAAAACTCTAACTCTGGCTTATCTATACAAAAGATTATAAAGACATTATGCCAGGAATGAAATGGTAAAAACGGCTTCTTCTTGCCGGGTTCGCTCTTGTGCTGTGCAACGAGCAAAGTACAATAGCCGCCAATCAGGTCATACCAGAGTGAATTTATGAAATGGGCATTTAATCCGGCAGTAATGCGCCACTTACTTAATTTTTGGCCGCCGTTTCTGTTTCCGGGCATCAAGGTGGCAGAGTTAAGTAACGACTATCGCTATTGTCGTGTTGAACTGAAATCACGGCCCTGGACACGGAATATTAATAATACCCAGTTTGGCGGCAGCATGTTTGCCATGACTGATCCGATATATCCGCTGATGTTAATGGGCGCCTTGGGTAAAGAGTATCTGGTGTGGGATAAGCAAGCCGATATCGATTTTATTACGCCTGGCAAAGGCAAACTAACGGCCGAATTTTGGCTGTCAGATGATACGGTGGAGCAAATAAAAGCCGCTACTGACAGCGGCGATAAACATTTTCCGCAGTTTTTGGTACATATTAAAGATAGCCAAAACCAGATAGTGGCAGAGGTAAACCGTACTGTGTATGTACGGAAAAAAGCTAAATACCGGCCGGATTAACCGGCCTGCTCAAGCCATAAAAAAACCGGCGGTTAAGCCGGTTTTTTGTCGGTTTATAAAGCTTCGAATTCTTTTAAGCTCATTTCTTCGTAAATCTGTTTACACCACTGCTTTACCCGTGCTTCAGTCAGCTCCGGCTGGCGGTCTTCATCAATACCTAAACCGATAAAGTGCTTATCATCTGCCAGTGCTTTGGAGGCAACAAAGTTGTAGCCGCTGGTTGGCCAGTGCCCGACGATAATAGCGCCTTTAGGTTCGATAATATCGCGTAAGGTGCCCATAGCATCAAGGAAATACTCTGCATAATCTTCCTGATCGCCACAGCCGAAAATAGCCACCAACTTGTTGCTGAAATCGATATTATCCAGCTCAGGGAAGAAGTCATCCCAGTCGCACTGTGCTTCGCCGTAATACCAGGTTGGGATACCCAGTAACAGTAAATCAAAGGCTGCAATGTCTTCTTTGCTGCTTTTGGCGATGTCACGCACGTCGAACAAGTGTTTGCCCAGCTCTTTCTGGATCATCTTGGCGATATGTTCAGTGTTGCCGGTATCGCTACCGAAAAAAATGCCTACAGTTGCCATTAATCTAACCTTCTTACCTGGTTAACGCTTGTGTCAAAATATGTTCGATATACGCACTGCGTGTGATCCCGGCCTGGTCGGCCTGCTGACTCAGCGCAGCGTACAGCTGGTCAGACACTTTAAACTCAATGCGCTTTAAACCTTTACTGCGATCACGTTTGATTTGATTACGTTTGTTTAGTTTAAGCTGTTCTTCCCGCGGCAATGGGTTGGTTTTCGGCCGGCCCGGGCGCTTTTCCTGAGCAAATAAATCAATCGTGGTGCGATCAGTGGCTATCTTCGCCATTAATCCTAACCTTACTACTCGATAAAATAGGGCACTACGCTTTTGATAATAAATACTGCCGGCGACAGAAACAGCACCAGCCAGACAAAAAACTGCCCCAGCTTCGGCGCGTTACTCTTCTTCAGTACATCACGTATTGCCAACACAATAAACAGGTACAAAATACCTAAACCAAGCCATAAACCGATAGCCTCATACTGCTCTAAAGACATCTTGTTTTACCTGACCTGTAAAAAAGTGCGCGCACTATAGCATAACTTCGGCAAAAAATTAGTGCGTTAGCTCAATAAAAAGTCCTGCACCAGCTTGGTAAACGCTGCTGGTTTTTCTGCATGCAGCCAATGGCCGGTACCCTGAATAATTTTCGCCTGTGCCTGTGGAAATAATTGCATAATGCGTGCTTTATGTTCCGGCAGTATGTAGTCGGAATCGCCACCTTTAATAAACAGTGTCGGGCCGTCATAGCGGCCTTCTGTAAGGGGGGAGTCTATCAACGCAGCGTAATTCGCTTGCAATGCAGTCAGGTTAAAGCGCCAGTAAAAAGTGTCGTTATCTTTTGCCAGGCTTTTTAGCAAAAACTGCCGGACTCCGGGTTCACTGATATGTTGTGCCAGTTGTTTGTCAGCATCACTACGGCTGGTGATCCCCGCCAAATCCACAGCCGTTAAGCCGGCAAAAATGCTGTTATGCCGCGGCGGATAAGCGACCGGGGCAATATCCGCCAGAATAAGTTTGCTAACCCGCTGCGGGTATTGCAATGCAAAGGCCATCGCCAGCTTACCGCCCATCGAATGCCCCAACAACACCGCTGTTGTAATGCCAAGCTCATCCAGCGTTTGGGCTAAATCTTCCGCCATCAGCGCGTAGCTCATTTGCTCACTGTGGCCGGAGCGGCCATGATTGCGCACATCGACATTTACCACCTGATACTGTGCGCTTAAGCTGCGCTCAATAACTCCCAAATTTTCATAACTGCCAAACAGGCCGTGTATCAGTACCACCGGTACCGTGTTACTGTCTTGCTGACCACTTTTGTGAGTATGTAAAAGCATAAAAATGCATCCGGTTAACAGTGATTGCAGCCAGCTAAATTATGTCGCTGGCGTCAGTCGACAAGGCTTTATATAATGATGCCACTTTTAGTCTGCGGAATAAATATATGAAAACCATCGAAATAGATGACGAGCTGTATCAGTACATTGCCGGTCAGACCCAAAAAATCGGCGAAAGTGCGTCTGAAATATTACGTCGCCTGTTGTTGGGTGATGCAGATGCTGAGGTGGTTGTACCGGCAGAGCCGGTTGTCGCGCCTGCTGAGGTGACATTAAACAGTAATATTTTTGACTTAATAAACAAGCAAGATTTACAGGCGGAGTCGAGTGTTGTCGGTCGTTTTTTGTTTATTTTATCGACTCTGGCCAGAGCGCACAAAAAGCAATTTGATAAAGTGCTGGATATTAAAGGCCGTAACCGCTTGTATTTTGGCCGCACGGCAGAAGAGTTGTCTGAAGCGGGCAGCAGTACCAACCCTAAGCCAATACCCAATACCGGCTTTTGGGTGATAACCAATTCAAACACGACACGTAAGAAAATGATGCTAACCGAGACAGCAATTAAACTCGGCTATAGTGAACAGGACGCCGAGCGTATTCGCGATTTGTTATAAAAGGAAAAGTTATGTCTTTACACCCGCTGGCCGGGCAACAGGTGCCCACATCGTTAATTCCGAATATCAGCCGTTTGATGGCCGCTTATTATGTATTGGAACCCGATGTGCATACGCATGCTGAACATAAAGTCAGCTTTGGTACCTCTGGGCACAGGGGCAGTGCACTGACCTGCTCGTTTAATGAACCGCATGTGTTAGCCATTTGCCAGGCCGTTGCCGACTACCGTAAGAAGAACGGCATTACCGGGCCGCTGTTTTTGGGCAAAGACACGCATGCGTTATCAGAGGCCGCCTTTGCCAGCGCATTGGAAGTGCTGATTGCGAATAAAATACAGGTTTGTATACAAAAAGACCTGGGTTACACGCCGACGCCGGTGATTTCTCATGCGATTCTGACGCAAAATAAAGGTGCGACCAGCCAACTGGCCGATGGCATTGTTATTACGCCGTCGCACAATCCGCCGCAGGACGGTGGTATAAAGTACAATCCGCCACACGGTGGTCCGGCTGATACCGATGTGACGAACTGGATTGAGCAACGCGCCAATGCGTTATTAGCCAACGAGCTTGATGGCGTAAAAATGATGCCTTACGCGCTGGCGCTGCAATCGGGCTATTGCCAGCATATCGATTATATTCAGCATTATGTCGATGATCTGGAAAATGTTATCGACATGGCCGCCATTGCAAAAGCCGGCATTCGTATTGGTGTTGACCCGTTAGGCGGCTCCGGTATTGCATTTTGGCCGCGTATAGCAGAGCGTTACGGCCTTAACATTACCGTAGTTAACGATAAAGTAGACCCAGCCTTTGCCTTTATGCCGCTGGATAAAGACGGCCAGATCCGCATGGATTGCTCGTCTGCTTATGCCATGGCCAACCTTATTCAGTTAAAAGATCAATTTGATATTGCCATTGGCAATGACCCCGATTTTGACCGCCACGGTATAGTTACCCGCAGTGGCGGCCTGATGAACCCGAATCACTATCTGGCGGTTGTGATCAACTACTTGCTGGCTAACCGGCCGGATTGGTCGGAAAAATTAGCCATTGGTAAAACCCTGGTCTCCAGCGCACTGATTGACCGTGTGGTCGCGGCGCGTGGCCGTAATTTACTGGAAGTGCCGGTAGGCTTTAAGTGGTTTGTTGACGGTCTGCACAACGGTACTGTGGCTTTTGGCGGCGAAGAAAGCGCCGGTGCCAGTTTCCTGCGCTTTGACGGCAGTGCCTGGTCGACTGATAAAGACGGCTTTATCCTCGGTTTACTGGCAGCGGAAATGCTGGCAAAAACCGGGGTTGATCCTTACCAGCAGTATCAGGCGTTAACCAAAGAATTGGGCTCGCCACTGTATCGCCGGCTGGATGCACCGGCAAATGCTGAGCAAAAAGCGGCGTTGAAAAAGCTGGATATCAGTAGTGTGCATCAAACCAGCCTGGCCGGTGATGACATTATTGCTGTGATGACCAAAGCGCCCGGCAACAGTGCCGAAATTGGTGGGGTAAAAGTCGTAACCCGCAATGGTTGGTTTGCGGCCAGGCCCTCAGGTACAGAGAATACGTATAAAATTTATCTGGAAAGTTTTGTTGATCAGGCGCATCTGCTGCAGTTGGAGCATGATGCCAAAGCGTTCGTTGAATACGTATTCAGTCAGATTTAACACGCGCAAAGGCTATGATTAGTTGTGTAATTAAATTACATTCATGGCCTTAAATTTTGCCTGAAACGCTGTATTAAGGTATTTTTTGTAACAATTTTACACTTAGCAGTATTATGTGACTATCACAGGCAGCAAACTATCAGGATTTGTAATGAAAACACATACCTCAACTGCCGGCAGCGGTATTACACAAATTAATACCGAACAGCTGAAAGAACAGATCATCCGCCACCTGCATTCAACCCTCGGTACGGACGTCAATAAAGCCAGCCCTCAGGCGTGGTGGAGCGCCACATGCGCAGCAGTAAACGAGCAGGTGTTTGATGGCTTGCGCAACACCCAGCGCACGCACTACGAGCAAAACACCCGCGCTTTGCATTACTTTAGCCTTGAATATCTGATGGGCCGTCTGTTTAGCAACAACCTGCATAATATGGGCTTATACAGCCAGGCTAAACAAGCGCTGAGCGAACTGGGCATGAATATCGCTGACCTGGAAGATCAGGAAGAAGATATGGCGCTGGGCAACGGCGGTTTAGGCCGTTTGGCCGCTTGCTTTATCGACTCGTTAGCCACGTTAAATTATCCGGCAATTGGCTACGGTATTCATTATGAGCATGGTTTATTCCGCCAAAGTTTTCAGGATGGCCGGCAAATTGAGCGGCCGGACAGCTGGCGCGAATACGGTAATCCGTGGGAAATTTGCCGGCCGGAGTCGGTACAGGAAATCTCGGTGTATGGTTATGTCGAAACTGTATACGACCTGCAAGGCAAGATGAAAAAGGTTTGGCACCCTGGCCGCATTATTAAAGGCGTGCCGTGGGATATTCCGGTAGTAGGTTATAACGGCAGCTCAGTAAACGTGCTGCGGTTATGGGAAAGCCGCGCCAGTGATTTTTTCAACTGGGACGTATTTAACTCCGGTGGTTATATCGACTCGGCGCGCGAAAATATCGAAGCGGAAACCATTTCCAAAGTACTGTACCCGAACGACGAAACCGATGCCGGTAAAGAGCTGCGCTTAATTCAGCAGTACTTCTTTGTGTCCTGTTCACTAAAAGACATTATCCGCCGTTACAAACGTAGCCATGGTGATGACTGGAGTGAGTTTGCCAAACAGGTGGTGATCCAGCTGAACGACACGCATCCGGCGGTTGCCATTCCTGAGCTGATGCGTATTTTGGTTGACCGCGCTGAAATGCAATGGGATCAGGCGTGGAATTTATGTCAACAGGTCTTCGCCTACACCAACCATACTTTATTACCGGAAGCGCTGGAGAAATGGGCGGTACGGTTATTTGAAAAAGTACTGCCGCGCCATTTGGAAATTATTTACGAAATTAACCGTCGCTTTTTGGTGGAACAGGTGGATGTGCTGTGGCCGGGTGATAACGACAAAAAGCGTAAATTGTCGATTATTGAAGATGGCCATGACCCTATGGTGCGCATGGGCCACTTATCCGTGGTGGGTTCGTTCCGCGTTAACGGCGTAGCAGAAATTCACTCGCAATTGGTTAAATCGGACTTATTCCCTGAAATGGTTGCGCTTTGGCCGGACAAATTTACCAATGTGACCAATGGTGTGACACCGCGGCGCTGGTTAAAAGCCTGTAATCCGAAACTGGCTAAGTTACTGGATGAAAAAATCGGCACGGCATGGCCAACCGATTTAAAGCAGTTGTCTAAGTTTGCCGCTTTTGCCGATGACGCTACTGTGCAAGACGCCTTTATGGCGATTAAACAGCAGAATAAAGCTGAGCTGGCCACCGTAGTAAAAAAGCTGACCAATATCGATATAGACCCGCATGCTATTTTTGATATTCAGATTAAACGCTTGCACGAATATAAGCGTCAGCACCTTAACCTGTTACATATTTTGGCGCTGTACCGTCGTATTTTGCAGGAGCCGGATTATGACATGACACCACGGGTGTTTCTGTTTGGCGCCAAGGCAGCACCGGGTTATAAGCTGGCAAAAGAAATTATCTATGCTATCAATAAGATAGCCGATAAAATAAACCACGATAAACGGATAAAAAACCGCATTAAAGTGGTGTTTATGCCGAACTACCGCGTGACGTTAGCCGAGAAAATGATCCCCGCGGCGGACGTGTCAGAGCAAATTTCTACTGCCGGTAAGGAAGCCTCCGGTACCGGCAATATGAAGCTGGCATTAAACGGCGCCATTACGGTAGGTACTTTAGACGGTGCCAATATCGAAATAGCGGAAGAGGTGGGTGAAGACAATATCGCTATTTTCGGTTTAACGGTAGATGAAGTAAAAGCACTACATGCCAACGGTTATAACAGTATGGATTACTACTATGCTAATCCGGAAATTAAAGCCATTCTGGATTGGCTGGAAACAGATTACTTTACCCCGGGTAAACCAGGTGAGCTGGCAGCAATTAAGCGCAGCTTACTGGAAGGTGGCGATCCGTATCTGGTGCTGGCAGATTTTGAAACCTATGTTAAAGCACAGGAAAAAGTTGACCAGTGGTACCGTGATAAAGCCGGCTGGGCGAGAAAAGCCATGCTCAATACGGCTCTGGTTGGTAAGTTTACCTCAGACCGCTCTATTGAAGACTATGTCAGCCGCGTGTGGCATCTGGAGAAATGTGCAGTAAAACGCAGCTAACACCCTAAAAAGCCTGTCAATGACAGGCTTTTTACTTTTACCGGAGATGCAACCAGCACTTGTCAGAGCAGTAGAAAACACCTTATAGTACAAAGAAAAATAACAAGGACGTATTTTGCAGTCAGGTAGTTTAGTTTGTGTCGGCACCGGCATGACATTAGGGGCTCATATCAGCCCGCTTTCCCGCAGTTATATCGAACAGGCCGACGTGGTATTTGTGCTGGTGGCCGATGGTATTACCGAGAAATGGATAGAGCAGATGAACGCCGATGTGCGCTCATTGCAGCCGTACTATCTGGAAGGTAAATCGCGGATGATTACCTACCGGGAAATGGTGGCAGCCATGCTGGCTGAAGTTAAAGCCGGTAAAAAAGTAGTAGGGGCCTTTTACGGCCACCCCGGTGTATTTGCCTGGGTGCCGCACAATGCTATTAAACAGGCGCGCGAGCTGGGGTATAACGCCCATATGGAACCGGGTATTTCAGCAGAAGATTGCCTGTACGCCGATTTGGGCATCGACCCAGGCACCTATGGCTGTCAGCATTATGAAACCAGCCAGTTTATGTTTTACAAACGCAATATTGATACTACCGCTTACCTGATTTTATGGCAGGTAGCAGTAGCCGGCGATAGATCTTTAGCCAAGCTTTCGGAGGTTACGGCCTACAGAAAAGTGTTACTTGAGCTTCTGGCAGAGCTGTATCCTGACGAACATGAAGTCATTTTGTACGAGGCTCGAACGCTACCAATACAACAACCAAGAATTGAACGCTTAGCATTGTATGACTTGCTTAATGCTGAACTGGATTTGAAAACTACGTTGATTATTCCTCCATTATCGGGAATGCAGAAAAATCAATCTGTGCTTGATAGGTTGGAGATATTGACTGCTGAGTTTTCAGCTTTTAAAACTGAGCAGGAATAAGTAATGAGAGCTGAAAAAGTATTTACTGACAGGCTAATGTTAAGGCTGGTTACACGTGATGATTTTAAGTTGTTTGAGCAGCTGTACTCGAATGAGCGAATTATGCGTTTTATCGGGCCGGTAATACAGGGCGAGGCATTGCAGAAGGTACTTTGTTCTGTGATAAAGTGCAATTCCTTACCAGATGCTGAGCAGATTTATTACGCCGTAGTTACGCTTGAAGATAATCAATCCATCGGTATATGCGCAGTAAGTAAGTTATCGGTTGAAGAGCAATATGCTGAAATTGGTAACATGTTGCTATCCGGAGCTCAAAAAAAGGGCTTTGCTGAGGAGGCAACCTTGGCGCTCGGTCAAAATCTTGCCGTTCAATTGGGTATAACCAGATTGACAATGTGTATAGATGAACGCAATATCCCAGCGATACGTGCAGCAAAAAAAATTGGTTTTGAACGCAGTGCAGAGAATGTTCAACAGTTTTATAAAATATTAAGCTTGCAGCGTTAACAGAACGACCGGACTAGCTTTATTCAAGACGTGTAAAGTCAAAATCTTTTCTTTACCAGGTAATATAAAGGAACAAAAATGAATAAGACAATTGAAGCTCTTGAAGCTATAGGTAAAACAGCTGCTTTTTCTGAAGCTAATTCTGACAATTATTTTGCTGTTTTAAATCCATTGAATATGGATGTTGAGATCCAACAAGCTATAGCTGACAGAGATGTTGCTAAATTGGAAATGATGCTTAATGTACGTAGCAAGATAGTTTGTATGATTACGCAACCCGAACCGGATGAATCACCGGCAGAACAGCCAGAACCAAACGATGACGAACAACCGGAAAAAGCTTGTTGTTGATATTACTCACGTTATGAAATTAACTGGTTTGATACACAAAGCCGGCAAGTTATTGCTGGCTTTGTATTTATTGTCTTTTTCTACTGTGCTGCATGCGGCCGGTGTTATTGCAACACTTGAGCAGTTAGAACAGATCCGTTTAACCAGTTTTGAACAGTTTAGTCTTGGTTTGCAGGACCTGGATAAACTTAAGGGTACTTTTACCAACGAAGAAAAGGCATATTTCCTGCTGTTAAAAGGCTACGAGAAAGGACTATCCGGTGAATATGAGCAGGCATTTTCTTATCTTGAACCGCTTTTAAAAACTGAACAACATAGCTTGTATCACTTTCGTGGCAAAGTACTGGCAGTCAATCTTTATGCTTTATCGAATGATTATTTAAACGCATTTTTGTTATTGGGAGAAATTAACCGACAGCTACCTTCAGTAACAGATCCTATTGCAAAGGCTCAGGCTGTAGGTAATATTGCTCTGCTATATAATGGCATTGAGAAGCATGAAATTGCTTTATTTTACGCAGATCAGTTTTTAAATTCGACAACGGAAACCAGCTTAGAATGCAGGATCCTGACTCATAAACTCCATTCGGTGTTAAAACTAGGGCGGTTAGAAGATTTTTTTGCTGCAATTGACAATGCCCTGGCCACGTGTGCTCAGGCTAATGAATCTATACCTAAAGCTCATTTACTCAGAGATAAAATGGAAGCGTTAATGAAGCTGCGTCGTTACGACGATGTTATTGCCGCTTACAATACTTTTTCTGACGAACTGCATAGCACAACCTATCCGATGGTTATTGCAGGTGTATTGCTTGAAGTCTCTGCTGCGTATTTGGGCGCTGGCGATTTATCTAACGCAGAGAGATTTGCGGTACAGGCATTAAGTTATGTAGAAAGCTTATCGGTGAATATTGCTCAGGTTGCAGCCTACAAATTGTTATCTGAAGTAGAAAAGTACAAAGGCAATTATGAGACTTCGTTAACACATTTTGAAAAGTACAATGAGTTAGAAAAAAAATATCAGGATGAGAAAACTAATCAGCAATTAGCCTTTCATTTGGCAGAGGGTGAATTAGAAGTAAAGGATCAGCGTATTGCGTTGTTGGACAAAGATAACGAATTGCTTTCGCTACAAAAAAACCTTTACGAGCATGAAGTAAAGCAGAACCGTTTGATTTTGCTGGTACTGATTTCAGTGCTGGTGCTGCTAAGCTTCCTTGCTTATCGCGGCATGTCCGGGCGCAAGCGCTTTAAGAAAATTGCGGAGTATGACCAGCTAACGGGGATCAGTAACCGTTATCACTTTAACAACCAGGCTAAAGTGGCGCTGGAGTATTGCGAGAAAAACGCCAAACCGGTGGCGGTGATACTGTTTGACCTGGATTACTTTAAAAACATTAACGACATGCATGGCCATGCGGCGGGCGATTGGGCCTTGCAGGTGGTGGTAAAAACCTGCCGTAACTTTATGCGTAATAACGACGTGTTTGGCCGTATCGGCGGGGAAGAGTTTGCTGTGGTGCTGCCGGGCTGTCAAACCGACAAAGCGGTGCTGCTGGCTGAAATTTGTCGTGATGCTATTGCCGGCATTGACAGCTCCGACTGCGGGAAGCAGTTTCCGCTAAGCGCGAGCTTTGGTGTATGCGGCTCTGATACCTCCGGTTACCAACTCAAGCAACTGTTGGCAGATGCTGACAATGCCATGTACCGCGCGAAAGAAGCCGGCCGTGATCAGGTGATGGCTTTTGCCCCTTAGCGCGGATTTAACCTGGCTGCCGGTTTTGCCGCAGGGCTGAACCGGGGTAGAATCAGCGCCAGTCCGACAACAGGGAGCTGGCGCATGGCGCAATCATTATTACAAGAGCAACTGCAACAACACGGTGATTTTCTTAATCTTACTCTGACAAACCCGAACGGGCTGGCGCCGGCACAGTTTAGTCTGGCCGATGGCACCCTGGTAGACATATGGGACAGCGGAGTAATTTGCTTTACCCCGGTCGGGCCAAGTCAAAAAGATATCGTGTTATCCTGTGGTGTACACGGCAATGAAACCGCGCCGATAGAAATTTGTGCTGAGCTGGTAACTCACTTGCTAACCGGCCAACTGCAGGTTAAACATCGCTTATTGGTGTTGTTTGGTAACCCGGCCGCCATTAATGCCGGCAGCCGTGAAATTACAGAAAACTTAAACCGGTTATTTTCCGGCCATCACAGTATGGGCGCCGGCCTGATTAATGCCGAGCGTCAGCGTGCTAAGGCGTTAGAAGACTATGTCAGCCGCTTCTACAATGAGGTACGCGTAACTGATTCGGTGCCGCGTAACCGTTATTTATATGATTTGCACACCGCTATTCGTGGCTCACGCTTTGAAAAATTTGCCGTGTATCCGTTCTTGCATGATAAGCCATGGCAAAAGGCTGAGTTTGAGTTTTTACAGGCTTGTGATGTCACTACTGTGCTATTGATGCAAACGCCGGCATCGACCTTTAGCTACTATGCTTCCAACAGCCACGGCGCCGATGCCTTTACCATTGAACTGGGTAAAGTGCAGCCGTTTGGCCAAAATGATATGCGCCGTTTTAGCAAAGCCCGCGCGGCATTACGTCAACTGGTTAGCGAAGACAGGGTCAATACGCTGCCGTTTGATGAGTCGCAGTTTCAGCTGTATCAGGTGTATCGGGCTATTAATAAACAAACGCAGGAATTTAAACTGTACTTTGCCGATGATGTGCAAAACTTTACTGCTTACCCGGTGGGTACGTTGTTAGCAACTGACGGCGATACCGAATATCGGGTAGAGCGGGATGGCGAAGCCATTATTTTCCCCAATGCTAAAGTTGCCATAGGCCAACGCGCCATGTTGATGGTGGTACCCACCACAGTGCAGCACAACCTGGTGTAACAACAGTTAGCCGATTAACCTGCTGTAAAGAGTAAATTTAAGCTGACAGTCTCCGGCAGCGCCTGCCTGGCTAAACCGCGGGGGCGGTTGCAATGCAGTTTACGTAAAGGTAAAGTTGCCGCCGATAATAATCAGAACAAACCGGTGTCCGTTTAAGCGGGCACAAAACGGGGAGAGCGGTAAATACCGCTATAATGAGTCAGTAGCGCCGGCCCGACACCAAGGCCGGGCCGGCACTGCTAACCACATGTCCAACACGTATAACAAACAAGAGACACCCTATGACTAACCCAAATAACGCCACCATTACCACGGTGCACACTGCGGAGTTTACCGCCGGTGATGCGTTAAAAATTCCTACGCTGCGCATGTTACGCGACGATGGCAGCCTGTACGAAGGTGCAACAGCACCGGAGCTGGACAAGGCCACCGCACTTAAAATGTACGACACCATGGTGTTTACCCGGGTGCTGGACGAGCGCATGCTGGCAGCACAGCGTCAGGGCCGCATTAGCTTTTATATGCAGTGTCTGGGTGAAGAAGCCGCTACCGTTGGCAGCGCCGCCGCACTGGACGATAAAGACATGATTATGGCGCAATACCGTGAACAGGGGGCATTGCGTTATCGTGGCTTTACTCTGGAGCAGTTTATGAACCAGCTGTTCTCCAACGAAAAAGATTTGGGTAAAGGCCGGCAGATGCCGGTGCATTACGGCAGTAAAGATATTTACTACATGACAATATCCTCACCGCTGGGTACGCAAATTCCGCAGGCCAGTGGTTATGCTTATGCGCAAAAGCTGCGCGGTTTGGCCAACACCACTATTTGTTATTTCGGTGAAGGCGCCGCCTCTGAAGGCGATTTTCACGCCGGCTTAAATATGGCGGCGGTGCATAAAGCACCGGTGATCTTCTTCTGTCGTAATAATGGTTATGCTATCTCTACACCGGCTAACGAGCAGTTTGTCGGCGACGGTATTGCCTGTCGTGCAGTCGGTTATGGCATGAAAGCGTTGCGGGTAGACGGTGCAGACATTTTAGCTGTGTATCATGCGACCAAAATGGCGCGTGAACATGCTCTTAAACATAACGAGCCGGTGTTGATTGAATCTATAGCTTACCGGTTAGGTGCGCACTCATCCTCTGATGACCCAAGTGGCTATCGCTCAAAAGAAGAAGAAGAGAAATGGCGCCAGAATGACCCAATTGCCCGCTACCGCTTATGGTTAATTGAAAAAGGCTGGCTAAAAGATGCCGATGATAAAGCGACCATCGAAGCGCTGCGCAGTGAAATTCTGGATGCGTTAAAAGTGGCAGAAAAAGTGGCTAAGCCCGGCATTGAACACCTTATTTCTGATGTGTATGCAGAGCCGATCCCGGCACTACAACAACAACTGGACGAATTAAAAGCGCATATCCGTAAATACCCGGATGCGTATCCGGTAACGGCGGGGAGATTAGACTAATGGCAAAGATGAATATGTTGCAGGCCATTAATAATGCGCTTGATTTAGCGATGGCTAAAGACGACAGCGTAGTCTGTTTTGGCGAAGACGTTGGCCATTTTGGCGGTGTATTTCGCGCTACCAGTAAATTGCAGGAAAAATACGGTAAAGCGCGCTGCTTTAATACGCCGTTAACCGAGCAGGGTATCGCCGGTTTTGCCAATGGCATGGCGGCGCAAGGTATGAAACCGGTAGCGGAAATTCAGTTTGCCGATTATATCTTCCCGGCGTTTGACCAAATAGTAAACGAAACCGCCAAGTTCCGTTACCGCTCAGGTAACGAGTTTAATGTTGGCGGCATTGTATTTCGCAGCCCTTATGGCGGCGGTATTGCCGGTGGCCATTATCACAGCCAGTCACCGGAGGCCTATTTTGCCCATACGCCGGGCTTAAAAGTGGTGATCCCGCGTGATCCCTATCAGGCTAAGGGCTTGTTACTGGCGTCTATCGCCAGCCCGGATCCGGTTATTTTCTTTGAGCCGAAAAAGCTGTACCGCGCATCCACCGGCGAAGTGCCGGAAGACTATTACGAAATAGAGCTGGGTAAAGCCGAAGTGACCCAACAGGGTAAAGACATTACCGTGCTGGCCTGGGGCGCACAGATGGAAATCGTGCAAAAAGCGGTTGAGATGGCCGAAAAAGACGGCATTTCCTGCGAAGTGATTGACCTGCGCAGCATCTTACCGTGGGACGCTGATACGGTAGCTGCCTCGGTGAAGAAAACCGGCCGCCTGCTGATAAACCATGAAGCGCCGTTAACCGGTGGTTTTGCCGGTGAAATTGCGGCCACTATCCAGCAAATGTGCTTTTTACATCTGGAAAGCCCGATTGAGCGCATATGCGGTATGGACACACCGTACCCGCTGGCGCTGGAAAAAGAGTATGTGGCGGATCACTTAAAAACCTATGAAGCGATCAAACGCTCAATCAACTTTTAACGGAGGCAGCAATGAAAACAGATTTTATTCTGCCGGATATCGGTGAAGGTATTGTTGAGTGTGAAATTGTCGACTGGCTGGTGGCCGAGGGCGACACCATCACTGAAGACCAACCGGTATGTGATGTGATGACTGACAAAGCGCTGGTGCAAATTCCGGCGGTACATAACGGTGTGGTAAGCAAGTTGTATTACGCCAAGGGCGAGATTGCCAAAGTGCATGCGCCGTTGTTTGAAATGCAGGTTGCAGGCACAGTAAACAGCAGCGACGCTAAACCAGCACCAGCACCAGCACCAGCACCAGCGGTAACGGCAGCGAGCGGCAGCGAAGATTTTATTCTGCCGGATATCGGTGAAGGTATTGTTGAGTGTGAAATTGTCGATTGGCTGGTGGCAGAAGGCGATGAAATCGTTGAAGATCAGCCGGTATGTGATGTGATGACTGACAAAGCGCTGGTGCAAATTCCGGCCAAGTACTCGGGCAAGATTACTAAGCTGTATTACGGCAAAGGTGAAATTGCCAAAGTGCATTCGCCACTGTTTGCCATGACACATGCCGGTACTGCGCCAGCAACAACATCGCCAGCAGTGGCATGTCCAACTGCTGCAACACAGCAAGCCACTGCTGCCAGTGCGCCGGTAGCGCCTGTCACACCGTCGGTGCAGGGTAAAGCCCTGGCCAGTCCGGCCGTGCGCCGTTTGGCCCGTGAGCTGAATATCGATTTGGCCAAAATAGCCGGCAGTGGTGATAAAGGTCGGGTATATAAAGAGGATGTGCGTGCTTTTGCTGACGGTAAGCAAACTTCAGCTGTGTCTGCACAGCAGCAAGTCAAAGCGGTAACGTCGACGGCGGTATCCGGCGGTAGCCGCATTGAGCCTATCAAAGGCATTAAAGCGGCGATGGCACGGCAAATGGTGGAATCGGTGTCGACTATTCCACACTTTACCTACTGCGAAGAGATTGATTTAACCGATCTGATTGCACTGCGCCTGAGTTTGAAAGAGCAGTACGCTAAGCAGGGTGTAAAGCTGACAATGATGCCGTTTTTTATCAAGGCGCTGTCGTTGGCCATTAATCAGTTCCCGATTATGAACGCCAAAGTTAATGCTGATTGTACTGAGCTGACCTACTTTGATGATCACAATATCGGTATAGCGGTAGACTCAAAAATTGGTCTGCTGGTGCCGAATATTAAAGGTTGTCAGCATAAATCCATTATCGACATTGCCAATGATTTAACCCGCTTAACCGAACAGGCGCGCGAAGGGCGGGTAAGCCCGGCCGATTTAAAAGGCGGTACTATCAGTATTTCCAATATCGGTGCGCTGGGCGGTACGGTCGCTACGCCGATTATCAATAAGCCGGAGCTGGCGATAGTGGCGCTGGGTAAAGTGCAAACGCTGCCCCGCTTTAATGCTGGCGGCGCTGTAGAAGCGCGGCAACTGATGCAGATCAGCTGGTCGGGCGATCACCGTGTTATTGACGGCGGCACCATAGCGCGCTTTACCAATCTGTGGAAACAGTATCTGGAGCAGCCATCAGCCATGTTAGTGGCTATGCGCTGACAGTAGATATTTGAGCTTGGCAGCTAAGCGGCTTTCTGCTAAAACCCACTCATTGTAGTGGGTTTTTTTATCAGTGTTTGGCTCAGGGATTGTTATGCACGAATTTGATGACTTAAGAGTATTGGTGCAGGCGCACAGCCCGCTGATTGTAATTGAAAGCTATGAAGAGCCGCGTGCGCTGTTACTTATAAAGCGCTTGGCAGTAAACTTAATGCGGCCGGTGTTTAAGTGGACCATTACCGACGGTTTGCAGCGGCTGGATAGTGAGCAGGGTAGCCAGGCGTTTAATGCCGATCCGACAAATTTACTGGCGCAAATTAAAGGTACGCGTAACAGCAGTATTTATGTGTTGTGTGACTTTCATCCGTTTTTGTCTGATCCCAAGCATGTGCGTTATATCAAAGAGATTGCCCAGGCACATGAACAGCTTGGCCACACTATTATGCTGCTAAGCCACGCCATAGAGGTACCGCCGGAGCTTGCCCGTTTGTGTTACCGCTTTAAGCTGAGTTTGCCATCGGATCAGCAAATACGGCAGTTAGTACACGATATGGCCGACAGTTACAGCGGTAAGCACGGCATGCTGGCGGAACTTAGTGCCGAGAATGTGGCCTTGCTGGTGCAAAATTTACGCGGTTTAACCTTTGACGAGGTAAAACGGCTGGCTTACAAAGCCATTGCGGATGACGGTGCCATTACAAAAGAAGATATCCCGCGTATTAACCGCGCCAAGTTCAGCTTGTTGCAAACTGATGGCGTGTTGTCCCAGATGTTCGACAGCGGCAGTTTTGCCAATGTAATAGGCTTACATAATCTTAAAAAGTGGATAGCGCAGCGCCAACAGGCTTTTGTCGATAACGCTAAAGATACCCCCAAAGGTTTATTGCTCACCGGGGTGCAGGGCACAGGTAAAAGTCTGGCGGCTAAAGCCATTGCCGGTAGCTGGGGCTTGCCTTTACTGCGGCTGGATATGGCGGCGCTATACAATAAGTATATTGGTGAAACCGAAAAAAACCTCGCCCAAGCATTGGCGCTGGCCGATGCGATGGCCCCTTGCGTATTATGGATAGATGAAATAGAAAAAGGCTTGTCCGGTGGTGACAGCGACAACGGCGTTACGCGGCGCTTGCTTGGCAGTTTTCTGACCTGGTTGTCAGAGCGTAAATCACAGGTGTTTCTGGTCGCGACCGCGAACAATATCCACGAATTAGCACCCGAGCTGCTGCGTAAAGGTCGCTTTGATGAAATCTTCTTTGTTGACTTACCCGGCGACGACGAGTGTTTACAGCTGCTCAGATTGCATTTGACCAGGCGGCAACTGAGCCTGCCGGATGAGGCACTGCAACAGGCCATGACATTATGCCGTGGTTTTTCCGGTGCAGAGCTGGAGCAAGCGGTGGTTGGAGCCGGTTTTCGCGCCCGCGCCGCTGCTACTGAGTTCAGCCTGTTGCATTTAATGGACGAGCTGTCAGCAACACAGCCGCTGTCGGTGGTAATGGCTGAGCAAATTAACGCGCTGCGCCAATGGGCGCTTGAGCGCTGTGTGAAAGCCTGAGGCCCTATGCAGTATAAAAACCAGTTGCGTAACTTTTATATTCCGGAAGAGCAGTCGATCTATCTGCTAAATGCTAATGATGCGAAAAAGCTGAAAGACTGGGTGGCATTGTGTATTTCTGAGCTGGAAAAACTCGGTTACAGCCAGATAGAACTGATTGGCAAAGGCGCCTACGGTTTTGCTTTTGCCGGGCTGGATACCAGTGAGCAAGCCTGTGTATTTAAATTTTCACGCATCAATTTGCCGCAGCATATTCAGGACAGGCTGGCAGACGAAGCCTATATGCTGTCGCAGGTGCAGCATCCGAACGTACCGCGCTATATCACGTACCAGGTGGTTAAAAAGCAAGGCATTCTGATGATGCAGCGCGGCGCCGGTATCGATTTAGAGCATTACAGCTTAAAGCATGGCCGTTTAAGTGCCCGGCTGTTAGTCGACATTGCCTGCCAGTTGGCAGACGTTCTGTTGGCGCTGCGTAATAATATTAAAGACGGCGAGCTGCAACCAATTGTACATGGTGATGTTAAGCCATCTAACCTGGTGTTTGACGAGCTAAACGGCCATGTCAGTCTGATTGACTGGGGCTCATCGGTATTTGCTCAGTTAGATGCTAACGGCCAGTATTTAGCCAATAACGTCATGCAGTTGATGTCGGCGGATTTACAAAACTCCAATGCGCGCATGGGCGATGTGTATTTTATCGGCCCCGAGCAACGTGCCGGCGCTTTGTCCAGCCCGCGCTTTGACGAGCAGGGCGTTGCCGGCACCTTGTATGCGCTGGCATCCGGTCAGTCGTGCCGTTTTGGCTGCAAAGCAATTCCGGCGCGCAGTCTGGGGTTACCGGTAGAGTTTGCCACTATGCTCGACAGTATGCTGTCGGACGATGCCACGTTACGGGCGCAGGCCGGTGATTATTTTTTACAGCAGATGCCGGCATTAAAGCGCTTAGTCTTACCACAGCTTGCTTTGTTTGATGATACACCGTTGTTGCCGGTGTGGGTAAGCCCGCACGTGCGCGAGCTGGATACGGTAGTGTATTCATCACGTAAGTCATTTTTACGTGAGCACAGCGAAGAAGAGGGCATTGCCTATGTCGATGATGTGCAACTGGAGCGCTACTACAAAAACTATTTACAAGGTATGGGCGAAACCGAAAAAGCCTTTGTCGCGGCAGTAAGCCGGCTGGCGCGTTTTCCTGTGGTCGGTGGCCTGGCTATTCACTGGCAGGCCGGCGGTGTTTATATTGATTCAAGCCTGAATTTATATGACGACAGCCTGGCGTCGTCTTTTGCCTTGTCAGTCAATAATGTGGTAACGCTGGCGCGTGCCATTGCCAAGGTGGGTATTTTTAAAGCCTGCTTATTTAATGCCCGCAATACGCTGCATATCAGCCGAAACAGCGTTAGCGAGCCCTTTACTGCGCCCTCAGATGCGGTTATTCCGTATCAGTTAGCCCCGGTTCTGAGTAACGAAGATGCCAGTAAGCAGCATTCTTATTTCGAAGATGGTAAAGATCCGGATGAGCAATTGATTTTGCCTGATGCCATTATGGACGATATTGCTAAACTGAACTTAATCCGGCACACCGGCTGTATTATTTTCGAAGTAACCGCCTTATATATGAAGATCCACAGTTACTACCGCTTACTGGACCCCGCCGCAGAGCCACAGTTTAAGTGTTTACTGCAAAGTATTTTGCACAAAGTAGCGCTGATAAGCGGCGAGGGGGTTGGTGGCTTTATGAAGCTGCCCTACAAAGATACACGGTTTTTCAGCCACCAGGCGCAGCAGCCGGTACGCTATTATCCGGCCAATCCGCATAAAGCAGATATGCCTTAAGCCAAATGCTTGTATAAATATCAGCCAAATACCGTTTAAGCTGCATGAAAACAGCCGATGGCAGCAAATCTTTGCCCTGAAGTGGTTTAAATTGTCAGGTAAAACGGGTAATGTACAGGTTTTGAGCTTTAGTCAGAATCCCATATTTCATGTCCAATGAGAAAACCGCGTTATACCGGCTGCTGAATCAGCAGGCGCAGGCTTTAATCGAGCACGAACCCGATCTTATTGCCAATATGGCAAACTTAAGTGCGCTATTATTTAATCAGCTGCCTGATTTAAACTGGGCAGGGTTTTACATTATGCGTAATGGTGAATTGGTACTTGGACCCTTTCAGGGCCAGGTAGCATGCGTGCGCATTGCTGTAGGTAAGGGCGTCTGTGGTACAGCTGTTGCCAGCGGCGAGGTGCAACTGGTTAAAGATGTGCACGAATTCCCTGGGCACATTGCTTGTGATGCCGCCAGTAATTCTGAAATAGTGTTACCACTGCGTCACCATGGTGAGATTATTGCCGTACTGGATATCGACAGTCCGCAATTAGCACGGTTTGATACCGACGACCAGGCAGGGCTTGAGCAGCTTATTCAGCTGTTTGAACAGCATTTGGCCGTTACGCTATGAAAGATGCAATCTCAATTCACGACTACCTGTTTGATGTAGCCGATATCGGTGACTGGGAAGGTGATGAAGAGCTGGTAACAGATAAAGTAAACGCGGTTTATCATAGTGTCTGGCAGGCATTGCCGGATGATATTACTGCCGATCAGGTAGAGCATTTGCTGCCTGGCATATGGGATCAATTGCGTGGCGGTACTGTGCTGCTTGAAGCCGATGAAGATGAATTAATAGATTGGGCGTTGGCTTATGTTCGCCAACAGCTGGAAGAAGGTATACCGCAAACGGATACCGCAGATGAAGAAGAGTGAAGCGTTAATGACCACCCCAACCGAACAACATGTTAAAGCCACTTCAGTTAAAGATGTTTTGGCTTACCTTTCCAGCCAATTTCCGGCTTGCTTTAGTCTGACCGGTGAAGCGAAGCCTCTGAAAATTGGTATTTTTCAGGATTTAGCTCAACGTCTGGAACAAGACACTACGGTAAGTAAAACCCAGTTGCGTCAGGCACTGCGTGTTTACACGTCCAGTTGGCGCTATCTTGAGGCCACTAAAGTGGGCGTTGCCCGCGTTGATCTGGATGGTGTTACCGGCGTAGTAATAGATGAGGCTCAGGCCGAACACGCACTGAAAACATTGGAAGAAAGTAAAGCCAGGGCGGCGGAAAAGCGCAAAGCTAAGATAGCTGAAGCAAAAGCGAAAAATCCACTGCCAACGGCTGTAGACAAACCTGGTTACAAAAAAACAGCGAACAAAAAGCCCGCTGGCTCATCTAAAGGTACTAAGGTTAATCAAAAACCGGTTAAGCCAGAGGCAGAGCAACAAGCCAAACCCGCAGTGCAGTTACAACCGGTAGCAGCAGAGCATGTGGTAGTAGGCGGCAAAGTATTGCTGAAGCTCGGCCAAAGCCCGATGTTAGCGACAGTACTGGAAGTCAGCAAAGACGATGTGACTGTCCAACTCGGGTCTGGTATGGTGATAAAAACACGTCAGGACAGTTTGTATTTGGCGTGAACAACTCAGAGTAGCTTATGAAAAAATTATCAGTACTTGCGACAGCCCTAATCGTTGCTTTAAGTATAAATGCGTCTGCGGATCCGAAACCCGATGAACTGATTTTACCTGCTATTACGCAAGGCGCGCAGCATGCGACGGCGAGTAAAAGAATCACCGCATTATTTACCCGCGGCCATTATTCTGAAGTGCAGCTTGATGATGAACTGTCGTCCAGAATGTTTGATACCTATCTGAAAAATCTGGATTATTACCGCAACGTACTGACTAAAGCCGATATTGATTTGTTTGAGCAATATCGCGACAAGTTCGACGATGGCATTAACAAAGGCAATTTAGGTTTTGCTTTTGATATGTTTAATCTGACGCTGGAGCGACGCTCACAGCGGTTTGATTACGCATTAAAGCTGTTAGAGAAAGACTTCGATTTTAGCGTTGATGATGCTTATGTTTATGACCGTGAAGATGTCGCATGGCCTGCAGACCAGGCTGAGCTGAATGAAATATGGCGTCAGCGTGTCAAGTTTGATGTGCTTAATCTGAAGTTAGCCGGTAAAACCGATGAAGAAGCGAAAACCGTTTTAACCAAACGTTACCGTACTACGCAAAAGCGTTTGACACAAACTGAAAGTGAAGATGTGTTTCAGTTGGTAATGAACTCTTTCGCCCGCAGTATTGAAGCACATACCTCGTATTTATCACCACGTAATGCTGATCGGTTCCAGCAGGAGATGAATTTGTCTCTGGAAGGTATCGGTGCAGTGTTGCGTGCAGATGAAGACTACACCGTGATCCAAAGCCTTGTGCCGGGCGGTCCGGCTGATACCACGCAAAAACTTAAGCCAAAAGATAAAATTATTGGTGTGGCCCAGGATAAGGCCGAGTTTGTTGATGTTATCGGTTGGCGGTTGGATGACGTGGTTGACTTGATAAAGGGCCCCAAAGGCAGCACTGTGCGGCTGCAAGTGGTGGGCGCTAATGATATTGGCACCAGCCAGGCTAAAGTGATCAGCATAGTACGTGACAAAATCCGGCTGGAAGACCGGGCAGCAAAAGCTGAAGTTTTTCAGCCACAATTGTCCGAACTGGATCAGAAAATCGGCGTAATCAGCATTCCCGGGTTCTACAATAACCTGGCAGAAGATGTCAAAAAGCTGCTGGCTGAACTTAATGAAAGTAAAGTTGATGGCATTATCGTTGATTTGCGCGGCAACGGCGGTGGTTCACTGCAGGAAGCGACATTACTGACCGGCTTGTTTATCGATCGTGGTCCGGTAGTGCAAATCCGCGAAGGTGACGGCAAGGTGTCAGTATCACAGGACAATGACGGCGTTATCTACTACGACGGCCCTTTAACAGTAATGGTTGATCGCTACAGCGCATCAGCGTCTGAGATCTTCGCCGCAGCGATGCAAGACTACGGTCGTGCATTAGTAGTCGGCGAACAAACTTTTGGTAAGGGTACTGTACAGCAGCACCGCGGTTTAGGCCGCATTTATGATATGTTTGACAGTCCGTTAGGTAGCGTGCAATACACCATTGCCAAGTTTTACCGCATCAACGGCGGCAGTACGCAACATAAAGGGGTTATTCCTGATATTCCGTTTCCAAGTGCGGTAGACCCTGCTGAGTGGGGCGAAAGCAAAGAAGAGTATGCATTGCCATGGGATTCCATTAACGCAGCTAAATACGACGCACTGAATGACCTGGCGTTGTTAGTACCGGCACTGCAGGAGAAGCATCAGGCCCGTATCAACACTGAGGTAGAGTTTCAGTACTTGCTGCAGGATATTGCGGAGTATCAACAACGCTTAGACGAAAAAACCGTATCATTGAAACAAACTGAGCGGGTTGCCGAGCGTGACAAAACCAAAGCAGAGCAACTGGTAAGGGTGAATGAGCGACTGAAACGCTTTGGTTTGCCGGCAGTCACCTCACTTGATGACGTGCCGGAAAAACTGGAAGAAATAGACCCGTTTTTAGAAGAAGCAGCCAATATTACTGCGGATTTAAAAATGATCAGCCGTCTGGCAAAAAAATAACAGCTGCACATGTCCCACATGTCTACAAGGCGGTATTTAATACCGCCTTTTGCTAATTAGTACAAAAGTATAATAATTATAAAGGTTTAGTTATGTCATCACGCCAATCCATGCATGGCCAATGGTCCAGTCGTCTCGCCTTTATCCTCGCTGCAACCGGCGCCGCCGTTGGTTTGGGTAATATTTGGAAATTCCCTTACATTATGGGGCAAAACGGCGGCGGTGCTTTTGTACTGGTGTATCTGTTATGTATTTTGCTTATCGGTATTCCGATAATGATGGCAGAAGTGATGATAGGGCGGCGCGGACGGCAAAGCCCCGGCCACTCGGTAAAAACCCTGGCACTGGAAGCGCATGCGCATACCCGCTGGCAAATCGCTGGTTGGAGCGGGTTGATTGCAAGCTACCTTATTTTATCGTTTTATGCTGTTATTGCCGGCTGGGCGTTATCTTATGTGTTCAAAACCGCCAGTGGTAGTTTAACTGGAGTTACCGCAGCGGCTGCAGGGGAAACATTTAACCAGTTTATCAGTGACCCGGTTACATTAATGACGTGGTCCGGCGTTATATTGTTGGCCACCGTGCTGGTGGTAGGTAAGGGAGTGCACCGTGGGTTAGAGAAAACGGTTAACTACCTGATGCCGTCTTTATTGGTGCTGTTAGTTATTATGGCGGTGTACTCCGGTATCAACGGTGCTTTTTCTCAGGCGGTTGATTTTATTTTTAAACCGGATTTTTCCAAGCTCACTGTAAACGGCGTATTGCTGGCACTGGGGCACGCGTTTTTCAGTCTCAGTCTGGCGTCAGGTGCCATGATGATTTACGGTGCTTACCTACCGGCTAACGTATCTATTGTTAAAACTTCAATTTGGATTGCGCTGGCTGATACTTCTGTTGCTTTACTGGCTGGTATGGCCATTTATCCGTTGGTATTTCAATACGGTTTATCACCTGACGGTGGTCCCGGATTAATTTTTGTCACCTTACCGATAGCTTTTGGCAGCATGCCAATGGGCGCATTATTTGGTACGGTATTTTTTGTTATGTTGGTGTTTGCCGCCTTTACCTCTGCTATTGCCATGATTGAGTCTACTGTTGCCTGGTTGGTTGAGTCTAAAGGTTTAAGCCGTTGGCAGGCGACTATTGGCACCGGGTTGTCACTATGGGTTATCGGACTGCTAACCGTGTTCTCATTCTCCGGCGCTTCGTGGGCCAGCTTTGAGCTGAATATTATGGGCAAGCCCATCAACAACTTCTTTGAGGCCGTTGATTATCTGACGTCCGCTATTATGCTGCCGCTGGGCGGTTTGATTGTTGCCGTTTTCGCCGGCTGGATTATGAAGCAGCACGTCAGTAAAGAGGAACTTAATACTCATATAATCGCATATAGCATGTGGCGTTTTGCGATCCGTTGGTTTACGCCGCTGGCAATCTTTATCGTCTTTTTAAACTTAATTGGTGTGCTATAAGCGCTGTGATGTGACTAAAACAGAGAACAAAACATGAAAAACACAGTTAAAGATCCAAATTTTACCGATGCAGCAATACCGCTGATTGTATTGGTTATTTTGTTATCGGCGTCGGTGTATTTATTTGGCGACAATTCCTCTTATGGCCCCAATCAAATAGCGTTGTTTATGGCGACGGCCGTAGCTGTGGTTATTGGTCTGAAAAATGGCTATCGCTGGTCAGTAATTGAAAAAGCTATGGTGAAGGGCATTTCACTGTCATTGGGTGCGGTACTTATTTTGTTGTCAGTAGGTGCATTGATAGGTACATGGATGCTGTCGGGTACGGTGCCGACGTTAATTTATTATGGTTTGCAGTTACTTAGCCCAAGTTGGTTTTATGCTGCCAGTTGCTTGCTGTGTGGCATAGTGGCGATGAGCATCGGCAGCTCGTGGACTACAGCAGCGACAATCGGTGTTGCTTTGATTGGCGTGGCAACAGGGCTTGGTTTATCACCTGCTATTACTGCCGGTGCTATCGTATCAGGCGCATATTTCGGTGATAAAATTTCGCCGCTGAGCGAAACCACTAACCTGGCACCGGCCGTTGCCGGTGCTGATTTGTTTGACCATATCCGGCATATGCTGTGGACTACGGTGCCCAGCTTTGCTTTGGCGTTGTTGCTGTTTACTGTCATTGGTTTCAGCTCAGATGTCAGCGCTGATTTTGCCCGCATTGAACAAATCAGCGTGGTATTGCAGCAGAATTTCTCTATCAGTTTTTTATCATTAATCCCGTTGTTTGTGCTGTTGGCAATGGCCGTTAAGAAAGTGCCGGCGTTTCCTACGGTATTTATCGGCGCACTTCTCGGTGCCATATGGGCGCTGTTTTTTCAACAGGACCTGATAGCAAAAATGGTCGGAACCGAGCAAAGTTATGCGATAGGTGCAGTTAAACTAATTTGGCATACTTTTCATGCCGGCTTTAGTATTGAAACCGGTAATGCCAGCTTAAATGACTTACTCAGCGGTGGCGGCATGGCCAGTATGTTAAATACGGTGTGGCTGGTATTCTGCGCCATGATGTTTGGTGCCACCATTGAAAAAATCGGTCTGTTACGCAAATTTGTACAATCTATCCTGCATTTTGCCAAAAGTACCGGTTCACTCATCACCAGCACTATTGCTACCTGTTTTGCCACTAACGTGCTGACAGCTGATCAATATATGTCGATTGTAATGCCCGGAAGGATGTTTAAAGAAGAGTATGAACGCCGCGGCCTGGCACCGGTGAATTTGTCGCGCACGCTGGAAGACGGCGGTACCATTACCAGCCCGTTGATCCCGTGGAATACCTGTGGTGCCTATATGCACAGTGTGTTGCAGGTTAGCCCGCTGGACTATGCGATGTATGCTTTTTTTAATCTTATTAACCCGGTGCTGGCGATTATCTATGCCTATTGCGGTATTAAGATCCTTAAGCTGACGCCACCTGATTCTGTGGTGCAGCAAGCTGCTAAAGCCTGAAGCCAAAAAGCCTGATCTGATCAGGCTTTTTCGTCATTATACTCAACGTAAGCTAACTCCAATTTATTAAGGCGTTTGTATGACCGCTAATACCAACACCCGAAACGTAAAATCCCGTCATGATTATCAGCCTCCGGCTTTTATTATCAGCACGGTAAAGCTGTGTTTTGAACTGGACAATACCGCTACCAAAGTTACGTCGGTAATGCAGTTACAGCGCCGGCAAGCCGGCGCGCCGCTAAAACTTGACGGCCAACATTTACAGTTACTCAGTGTAGCGGTAAATGGTAAGCAATTATCTGAACACGAATACCGGCTGGATGATGAAAGTCTGACCCTGGATACACTGCCGGACAGCTTTGAATTAACCGTAGTAACTCAATTGTCACCGCAAACCAATACTGCGTTAGAAGGCTTATACCTTGCCGGTCAGACGTTTTGCACTCAATGTGAAGCTGAAGGTTTTCGCCGTATCAGTTATTTCTTAGATCGACCTGATGTATTAGCGGAGTATTTTGTCACCATTATAGCTCCGGCACAGCAGTATCCGTTTTTATTGTCGAACGGCAATAAGCTGTCTGAACATATTGATAGCGCCGGCAACCGGGTAGTGCAGTGGCACGATCCTTTTGCCAAACCCTGCTATTTGTTCGCCCTGGTAGCAGGTGACTTTGACCGCTTAACCGAGCGCTTTGTTACGCAAAGTGGCCGTGACGTCAGTTTAGAGTTATATGTCGATAAAGGTGCGGCGGCCAAAGGCGAGTTTGCGCTGCAGGCATTAAAGCGTGCTATGCGCTGGGATGAACAGCGCTTTAATTTGGAATATGACCTGGACATATACATGGTGGTGGCAGTCGATTTCTTTAATATGGGCGCCATGGAGAATAAAGGTTTAAACATATTTAACAGCAAATATGTATTAGCGGATGCTGGTACCGCGACGGACAAAGATTACTTTAATATTGAATCTATTATCGGTCATGAATATTTCCATAACTGGACCGGCAATCGTGTTACCTGCCGTGACTGGTTTCAGTTGAGTTTAAAAGAAGGCTTAACGGTATTTCGTGATCAAGAGTTCAGTGCCGATATGGGCTCACCAACTTTGTGTCGCATAGATGCGGTAAAATTGATCCGCACCGCCCAGTTTGCCGAAGATGCCGGGCCAATGGCACATCCGATCCGGCCGGAGCAAGTGCTGGAGATGAACAACTTTTATACCGTGACGGTATACGACAAAGGCGCGGAAGTGATCCGCATGCTGCAAACGTTGCTTGGCCGTAACGGCTTTGCTGCCGGGCTGGCACTTTACTTACAGCGTCATGATGGACAAGCGGTAACCTGCGATGATTTTTTGCAGGCGATGCAAGATGCAACCGCTAAGGACTTAAGTCGCTTTGCACTGTGGTACAGCCAATCAGGCACGCCTGAGCTTGCGGTAAGCCAGCATTATGATGCGCCATCGGCACAATTAACATTGAACCTGAGTCAACATACACCGGCTACAACCGATCAGCCGGTAAAACAGGCACTGATGCTGCCGGTGCAAATTGAGCTGTTATTCGCTGATGGTAGAAAACAGCAACACTTGCTGGTGATGCGGGAGGCGTCACAGCAATTTTTACTGCCGGAAATTCACACTGAACCTGTGGTGGTATGGTTGGAGCATTTTTCTGCCCCCGTGAAGCTCAAAGCAGATATAGATGATCGGCATTTGTTGTTTATTGCCGGCAACGCCAGTGATGGTGTTGCCCGTTGGGATGCCATGCAGCAATTTTGGAGCCGTAAGGTTGCGCAGGCTATTGCCGGTAACGCAGTTGAGGATGTGTTGCCGGAGGCACTAGTGAGCATGATGGCATCCTGGTTGCAGCAGCCGGAGCCCGATCTGGCGTTAACGGCAGAATTACTGTCGTTGCCGGATTTTGACACTCTGGCAGAGCAATACCAGCAAGTTCCGGTGGACGGCATTTTAGCCGCACTTGCCGGCTTTAAACAGCTGTTGGCAATGCGCTTGCGCGAGCCTTTGCTGCAATGTTATCAGCGTTTGCCGCTGTCAGCATATCATTATGATCAAGCCGCTGCTGCACAGCGACGGCTGCGCAGCTTATGCTTACACTATTTGGCGCTATCTGCTGTTGATGCAACCGAATTGCTGCAACAACATTATCAAAGCGCCGACAATATGACCGATACTATGGCTGCGCTGGCCGCCAGTCAGCAGGCACAACCGGCGACATTTAATCTGCTAATCGACGATTTCGCACAGCGTTGGCAACATGATGCCCTGGTGATGGATAAATGTTTTGCCCTGGTGGCGTCCGACCCGGCAGAGCAGGTGTTTGATGGTATAACGGCCATGCTGCGTCATCCGTTGTTCAGTTGGCATAACCCTAATCGCGTAAGAGCACTGTACTCCGCCTTTAGTATGCGCAACCCACAGCAATTTCACCGGCTTGACGGCAAGGGCTACGCAGCATTAGAGCAGGTAGTCGGTAAACTCGATGGCATTAATGCCCAGGTTGCTGCACGTTTAATTACGCCTTTATTAAGTTGGCGCCGGTTTGACCCTGTACGGCAGCAATTAATGCAGGCCGCATTACAACGCTTGGCCAATATACCCGGACTGAGCAATGATGTGTATGAAAAGGTCAACAGAAGCCTGACATGATGCGGCACTACTTTTTTAACGCTATGCTCAGTGCAGAGCAGTGTTACAGCTACTATCGTGGTGATGTAAAGTATGTTGTGGTAACAGCGGATAGTGGCGAGCGGATCCAGCTGCAATTCCGGCATTTTCAACCTTTTGTCGGAGTAAGTGGAATACGGGGTCGTTTCAGGCTGACACTGGATAATAATGCGGCTTTTATCAGCCTGGAAAAAATTAATTAGAGTATATACTTTAAACAGTGAATTAAAACAATAGCTTGCAGTTACAGCTGGTTTGACCTTTAATTTCATTAGCTTATCGCAACTTATTTTGCCACGTCGTTGTAAGGTTAAACCCGTATAGTGTTAAAAAGGTTAAAACTTAGACGCTTTTAGAAAAAACTGAATAAAAATCAACAGATTTACGTGACAGCAAGCCTTGCTTGCAACTTGAAATGATGTAATTATTTTAGTGAAGTAAGCTGAGCTCGGATCAGTTAGCCTGATCATATAATTAAAAAGACACTACTAAAAAACCTGCGGGACAGGGGGGAGATAACAAGATGAATAAAAGGTCAATAACCTTTGCTAAGAAACCCTTAGCCATAGGTGTTGCTTCAGCGCTGTTTGCCTTGTCAATGGCACCGGCACAAGCAGCATCGTGGAACCTGGGTGATGTTGACATCACTTTTGATTCTACATTTTCATACGGCGGTAGCTGGAGGATGGAAGATCGTAATTTTGATACGATCAGTAAAGTTAACCACCCGCGGTTTGATTGGGAAGGTTATAACGCCGGTACCAACGAAGTGCTGTATTCCAACTCGCAAATTTGGATGGAGCCGGGGGCCTACTCAAGCAATGGTGATGCCGGTAATTTGAATTACGATAGAGGTGATATGTTCAGCAGCCTGTTTAAAGGCTTGCATGAATTATCTATCAAAAAAGATAATATCGGTTTATTTACCCGTTTTATGTACTTCTACGATTTTGCCTTAATGGACAATGACGGTGCCTATACCAACCCTGTATCAGGACAGCGCGTTGATCCTTGTGCCGACAGCGATGCACGAGATTTGACGTGCCGAGATATTCGTTTGCTGGACGCTTATGTCTACGGTAATTTCAGCTTTAACGACGGTATGAATCCGGTGACGGTTAAAGTAGGCCAGCAGGTGTTAAGCTGGGGTGAGAGCACCCTTATACAGCACGGTATTAATATTACACCTATCGATGTTGGTGTAGCCCGTGCGCCCGGAGCTGAGCTCAAAGAAGCTTATATTCCTGTTGGTATGGCCACGTTAAATATTGGTTTAACAGAGAATCTGTCAACAGAGCTGTTTTATCAGTACGAGTGGGTAAACAGTTACCTGCCTGTACCCGGTACTTATTTTTCCACCAATGACTTCGCCGGCGAAGGCGGTTATGCCCAGAATGTACAGTTAGGCTTTGCCGGTAATCCTGATATCGATCTTTTCCATCTGTTACAACGACTGAATGAAATTGGTGCCGGTGTACGTAATGGTGATCTTACCCAAGAGCAGGCCATAGGCCAGTATCTGCAATATCCAACTAAAGTTACCTTACGACCTTATGGCAGTGAAGGTGATATTAAGCCAAAAGATGGTGGTCAGTACGGCATTAAATTTGAGTATTTTGCCCCTGATTTAAATGATACCGAGTTTGCCGTTTATTATATGAATTATCATAGCCGTACACCTGTGATCTCAGGTATAGCAGCTGATTTCGGGCTTGCTTCTGTCGGCAGCGATCTTGCTTATCTGGCCGGTAATAATATTACTAAAGAGAATATTGCTCAATTAAGCACATTCTCCAAAGCCAAAATCGAGTATCCGGAAGATATTAAGTTATACGGTTTTAGCTTTAACACTACATTAGGTGAAACCTCGGTTGCCGGTGAAATTGCGTATCGTCAGGATGAGCCTCTGCAAATTGATGACGTGGAAATCCTATATGCCGGTATGCCTGAACAATTAGGTAATGCCTGTGCAGCACCTGCTGCACAAAGAGTTATTTGCCGCGAAGATTTAATTGGTATATCACAAATTGGTCGTGATATTGGCGCGAAAGTACAACCGGGTGCTGCTGCTCAGGGTTATATTTTGAGCGACACCATTCAGGCGCAAATGACCTTCACGCATTTGGTAGGGCCTGCGCTGGGTTCAGACAATATCAGCCTGTTAGGTGAGATTGGTGGTATCCGTATTCAGGATATGCCGGATCAAAGTGTGCTGCGTTTAAATGGTCCTAATACTGACCGTAGTGGTGCACCGCTGCAAAACGCCAATGGCGTAGATATTCCGGGTTTACATATCGGTTTATCTAACGGCGCAGAAACTAACCCGTTTCCTACAGCATCTGCCTGGGGCTACCGGTTGCTGGCTAAAGCAGATTACAATAACGTCTTCGCCGGTGTTAACCTGTCACAGCGCATGGTGTTTTCGCATGACGTGAATGGTATTACTCCGGACCCGTTGTTTATGTTTGTGGAAGATCGTAAATCATTGGCTTACGCAGTGAGCTTTGATTATCTGAGCAAATGGTCAGGCGAGTTGTCATACAACGTATTTTGGGGCGGTCAGGGCACAACAAACAACGTAGAAGACCGTGACTTTATCTCTTTTAACATCAAGTACTCTATTTAAGGGACGAGCACTAATTATGAAAAAACTCACCCTAATTTCATCGGCTGTTGCCCTGATATTAAGCTGCTCTGTAGCGGCTAAAATAACGACGGAGCAGGCAGCGAGACTGGGCAACGATTTAACTCCGCTGGGCGCGGAAAAAGCCGGCAATGCTGACGGTTCTATTCCTGCCTGGACCGGTGGTATTACTGCAGCACCTGCTGGTTACACTGCGGGTATGCATCACCCTGATCCGTTTGCAGCGGATAAAGTGTTAATGACCATTGATAGTAGCAATGTTAATGAATACAAGAGCTTGTTAAGTCCCGGGCAAATTAAGTTATTTGAAATTTACCCCGACACTTACAAGATGAATATTTATCAATCGCGTCGTACCGCTTCTTATCCGCAGTATGTCTATGATGCAACTAAAAGTATTGCAACAAAGGCCGAGCTGATTGAAGGTGGCAACGGTATCGTTAATGCTGCTATCGGTATTCCGTTTCCAATTCCGCAGAACGGTTTGGAAGCAGTGTGGAACCATTTGCTGCGTTTTCGTGGTGTAGCAGCCAGTCGTAATGGTGGCCAGGCCGCACCTACTGCTGCTGGTGCTTATACTATCATAGGTTTTGACGAGCAGATTATGTTCAAGTATTCAGAGCCTAATGCCACAGCAGAAGCGTTAACCGCTGAAAATATTCTGTTCCGTTTTAAGCAAGGTGTAACGTCTCCGGCGCGTTTAGCCGGTACCGCCTTGCTGGTGCATGAAACGATGGACCAGGTTAAAACACCACGTCAGGCATGGACATACAATACCGGTCAGCGCCGTGTGCGTCGTGCACCAAACGTAGCTTATGATGCACCTGGTACAGCATCTGATGGCTTGCGCACCACAGACGATTTTGACATGTTTAACGGCTCACCGGATCGCTACAACTGGAATCTGGTAGGTAAGCAGGAACTCTATATTCCTTACAACAGCTATAAATTACACGGTAACGACGTGAAATATGCTGACTTACTGATGGCCGGTCATATTAACCCTGAGCATGTACGCTGGGAAAAGCACCGCGTTTGGGTGGTTGAAGCCACGTTGAAAGATGGCACCCGCCATGTATACGGCAAGCGGGTATTCTATATTGACGAAGATAGCTGGCAAATCCATGTTGCCGACTTGTATGACAACAGAAATGAGTTATATCGGGTCGCTGTAGCGCATGGCTTGAACTATTATGAAGTACCAACGCACTGGAGTACGCTTGAGGTATATCATGATCTTAATTCACGCCGCTACATCGCTATCGGCTTGGATAACGAAGATAAGATGTATGACTTCGGTGTTAGTCTGACCGATGCTGATTTCACGCCGGCAGCACTGCGTCGTGAAGGTACGCGGTAACTTCATTGTGATGTAACGACGGTTGGCCTGGTGCCAACCGTTTTTATTTTTAACTTTTCATAGAGTAAAAACTCAGCATATGTATAAAAAAATTATTTGGTTAGCGGCGCTGTACACGGCTGTATCCGCAACCTCATTTCTAGCCAGAGCCGCTGATAGTGTACAGCCTGACGCCGCTTACCAGATGCCGCTGGCTACTGAAGCATTGTTAACTGATATTGTTAGTGTACAGCAGCAACGTTTAGTTGTAGTGGGCGAGCGCGGTCATATCTTGTTTAGTGATGATGCAACAAGTTGGACCCAGGCGCAGGTTCCGGTGCAATCTAATTTGACCAGTGTATTTTTTATCGATAAAAATCGCGGTTGGGCAGTGGGGCACGATGCCACCATTTTGATGACAGAAGATGCCGGTGCAACCTGGCATATTCAGTATTTTGCACCTGAAAAAGATAAACCGCTGTTTGATATTTACTTTAGTGACGCGCAACATGGTGTTGCGGTCGGCGCCTATGGCATGTTTTTGCGCACTAATGATGGCGGCAAAAACTGGCAACCACATTTTCATGCCGAATTATTGTCAGATGAAGATCGCGAGTATTTAGATGAATTGAAAGATACTGATCCGGACAGTTATCAGTCAGAGTCTGAGGCGCTGTTGCCACATTTTAACCGGTTATTTGCTGACGGTAATGTGTTGTATATAGTAGGTGAGGCCGGTTTTGTTGCTAAAAGCAGCGATAAGGGTGCCAGTTGGCAACGATTGGACGCATTTTATAATGGCTCGTTATTTGATTTGATCCGTACACCACAAATGTCTCTGCTGGCCGCAGGTTTACGTGGCCATGCTTTTCTCAGTAACGATCAAGGCGACAGTTGGCAGCAAATTGCGCTGAGTGAAACTGCGACATTAAACAGTGCTTTTGCTGACCCAAGCGGCGCTGTTTATCTGGTCGGTAACGCCGGCAGTTTATTGATCAGCCGTGACGGTGCTGCTGATTTTACTGATTATTCCCGCGCTGACGGCAAAGCGATAGTTAATGGCCTGGTGTGGCGTGAACAACTGATTCTGGTGACTGAAGCGGGCATTAAAAGCATCAACCTGAGTGAATTAAAATAACATGAGTATTAATCGACTGGTTAACAAGTTTGAGTACGCGCTGTTCCGGCACAGGGCGCTGGTTATCACGGGCTTTATTCTGGCCACGCTGTTTTTACTGTTTAAAGCTACCACTATTAAACTGGATGCGGCCTTTACCAAAAACATTCCGCTAAAGCATGAATATATGCAGACCTATCTGCGCCATGCGCAGGATTTCGGCGGTGCCAACAATATTCTGGTGTCGTTATGTGACAGCAATGGCGATATTTTTAACGCCGGTTTTTTTGACAGCTTGCGCCGCGCCCATGATGAGCTGCTTTATACCTCAGGCGTAGACAGGGTGCAGGTCAAATCATTATTTAGCCCAAGCACGCGTTTTGTTGAGGTAGTAGAAGATGGTTTTGCCGGTGGTCCGGTGATCCCTGCTGATTTTGTGGCTGATGCGACAGGGCTGGCTAAAGTTAAAGAGAACACCGAAAAAGCCGGCATTGTTGGTCGTATGGTCGCCGATGACTACAGTTGCGCCATGATTTCGGCTCAGTTGCTGGAAGTTGACCCGGATACCGGCGAGAAGCTGGATACCATAGCTTTTGCGGCAACATTAGAGCAAAACATCCGCGCTAAATATCAAAGTGACACGGTCAGCGTGCATATCATTGGTTTTGCCAAGATGGTGGGCGACGTTGCTGACGGTGCCAAAGGCGTACTGATGTTTTTTGCTATTGCTATTGCAGTAACCTCGGTGATGGTGTTCTTTTTCTGTCGCTCGCTGATGTTGACCATCCTGCCGATAGCCTGTTCTTTAATTGCCGTAGTCTGGCAGATGGGCTTATTGTCTGCGCTGGGTTTTGGCATTGATCCTATGTCTATTTTGGTACCGTTTCTGGTATTCGCGATTGGTGTAAGCCATGGTGTGCAGATGATTAACTCTACCGGTAAACGGGTTGCTGCCGGTATGGACGCCAAAACTGCGGCTCAGGCCAGTTTTCGCAAACTGTTAGTGCCGGGCGGTGTAGCGCTGCTGTCTGACACTGTAGGTTTTTTAACCTTGTTAATTATTGAAATTGGTGTCATTCGTGAGCTCGCCATTACCGCCAGCTTGGGTGTTGCGGTCATTATCCTGACAAATCTTATTTTGTTGCCGGTACTGATGTCATTTGTGCGCTTTAGCAAAAGCTACAAAGCCCGTGCTGCAGCACCTTCACCCAAGACCGACAAGGTATGGTTTGCTTTGTCTGCTTTTGCTACCCGTAAATATGCTGCAGTGATTTTACTACTTACTGCCGTCTTATTTACACTGGGCTATATGCAAAGCCAACAACTGAAAATAGGCGATTTACATGCCGGTGCGCCGGCATTGCATGAAGACTCCCGTTATAACCAGGACACTTTCCTGATCACAGACCGTTATGCAATCTCAGTTGATTACCTGAACGTGATGGTTGAAACCATTCCCAGCGCCTGTACCGAACACAGTATTATGGCCAAAGTTGACCGCTTCCAATGGTTAATGGAAAACGTGGAAGGCGTGCAATCGGCGGTATCGCTGGCATCCGTTTCCAAGACCATTAATGCCGCTTTTAATGAAGGTAATGTGAAGTGGCGGGTATTGCCGCGTAACACGCAAAGCCTGGTGCAAGCATCATCCAGGGTAGAAACCAGCACCGGTTTATTAAATGCTGACTGCTCGGTTATGCCGGTGATCTTGTTCTTGCAAGATCATAAAGCTGAAACCATGGAGCGGGTGGTTGCTGCAGCAAAACGTTACGGTGCAGAGCTGGGCGATGAGCAAACCCGCTTTATGCTGGCCTCCGGCCCGGCGGGTGTGATGGCGGCAACCAATGAAGCGGTGGCAGAAGCTCAGCAGCCGATGATGTGGTATGTGTATGGTGCCGTTATTATTCTGTGTTTGCTGAGCTTCCGTTCATTACGCGCAACCATTTCCGTTATATTGCCTCTGTATGTGGTGTCAGTATTGGCCACAGCGTTGATGACGCATTTGCAGATTGGCTTAACGGTCTCGACCTTACCGGTCATCGCACTGGGCGTGGGGATCGGGGTAGATTACGGTATTTATATCTTGTCGAATATGACACAGGCGTTGCGTGATGGTGCGCCACTGCGCCAGGCATATTTCGAAGCGTTAAAAGAGCGCGGCAGTGCAGTGTTGTTTACCGGTATTACGCTGGCAATAGGCGTAAGTACCTGGGTATTCTCGGCACTGAAGTTCCAAGTAGATATGGGCATACTGTTAACCTTTATGTTTATTGTCAATATGCTTGGCGCCATAGTGGTGTTGCCGGCATTGGCCGCGTTTTTATGGCGAAAGCAATAAATTATTTTCTGCATGAATAAACACGAAAATGGCCGAAAGGCCATTTTCTATTTACATGGGATGAATAAGTTGTCAGAAGCCTTAAAAATCACTGGTTTAACCAGCATAAAAGCGGAAAATAGTACTCGAAAAGCGCTACAATTGGCACTACACTGCGCAGCTGACACGATCTGGTTTGTTCGGTAGCGCCTGCTGTTAAAAGCAGTGACTGCAAAAAGGATACAAAAATGGCACTGATAGACGGTCAACCCTCTGTACTACTACAAAATGTAAGCAAACTCATTAAACAAAAAGTTAAGGACCAGGTGACCCTGGTTGAAAAGTTCGCCTTCACTTTATATGGCAACATGTCTAACGAAGACCTTGTTGGTCGCAATGACAGCGACTTATATGGCGCAGCACTCAGTTTGTGGCAAACTTTTAATGCCCACGCTGAAAAAGACGCAAAAATCCGCGTTTATAATCCGGAAATAGCCCGTCACGGCTGGGAGTCCAAACACACTATCGTAGAAATAGTGGTTCAGGATATGCCGTTTCTGGTGGATTCAGTACGCATGGCATTAAGCCGGCAGAGTATTGCTGCGCATCTGTTATTACATTACCCGTTGCAAACCGAGCGTGATGCTAAAGGCCAAATAAGCGATTTCTTTAAGCTGGGCAGTAAGGCCAAAGCCAGCACTGAGCAAACTGTCTTTCATATTGAGATTGATCGTCTGACCGATACTGCGGCCATTGATGCTTTAAAGCAGGAGCTGCATTCGGTAATGGAAGATGTCTCACTGGCTGTACAAGACTGGCAGCCGGCACGGGAAAAACTGCAACAGGTAATTAAAGCGTTACCCAAGCAAAGCGGTAAAGCCAGTAGCGAAGAAATACAGCAAGCCGGTGAGTTTTTAAATTGGCTGGCTAAAGATAACTTCACCTTGTTGGGCTACCGTGAATACACCATCGGCCCGGTAAAAGGCGATTATAAAATCAGCGGTATCGACGACAGCTCATTGGGCCTGATGCGCCGCTCTGCTGCGCGCGACCTGATGCTTTCTGAATTACCGGAAAGCGGTCGCAAGCAAGCGATTAATAATGCTTTGCTGATCCTGACCAAAACCAATAATAAGTCACGCGTACACCGGCCGGCTTACATCGACTATATTGGCGTGAAAAAGTTTGATAAAGACGGCAAAGTTATCGGTGAAGATCGCTTTATCGGTTTGTATTCGTCATCGCTGTATAACAACAGTGCCGCCGACATTCCGCTGTTAAAAAGCAAGCTGGCCACCGTGATGCAAAAATCTGAATTTGCTGTCGGTACCCATGCTTACAAAGCTTTGCTGAATATTTTGGAAACCTACCCGCGTGATGAACTGATCCAGGCAACGGCAGACGAGTTGCTGCATGTTGCGATGGGCGTACTGCAAATGCAGGAACGCGATATGACGCGTTTATTTATGCGCAAAGACAGTTTTGGTCGCTTTGTCACTGCTATGGTGTATGTACCGCGCGAGCGTTACAACACCCAGTTGCGTAAAGAAACCCAGGCAATCTTGCAAAGTGCGCTGGGCTCGGACGAGCCGGTGGAGTTTACCACCTATTTTTCTGAATCTGTGTTGGCGCGTACCCATTATCTGGTGCGGATCAACGATAGCCATGTCGAGTATAAAGTGAAAGATATTGAACGCAATTTAGTTGAAGCGGCCCGCACCTGGGAAGATAAATTAGAAAGTGCCATCATCGGAGTTTATGGTGAGGCCAAAGGTCGCGAACTGATCCGTAAGTACGTTAATGCGTTTCCGCGCAGCTACAAAGAAGAGATGCTGCCAAGTGATGCATTAGTGGATATTGGCAAGCTTGAAGCGCTGAATGACGACCACAAGCTGGAGATGTTGTTTTACCGGCCACAGGAAGAAAAGCCCGACAGCAAGGCGGTGCGGTTAAACCTGTTCCATAAAGACCATCCTATTCATTTGTCTGATGTGTTGCCGATGCTGGAAAACTTCGGCATGCGCGTTATCGGTGAAACCCCTTATGCGGTTAAATGTGCCGATGGCTCTGTTAGCTGGGTATTAAACTTTGCCATGGAACTGAACTGTGCGGTACCGGCTGATTTCGCCGCTGCGCAGCAATCTTTCCAGGAGTCTTTTGCCAAAGTATGGAATGGCCAACTGGAAGATGACGGTTTTAACCGCTTAATTCTGGGTGCCGGTTTAACCGGCCGTGAAGCGTCTTTGCTGAGGGCTTTTGCGAAATACAAACGGCAGATCGGTGGTACTTTCAGCCAGTCTTATGTCGAGAGCACTTTTGCCCGTTATGCCGGTTTGGCCGGATTACTGGTACAATTGTTTAACAGCAAGTTTGATCCTAAAGCTAAAACCAACGCCAAAGCGATTGAAAAGCTGGAAGAGCAGATTACATCTCAACTGGAAAACGTTGCCAATCTGGATGATGACCGCATTATCCGCCGCTTTGTCGACATGATTAACGCAACGTTGCGTACCAACTATTTCCAGAAGAGCGCGCAGGGCGATGATAAGCCTTATATCTCGTTCAAGATTAATTCTGCTGCTATTCCGGATATGCCACTGCCGACACCGATGTTTGAGATTTTTGTTTACTCACCCAGAGTGGAAGGTGTGCATTTACGCTTTGGCAAAGTGGCACGGGGTGGTTTGCGCTGGTCAGATCGGCGTGAAGATTTCCGCACTGAAGTACTTGGTCTGGTAAAAGCACAACAGGTGAAAAACACTGTTATCGTGCCTACCGGTTCTAAAGGCGGTTTTGTTTGTAAAAAGTTACCTGAAACCGGCGGCCGTGAAGCCTTCCTTAATGAAGGTAAAGACTGTTACCGCACCTTTATCCGTGGCTTGTTGGATATCACCGATAATATCGTGCAGGGCGCAGTAGTACCGCCCAAAGATGTGGTTCGCCTTGATGAAGATGACCCTTATCTGGTGGTTGCAGCCGACAAAGGCACCGCAACCTTCTCGGATATTTCTAACGGCATTTCTGAAGAATATAACTTCTGGCTGGGCGATGCCTTTGCTTCCGGTGGTTCAAACGGTTACGACCACAAAAAAATGGGTATTACTGCCCGTGGAGGTTGGGAGTCGGTAAAACGTCACTTCCGTGAAATTGGCATAGATTGCCAAACTACCGATTTTACCTGTGTCGGTATCGGTGATATGGCCGGTGACGTGTTTGGTAACGGCATGTTGCTTTCAAAACATATTCGCCTGCAGGTAGCGTTTAACCATATGCACATTTTTGTTGACCCGAATCCGGATGCAGCAAAGAGCTGGGAAGAGCGTAACCGCATGTTTAACCTGCCAACCTCAACCTGGGATGACTACGATAAGTCGTTAATTTCAGAAGGTGGTGGTATTTTCCTGCGCAGTGCTAAGGCCATTAAATTATCACCGCAGATGAAAGAGATGCTGGGCACCACTAAAGCGAGTATGACGCCAAACGAATTGATCCGCGAAGCCATGATGATGCCGGTGGACTTAATTTGGAACGGTGGTATAGGTACTTATGTTAAAGGCAGCGGCGAGAGCCATGCCGAAGTAGGCGATCGCGGCTCTGAAGCATTACGTGTAAACGGCAAAGAGTTAAAAGCAAAGATCTTTGGTGAAGGTGGTAACCTTGGCGCAACCCAGCGCGGCCGTATCGAATTTGCTATGCACGGTGGTTTAATTAATACCGACTTCGTTGATAACGTGGGTGGTGTTACCTGCTCTGATAACGAAGTGAATATCAAAATTTTGCTCAACACTCTGGTCGCCGGTGGTGATTTAACGCTGAAACAGCGCAATAAGTTACTGCTGGATATGACCGAAGATGTAGCCGCTATTGTCATTAAAGACTGTTACCGGCAAACCCAGAGCATCAGTATTTCGTCGCTGCTAGGGGGTGAACAGTTAAAAGAGTACACCCGCTTTATCCATACGTTGGAAAAAGAAGGTAAGTTAAACCGCGAGCTGGAGTTCCTGCCATCAGATGATGAATTGGCAGAGCGTATGGCCAAAGGCCAGGGTTTGACCCGACCAGAGCTGTCTATTCTGACTGCCTACGGCAAAATGGTGTTAAAAGAGCGGCTGGTACTGCCGGAAATTTACGAAAATGCCTACTTTAAGCGGCAATTATTCGCTAACTTCCCGCAGATGCTGCAGGATAAATACGCTGCAGAGATGGAAAACCATCCGCTGAAGGCGGAAATTATCGCCACCAAACTGGCCAATATGCTGGTCAATGAAATGGGGCCGAATTTTGCCCAGCGTATGCTGGAAGAAACCGGCGCCGGCGTTGGTGAAGTAACCTTGTGCTACTCCATTGCACGTGATTTATTCGATATGTCTGCTGTGTGGCGCAAGCTGGAGCAGTTAGATAACGTGATCCCGGCGGCACTGCAAAGCAAACTGCTGCATCAGCTGCGCCGCACTATGCGCCGCGCTACCCGCTGGTTTGTGCGTCATCGCAATAAAGCGCTGGATATCGAACAAACGCTGGCATTCTTTAAACCGGCATACCAGCAGTTAAGCAAAGAGCTGAGCACTTATCTGGCGGCAAGCGAAGTAGAGCAGTTGCAGGAAAAGCAAAGTGGCTTAACGGAGCAGGGCGTACCGCAGGAAGTTGCACAGTATCTGGCGCAATTGAGCACAGTGTTCTCGGCGATGGATATTGCTCAGGTTGCCGATGCTGAGAAAGTACCGCTGGCGATGGTAGCTGAGATTTACTTTAAGCTGGGCGACAAGATGGACTTGCACTGGTTCCTGGAGCAAATTACCAATCAACCGGTGGCAAACCATTGGCAGGCGCTTGCCCGTGCCTCTTACCGCGAAGAGCTGGATTGGCAACAACGTGCCTTATCGGCTGTCGTTGTGCGCAGTTGCGGTAAAGTGTGTGCAGCAGATGAGGTGATCAATAGCTGGTTAGCTGAGCATGAGGCGCTGTTAGAGCGTTGGCGCTTGATGCTGGCTGAGTTTAAAACCACTAAGAGCCACGAATTTGCCAAGTTCTCGGTGGCATTGCGTGAATTAATGCTGTTGAGTCACCATTGTGACCCTGTAAAATAAGCAGCGTAGTAGCTACAATACCCCGGCTGGTCCGGGGTATTTTTTTGTTTTGTAATAAGGCGGCCTATGTTCTATCCGATTGCACAAAAATTAATGTTTGCTTGTGACGCTGAATGGTCACATAACTTCGCGCTTGGCAGCTTAAAACGGCTGGCACATACGCCCTTTGCCGGGTTATGGCGTCAGCAACTGCCGTTAAAGCCGGTTACTGTTGCCGGGATCCGTTTTGACAACCCGTTGGGTTTAGCCGCCGGGCTGGATAAAAATGCCGAATGCATTGATGCCTTTGGTGAAATGGGTTTTGGCTTTATTGAAGTCGGTACGGTAACACCACGGCCGCAAGTGGGGAATGACAAGCCGCGAATTTTCCGGCTGCCGCAGTCTCAAGCCATTATTAACCGTATGGGCTTTAATAACAAAGGCGTTGATTATCTGGTAGAAAATGTAAAAAACGCCAGCTATAAAGGTGTGCTTGGTATTAATATCGGTAAAAACAAAGATACACCGAATGAGCAGGGTAAAGACGACTACATTCACTGTATGCGTAAAGTGTATGCACATGCCGGTTACATCACGGTGAATATTTCCTCTCCCAATACGCCGGGTTTGCGCGATCTGCAATTTGGTGATGCGCTGCTGGATTTGTTGCAAAGCGTGAAAAATGAACAATTGGATTTACAGGCATTACACGATAAATACGTGCCGGTGTTTGTAAAAATTGCCCCCGATATGGATCCGGTAGCTGTTAATCAGGTAGCCGAAACCTTGCTGAAAAGCAAAATGGACGGCGTGGTTGCAACCAACACCACCCTGGACAGAAGCCTGGTGCAGGGGCAACGTTATGCTGACGAAGTCGGTGGTTTAAGCGGCTTGCCGGTGCGGGAAAAAAGCACCGAAGTGCTGCGACTGCTGCGGGCGGCTGTTGGCCCGAAACTGCCGATTATTGGTGTTGGCGGCATCAGCGATATTGAGTCAGCACAGGAAAAACTGGCAGCCGGCGCGAATTTGTTGCAGGTGTATACCGGCTTTATTTACCGTGGACCGGAGTTGATTAAACAGATCGTTACCAGCTTATAAGGATCTTCAGCTGATCCTGCATAGTTAGAACAAAATAGTCTTTAACATCTTGATCAGCTTAGTGTATTTCTTTAAATGTTTAATAAATAACCGTGTGGTACAGGGCAGGGAGTTGCATGCTTAAGCCGTCAGAGCGTTGGTACTGGACCTATTGTCCGCAAAAAGACCGCTTGTTGCTGGATATCAGTGACCAGGCGCAATTTTGCGCGCCTTTTGGTGCCTCGCAGTTAATACAGCTGCCGCAGCGCCAGGCGTTGACTATGGCTGAAGCTGAAGCTTTCCAGTTAATCGAAGACAGTCTGCAACAACTAGACATGCCCGCGGCAGTGCGGCTGGAGCTTTGCCTTACGGCATTGTGCGCGCCTTTTTTACAACAACAGGCGCATAAAAGCTGGTATTTTCAGCAAGGCAGTGACGCTGCCGCAGCACAGTATGACATTGTGATGCTGCGCGGTTTAAGCAGCCAGTATGCCATAGTGTTGTCGGCTGACAGCGATTGCGCCAATTGTCTGCTGTTGGGTGACATCAGCACCCTGGCCGGTAAAAATGTGGCGCGGTTACAGGTAGTTCGCGTATTGCACAACCGTGTCAGTGCGCTTAATGTCAGCATTCCGTATCGCCACAGCGCCTGATTTTTAACGGCGTTATTTCCCTCAGCAGCAGATCCGACTACACTAGCGGCAATTTTTACCGTTGCGGAACCACCTATGTCTGTCTTAGCCGCTGTAGCAACTGAACTTGAACCTTTTTTACAACAATTGAGCAGCGCCATCAGCGACCGGCAATTGCATAAACTGGTATTGAGTAAATATCATGGCTCTGAGCCGTTAAAACAGCTGCAGGTTCGTCCTGTCATGCTGAAACAACAATGGCAACTCAGCTTTACCTATAAATACCAAACTAACGATGTGACGCGTAATTTCAGTGCCGATGCTGCGCTTGGCGAAATAACAACCTTGCTGGGCCAGAGTTTCAGCGCGGCCAATTTGTTTACCGCAGAAACTGAAGTGCAACTTACGATCAGTAAAAAAGGTAAGGTGTTGTATCAACAAAAACGCCTGAGTCAGCCGTTGCACACGGCGCAAACTGAGCATAACCGTGACAAACAGCGTTATTTAACGCTGCAGCGACCGTTTTTGTGCGAGTTAGGGGTAACCGATGCGCAGCAGCAGTTGATCCCCGCCATGTCGCGAAAATGGAAGCAGATTAATAAGTTTATTGAAATTTTCTCCGGCGCTGTGCAAGACACCGGACTGAGCGCTAAAAAGCAATTACACATCGCCGATTTTGGCTCCGGCAAGGCTTACTTAACCTTTGCCGTGCATGATTATTTAACCAATACCCTGTCTCTGGATGCTAAAGTGACCGGTGTGGAGCTGCGGCAAAACCTGGTCGATTTATGTAACGGCACTGCTGCCAAGCTTGGCTTAAGCGGTATTCAGTTTGAACAGGGCGACGTAAAGCATTTTAAAGCCCGTGGTATCAACGTAATGATAGCGCTGCATGCCTGTGACACCGCTACCGACTATGCCATTCATATGGGCATTGCTACCGGTGCTGAGATTATTATGTGCTCACCGTGCTGTCACAAGCAAATCCGGCCGCAAATACAACTGCCACAAGTATTGGCACCAATGTTAGTGCACGGTATTCACCTGGGCCAGGAAGCCGAAATGGTTACCGATAGCCTGCGGGCGTTACTATTGGAAGCGCACGGCTATGATACCAAGGTGTTTGAGTTTATTTCGCTGGAGCATACCAGCAAAAATAAGATGATCCTCGCGACTAAACGTAAGCAGCCGCGGGATAATGCGAAAATATTGCAGCAAATCGCTGCGATTAAGCAGTTTTACGGCATCACTGAACATTGCCTGGAAAGCTTGTTGCTGCAAGAACAGCATTAATTCTCAGGCTGCCGGTTTTGCGCTTTGTAGCGTAAACCTTGCCCAAGCAGGTAAAAATACTCCAGCCAAATCTGGCTAAGCCCGTCGCACAGAGTATCAGACGGATAAATACCAGCTACCGCTGCTTTGCCTTTTTGTGTTCCTGATACCAGAAAGTTATTTTTCAGCGGCTGGCGTTGCAGCACTTTTTCAAAGGCTCTGGCGGCCATTTCTTCCGGCATGGCCAAATACAGCCGGTTGCGATTGGCATCCAGTTGCCGACAATGGCGAAAAAATTCGCTTTCATGTTCACCGTCCGCCGACAAGTACAATAATTTGTAGGCAGAACCGAGTAACTCATTGAGATAATGCGGAATAATCGGCAGGCTCTGCAGCCATGCTGAGCTGGAAAACTGGTTACGCGTAGCGTTTTTGCCAAACATTTTGCCGGCAATATAATGGTCAAAGGCGTGAAACCACTCATGTACCAGGCTGCCGCCACCGGCATTTTTTGCCAGTGCCAAAATACGCCCCTGTGGCTGATAGTGCGCACAAACCCCGGGTTGGCCGCCAATGCCAAAGGTAATTGCCAAACTGCCGTTAAGTGAGATCACTTCTGGTGGTACCTGCAGTAACTGCTGTAAATCACAAAAGGCATCAAAGAATAAATTGGCTGCCAGTTGCAGCTCTTCAGCGGTTACCCAGCGGCCAATATGAATGCTGTTAAAACCAAAAATCTTAACCAGGTCGGCAAAGCTGACGTCGGCGCCACCACGATGCGGCGGGCCGTTGCGATAATACTGACGCTGAATGCGCGGAACGGAAATTGTCATCTGCTGATGATAGCGATAATTGGTATTTAGCGAAATACTCCGGGTTGTTCAAACCGGCGATAAAAACCGGGGGTTAGTCGCAGTACTTTTATCAGCCGATTGCCAAGCGGGCAGCAGCAAGGTAGTTTGCTGTTATAACAATACCGAAAATCATGGGAGCAACATGCGCAGTAACATCCGGCGGACCTTTATTCTCAGTGCCATTTTTGCAGCTTTAGGTAGCAGCTTTACAGTGTCGGCGTTGCCGGAATTTCCCGGTAGCCAATATAACAACGGCGTACCTGATACGCAGCAAGTGCTGGGTTATAAATTGGGTAGCCGTATCTCAGAGCCTGCAGCCATCCGGCAGTATTTTATGACGTTGGCGGCGCAGTATCCGCAGCAACTTAAGCTGGTACCATATGGCGAAAGCTGGCAGGGGCGGCAGCTGTTTTATGTGGTGATAGGCTCAGCGCAAAATATCGCCCGTCTGGATCAACTTGAACAAAATATGCGCCGACTGGCAGATCCGGCTAACACCAGCGAGGCAGACGCTAAAGCCCTGATTGCACAGCAACCGGCGTCAGTATGGATTGCCAATACTTTGCACGGCAATGAACTTAGCCCGGCGGAGTCCTCTATGGCACTGGCCTGGCACTTGTTGGCCGACCAAAGTGAGTTTACCGCTAATATTTTGGCCAATACGTTGGTGTATATTGATCCATTGCAAAACCCGGATGGCCACCATCGTTTTGTCAGCCGCTACTACGCTACCGCCGGTATGGAGCATTCAGACGACCGCTTGTCTGCCGAACAAAATGAGCCCTGGCCCAATGGCCGCAGTAATCATTACTTGTTTGATATGAACCGCGATTGGATCAGTCTAACCCAGCCGGAAAATCGTGGCCGGGTAAAAGCGTTACAACGTGTCTATCCGCTGCTGTTTGTCGACTCGCATGAAATGGGCGGCGATATGACATACTACTTCAGCCCGGAGGCAGAGCCTTATAACCCGCATATTCAGCAAGCACAGCGGGAAGTATTAAACTGGGTAGGGCAAAACAATGCCAAATGGTTTGACCGTTTTGGTTATCACTATTTTACCCGCGAAATTTTTGATGCGTTTTACCCGGGTTATGGCGCCAGTTGGCCGCTGTATCAGGGTAGTATTGCCATGACCTATGAAATGGCGTCGGCTCGGGGCCATCATTATCGCCGCAGCGACGGTACTGTAGTCACTTTTGCCGACGGTATTCAGCGCAACTTTGTGGCTTTTATGGCTACATTAGAAACTGCCAGCCAGCGCGCCAAACCTTTATTACAACGGTTTTATCAGTATCGTAAAGACGCTGTGGCACAGGGCCGTAAAGCCAAAACCCGCAGTTATATTTTTCCGGCCAGCCGCGATAAAGCCGGGCATCAGCGTTTAACCGCATTATTAACAGAGCAGGGCATCAAGGTTACTCAGGCAACGAAAGCCTTCAGCGCCTGCGGTACCGATTACCAAAGCGGTGCCTATGTGATAGACAGTGCCCAGAGCACCTATCACTTGCTGCGCACCCTGCTCGATAGTGACGTACCGATGGACCAGCCGTTTATTAAGCAGCAGGAAGCGTTGCGGGCGAATAACTTACCGGATCAAATATACGATGTAACGGCATGGTCATTGCCGCTGATGTTTAATCTGGAAATGAATGAATGCGGGCGCAGTGTTAACGTCGAAGGTGTCGCGGTAACTGAGCAGCGTATTTTACCCGGCAGCCTGACGCGACCCGATGCAAGCTACGGTTTTATTCTGCCATGGGATGGTATGGACGCCGCCCGCTTTGCTGCCGAAGCGTTAAAAGCCGGAGTGGTGATGCGTAGCAGCGACTTGCCTTTTACCCATCAGAACGGTACGCGTTACCCTTCCGGCAGCTTAATTATTGCCAGAGCTGATAACAATGCTGAGCTTAATCAAACGCTTGAAAAGCTCGCTGTGCAAAGTGGCGCCATACTGCAAGGTGTAGACAGCAGCTGGCATACCGACGGCCCTAATGCCGGTTCAGCCAATATGGTGCGGCTGCAACCGGTTAACGTGGCCATGTTATGGGACGAGCCGGCCAGCAGTTTAAGTGCCGGTAGCGCCCGGTTTGTGTTAGAGCGTGAACTGGGGCAACCGGTAACGGCTATCCGGCCGGCACAGTTAAAACAGGCTGATTTAAGCCGCTATCAGGTACTGGTGCTGCCCGCCAGTGCCGGGGGCAGTTATCAGCAGGCACTGGGCGAGACCGGTTATCGCAATATCCGCCACTGGACAGAGCGCGGCGGCGTGCTGATTACGCTGGGTAACGCCACCAACTTTGCGTTAAGCGCTGAAATACCGCTACTGGCCAGTAAGCGTGAATACAAAGCCACTGATGCACCTGCTGCTGACACTAAAGACAGCAAGGATAAGCAGAAAGATCAGGTCGCCGGCACAGTACTGAATACTGAGCAGTATCAGCAAATGCTCAAAGCCAAACAGGCCCGGCCGGACTGGGTGCCCGGCTTTCTGGCAAAAGCAGAGGTAGATCAGTCGCACTGGTTAACAGCGGGATTGCCGGCCAGCGTAACAACAGTGTATGTGGGTAACGAGATTTACCAGCCGCTGGCAATAAACCACGGCCGTAACCTGCTGAAATTTGCCGGCGCCGATGAGGTTAAAGCCAGTGGTTTTGTTTGGCAGGACAACCAGCAGCAAATTGCGCATAAACCGTTGTTAATGTGGGCACCACAAGGAGACGGTATGGTGATAAGCTTTACGCAGGAACCTAACTACCGTGCTTATGTAAATGGCTTACATATCGCGCTGGCCAATGCGGTGTTGCTGGCACCGGCACACAGTGGTGCAGTGCGTTAAAACAGGCGTCAATGCTCAGCCGCAGGTAAGCTTTGCCTGCGGCTTCTGATATAGCCCACCAGATTACTGCTTAAAAACGCCAGTTCCATCAGTACCGCAACCGGTGAACCCACCAGCAGGTTGTGCACAATCCAGGACGTTGCGCCAATGGCCATCAGCAGCCGAACCAACAGTACATTTCTCTGAAAACTGCCGACAGTACCCACTACTGCTGCCAGATAAGGCAACAAATTAACCGGGTTACTGTAGCTAAGCACAATCAGCAAAGTGGAGAGTGCCAGAAAACAATACATCCAGCGTTGACGCGGGCTTATCGCCGCCACCAAAAAACGTATTGCGGTTAAGCCGACAAAACACGCTGCTTCGTACTGGCCCAGTGCAGCGAAATGGCTGGCATTAAGCAAGGCAGAGACAAACCAGAATTTCAGCATGCTGGCTCTGTCATAGCGCTGAAAAGCCAGGATACCACTGATAAAGGCTACTGCGGCTAAGCACTGCGACAACGCAAAACTAATGGTTATGTCGGGCAAGGAGTTGACTCTGTGTGGCTGATCAAGACGGCTAGTTTACCGAATTTAGTCGCCATCTGCCTGCAGCAGATGGCATAAGTTATAATCAGGTGCCGCAAAACGTGTTCTTAACAAGCTGCTGTGGCTCAGGCGGCAGGGCAAAATCAGCATTGGCGTCTGCCAGGCTATAAGGCGTCGCCAGTGCCTGTTGCAAGCGATTAAACAGCGTTAAATCGGCGTGCTCGGTGGCTTGCTTAATCGCTTGTTCAACCAGGTGATTACGCGCAATAAGTGCCGGGTTGGTGCTGTCCATCTGCCGGCTTACCTGCGCAGGGGCAATGCCTTGTGCACTAAGGCGTTGTTGCCATCTTGCTGCCCAGTCAGCCCAGCCTTGCTTGTCGGCAAATAATACTGCCGCACCGGCGTTACTATCGCTTACCGAGCGGCTAAGTAAACGAAAGCTCTGGCTGAAGTCGGCATGATTTGCGCTCATCAGATTAAGCAAGTCGCGGATCAACACTTCATCGCTATCGGTTGCATTGGCAATACCGATTTTCGGCGCCATCAGGCGTAAAAATCCGGCTTCATTTAGTCCGTTAAAACCTTGTAGTGCTTCAGTTGCCAGCTCTACGGCCTGTTCCGGTTGTTCAGTCAGCAGCGGCAGCAGAGTTTCAGCAAAGCGCGCCAGGTTCCAGGCGGCAATACGTGGCTGGTTGCCCCATGCATAGCGGCCCTGGCTATCAATAAAGCTGTATACCTGCGCCGGATTAAAGGTATCCATAAAGGCGCAAGGGCCGTAATCAATGGTTTCGCCGGCGATACTCATATTGTCGGTGTTCATTACGCCATGAATAAAGCCCAGACTCATCCATTTCGCAATCAGCCCGGCTTGTCTGCTAACGACGGCATTTAGCAGTGCCAGATAAGGGTTTTCTTCGCCGGCACAATCAGGGTAGTGGCGCTTGATAACATAATCAGCAAAGGTCTTCAGCTGCGCTGTATCGCCATGGGCAGCAATATACTGAAAGCTGCCGATACGAATATGGCTGGCCGCTACCCGTGTCAGCACTGCACCGGGTTCTGCGGTTTCACGCTGTACCCAGTCACCGGTTAATACTGCGGCCAAAGCGCGGGTAGTGGGTACGCCCAGCGCATGCATAGCTTCGCTGACTAAATACTCGCGCAGCACCGGCCCTAATGGCGCGCGGCCATCGCCGCGGCGGGAAAATGGTGTTTGGCCGGCACCTTTAAGCTGAATATCAAAACGGTTGTTGTCTGCGCTGATAACCTCTGCCAGTAATAAAGCACGGCCATCGCCGAGTTGCGGCACAAAGTGACCAAACTGATGGCCGGCATAAGCATGCGCCCGCGGTGTCGCCCAGGTTGGTAAAGCATTACCACTAAATACTGCCAAGCCGTCGTCAGAATGCCAATACTGCTGTGGTAAGCAAAGCTCTGCTGCCAGTTCGGCATTAAACGCCAGCCACTGCGGCGCCGGCACGGGGGTAGGGTTGCAAGGTACAGAGAAGGGCGCACCTAAATCAGCCAGGCTGTGTTGTACAGTAAAATTGCTCATATCAGCTGTTCGCATTGAAGGGTTATAGCGCTAGTGTACAGAGGGGCTGTTGCAGATACAAAAAAAGCCTGCGCGGGTACTAAGTTTAATCTGGATAAGTTGCCATTCTGTACATGACAAATTTAAAAAAGCGCTTATTTAAATTCCGCGCTGAAGTTAAATTACTGATGCTTTTGGCGCAAATACCTCAGAGGATATTTCTAATTGACCCTGTATCACTTTGCTATACAATCGGTTAGTCATCATAGGGATACGTGAGTGCATGAATAAAAAAGCCCTGAGTGAGCGTGATATATGCTCCAAATTTATTACCCCTGCCATTTTGCAGGCCGGTTGGGATCTGCAAAGCCAAATCCGTGAAGAACTCACTTTTACTGCCGGACGGGTAATAGTACGTGGCCGCATGCATACCCGTGGTGAAAAGCGCCGCGCCGATTATGTGCTGTACCACAAGAAAAATCTGCCGCTGGCAGTGGTAGAGGCTAAAGACAATAAACACAGCCTTGGCTTTGGTATGCAGCAGGCACTGGTCTATAGCGAAGCGCTGGATGTGCTGTTTGTGTTCTCCAGTAATGGCGACGGTTTTTTATTTCACGACAAAACCGGCTTAAGTGGCTGCAAAACGCTGGATACTATAAGAAAAATTCAAGCTGTTTTAGCCGAAGCGCTAGTTGAGCAGGTGGTGGCATGAGTACGGTTTATAACCTCTACTGTGATGAATCGTGTCATCTGGAAAACGATGGCCAAAAAGCCATGGTGTTGGGGGCGGTGTGGTGCCCGAATGATAAGCGTGCGGAAATTGCCAAGCGCTTGCGTGAAATTAAGCAGCGCCATGGTTTAGCGGCTGATTTTGAAGTGAAATGGACAAAAGTCAGTAGCGGCCAACAAGCGTTTTATATGGATTTAGTCGATTACTTTTTTGACGACGACGATCTGCACTTTCGTGCTGTAGTGGTGCCAGACAAAACCGTGCTAAAACATAGCGATTTTGGCCAGAGCCACGATGATTGGTACTACAAAATGTACTTTACCCTGCTAAAAGTGGTGTTTGAACCTTCCAGCCAGTATCGGGTTTACATTGATATCAAAGATACGTTAGGCCATGAAAAAGTCAGCAAATTGCATGATGTGCTGTGCCACAACGCTTATGATTTTTCCCGTAAAATGATCCAGCGTGTACAGCGGGTACATTCGCACGAAGTTGAACAGCTGCAACTGGCCGATTTATTGATTGGTGCCTTGTCATATCTGCACCGAGACCTTACCGGCAATACCGCCAAGCTTGCTTTGATTGAGCGGATTAGAGAACGCAGTGGCTATAAACTGACACTTAGTACCATGATGCGCGAAAATAAATTCAACTTGATGCTCTGGCAAAGTAACGGAGCAAGCCGATGGCAGTAAGCTGGCTACCGCCATTGTTATTGCTCGAAGACTATCGCGGTAATTGGGACAGCTACTTTGCGGCTGTTTATTCGGCTTTTGAGGCTGACTTTGTTGATAGCAAGCCGGTGTTTAGAGGTCGCCGTCTCGGGCTTAAGCGCCACCCGGAATATGACGGCAAGTCGGCTACCTTCTGGCACATGATCTCTGAGGGTGAAGTAGAGTCGGAGCGCACTACAGATCTTCGCCGCTGTGAACGCATAAAGTGGCCTAAACCCATTATTGAAAACGATACTGCCCCAGAACTAAAAATATGGGCAGAGCCAAGCAAAAAAGGTAGCGGCAACAGGATACATATTTGGTGCGAGGCCGAGGGGTATTTAGTCGTATTAGAACAGCGGGAAAATTATATATTACCCTGGACGGCATTCTTGGTTGAAAGAGAGCATCAGAGGAAAAAGTACGCTAATCGTTGGGAAAGGTATAAAGACAATCAGTTTTAAAGCTGGCCGCGCCCCCCGAAAGGGACGGGGCCGTAACTCCTTCTACGCATGGTAGATGAGATGCGCGTAGTGTAGTTAACTACAGGTTACGCATCAAGACAGCTTTGATATAACTAATGCTGTTTTAGCAGGGTTGTTGATATAACAGCATCAGTATATTTTTGAAAAGCAATGCATTAAGCCAATATCACAAGCTGTTGTGAAATCAAGCGTATAAATTGCAACGACACAGCAGATCATAACAAGTAAAACATCGTCAGCACGGTATTGGTAAGAGTAACTGGTAAGAAAGTTATAAATTTTTTTCATATAAACTCCGTTTAGTCGTTGTTGACGAGGGGAGCGTATCTAAAGTCTTGATGATGCCGGCAGATTAAGCATGCTTATTTCGCCCTCTTAGCAAAGTATTTTTAACTGGTACAGCGATAGTAAGGACACAAAGCAGTAATGAACATGCAATTCTGCGGCACCAATGCCCTAATCAAGTGGCTAAAAACCGATTTAACGCGCTTGTCTGCTGCAACCGGCCAGCAGGTTGGGGGTGAATACCGTTATCAGCGACAGCGAGCAAATGTGCTGGCAGTTGCACATTATTGAAAACCGCTACGGCAGTTGGCATAAAACCCTTATTGCTACTGAAGCCAATAGCCGTTTTACCCTGTTTTTGCCGGTAGATTTACTGATGAGCATTGACGAGCTAACCCAGCGGCTGAAGATGGAGTGGCAGTGGGTATTGGCTGAAACCCTGCGTCTGTCGCATATATTGCCACGCAGTGATATTGCACTACTGCTAAGTGAGTTAAACGAAATAGACTTTACTTCGCTGTGGTTTAAAAACACCGACCGCAGTATAAACGGCCATGTTAGTGACGCCGGGCTTTGGGTAACACAAACTCTGGCAGACAGACGCATAGATGTGCTATCACCCGAGCTGGCGCTGGAGTTGGCGGTTTACCTGAATACTCAACCCAAACGGATAAATAAAGCCAAAGACAAAGTGATACCGGCGCTTAGCCTGCTAAGTTACTGCCAGAACTTAATAAGTAAAGCGGATGATAAACCAGCTGGTAAAACTGAACCTTTGCGGCAGCTCAGCGGTAAAGTCGTCTATTTAGAAGATTTTAAAAAGCAGCATTAAAAGAGGACGCAGCGCAACACTAACTGTGTTGACAATAGCTATACGCAGGCCTAGGATCTGTGTAGCTATTGTATTTACATAAAGGGTTTTGTCATGCGTGATGCCGCCATTAATTTACGTGCCTTGCCGGAGCAGCGTGATCTTATTGATCAGGCCGCTAAAGTGCTGGGCAAAAACCGTTCTGACTTTATGTTAGAAGCCGCTTGTGAACGGGCACAAAGCATAATGCTGGATCAACTGCATTTTGCCCTGGATCAGACCAGGTTTAACCGGTTTGTCGACTTACTTGATGAACAACCGCAACACAATGCCGGGTTGGAACGTTTGCAGGCAGTGCAGGCTCCCTGGCATAAAGCATGAGTTTTGACCTTGTTGCACCACAGCCGTTAACTGTAAACCACCTGCTTGATAGCTTTAGCTGTGGCGAGACTGAATTAGACAACTGGCTGAAAAAACGGGCAATGGCTAACCAGCTACGTGGTGCCAGCCGCACCTTTGTGGTTACCGACAGGCAAAATACCGTGTTGGGTTATTATGCATTGGCAGCAGGTGCTGTGGCTTTACAAGCTGCCACTGCTAATGTGCGCAGAAATATGCCTGACCCTGTGCCGGTGTTAGTGCTGGCGCGCTTAGCGGTCGACCGCCGTGCTCAGGGCATTAAGCTGGGGGCAGGGTTGTTACAAGATGCCGTACAAAGGGCGGTAAATGTGTCGCAAAACACCGGTGTAAGGGCTTTGTTGGTGCATGCGCTGAATGCTCGGGCAAAACAGTTTTATCAGTACTATGGTTTTGCAGAGTCACCATTAAACCCGTTAGTACTGATGCTGCGTTTAACCAGCGCAAAACCTTGATCTATTGTTAAAATCGAACCGACGGCTTTCGGGTTGTTGAATTTCAGACACAAAAAACCGACTATTAAGTCGGCTTAAATGTTGGTTGCTGGAGCCCTGATCTTTGTGAAGAGCGAACTGACGACTTTCGGGTTGTTGAATTTCAGACGCAAAAAAACTTACGTAAAGTAGGTTTAAATGTTGATTGCTGGAGCCCTGATCTTTGTGAAGAGCGAACCGACGAATTTCGGGTGTTGAATAACAGGCACAAAAAAACCGACTATTAAGTCGGCCTTAGTGTTGGTTGCGGGAGCCCTGATCTTTATGAAGAGTGAACCGACGACCTTCGGGTTGTTGAATTTCAGGCACAAAAAAACCAGCTAAATGCTGGTTAAGATGTTGGTTGCGGGAGCCGGATTTGAACCGACGACCTTCGGGTTATGAGCCCGACGAGCTACCAGGCTGCTCCATCCCGCGTCCGTAACTTAACACCGAGCAGAGTGTGTTAAGTGTTTGCTTGCAATGCCGTTCCAACGTTAAGTTGGTTGCGGGAGCCGGATTTGAACCGACGACCTTCGGGTTATGAGCCCGACGAGCTACCAGGCTGCTCCATCCCGCGTCCGTCATTGCGGGGCGCATCTTAGTGTTTTTAACAAAGCCATGCAAGCCCTTATCTGCTTTTATTTTTAAGATGCTGCTTAACTGCTGATTTGTTAAGCAAAGCGCTGTTTTAAGCGGCAATTTGGCGCTATTGCAAAAACTCAAACGGTTAAATGCGACATTCTGCTATACTAAGCGCCATTTTTGACAGGGGTTTGGGTAGCATGCTGGAATTCTGGGCGTTAACGTCTAAAGGGGTAGAGGAACTGCTGGCGGAGGAAATTCGCGGGCAGGGTGGCGAAATAATAAAAGTGACTATGGGCGTAGTGCGCTTTAAAGCCGAATTACGTACCGGTTATCAATTATGTTTGTGGTCGCGTTTGGCTACCCGTATTTTGCGTTTAATACAATCTGAACCGGTTACAGCGGACAGCGATATTTATCAGGTAGCGCAAAAGATTGATTGGCCGCAGCAAATGTCACTGCGCAATACACTGGCGGTAGATTGTGTTGGTAAACACCCGAAAATCGACAACACCCAGTTTGGTGCTATCCGTTTAAAGGACGCCATTGTTGATCAATTCCGTGAAGAAACCGGTAACAGGCCCGACGTTGACCGTATGGATCCGGATGTACGCTTCCAGGTGCGGTTAGATAAAAACCATTTCCACTTTTTACAGGACTTTTCCGGTCCGTCTTTGCACCAACGCGGTTATCGTGCCGGCCAGGGCGAAGCACCGTTAAAGGAACATTTAGCGGCAGCGCTGTTAAAGCGCTCCGGCTGGCAGGCAGAGCAGCCACTGTTTGACCCGTTTTGCGGTAGCGGCACTATAGTGCTGGAAGCAGCATTGATCGCGCTGAATAAAGCGCCTGGCTTAAGCCGCGAAAAGTTCGCCTTTGAGGGCTGGCCAGGCCATCGTGATGCGGTTTGGCAGCAATTAAAGCAAGACGCCAAAGCAGCTGAGCGCACTATAGCGGCTACTGTGCAGTTTTGGGGCTCTGATTTTGATGAGCGTAATTTAGCCAAAGCCAGGCAAAATGCTGCCCGTGCCGGTGTTGCCGCTTATGTGCACTTTGACTATGCCGATGCAACAGCATTAAAAGCGCCGGTAAGCTCTACAGCAGGCGTTATTGTTACCAACCCGCCTTATGGCGAGCGCTTGGGCGATTTACCCTCATTAATACCGCTGTACAGTAAGTTTTCCTTAGCGTTAAAGCAGCACTATCAGGGTTGGCGTTTGGCTATTATTACCTCAAACACCGATTTACTGCGTGCACTGCGTTTATCAAAAAGCAAAAGCTATAAATTTACCAATGGTCCGCTGGATTGTGATTTTACCTTGTTTGATTTAACTGAAAAACAGGTGGCGGTAAGCTCTGACGCGCCGGCGCTGTTTTACAGTGAAAGCAGCTCGTTTGGCAACCGCTTGGCGAAGAATGTAAAACAGCTGCAAAAATGGGCAAAAAAAGAAGGCATAAGCTGCTACCGTTTATATGATGCCGATATTCCTGAGTACAACGTTGCCGTAGACTGGTATGACGGTGAAGTGGTGGTGCATGAATATGCAGCGCCGGCCACAGTTGATGAGCAGGTATCACAAAAACGCTTATTCGATGTGGTAAACCAGGTGCCGCAGGTGTTGGGCATCAGCTCAGATAAAATGATTTTAAAGGTGCGTGAAAAGCAAAAAGGCACGTCGCAGTATCAGGCGCTGAACAAAGCAGGCCAATATAAAGAAGTAAGCGAATACGGCGCGAAGTTTTTAGTTAACCTGCGCGATTACCTTGATACCGGTTTGTTTTTAGACCATCGCATTACACGCAGAATGATCCAGCAACAAGCCAAAGCTAAAACGGTATTAAACCTGTTTGCTTATACCGGCAGTGCCTCGGTGCATGCTGCTATTGGCGGTGCAGCCAGTGTTACTACGGTAGATATGTCTAACACCTATTTAGACTGGGCTAAACGCAACTTCACTATTAATGGCTTAACCGGCAAGCAATATCAGTTTGAACAGGCTGACTGCCTGCAGTGGCTTAGCCGCTGTCGTGCGCAGTTTGATTTGATTTTTGTTGACCCGCCAACCTTTTCCAACTCGAAACGGATGCAGGACAGCTGGGATGTACAGCGTGACCACGTAAACTTGTTAAATATGCTCACGCCGCGGCTGGCGCCGGGTGGCAAGGTGATTTTCTCTAACAACAAACGTCGCTTTAAAATTGATACTCAGGCGCTTAACGATGCCGGCTGGCAGGTAAAAGATATCTCGGCGGCGACTTTGCCGGAAGATTATAAGCGTAACCCGAATATTCACGTCTGTTTTGAGTTAACCCGTTAATTATGCGCCCGGCACTAACCTTATACAGTACTTGGGGCTGTCATCTGTGTGAGCAGGCTGAGCAGTTGCTGCAGCAAGCCGGGCTGGAAGGGCAGTTTCAGGTTACCGATATTGTCGATGACGAGCAGGCATTTGCACGCTACCGCTTAATGATCCCGGTGTTACGCCGGGGAGATAACGAATTGTGCTGGCCCTTTGATGCGGACCGGCTTGCAACATGGCTTAAGGATGTAAAGTAGTGGAATTATTACGTTTTCAGCAGGCGTGTTTAGCCTTTGGTACGCACCCGATTTTGGATCACGTCGATTTTAGCTTGTTTAGCGGTGAGCGCGTGTGTCTGGTAGGGCGCAACGGTGCCGGCAAATCGTCGTTTTTGAAATTGCTGACCGGTCAGCAAAACTTGGATGACGGCCAGATAGTGGTGAATACCGGCGTGGTGCTGAGCCGGCTGGAACAAGATCCACCGGCCAAAATGGATGTGAAAATTGCCGACTTTATCCGTGAAGGCGCCGGTGATTTAGCGCAAATTGCACAGCAGTTTTATACCTTGTCAGAAAATTTAGACGGCGCCTCAGATGCCGATTATCGCTTGTTTGAGCAGTTACAAAGTGAAATGGATACCCGCGATGGTTGGGGGCTGGATTCCCGCGTAGCTGATTTGTGCCAGCAATTTGACATGAACCCGGATGCCAGTTTAGCCACCTTATCCGGCGGCTGGTTACGTAAAGCCGCCCTGGCGCGGGCTTTAGCCGCCAGACCGGATATTTTATTACTCGACGAGCCAACCAACCATTTGGATGTGGCAGCTATCCAGTGGCTGGAGCAATTTTTACTGAATTTCTCCGGGGCCATTATCTTTATTTCGCACGACCGGGCTTTTATCCGTGCTTTGGCTACCCGCATTATTGACCTTGATCGCGGCCAGTTAACCTCGCACCCGGGCAATTATCAGGAATACCTCGATCGTAAACAAAAAATGCTCGAAGACGAACAGCAGCACAATGCACTGTTTGACAAAAAACTGGCCGAAGAGGAAGTGTGGATCCGTCAGGGCATTAAAGCCAGGCGTACCCGTAACGAAGGTCGTGTAAGAGCACTGAAAGCGCTGCGCCGCGAACGCGCTGAGCGGGTCGAAACTTTAGGCAAAGTAGACTTTAATATTGAGCAAGCGGACCGCTCCGGGAAGCTGGTCTTTGAAACCAAAGCCATCAGCTGCGGTTTTAATGGTAAAACTGTAATAGACAAGCTTGATTTGCTGGTAATGCGTGGTGATCGTATTGCTCTGGTTGGCCCTAACGGGGTGGGTAAATCAACGCTGATTAAGCTGTTATTGGGTGACTATAAACACGATAGCGGCGAGATAAAGCGCGGTACTAATATTGAGGTGGCTTATTTTGATCAGCATCGTATCTCCCTCGATTTAGAGGCTACAGTGCAGGACAACGTCTCTGAAGGTAAGCAGGAGATCATGCAAAACGGTAAAAGCCGGCATGTGCTCAGCTACCTGCAAGATTTTTTATTTCCACCGGCACGGGCCCGTACTCCGGTAAAAGCTTTATCCGGTGGTGAAAAAAACCGTTTATTGCTGGCCAAATTATTTGCCAGACCAAGTAACTTGTTGATCCTCGATGAGCCAACCAACGACTTAGATGTTGAAACACTGGAGTTGCTGGAAGATATTTTACAGCAATATCAAGGCACAGTGTTGTTGGTTAGCCATGACCGCGAGTTTGTTAATAACACCGTTACCAGTTCACTACTGTTTGCCGGAGCCGGCCGTATTATTGATATAGCCGGTGGCTATGACGACGTTATTGCTTACCAGCAACGCATGCAAGCACCTGCTGCGACAGCACAAAAAGTGACAAAAGCATCACAAGCTGTGACAGAAGAAATACCACCACAGGCTTCTGTTGCCGGTACTAAGAAGTTATCATACAAAGAACAACGTGAATTGGAACAACTGCCCGCTTTGCTGGAACAGCTTGAAACTGAACTGGAAGCCTTGCAAAGCAAAGTGAATGATGCGGAGTTCTTTAAGCAGAGTGCAGAGCAAACGCAAGCCACGTTGAACCAATTACAACAGACCGAGTCGAAGCTGGCGCAAGCGTATGCACGCTGGGAAGAATTAGACGCATAAGAATCGTAGTAAATTTTAGGGGCCCCGAATGAAGTTATCACGCATCAGCCTGGCGATATTGCCGCTGTTAAGTCTGTGTTCTGTGCAAGCGGCAGTGTACAGTGTTGTTGAGATTGGTGAAGCAAGTGAAGTAAAGTCCACTTATGCTGGGGCAATAAATGATGCCGGTAGCGTAGTTGCTAACGGTACTGTCTCTGTAGTCAGAACTGATAACCTGGGACGGCCTTTTACAGATGTACAGTTGTTTAATTTCCCGTTAGATCTTGATGCTATAGATTTTGAGAGTGAAGCAGTTATTGCGGTATTAACAGATGAGCAACTTGCCGATGCCATAAACGGTAATATTGATGCTACTGTGCTGAATATTTTGTTGCGTTTGAACCCAGCCGGTCAGCCCATAGGCTCTGCGCTGAGTTATGTAGCTGGCACGGATGGTATACTACAAAATATGCCGCTACGCGATGCTGCACTGCAGCGGCGTAACAGTGAATATCTGTACGATATTAATAACGCCGGCGTAGCGGTAGGTACAGCCAGTACAACCTTTAGTTTGCAAAGTTTTACGCCGGAGCCGACAGATACCACGCCGGAGCCTGAAGAGCGTGATGTTTGGGTGCCTGAGCTGTCTTATCAGTTAGGCGTGGTAATACAGGATAATCAGGTCACCACCATTCCTGCACCATACCAAGAGCTGGGTGGTGGTTACACCATTGCTAAAGCCATCAGCGACAGCGGCTTGATTGCCGGTTATGGCAGTAGCGGCATGGAGGAAGACAACCAGACTGCGATAGAAGACACTTGTGATGGTTCAGATACACCGGTAAATAATTGTTTATATAATTACGCAGTGAGTGGTAGTTACCAGCAAAGAGCTATGGTCTGGCAGTTGCAAGCTAACGGCACTGTTGCAGCACCTCTGGTGCTGGGTTTTCTTGGAGATAAAAACACCGGCCAGGCTTTCGATGGTGAAGGTGTAAATGCGTTAAACTACTTTAGTGTCGCAAATTCTGTAAATAACAATGGATTAATTGTAGGTCACTCTTTATACAGTGATTCAGATCGCACCCGGCAGGTACAAATTGGCAACCAGATATTTGACCAGATTGTTAATGCACAGCATGCAAGTTTATATGTTGAAGAGCAGGTGCTGCCGTTGGTAGATCCGCTGGAGTGGTTGAGCAGCGATGCATTAGCCGTAAACAACAACGATATTGTGGTTGGCTACGCCCAAAAAGTTATTAATTCGAGAGGCAGTAGCAAGTTCTTTTATCATGATTATAGTTCTGCGCAAACCGTATTCCCGCAAGATTTTTTTAGTAGTTCCACCTCTGTACCGAATGCGATAAACGATTTTGATCAGGTAGTAGGCCGTGCAGAAGTGATGTTGGCCGGCACGACCTCGCGACGTTTCCATGGTTTTGTGTATGACATTGCAACTGACAGTTTTCGTGATTTGAATAAGCTGATTGGTTGCGACCTGCCTTACACCATAGTGGATGCAAAAGATATCAACAATAACGGTGAAATTCTGGCTACTGCTTTGGTTAAGCGCGAGCAGCGCGATGCTTTGGGTGAAGTGGTATTAGACAGTGCCGGCAACGCCATAGAAGAAGATGTAGCGACAGTAGTTAAATTAATTCCTGTGGCTAATGGCGAAGCAGAAGACTGTGCAACAGAGGAAGACGTTTACGAGCGTAAGGGGGGCTCTTTACCCTGGAGTCTGTTGGTGTTGTGCTCCGGTTTGTTGTGGTGGCGCAAGATAAAGGCGTAACAAGAAAGCTGCTTCGGCAGCTTTTTTTTTTGCTATTTGCCTCTGTTAGTTGGCTATAAAAACCTGCTACCTTAGTGTAATTAAGTATAAATAAATTTGTCATCAAATCTTAAACAAGTTCAGTTTGTTAGCCGTTGTCAAGTAATTAATCTGCTGTATTCAAATTGAACCTTTGAGCAGTCCGGGCTATCTATTAACAGGTAGCCGCAAGACATGTTGCGGTTATTTTTATCACATAAAAGTTGAGGAAGACCGCCGTATGAAAAGACAAAAACGTGATCGTCTGGAACGTGCTCATGCTCAAGGTTATCGTGCCGGTGTTACCGGACGGTCAAAAGAAATTTGCCCTTATCAAGGTTTAGATACGCGCTCACAATGGTTAGGAGGCTGGCGCGAGGCCATCGAAGATCGCAACGTTGGATTATTTAACAAAGGCCAATAGTTTTCTATACTACTTTTAACGCATTAAAAAAGCCCCGGCGTGAGTATTCAGCGGGGCTTTTGTCATTCGGGTTGCGCCAAATTAAAAGCTGGAGGTATCCTGGAATAAACCCACTTTCAAATCTTCTGCAGCATAGATATCGCGGCCATCCACACTGACAACGCCGTCAGCAATGCCCATAAACAGTTTACGTTTGATAACCCGTTTCATATTGATGGTATAAGTGACTTTTTTCGCCGTAGGCAAAATTTGACCGGTAAACTTTACCTCGCCTACGCCCAGTGCCCGGCCTTTACCCGGGCCTTCACACCAACCTAAAAAGAAGCCGACTAATTGCCACATCGCGTCCAGGCCTAAACAACCAGGCATTACCGGGTCACCTTTAAAGTGGCAGGCGAAAAACCAGAGATCCGGCGTAATATCCAGCTCGGCGATAATTTGGCCTTTACCGTATAAGCCGCCTTCTTCTGAAATGTGGATTATGCGGTCCATCATTAACATATTGTCAGACGGCAGTTGGCTGTTGCCTTCACCAAATAATTCGCCGTTTGCACAAGCGATTAAATCTTCTTTTGTAAAGCTATTCTTAGTCATGTATGTTTAATCCAGTGAAAATACCGGGCCACTTTAGCGAACACTTGTACGCCAGACAAGTCCGATTTGTATAAAGCCTGATATTTACCTGCAAACCGACCTTCCGGTTAAGTGTATGACAGTATGATTGCCAAAGAGTGACATCATGACCAATTCCAGTGGAAAAGCGCTGACCAACGCTGAAAAACAACAACGCTATCGCGAGCGGCAAAAACAGTCCGGTAAAAAAGAGCTGCGCGGCTATCTGACGCCCGAGGCGTTAAGCTGTTATGAAGAGATCCAGAAAAAAACCGAATGGAGCGACAGTATCTTACTCAGTAATGCTATCCGTTTGATGTATGCCGCGCATAAATGTGGTCAGGTGGGCATTTTAAACAGTTGGTTAACCGAGCATAAACGCTGAAAACCTGCGCTGCAGGTGTTGTCGTCGCGGCTAAAGCGTTATAATGCCGTCAGTATATGCCTGAGTAACCAGAGAGCTGTAAATGATTTTGTTCGTCCGGGATTTAACCGTTGTTGATTTTTCCTACCTGTGCGCCAAGCGCGGTATGTTAGGTGAAAGCTATATTGTTGACGTAGAGCTGCACGGCGGCCTGGATCAAACGTCAATGGTGTTGGATTTTGCCAAAGTTAAAAAGGTAATTAAGCAGGCTATTGATCAGCTGGTGGATCACAAACTGGCTGTACCGGCTTTATCTGCAGCATTAACATCAGATACCAGCGGTGATCTGCAGCGTTTAAGCTTCCAATCGGCGCGGGGGCACATCAAGATGGCCGCACCGCAACAAGCCATTGTGGCTATTGCGGCAGAGCAAATAAATGAACATAGCGTAACCGCATTTTTGCAGCAGCAAATTACCCCCTTACTGCCGGATAACGTGCAACAGCTGGTGTTTACGCTACGCCCCGAGACCAGCAACGGCTTTTACTATCATTACAGCCATGGTTTAAAGAAACATGACGGTAATTGCCAACGTATTGCGCATGGTCACCGCTCCACTATTCAGATCTACAGCGACGGTATGTTATCGCCGCGGTTAAACAAATATTGGTGTGAACGCTGGCAGGATATTTATTTGGGTACGGCAGAGGATCTATGCACCCCGGCAGATTTACAGCATCTCAGTGCCAACGACGGCGACTACTGCTTTCGCTATCAGGCAGCGCAGGGCTGGTTTGAATTGACGATGCCTGCGGCGCACTGCGAAATTGTCGACTGTGATACTACAGTTGAATGTTTGGCTGATTATATTGCTGCACAGCTTAAGCAAACAGACAGCACTAAACAGTATAAGGTTGTGGCATATGAAGGTGTGGGTAAAGGCGCTATCGCTGTTAGCTAGTGTCAGTTTTATGCTGATAGCTGAGCCGGCGCTGCAGTTGGAAGGGCAGTTAACTCAGGGCAGCTTATTGCGCGGCAAAGTGCCTGTTGGTAGTCAGGTATTTTTTAACGATATTGAATTGCCGTTAAGCAGCGACGGGCGTTTTGTGTTTGGTATTGGCCGCGATGCGCCGCTGGAGCATAAGCTGACATGGCAACTTGACGGCAAACAGCATATAACGCCGCTGAGTTTTACGGCGCGACAATACGACATTCAACATGTTAATGGCGTAGCGCAAAAATATGTTACACCGCCGGAAGAAGTAACAGAGCGTATCCGCCGCGATAATCAGCAGGTACGTGCAGTGCGGCAAACGGTATCCGGCCTTAACTATATTTTTGATACCCCGGTAATGCCGGCAAAAGGGCGCATATCCGGTGTTTATGGCAGCCAACGGGTGTTTAACGGCGAGCCACGCAATCCGCACTACGGCCTTGATGTTGCCGCACCCGTTGGGGCTGCGGTAATAGCGCCACTTGGTGGCACAGTGCTGCTGGCGGAAGACTTATACTATTCCGGCCTGACGCTGATAATAGACCACGGCTTTGGTATCAGCTCTACCTTTATGCATCTGAGTAAATTTGATGTCGCTGTGGGGGATGCCATAACACAGGGGCAGAAGATAGCCGAAATAGGCGCTACCGGCCGCGTTACCGGCCCGCATTTAGATTGGCGTATTAACTGGCAGCAAGAGCGGCTGGACCCGGCACTGCTACCGGGTTTGCTGATGCCTGAATAAAAGCGCTAATCCTGCTCAGTGCGCCACAACCAGTTGTCACACTTAGCTTGCCCGGCCACAGTAAGTATAGCAACCTGTTGCAGCGCGCTATTTAACGTTAAATTGCTTTGCAGTAAGCGGTCTTTACGATAAAAGTGCACGGTTAAGCTGCTGCCGTGACGGTAGCGTTTTAACAGCTGTGGCAGGCTGCTTTGGGTGATTTTACGCCCATCCAGCGCCAGCAGCTGATCGCCTGTCATTAAACCGGCCTGATGTGCATTGCCGCCACAATAAACCTGTGTCAGTTGCAGCAGACCATTCACCAGCTTGGTTTGTGCGCCTATAAACGGCAAGGTGTCGGTTGAAACGCCACCGAAATCATCAGCATGTTGCATTGGCCGCAGCGTAAGTTCCAACCCCAACGCCGGTATCCATTGTGCTAAAGGTAAGCTGGCCGCCTGGTTTAGCCAGCTATCGGTTAAGGTGGCAAGTTCTGTAAACCCCATCTGGTTCAGCACTGTTTGCAGCGCATTATCCGGCGTACCGCTTGGCAGATACTGCTGCCATAATCGGCGTACCACATCGTCCAGTGAGCTGTTGTGGTCACGCAACCAGGCATCGAGGCACAGTGCCAGTAACGCACCTTTGGCGTAGTAGCTTACTACCGCATTAACGGCGTTTTCATCCTGTTTATAAAACTTGGTCCAGGCAGTAAAACTGCTGTCTGTCAGGCTTTGCTGCGTATCGCTTGGGTTACGCGTGACTCTGGATATGGTTTTTTCCAGTGTTTTAACATAGCTTTGGCTGTCAATTAAGCCGGCGCGAACCAATGCGAGGTCATCATAGTAGGAGGTGAAGCCTTCATATAACCACAGCTGCGGAGTGTATTGCTCTGCTGTCAGCTGATACTGCGTGAAGCAAGCCGGTTTTAACCGCTTAACCCACCAGGTGTGAAAATATTCATGGCTGCAAAGTGCCAGCAGGTTTTGATAGTTATCATCAATTTCTGCAACGTCGGGCGCAGGTAAGTCAAAACGGCTGCACAATAACAGCGTGGAGTTCAGATGCTCCAGGCCGCCGTAACCGTCTTCTGTTACCCAGAGTAAAAACCAATAACTGGTTAAATCGGCCGGCAAACTGCCAAAAGTTTTTATCTGTTGCCGGCAGATTTTCTCTACATCGCGACTAAAACGTGGCAAGTCGGTTAAATTATCACCTGTGACCAGCAGATAGTGCTCAATACCATCAATGCTGAACTGTGCCAGCTGAAAATGGCCCGCCAATACAGGGCTGTCTATCAGCAGCTGATAGTTTGCCGCCTGATATTCACCAAAGCCAAGAAAATCAGTACCTTCTACTCTTGTAAGCGCGCTGGCCAGTCGCCAGTCTTTAGTTACGCGTGACTTTGGTTTGCTGATATGCAGCCGATGCGGCAGCTGCTCTAACGCACTGACACTCAGGCACAGGCTGGCAGGGTTCAGCACAGCAACTTCATCGTCAATATAGGCTGCCCGCACCGACATATCATAAGCATACACCCGGTAGGTTACCGTTACGGTGCGCCCGGTGCAGTGCAACTGCCAGCGCTGTTTGTCCAGCTGTTGCAAGCTTAGCGGGCCGCTTGTGTCGGCGGCACTGATACTGACAATATTGCGGGCGAAGTCGCGGATCATATAACTGCCCGGGATCCATGCCGGCAGCAACAATTCATGGATGTTGCTTACCGGCTTAAAACTTAACTTCACCGTCAGTAAATGTGCGGCTATATCGCTTATCTCAAGCTGGTACTTCACAAATTTCATAGTTTTACTCTTTGCCTGTCGTGCTGTGGCGTATTAAGCTGGCTATTATGCCGCTAAAACCAATGAAGGAAAACGATATGGCAGTAGAAACGGTATTCAGTAAAATTATCCGCCGCGAAGCCAATGCCGATATTTTATATCAGGATGAGTTGGTAACGGCATTTCGCGATATCCGTCCCAGGGCGCCGGTGCATATTTTATTGGTGCCAAATCAGTTGATCCCGACAGTAAATGATGTAGAGCCGCATCACGAGGCGGCACTGGGCCGCTTGTTCAGTGTGGCGCGTAAACTGGCAGCAGAGCACGGTATTGCGGATAAAGGTTACCGCTTGATTATGAATTGCAACGCCCACGGCGGTCAGGAGGTGTACCATATCCATCTGCATTTGGTCGGTGGCAGGGCACTGGGCCCAATGTTAAGCCGTTAAGCAAACAAGAACTGCATTGCAGCGCCCGGCGCTGAACAGCTATTTCTGTGCGATACTGTTGCAATTGCAGACAAGTCTTATAGAATCCGCGTCCTGACGCCTTCCCAGCAGAGTACAACTATGAACAATGACGCCCTTATTGCCAAACGGATGGAACATGCGGTTACCCGGGTAACCAAAACGGTATTTCCCGGCCGGACCAATCATCACAATACCTTATTCGGTGGCGAAGCACTGGCGTGGATGGATGAAGCGGCTTTTATTGCGGCCACCCGGTTTTGCCGCAAACCGCTGGTAACGGTCAGCTCAGACCGGGTCGATTTTAAAGAGTCTATTCCCGCCGGCACTATTATTGAACTGGTCGCCAAAGTAGAGCATGTCGGTCGCACCAGTATACGTGTGCATGTCGACATTTTTGTTGAACATATGTACAACGATGATCAGCACAAAGCCATCTCCGGCAGTTTTACTTTTGTTGCTCTGGGCCCGGATCGTAAGCCGACACCGGTACTGGGTTAAGCGCGGGTGCCGCCAACTGTGGCTGACTGCTTTTACACAGCGAATGTTATGCGATCAATACGGGGCCAAACACGCTCAGTGAGCAGGGCAGTTGTGTCTTATTTGGTTATAATCGGGCCATTGTCCGGCCATAGCGCAGGTTATATTGGTGTATAAGTTACTTGAAGATCGTACCAGGCAGTTTTGGATACTGCATACTCTGGGCTGGTTAGGTTTTGCCATTGTTAATTATCTCGGGTCTTTAGTGCAGGAAACCCGCGATGCCTATTTAATAGTGATTGCGCTGGACTCCTACATTGGTTGGTTAATCACCATACCGCTGCGTTATGCCTATCAGAAAGTGTGGCATTGGATCCCGTGGAAAATGGTGCTGACGGTATTATTGCTGGCATTCGCAGTAGCGGCAATTTGGACCGCCGTGCGTAACTTTAACTACTGGGAAATATACCGTCATGGCGCAAGGCCGGATGATTGGTTAAAGTATGTGCGCGATACGCCGGTTGCCTTTTATGTCATCCTAAGCTGGAGCGGGTTATATTTTGGCATTAAGTATTATCAAACCCTGCAACTGGAAAAACAAAAATCTTTAACCGCCACCAACAAAGCCCACGAGGCCCAGCTGAAAATGCTGCGGTACCAGCTTAATCCGCACTTTTTATTTAATACCTTAAACGCTATTTCTACCCTGGTATTGATCAACGAAGCTGACACCGCCAATAAAATGGTAACAAGGCTTAGTGACTTTTTGCGCTATTCGTTGTACAAAGATCCTATTAACAAAGTTGCGCTGGAGCAGGAGATATACGCCGCCCGGTTATACCTTGAAATTGAGCGGGTACGGTTTTCTGAACGATTGTCGATAGTATTTGATATTGAGCCGGGTACAGAACACGCGCTGGTGCCCAGCCTGATACTGCAGCCGCTGATAGAAAATGCCATAAAGTATGCGGTGGCCAGCCAGATAAACGGTGGTGAAATAGCCATTACCGCGAAAAAATTTGGTCACGACTTGTTGCTGGAAGTGGCAGACAATGGCCCGGGCATGACCATCAACGATGGCTTGCCGAAAAGTAATGATAGTGGCGTAGGTCTGGTGAATACCAAAGAGCGGTTGGCGGCGCTGTATGATAATGATTTCGCGTTGGTATTGACGCACAACCAACCGCGTGGTGTAAAAGTAAATATAAGAATTCCATTACAACTAGAAAAAACGGAACAGGAACATGCTTAAGGTAATAGTAGTTGACGACGAGCCTCTGGCCCGTAAGGGTATGTTGGTAAGATTAAAAGAATTTTCTGAGCTCGATGTTATCGCTGAATGCAGCAATGGGCAGCAAGCGATAGAGAGCATCAGCCAGCATAAACCTGACCTGGTGTTTTTGGATGTGGAAATGCCGGGCATGGACGGCTTTAGCGTATTAAAACAACTGCAGGCGCAGCAGCAAACGCTGCCGTATATTGTGTTTGTTACCGCCTATGACCACTATGCATTTAATGCTTTTGAAGTCAGTGCGCTGGACTACGTGCTAAAGCCGGTAGAGCCTGAGCGCTTACGACAAGCGGTCGAAAAAGTGCTTAAATTATATCAGGCACAGGATACGCAAAAACACAAAGGTCAGTTAGCAGAAGCTGTCGCTAAACTTACCGGTGATGAAGCCGGTAATATTTTGCAACGGCTGGATAATGCCGAACCGGTGGTAAATGATCGCTTTCCGGACGCTATCAGCATTAAAGATAGCGGCGAGATTACCCGGGTTCCGGTATCGGCTATCGAATGGGTTGATGCCGCCGGCGACTACATGTGTATTCATACCCGCGACGGCCAAACTCATATACTGCGCCGTACTATGAAAGAGCTGGAGCAGGAGTTAGATCCGCGGCTGTTTGTCCGGGTACACCGTTCGGCTATCGTTAACGTGCATACCATTGCCAAGCTGCAAATGCTGGCTAACGGCGAGCACCAGCTAATGTTAACCAACGGCCAGTCGGTAAAAGTCAGCCGCAGTTACAAAGACCGCGTAAAGCAGGTGTTCAGTAACTGATACTGCGCTTAGTCGCTGGCAATCTGTTGTTGCCAGCGCACTAAATAGGGATCAATCTGCTTTTTGCGCTCACCGGTTTGGGCCAGCGGATATAACGCCGCTTGTTGATTTACTTCTCCTGCCATCATCAGATGGGCACCGTTAACCAATTGCTCTACTGCATAGGCCGCCAATTTTGTAGCCAGAATGCGGTCGGCACCTACCGGCGAGCCGCCGCGTTGAATATGGCCCAATATACAGGCGCGGCACTCTATACCCAAAGCTGTGCTTAGCGCTTCTGCCAGCGCCGTGGTGCCGCCCGGGTAACTGTTTTCGGCCACCACTATAATGTAACTGCTTTTACCGCGCAGCAGCTGCGCATGCTGAATGGGTTTGATCAACGCTTTTAACTCATTGGCTTGCAAAGTGCCGAACTCAGGGCAAATAATTTGCTCGGCGCCGGCGGCTATGCCGGCAGAAAGTGCAATATAGCCGGAATGGCGGCCCATTAACTCCACCAGAAAAATACGTTCAAACGCATCAGCGGTATCACGTATTTTATCTATCGCATCCAGCGCGGTATCAATAGCAGTAGCAAAACCGATAGTAAAATCGGTGCCGTCAACATCATTATCGATGGTACCCGGCACACCGATGATCTGGCCGCGGTAATGCTGGGCAATGGCCAGAGCGCCACGAAAACTGCCGTCGCCGCCAATAATCAGCAGTGCATCCAATTGCAACCGATGCAGCGCTTCTGCCGCCTGGCGTGCGCCGGCATCGGTATGCAGTGCTTTGCAGCGGGCACTTTTTAACACAGTACCGCCATGCTGAATGATATGCTGCACATGCTGTGGTAACAGCGTTTGCTGATCATCCTCCAGCAGACCGTTAAAGCCGTGGCGAAAGCCGATAACATCGATATTGTGCGCCGCAGCTGTTAATACCGCGGCGCGGATAGCGGCATTCATACCGGGGGCGTCACCACCGGAGGTTAATATCCCCATGCGCTTTATCATACTGCTGCTGTCTCATCTGTTCAGTTCAAAACTGTGTTCAGTATAGAAGCTGATAGCCGTGCCGGTATTTGATGTAGCGCAAGCAGGAGTAAATTAGTCGCAACGCGAACAATATAAGGCGACAAGCCTGTGGTAAATAAGCGAAAATGCCGTTTTGTGCCACAGCTGTGTTATATCGGGATCCTGCCATGCATCAAATTACGGGTAAAAGCTTGTCGGGCTTACTGTTAGCCTTAACCACAGCAGTGCTGTGGGGCATGCTGCCGATAGCACTGAAACTACTGCTGGATGTGATAACGGCCAATACAATCACCGCTATCCGCTTTGTGGCCGCTGCCGTTATGGTAGGCATATGGCTGGGGATGCGTGGTAAGCTGCCGGCGCTTGCCGTACTGCTAAATCGTAAAGCTGGCTGGCTGATGCTGATTGCTGTGGCGGGCTTGCTGTCAAACTACATTATGTACCTCAGCGGTTTAAACTATCTGACCGCAGAAACCGGCCAGGTTGTGATACAACTGGCGCCGTTTTTAATGATGCTCGGCGGTGTGATCATTTTTAAAGAGCGCTTACTGCTGTGGCAAAAAGCCGGCGCGATAATGCTGGTGGCAGGGTTGCTGTTATTCTTTAATGAACGTTTGCTGGTATTAGTACTGCAAGCCGGCAGTGAAACCCTCGGCGTGTTGTTAGTCATTGCCGCCGGCGTTACGTGGGCTGCCTATGCACTGGCACAAAAGCAGTTGTTGGTGCACTACAGTTCAAAGCAAATTATGTACTTACTCTACTTTGCCGGTAGCATCGCTTTTCTGCCGTTAGCAGATTTTTCACCGCTGCAGAGCATGAGTCAGCTGCATTGGGCTTTGCTGGTGTTTTGCTGCTTAAATACCGTGGTAGCTTATGGTGCTTTCGCCGAAGCGCTGCATCACTGGGAAGCGTCAAAGGTCAGTGCGGTACTGGCGGTAACACCATTGTTTACCATCTTATTTGCTAATGTGATTGGTTGGCTGTTACCGGATTTTTTAGTGCCGCAGCAACTTAATCTGTGGTCCTGGCTGGGGGCGGTTTTTGTCGTGTTGGGATCTGCACTTACCGCGCTGGCACCGCAGTTTGTTGAGTATCGCGCAGCACGAAAAGTGCGCAAGCTGCAGCGCGACGTGTTCTGAGCCAAAAGTACATCAGGTAAAGAGTACAACAAGTAAAAAGGGCCCTTAACCGGGCCCTTTATCTATGCGTTGTGTATCTGCTGCTTATTTAACCTGCACGATTCTGCAGGTGTTAGAGGCACCGATAGTTTCCATTACATCGCCGTGCGTCATAATGACCAGGTCGCCGCTTTTCAGCCCGGCTTTAACCTTAATAGCGTCAATTGCCGCATCAGCCAGTGATTGACCAACAAGGGCAGTACTGTCAAAAAATGCCGGGTACACGCCGCGATACAGCGCCATTTTGTTAAGCGTTTTGCTGTGGCGTGACAGCGCATAAATAGGCTGCGGTGAGGTAATACGTGACATCAACTTGGCAGTATAGCCTGACTCTGTCAGCGTAATAATGGCTTTAATGCCTTCCAGGTGGTTGGCTGCGTACATCGCCGATAAGGCAATTGTTTCGCTTATTTCGGTAAAGGTAACATCCATCCGGTGTTTGGAAATTTGTACGCTGGGATGTTTTTCGGCGCCATCACATACACGGGCCATAGCCCGCACGGTTTCGGTCGGGTATTTACCCGCTGCCGTTTCCGCCGACAGCATAACGGCATCGGTGCCATCCAGTACCGCGTTAGCCACATCCATCACTTCTGCGCGGGTTGGCATCGGGCTTTCAATCATGCTTTCCATCATCTGGGTCGCCGTGATCACTACACGGTTCAACTGACGCGAGCGGGCAATAATGCGCTTTTGCTGGCCAACTAATTCAGCATCGCCAATTTCTACGCCTAAATCGCCACGGGCAACCATTACCGCATCTGAAGCGCGAATAATATCATCCAGTGTCGCGTCATCGGCCACAGCTTCAGCACGTTCAATCTTGGCCATAATGCGGGCTTCAGAGCCGGCAGCCTGCGCCAGTTCACGGGCTAAACGTAAATCATCGCCACAGCGCGGGAATGATACGGCTAAAAAGTCGACATCAATTTCAGCTGCAGTAATAATGTCACGCTTGTCTTTTTCGGTCAGGGCAGGGGCTGTTAAACCACCACCCTGGCGATTAATGCCTTTATTGTTGCTCAGTTTGCCGCCGACAGTAACAGTGGTATAAACTCGGGCGCCTTCTACGCGATCAACACTCAGCTGAATACGGCCATCGTCCAGCAGCAATAAATCGCCGGGTTCTACGTCCTGCGGCAGTTGCTTATAATCAATACCAACCTGGTGCTCATCACCTTCGCCTTTGGCTAATTCGGCATCCAGTACATAAGGTTGGCCTTCTTCTAATTGTACCGCGCCGTTTTTAAAGGTAGACACACGGATTTTCGGGCCCTGTAAATCGCCGAGTATTGCAACATGAGCCCCCAGTTTATCTGCGGCAGCACGCACCATAGCGGCACGCTCGCGGTGATCATCAGCACTGCCATGCGAGAAATTTAACCGAAATACCGACGCGCCGGCTTGGATCAACTTTTCAATTGAAACTTGCGTACTGGTAGCCGGGCCGAGGGTGGCGACAATTTTAGTTCTTCTGTGCATGGTCTTTTCCTGCTGATAACAAAGAGGGTGTCTTACATGCATTTAAGTGTAATGTAATTTTATTACAGAATACAGCAAGGCGGCGAAGAAAAATTACAGGTTGGTGCAGTTGCTGTTACAACTGCCACCGTGATCAGTTGTTGAAGTCTTTCTTGTCGAAGCGTGAACCGCGCAAGCTGTCTTTGACTTTTTTCAGGTTTTCGCGAAATTTAGTGCCGCGGCGTAACGTAAAACCGGTGGCCAGTATATCAATCAGCACCAATTGCGCCACGCGGGAGGCCATTGGCATATACATATCGGTATCTTCCGGTACATCCAGTGACAATACCAGAGTACATTCTTTGGCCAACGGGCTGTCATAAGCCGTAACGCCGATAACGGTCGCATCGTTTTCCCGTGCAATGGCGGCGATATCACACAAATTCTTGGTGCGGCCGGTGTGGCTGATACATACCACCACATCGCCTTCTGCACTGTTAATAGCGCTCATGCGCTGCATAACAATGTCATCAAAACACACCACCGGTACATTAAAACGGAAAAACTTATTTTGCGCATCATGTGCCACGGATGCTGAAGCACCAAGGCCAAAAAAAGAAATTTTCTTTGCTTGAGTCAATACATCGACAGCGCGATTAATAGTATTAATATCAACGCGTTGTCTGGCGGTATCCAACGCTGCCATGGTTGACTCAAAAATCTTTGCCGTATACGCTTCCGGGCCGTCTTCTTCTTCCACATGCCGGTTTACATAAGGTGTACCGTTTGCCAGGCTTTGTGCTAAATGCAGCTTAAAGTCAGGAAAGCCTTTGGTATCCAGTCTGCGGCAGAAGCGGTTAACGGTGGGTTCGCTGACATCGGCCATTTTTGCCAGTGCCGCTATACTACTGTGGATAGTGGTCTGCGGATTGGCCAGGATCACATCGGCAACTTTACGTTCCGACTTACTAAAGCTATTGACGCTATTGACGATTTTTTCCAGCACATTCATCCGGCAATTCCTGACTTATAATTAGGCCTGATACAGCCTGTAACGCTTAGTGTTATACAACGGTTTATGCAACGCTGCTGCCATCAAAATAGTATTAAATTTACCACAAAACGACAGATCCGTTGCTAAGGCTGCCTTATTATATAAGAATAGTCAAAACATTACGCGTTATGTAATTTAATTACAAGATATCTGGTTTACAACCCCGTTATGCTGCGCTAGTATGACCAAAGTGTTGTAAAATTACATCTAAATCAAGGGTCAGTTATGACGACAACAGCACAAAATTCCGCCTGCGACTTAATTCTGTTTGGTACCAAAGGCGACCTGGCAAGGCGTAAGCTTTTGCCCGCCATGTACCAGCTGGAAAAAGCAGATTTACTTTGTCCGCAGTCACGTATTATTGGTGTTGCCCGCGATGAAATGAGCACTGAAGCCTATGTTGAGCTGGTGCTGGCCAATCTGAACAGATTTTTAAAAGAACCGCTGGATAACGCGGTATGGCAACGGCTGCAAAGTAAGCTGGTATATGTGCAGCTGGATTTAGCCAATGAGCAGGATTATCACAAGCTAACCGCCGTTACCGACATCAGCCAACGCGTACCGGTAAGTTATTTCGCCACGCCGCCTTCGTTGTTCGGCGCTATCTGCAAAGGCCTGGCCGCGGCCGGGTTGGCACAGGAGCCTGCAAGGGTGGTGCTGGAAAAACCTATCGGCCATGACTTAGCGTCATCTAAGGTGATTAATGATCAGGTGGCGGAGTTTTTTAAAGAAAGCCAGATCTACCGGATTGACCATTACCTGGGTAAAGAAACCGTGCTTAACCTGTTGGCGCTGCGCTTTGCTAATGCCATTTTTGCCGGTAACTGGGATCATAACTCAATTGACCATGTGCAAATTACTGTAGCCGAGGAAGTCGGTGTAGAAGGCCGCTGGAGTTATTACGACGATGCCGGCCAAATGCGCGATATGGTGCAAAACCATTTGCTGCAGGTGTTAACCTTAATTGCCATGGAGCCACCGGCCAGACTGGATGCCGACAGTATTCGGGATGAAAAGTTAAAAGTGCTTAAAGCACTGCGCCGTATTGATATCAGTAATATTCAGGAAAAAACCGTACGTGGCCAATACGCCAGTGGTTTTGTTGCCGGTAAGGCAGCCCCCGGCTATCTGGAAGAAGAGGGGGCCCGGCCTAACAGCAAAACCGAAACCTTTGTGGCTATTAAAGTTGATATCGACAATTGGCGCTGGGCCGGGGTGCCGTTTTATCTGCGTACCGGTAAGCGGATGGCGGGTAAACTCAGCGAAGTGGTTATCTGCTTTAAACCGCAGCCACACAATATCTTCCATGCTACTTATAACCAACTGCCGGCGAACAAACTGATTATTCGCCTGCAACCGGATGAGGGCGTGGAAATTCAGGTATTGAATAAAATTCCGGGCTTGGGCGAGCATATGCGCCTGCAGGAAAGCAAACTGGATTTAAGCTTCGATGAAACCTTTAAATCACAACGTATCGCCGATGCTTACGAGCGTTTGTTGTTGGAAGCTATGCTGGGGAACCAATACTTGTTTGTGCGTCGCGATGAAGTTGAGCACGCGTGGAGTTGGGTAGACGGCATTCTGAACGCCTGGAAAACCAGCAATGAGCCGCCGAAAACCTATCAGGCCGGCAGTTGGGGCCCTGTAGCTGCGATTTCGATGCTGGCACGTGACGAGCGCAACTGGGAAGAATAAGCCATGATGCAACTGAATCAATTCGCCGACACAGCGGCATTAAACACGGATTTTGCTAAGCGCCTGGTCGCCATTTTGCAGCAGGCCATCAAAGAGCGTGGTGCCGCTTATTTGGTCGTGTCCGGTGGTAAAACGCCGCAAGCCTTGTTTACCGCATTAAGTCAGGTCGATTTAGCCTGGAATAAAGTTACCGTGTTGCTGGCAGATGATCGCTGGCTGGACGATACGCAAAGCGATTCCAATGAACGGCTGGTAAAAGCTGTGTTATTGCAAAATAACGCTAAAGCAGCAAAGTTTGTCAGCTTGTACGCCGATACGGCCTCTGCCTTTGATGGCGTAGCACAAGTATTGCCGCGTATTGCCACTTTGCCGACCTTTGATGCAGTGATCCTCGGTATGGGTGAAGACGGCCACACCGCGTCGTTATTTCCCTGTAGCGAACAAATTCAAGCCGGGTTGGCAGCCGATGCTCCGGCTGTGCTGGCGGTAAAGCCAACAACTGCGCCTTACGAGCGTATGTCATTAAGCCTGCCCAGGTTACTCGACAGCCGGCATCTGTTTTTGCATCTGGTGGGCGCCAATAAACTCGCGGTACTGAACAAGGCCATGGCTGAGCAAGATGTGCCTGCCATGCCAATCCGTGCCTTTTTACACCATCCTGTGGCGCAAGTTGCAGTGATGTATACCGAACATCAGGGGTAAACCATGGATCCTGTGATTCAGAAAGTAACCGACAGAATTATCGCCCGCAGCCAACGCAGCCGCGATATCTATTTGCAGCGTTTAGAACAGGCCCGGTTAAAAGGGCCACATCGTGGCGTATTAAGCTGCGGCAATCTGGCGCATGGTTTTGCCGCCTGTAATCAACAGGACAAAGGCGATTTACGCAGCCTGACCAAAGCCAATATCGGCATAGTGTCATCTTACAATGACATGTTGTCGGCTCATCAGCCCTATGAGCATTACCCGGCCATTATTAAGCAAGCGGTACAAGAGGTAGGTAGCGTAGCGCAATTTGCCGGTGGTGTACCGGCGATGTGTGATGGCGTTACACAAGGCCAGCCAGGTATGGAGCTGAGCTTGCTCAGCCGCGATATTATTGCCATGTCGGCAGCCGTTGGTTTGTCGCACAATATGTTTGACGGCGGGTTAATGCTGGGCATTTGCGATAAAATTGTGCCCGGTTTATTTATGGCCGCGTTAAGTTTTGGTCATTTACCCTTTGTATTTGTGCCGGCCGGGCCTATGCCATCCGGTATTCCGAATAAAGAAAAAGCCCGGGTACGCCAGCTGTATGCCGAAGGTAAAGTAGGCAAGGAAGAGCTGTTGGCTGCAGAGTCGGCATCTTATCACTCTGCCGGTACCTGTACGTTTTACGGCACGGCCAACTCTAACCAGTTAGTGGTAGAAATTATGGGCCTGCATTTACCCGGCTCATCTTTTGTTAACCCTGGCACAGAGCTGCGTGATGAGCTGACTAAAGCCGCTGCGCGTCAGGTTACGCGTTTAACGGATTTAGGTACTGATTATCTGCCGGTAGGTAAGTTAGTCGATGCTAAAGCTATTGTTAACGGTATTGTTGGCTTGCTTGCTACCGGCGGCTCTACTAACCACACCATGCACTTAATTGCCATGGCGCGCTCAGCCGGCTTTATTGTTAACTGGGACGACTTTGCTGAATTATCTGCTGCCACACCCCTGTTGACGCGGATTTACCCGAACGGTCAGGCTGATATTAACCACTTCCAACATGCAGGCGGTATGGCACTGCTGATCCGCGAGTTGCTGGATGCCGGTTTATTGCATGAAGATGTACAAACTGTAGCAGGGCCGGGTTTACGCCGCTATACGCAGCAGCCGGTAATGCAGGATGGCAAACTGGTGTGGGTTGATGCACCGCAAAGCTCATTGGACCTTGATGTACTGGCTACAGTGAAAAAACCGTTTAAAGATCACGGTGGTTTGGAAGTGTTGTCCGGTAACGTTGGCCGCGGTGTAATTAAAACCTCAGCGCTGCGTGAAGGCACTGAAGTGGTAAAGGCCCCTGCAGTGGTGTTTTCCAGCCAGCATGAACTGGATGCCGCTTTTAAAGCCGGCGAGCTGAATAAAGATTGTATTGTAGTAGTGCGCTTCCAGGGGCCTAAAGCCTGCGGTATGCCGGAGCTGCATAAGTTAACACCACCGCTTGGTGTGCTGCAGGACCGCGGTTTTAAAGTAGCATTGGTAACCGATGGACGTATGTCCGGCGCGTCGGGCAAAGTGCCTGCAGCCATCCATGTTACGCCCGAAGCTATTGACGGCGGTAATATCGCTAAGATAAAAACCGGCGATATGATGTTGGTCGATGGCAACACCGGCCGGTTGGAAGTGCTGGTATCTGATGCCGAAATGGCCGCCCGTGAGGTTGCTACACAGGATATGGCCGGCAGCTATTACGGCATGGGCCGCGAAATGTTTGGTGCGCTGCGCAGCCAGTTAACCGGTGCCGAGCAGGGCGCCTGTAGCTTATTTACCACTGAGGAGCATTTGCATGGCTAAGTTGCCTACCCATGCCATAGTTGCCGATATTGGTGGTACCAACGCCCGTTTCAGCCGTGTTGATTTAGCCAGTTTAGCGCTGGATCAGGTTGCGGTTTATCCTTGTGCAGAATTTGCCACCCTGGCCGATGCGCTTACGCATTACCGCCAGCAACATCAGCTCAGCGGCATTAAGCATGTGGCTATTGCTATAGCCTGTCCGGTAAATGGCGATGAAGTCAGCATGACTAATTTTCACTGGCAATTCTCGGTGCGCGCTATGCAGCAGCAACTGGGGTTAGATGCGCTGCAGGTGATTAACGATTTTACTGCTGTGGCTATGTGCTTACCGGCACTAACTGCGACAGAGAAGGTGCAGCTTGGCGGCGGCGACGTACAGCCTGGCAAGCCTATGGCAGTATTAGGTGCCGGCACCGGTTTGGGTGTGGCGCATTTGTTGCCGGTAAATGACTGTTATATTCCGTTACCCGGTGAAGGCGGCCATATTGATTGGGCCGCGCAAAACGAACAGGAATGGTTTATTCAGCAGATGCTGGCTAAAGAATACGGCCATGTTTCACCGGAGCGCTTGTTGTCCGGCCCGGGGCTTGAAGCCATTTATAAGGCATTGGCGTTATATCGTCGCCAGGTGGCAGAGCCGTTATCAGCAGCAGATATCGCCAGGCTGGCATTAAGCGGCCAATCGGCTTTGGCTGTGGCTAGTGTACACCAGTTTTTTGCTGCCCTGGGTAGCGTAGCGGGTAACTTAGCGCTGACCTTAAGCACCTTTGGTGGTGTTTATGTTGCCGGCGGTATAGTGCCGAAATTATTACCTCTGGCTGGCCAAAGCGAGTTCAGAGCGCGTTTTGAAGCAAAAGGCCGGTTTAGCGCATTTAATCGCCGGATCGCCACCTATATCGTTACTGCAGAGCAGCCGGGATTAGTCGGCGCGGCAGTTTACCTGAAACAATTTTTGGCGAGTAATTAATATGGCATTTGAAAATTGGCAGTTGCAACCAGACACACTGTTCGCGCAAGGCCCGGTTGTTCCGGTGATTGTTATCAAAGATCTGGCTGATGCGGTACCTATGGCGAAAGCCTTGTTAGCCGGCGGTATTAAAGTGCTTGAAGTCACACTGCGTACTCCGGTTGCTTTGGATGCCATTCGTTTGTTAGCGCAGGAAGTACCTGATGCTATCGTGGGTGCCGGAACGGTAACCACTGCAGCGCAATTACAACAGTGTATCGATGCCGGTGCTAAATTTGCTATCAGCCCCGGTTTAACGCGCGAGCTGTTGCAGGCCGGTAAAGACGCCGTTATTCCGCTGATCCCGGGCATTGCCAGTATTTCTGAGCTGATGGAAGGCACCGGGCTGGGTTACAGCCACTTTAAATTCTTCCCGGCGGAAGCCGCCGGTGGCGTTAAAACGCTGAAATCCATCCACGGGCCTTTCGCAGATATTCGTTTTTGCCCAACCGGCGGCATTAATGAGCACAACTTCCGTGATTATCTGGCGTTGCCAAATGTAAAATGTGTCGGCGGCTCCTGGATAGTACCGGACGATGCGGTTGCCGCAAAAGACTGGGCCAGAATCACCCAATTGTGTCAAACCGCAGTGGCACAAGCCAAAGGCTAAACACAACTTTGAAAACTGATTTGCTTAACGCCCGGCATTTACCGGGCGTTTGTTTTGAAATTGCGGCTGAAAACGCGTATAGTAGCGCACTTTTTGCCCTTGGCTGTTTGTCTTAATTTATCTGTCATAACCTGGTCTGGAACACACTGTGATATCAACTGCTAACATTACAATGCAATTTGGCGCTAAGCCGCTGTTTGAAAATATTTCGATTAAATTCGGCGAAGGTAATCGCTACGGTTTAATCGGCGCCAACGGCTGCGGTAAGTCTACATTTATGAAGATTTTAAGCCGTGAACTGGAGCCAAGCGCCGGTAATGTGTTTGTTGAGCCGAATCATCGTGTGGCGAAGTTAAACCAGGATCAATTTGCTTTTGAGCAGTATTCGGTTATCGATACCGTGATTATGGGCCATGGTGAGCTGTGGGCAGTTAAAGAAGAGCGTGATCGCATCTATTCCAGCGCTGAAATGAGCGAAGAAGACGGTATGAAGGTTGCCGATCTTGAAGTTGCTTTTGGCGAAATGGACGGTTATACCGCAGAATCACGCGCCGGTGAGCTGTTAATTGGTGTTGGTATTCCGGTAGAACAGCACTTTGGCCTGATGTCAGCCATTGCACCGGGCTTTAAGCTGCGGGTATTGTTAGCACAGGTGTTGTTTGCTGATCCGGAAATAATGCTGCTGGACGAACCGACCAACAACCTGGATATCAATACCATCCGCTGGTTGGAAAACGTGTTGGCTGAGCGCAACAGCACCATGGTAATTATTTCGCACGACCGTCACTTCTTAAACAGCGTTTGTACCCATATGGCCGATTTGGATTACGGCGAGCTGCGCTTATATCCGGGTAACTATGACGAATATATGTTTGCCGCTACCCAGGCCCGCGAGCGCTTATTATCTGACAATGCCAAGAAAAAAGCCCAGATAGCCGAGCTGCAAACCTTCGTCAGCCGCTTTTCTGCCAACGCCTCTAAAGCCAAACAGGCCACTTCGCGCGCCAAGCAAATTGATAAAATTCAGCTGGAAGAAGTAAAAGCCTCCAGCCGTGTAAACCCGTTTATTCGCTTTGAACAGCAAAAACAGCTGTACCGTTTAGCGCTGGAAGTAGAGGGCCTGAGCAAAAGCTTTGGCGAGCTTAAACTGCTGAAAAACCTGGGCCTTACCATTGAAGTTGGCGAGAAAGTGGCTATTTTGGGCGCCAACGGTATTGGTAAAACCACCTTACTGAAATGTTTGGTCGGTGATTTAACACCGGAGTCGGGCACGGTTAAGTGGTCGGAAAATGCCAAAATAGGTTATTACGCTCAGGATCATGCGCACGAATTCAGTGAAGCCATGACATTATTCGACTGGATGACACAGTGGAAACAACCGTCGGACGATGAGCAGGCGATTCGTGGCATATTAGGCCGGTTATTGTTCTCACAGGACGATATTAAAAAGTCAGTAAAAGTGTTATCCGGTGGTGAGAAAGGCCGGATGATGTTTGGTAAATTAATGCTGCAACGACCGAATATTCTGGTAATGGATGAACCGACCAACCACCTGGATATGGAGTCTATCGAGTCACTAAACCTGGCACTGGAACACTACAAAGGCACCTTGCTGTTTGTAAGTCATGACCGCGAATTTGTCTCGTCGCTGGCCAGCCGTATCATTGAAATTACCGATAAAGATATGCGTAATTTCGTTGGCAGCTACGAAGAATACCTCGCTGCTCAGTTGGCCGGTTAAGTTGGCCAATTAATTCCATGCGCCGGTCACTATTGACCGGCGTTTTTGTTTAAACGCTTGATTTTTCCCACTTTGCCCCCATAACTATTACAGCTGTTTCATTCACGTAGGGTTAGGCCGGCATGCCTTTTGGCCGCAGTCATTTTATACTGCCGGTTTTATGCTATGTTGCTGCTAACACCTTACTCAATCAGAGGATCTGTTATGAAAATCAATATTGGTATTAACGAAGAACAGCGTAAAGCCATTGCTGACGGTTTGTCTGTGCTATTGGCCGACAGCTACACGCTGTATTTAAAAACACACAACTATCATTGGAACGTCACCGGGCCGATGTTTCAAACCCTGCATACCTTGTTTGAAACCCAATACACCGAATTAGCGGTTGCGGTGGATGATATTGCTGAGCGTATCCGTGCTCTGGGTGAGTTTGCCCCGGGCTCTTACAAAGAGTACGCCAAACTGACCAGCATCAAAGAAGCGGATGGTATCCCCTCAGCAGAAGAGATGATTAAAGACCTGGTAAAAGGCCAGGAAGCCATTGCGAAAACCGCCCGTTCTATTGTGCCGGTAGCAGACCAGGCTTCCGATGAGGTAACGCTGGATTTACTGACCCAGCGTATGACAGTGCATGAAAAAACCGCCTGGATGTTGCGCAGCCTGGTGGCATAATCTGATCCGCTATGCAGCCCGGTTCGCCGGGCCGCATGTTCACTGCATTCAGCAAACCTGTAAAATTGTCATTCTGACAAAAAACACTAAGTTTTTCCTGCCAAAGCTTGTAAAATCGCGCCAAGCAGTAACACTTAGAGCAGACACGCTTTGTCAGCAGCGCTCTGCTGCGGGAGACTTAAGTCAATGCAAGCCTTGCAATATGCACAGAATGTTGCAGACCTTTTCGCTTTGCCGGAAGGCTACTTACGCGTTAAACAGTTAATGGACTCTGACACGGCCAGTCTGGATGAAGTCGCGGAAGTGATCTTGCTGGACCCGGTGCTAACCTCAAAGCTGTTAAAACTGGCGAACAGTGCTATTTATAATTTGCCGTATCAGGTTGAAAGCGTCAGCAAAGCGTTATTAGTGTTGGGTAAAACCCAGGTGTATAACCTGGTATTGAGTATTGGTATTGCCTCGGCGTGCAGCAAGGTCGATACTGCAGCCATTGATTTGGAACGGTTTTGGGAGCAAAGCGTTAACGCGGCGCTGATTGCGCAATTTTTGGCGCAGTGCTGTGGTTTAAAGCCGTCAGACCGGTTTTATGTCGCCGGCTTATTACACAATATCGGTGAAATGGTGGTGTTGCACCACAACTCGCAGCAAGCAAATCAGTGTCAAAATTACACTGCAGATGAATTGCCCTGGCAGATACAACAACAGGTGCTGGGCTTTACCTACGCCCGTTGCGGTGCCGAATTGCTGCATTTATGGCAATTGCCCGACAGCATCGTTGAACCGATGGCATTACAACACAGCACTAGTTTTAGCCAACAGAACAAAGCGCAGTTAATTGTCTATTTAGCCGCGCGGTTGGCATTAACCAATCAACATCCCGAGTTGTACACCAGTAAGCAACTGGTCGATCCATTTGTTTTAGAGTTGCTGGAACTGAGCCAGCCTGACATTATCCGTGCTATCGATTTTTGTAACACTGAAGGTCTGTTTATCCTGTCTGTTTTAAACCCACGGATCAGCACTATCTATTAATCTTCTGTCAGTTAGTTGTCGCTATAGCACAGCTAACTGATTATCGGGAATATCCATCCATGAGTAGTCTTGTGAAAAAAACACCTTTATATACCGCCTATGCCGGCTCAGCCTTACTGGAAACACCGCTATTAAATAAAGGCAGTGCCTTTACTGCTGAAGAGCGGCTGGCGTTTAATTTAGCCGGGTTATTACCACCGCGCTACGAAACCATTGAAGAGCAGGTAAGTCGTGCTTATATGCAATACAAGAGTTTCGATACTGCCATTAATAAACACATTTATCTGCGTGTTATTCAGGACAACAACGAAACCTTGTTTTACCGCTTGTTGCAGCAACATCTGGAAGAGATGATCCCGATTATCTACACGCCAACGGTTGGTGATGCCTGTGAGCAGTTTTCCGATATTTACCGCAGTGCCCGCGGTTTATTTATCAGTTATCAGGACAGGCATCAGTTGGATGACGTGTTGCGTAACGCGACCAAGCGCAAAGTGAAGGTAATTGTGGTTACCGACGGTGAGCGGGTGCTGGGCCTGGGCGACCAGGGTATCGGCGGCATGGGAATTTCTATCGGCAAGCTGTCACTTTATACCGCCTGTGGCGGCATCAGTCCGGCTTATACCTTACCGGTAATGCTGGATGTCGGAACCAACAACGAAAAACTGCTGAATGACCCTATGTACATGGGACTGCGGCAAAAGCGGGTAAACCAGGCTGAATACGACGAGTTTGTCGACTTGTTTATCAAGGCTGTCAAACGCCGCTGGCCGGAAGCGATTATTCAGTTTGAAGATTTTGCCCAGCCCAATGCTATGCCATTATTACAGCGTTATCGTGACCAGGTATGTTGTTTTAACGATGATATTCAGGGTACTGCAGCGGTAACGGTAGGCACCTTGCTGGCGGCTTGTCGCAGCAAAAATACCCGGTTATCTGAGCAAAAAGTGGTGTTTGTCGGCGCCGGCTCAGCCGGTTGTGGTATTGCTGAGCAAGTGATCAGCCAAATGGTGGCCGAGGGGGTCAGTGAAACACAGGCCCGTGCGCAGGTATATATGGTTGACCGCTTTGGTCTGCTTACCGACACTACCCCGGGGTTGCGGGACTTTCAGCAAGCATTAACGCAATCGTCAGCTACGATTGCGCAGTGGAGTTACAGCAGTGAGTTTCCAAGTCTGCTGGATGTGATGAATTGCGCCCAACCGGGTATTTTAATCGGGGTATCCGGCCAGGCCGGTTTGTTTACCGAAGCGGTTGTTCGGGCGATGAAAAAGGGCTGCACCACGCCGGTTATTTTCCCGCTGAGTAACCCGTCACGTCAGGTAGAAGCCACACCGGAGCAGGTAATTAACTGGACTGACGGCGATGTGATTATTGCCACCGGCAGTCCTTTTGCGCCGGTAGAGTTTAACGGTAAGCGTTATGCCATTGCGCAGTGTAACAACAGCTATATTTTCCCGGGCGTTGGGTTAGGCGTTATTGCCAGCAAAGCGCGGCTTATCAGCGACGAAATGTTACGTGAGGCCAGTAAAACCCTGGCGGCAGCCTCGCCGAAAGCCAATAACGGAAGCGGTGGGTTATTACCGGCCTTTACTGAACTGGCAGCATTAAGCAAAGTGATTGCGTTTAATGTTGCTAAAGTGGCCATGCAACAAGGCCTGGCATTAGAGTTGGATGATGCGCAGCTGCAACAGAAAATAGACGATAATTTCTGGGTGCCGCAATACCGGCAATATAAACGCGTCAGTGCCTGAAATTAAATCTGCTTACAATTTGTTTTAGACTAATACCTGGTGGAGGGGTAGGCTGTATTTTGGTAATAACCAAAAACAACAAGGACCTTGCACTATGTATAAGTCTCTACTCGCTCTGGCTGTTGCCGGCATTGTTGCCGGCTGCAACCCGGCACCGGATACCGCTACTGTCACCCCGGTTAATGCTGCGGCAGAACAAACACAACAATCTGAAACCGAGCGGCTAAATCAGTGGTTTGAAGCTAAGTACGAAGAACAGTTACAACAAAGCCCGCTGCAAATGACCTTTCTGGGCCGCAAAGATAAGTATGATCAAGTTGATGATACGTCCATAGCAGCAGAAGATGAACAGCTGGCCTGGCTGGCCGCCACCGTTGCTGAACTGAAAAGCAGTTTTGACTACAATAAGCTGGATCTTGAGGCACAAACCTCATACGACGTCTGGGTATACCAATACGAGCAGGCTAAAGAGGGCGTAGCCTTTCGCAAAAACGGCTATGTGTTTACCCAAATGCAGGGTATTCATGCCATGCTGCCGCAGATCATGATTAACTTTCATAAAGTAGACACTGCTGAAGACATGCAGGCCTATGTTAAGCGTATTGAAGGTATCAGCCGTGCAATAACGCAGTTGTTAGAGCGGGCACAAGCTAATGCTGAGCACGACGTGCGGCCTCCGCGGTTTGCTTACGACGGCGTATTGCAGCAAATTACTAATTTAATTAATGGCGCACCTTTTACTGAGTCAGAGCAGGATATCCCGCTGTGGAGTGACGCCAAAGGCAAAATTGACGCCCTGGTCAAAGCCGACAAACTCACCGACGAGCAGGCCAAACAGTTAGCTGCGGACACTCAAGCGGCATTGCAAAACCACTTTTTACCGGCTTATACCGCATTAAAGCAATGGTTAGAGCAGGACATCGGCAACAGTGATGAAATTGCTACCGGGGTAGGCAAACAAAAAGATGGTACCGATTATTACAACTACCGGTTAAAAGTATCCACCACTACAGATCTGACCGCAGAGCAAATTCACCAAATTGGTTTAGACGAAGTTGAGCGTTTAACCAAAGAGATGATCGCCATTAAAGATCAGGTGGGCTTTAAAGGCGACTTAGCCGCGTTTTTTAAATTTATTAAAGATGATGATCAGTTCTATTATCCGGAAACAGACGAAGGCCGTGAAGGCTACCTGGAAGACTCACGCCAATATCTGGCCTTTATCAATGAGCAACTGCCGAAATATTTCGGCATTTTGCCCAAGGCCGATTTGATCGTAAAACGGGTAGAACCGTTTCGTGAACAACCCGGCGCCGCCCAGCATTATTTCCCGGGCACGCCGGATGGCGCACGGCCGGGCATTTACTACGCGCATTTATCTGATATGCGCTCTATGCCGAAAAATGAAATGGAAGCCATTGCCTATCATGAAGGCAACCCCGGCCACCATATGCAAATTTCGATTGCGCAGGAGCTGACCACAGTACCGACTTTCCGCACTCAGGCCGGCTTTACCGCTTACTCTGAGGGCTGGGCGCTGTATTCCGAGCTGCTGGCCAAAGAAATGGGCGCCTATCAAAACCCGTATTCTGATTTTGGCCGCTTGATCACCGAGATGTGGCGTGCGGTGCGGTTGGTGGTAGATACCGGCTTACACAGCAAAGGCTGGAATGAGCAACAGGCGATAGACTACTTTATGGAAAAAACACCGATTGCTCAGGGTGCGGTTATTTCTGAAGTGCGTCGTTATATTGTTTGGCCGGGCCAGGCAACGGCATACAAAATCGGCATGATTAAAATTCAGCAATTACGCAGCAAAGCTGAAACTGAACTGGGCGATAAATTTGATATCCGCGCCTTTCATGACACCGTGCTCGGCGGCGGTGCCTTGCCGCTAAGCGTGCTGGAAAAACGGGTAAATAATTGGATAAACAGCGTAAAAGCGGCGTAATCGTTAGCGTTTACCATAAGCAGGCACCCTAAACGGTAGCCTGACGTTTTATAAAGGCTGTTCATCGTGTATGAACAGCCTTTTTTGATCGTGCCGGCACTAAAGCCGTATATTAGCCACATGCTAAAGCTCTGCGCCGGGTAAACGTATGGTAAATATCGTTGATAGGCCAAAGCGAACATCCGTATAGTAAGCCGCTGTAACATAACCAGCTAAGTTAAAGGAAATTAAATGACGTTGATACGCCAAACCGCCTGGCTTTGTGCCCTGTTAACACTAACGCCGTTGCAGGCGCAAGTTGCCGGCTCCGGCCGCGCCGCGCAGGTGATTACCACACCGGTTAGTTTTGAGCAGCAAATCAGCCGGGTAGAGGCGGTAGGTACCGCAGAAGCGGTGCAGTCAGTGGTGGTGTATCCGGCGGTAGGCGATAAAGTTACCGCGGTAAATTTTGTGCCGGGCCAATATGTAGAACGTGGTGATATTTTGCTGCAACTGGACTCCAGGCGCCAGCAAGTTGCGCTGGACCGGGCCAGTATTCAATTGGCTGATGCGCAGCGCACCCTTACCAGGCTGCAGGAAAGTCGCAAGCGCGGCGCTATTGCCCAGAGCGAGCTGGACGACGCTATAACGGCCAGAGACCTGATACAAGTGCAACTGGCTGAAGCAAAAACAGAGCTGGAAGACAGAACAGTGCGGGCGCCGTTTGCCGGTGTTGTCGGCCTGACTGACATTGAACAGGGCGATCGGATTAATCAGCAAAGCGCCATTACCACTATCGATAACCGTAAACAGCTGTTTATTAACTTTAGTGCGCCTGAAGCGGCTTTAACTATTTTGCAAGGTAATGCCAGTGTTGAGCTGGAACCCTGGCAAGCAGCAGGGCAACGTATTCGCGCTGATATTCAGCAAATTGACTCGCGCATCGACAGCCTTAACCGCAGCATCCGCGTGCGGGCGTTACTGCATAACGAAGAGGATTTATACCGGCCCGGCATGAGCTTTCGGGTAATACTGCAATTGGCCGGACAAGAATATGCAGTGATACCTGAAGCCGCTTTACTGTGGGGCGCTACCAGTGCTTATGTATGGCTGGCCGATAATGGCAAAGCAAAACGGGTCGATGTACAAATTCGCCAGCGTTTAAGCGGCCGCTTACTGGTATCCGGTGCGCTGAGCGCGGGAGATGAGTTGATTATCGAGGGGGTACAAACGCTGCGTGAGGGCCAGGCAGTAAATGCGGTGTTGTCAGCAGAGTCGCTTACTGCAGCCAGGGAACGCAGCTTATGAGCCGGCCGTTACCACAAAACGATTTACCTTCGCTGTCTATCCGCCGCCCGGTACTGATTGTTGTACTTAATTTACTGATTATTATTGCCGGTTTTGCCGCGCTTAATGCCATTGAAGTACGTGAACTACCCGATGTTGACCGGCCTATAGTGTCAGTTACGGCATCGTTTCCCGGCGGCTCACCGGAAACCGTTGATACTGAAGTCACCAGCAAACTGGAAGGCGCGGTCGCCCGCGTTAGCGGCGTTAAATCGATTAATGCCTCCAGTGAAGAAGGCAGCTCGCGGGTGCGGGTTGAGTTTCGTCCGGGCATAAACCTCGATGATGCCGCCAACGAAACCCGTGAGGCTGTCAGCCGCGTACAACGTGAACTTCCTGAAGCTGTTGAAAGGCTGGCCATTATTAAAGCGGATAATGATGCTGAAGCGGTGGTAAGCCTGGCAGTATCAAGCGAAACGCTGGATTTGGAAACTCTGACCGAACGGGTAGAAACCGATTTGGCCCCGTTGTTTTTAAGCATTCCCGGCGTAGCCGATGTACGGCTGAACGGTGACCGTGAACGGGTATTGCGGGTCGTACTTGATCCACTGCGCCTGACCAGTTTTAATTTGGCGGTAACAGATGTTGCTGCCGCGCTGCGTCAAGCGCCGTTTGACGTGCCGGCCGGCAGCATGAAATCCACCGATCAGCAGTTGATTGTGCGTGCTGATGCAACGTCTGTCAGCGCTGAGCAGGTTAGCGATATTATTATCAGTGGGAATACCCGTGTCGGTGATGTGGCCACGGTGTATTTTAGCCCGGCCGATGCGCAAAGCCTGGTGCGCTTGGATGGCAAGCCTGTAATAGGTCTGGGCGTGATCCGCCAGGCACGGTCTAATACCATTGAAATATCCGATGAAGTTTTAGCAATGGTAACGCAACTGGAAAGCCGCTTTCCCGAGCTGCAAATCCAGGTAACTTCGGATGATGCCGAATTTATCCGTGGTTCGGTAAAAGAGGTTATCACCTCATTATTGCTGACCATTGCGCTGGTTGTTGCCACGCTGTGGCTGTTTATCGGCTCCGGCCGCGCCACTATAGTACCGGCCTTATCGATACCGGTGTCCTTGATAGGTGCGCTGGCAGCCATTTGGTTAATGGGCTTCTCAATTAATATTCTGACCTTACTGGCGCTGGTGTTGGCCACCGGTTTAATTGTAGATGACGCCATTGTGGTTACGGAAAATATTCAGCGCCGGCGCAGTATGGGCCTGGGCGCGCGGGCTGCCGCAGTTATCGGTACCCGCGAAGTATTTTTTGCCGTGGTGGCCACCACAGCAGTGTTGGTGGCAGTATTTGTGCCGATTGCCTTTTTGCCGTCAACGGCGGGGCGCTTATTCCGTGAGTTCGGTGGTGTGCTGGCCATAGCGGTGATTATTTCTTCTTTTGTGGCGTTATCGCTGGTACCGGCTTTAACCGCCAGGTTACCGCTGAAACAACACAGCCGCAATAAGTTTGCCGGCATTGGTAACAGCGTATTGGCCGGTTACCGGCGCAGCTTGCATGTTGCGCTGGATAAAGCCTGGTGGGTATTTATCGCCAGCTTGCTGGCAGCTGTTGCAGCGATAAGCCTGTATACCGTGTTGGATAATGAACTGATGCCGGCGGAAGATCGCGGCAGTATCCGTATTTTTGCCCGCGGTCCGGATGGGGTCGGCTTAAACTTTATGGACCGCCAGGCTGACAAAATGGAAGATATTTTATTGCCTTACGTTAACGGCGGTAATATCGACTCCATCTACACCGTGGTGGGCCAATGGGACCCCAATTTAGTGTTTATTACCGTGCCGTTAAAAAACTGGAGCGAGCGCGACGCTTCACAACAAGAGATTATCAACCAAATCAGTGGTCCGCTGGCGGCTATTCCGGGGGCGCCGGCACGGGCTTTTGGCTCAAACAGCCTGAATTTGCGTGGTCAGGGCGGTGGTCTTGAACTGGCCCTGACCGGTGAAAGTTATGCCGGTATTTTTGCTGCAGCCCAGGCGTTTTCTAAGGTGATACAACAGCAATTGCCGGAACTTGGCATGCCGCGAATTTCATATCAGCCAACTCAGCCACAGTTACGGGTGAATATAGACCGGCGTCGCGCAGAAGAGTTGGGGGTGCCGTTATCCGATATAGCTGCGACCTTACGGGTTGCCATTAATGGTGATGATTTAGCTGATCTTAACGTAGGCGATCAGGCCATCCCGGTTATTCTTCAGGCTAACACGACACAGGTTAAAGATCCGACCGACCTGGCGAATTTGTATGTCGGCTCAAACAACGGCAGTTTAGTGCCGTTATCCAGCCTGGCCTACATTTCAGAAGAGGGCGTAGCCGCTGAGCTTGAGCGTCAGGCACAGCGCCGTGCTATCGGGATGGAAATGCAACTACCGGCCGGGCTGTCTATTCAGCAGATGGTGGAACAATTGCGTGCCCTGGCAGAGCAACATTTACCGGCCAATATTGGTTTGGTGTTTTTAGGTGAAGCGCAAACCTTTGAAGAGACCGCCCGCGAAGTTACGCTAACCTACGTGTTGGCGTTCGTTATTGTATTGCTGGTGTTAGCGGCGCAGTTTGAAAGCCTGAACAGTGCAGTAGTAGTAATGGCTACCGTACCCTTTGGTATTGCTGCAGCTTTGTTTGCGCTGTTTTTAACCGGCACCTCTATCAATATTTACTCGCAAATCGGCCTGGTGATGCTGATAGGTTTACTGGCAAAAAATGCTATTCTGCTGGTCGAATTTGCCGACCAACTGCGCGACCAGGGTTATAAAGTACGCGAAGCCGTAGAACAAGCCGCCGCCATCCGCTTACGGCCGATTATTATGACGTTGTTATCTACCTTGCTTGGCGGTCTGCCGTTAATTTTATCCAGCGGCGCCGGCGCCGAAGCCCGCAATGCTATTGGCTGGGTGGTATTTGGCGGCCTGGGCATTGCGGTGGTGTTTACGCTGTATTTAACCCCGGTGCTGTATCTGGCGCTGGCCCGGTTTGCTAAACCGCGGGCAGATGAAACCACGCGCTTGCAAACCGAGTTAGACCAGGCGGAGCAATTAGAGCAAGCTTAAGGAGAATATTATTAACAGCATAAGTGCAGCGGCAACGCCGGGTGAGGCAGACTTATGGTTTCTGCCGCTTGGCGGGACCGGCGAAATAGGCATGAACCTGAATTTGTATGGTCATGCCGGCCGCTGGCTGATGGTGGATTGCGGTGTAACTTTTAACAGCCCGCTGGCACCGCAGCGCGATGGCGCAGAAAGTGTTATGCAAGCTGAAGTATTGGCGGCTGATCCGGGCTTTATCAGTGCGCAAAAAGAAAACTTATGCGGCATTGTTATTACCCATGCGCATGAAGATCATATCGGTGCCTTGCCACAATTGTGGCCACGCTTTAACTGCCCGGTGTATACCACGCCCTTTACCGCGGAAATATTGCGCCGCAAACTGGCCGGCACCGGCTTGCTGGATAAAATGCCGCTGATAGAGATAGCAAGCGGGGCCACGCTGAATGTCGGCCCGTTTTGTTTGCATTGGCTGGCAATTACCCATTCTATTCCTGAGCCGCATGCGCTACTGATAAAAACGGCTGCCGGCAACGTATTTCATACCGCAGACTGGAAAATGGATGCCGGCCCCATTGTTGGCCGTGCCTTTAAAGATGCAGTATTTAAACGACTGGCACAGCACAATATTACCGCCATGGTGTGCGATTCCACCAATGCGCTGCGCGACGGGTTTTCTGTCTCAGAAACAGACTGCGCGGCGGCATTGCAGCAGGTGATCAAGGCTGCAAGCGGCAGAGTGGTGGTTAGCGGCTTTAGTTCTAATGTCGGCCGGCTTATTTCTCTGGCGCGTATCGCTGCTGCCACCGGGCGTTATTTGGCCTTGCTTGGCCGTTCACTGAATAATATGGTCGGGGCCGCGCGTGCTACCGGTTACTGGCCGGATGAACTTACCGTGGTAGACGCGGCGCATATTGGTTATCTGCCCAAAGAAGAAGTACTGATTATTGCCACCGGCTCCCAGGGCGAACCGCGGGCTGCACTGAGCCGGCTGGCAGATGATAACCATCCGCTGCTGTTACTGGAGCAGGGCGATTTGGTCATTTTCAGTTCTATCATCATTCCCGGCAATGAAATGCTGATCAGCCGTCTGGTAGAGAAGTTTCATGCCCGCAAAATTCAAACCTTACAAAGCCACGATACTGAGCTGCCGGTGCATGTATCAGGACACCCGAATCGCGGTGAACTGGATTTACTGTATCGTTGGGTACAGCCCCAAATCGCGGTACCGGTGCATGGCGAGGCAGCGCACTTAGCTGCTAATGCTGCAGTCGCCAAAGCTGCCGGCGTGCCGCAACAGCTTACCGGCTTAAACGGCGATTTATTTGTGCTGGCACCGACACCGCGCCTATGGCCGGGGTTTACCAGAGCCGGGCGCATTGCCCTAGCATAATGACAGCAATTATACGATGAAGTAGCAACACCAGAGATTAGAATGACATCAAAAATATTTTCAGGCCTGATGTACGGCCTGTTTTTTGCCGGTCAGGTGTTGGCAGACCAACCGGCATTACCGTTGCGATAAACCGCTACTGATGCATTACAGTTTAAAGGCCGCAAAATCGTCGCTGCTGTGACGCTCAGGCAGTTGCGGCCCATCGCCAAAATTACGGTTAACAATGTAACCGCGTTTAACCGCAGGGCGCGCGTCAAGCTGTTTTGCCCAACGCATTAAATGCGTGTAGCTTTGGGTATCTAAAAACTCTGCCGCATTGTAAGCACGGTTTAACGCTATACCGCCATACCACGGCCAAATGGCCATATCGGCAATGCTGTATTCGTCGCCGGCAACAAACTCATGCTTAGCCAGTTGTTTATCTAACACGTCTAACTGGCGTTTGGTTTCCATGGCATAACGGTTTATCGGGTATTCAAACTTTTCCGGGGCGTACGCATAAAAGTGGCCAAAACCACCACCAACAAAGGGGGCACTGCCCATTTGCCAAAACAGCCAGTTCAGCACTTCGGTGCGTTTGGCGCTGTCTTTGGGTAAAAAGGCACCGAACTTTTCCGCCAGGTACAACAATATAGAGCCGGACTCAAACACTCTGGTGCCGGTAGTGGTATCCAGCAGCGCCGGAATTTTAGAATTAGGGTTTAGCTCAACAAAGCCACTGCCAAATTGATCGCCGTCTTTAATACTGATCAGCCAGGCGTCGTATTCAGCGTTTTTATGTCCTGCGGCCAGTAATTCTTCCAGCATAATGTTTACTTTAACGCCGTTAGGCGTTGCCAGAGAGTATAACTGCAACGGCTGTTTACCAACCGGCAGGGTTTTGTCATGCGTCGCACCGGCTACCGGGCGGTTAATGGCAGCAAACTGGCCGCCATTTTCGGCGTCCCACTGCCAGACTTTGGGCGGGGTATACTGTTGGCTCATAATGGCTCCTTAAACCGGGCGTTGAAAATATATATACGATGAACAGACTTACACAGGATATAGTTACGCAGGCAAAATATCTCAAGGGGCTGACAAGTAACATGCATACCACTTTGTTCTACGTGATAACCAAACCAACTAACCGCTATGCAGCTTAAATGGCTTAATTCGCTGACTCAGGTATCGCCGCAGCAGTGGGATGCTTTGTTTACCAACGATAACAACGACAAAAATCCGTTTTGCCGGCATGCGTTTTTATTCGCACTGGAGCAGGGCGGCAGCGTTGGTGCCGGCGCTGCTTTGCATCATAGCGGCTGGCAGAGCCAACATCTTACGTTGTGGCAGGACGACGTTTTACTGGCTGCGGTACCCGGCTACATTAAAAGCCACTCATACGGCGAATACCTGTTCGACTGGCAAATTGCCGAAGCGTACCGCCAGTATCAGCTGCCGTATTACCCGAAATGGATAGCTGCAATTCCCTTTACGCCGGTTACCGGACCCAGGTTTGGCGTGCTCAGCAGCGACCTTACCGACAGCCTGTTGCCGCATATCTGTGCCGCACTAAAGCAGCGGCTTGCAGCGCAGGATTTTTGCAGCGTGCAGTGGCTGTACAGCAGCGCGCAATTACAGCAACGCCTGACAGAGCAGGGCTTTCTAGCCCGGCATGATGTGCAGTTTTTATGGCACAACGCCGGTTATCATCAGTTTGACGATTTTTTACAGCAACTTGACGGTCGCAAGCGCAAACAACTTCGTAAAGAACGCAGCAAAACAGCCGGTTTTACCCTTAAAACCCTGCATGGCAACGAACTTAGCACTGCGGATTGGCAAGCGGTGATCCGCTGTTACCAGGCGACCTATTTAAAGCGCTCCGGTCATCGGGGTTATATCAGCGAACAAAGCTTTATGGCATTGGCGCAAATGATGCCCGGCAACATAGTGGTATTTGCTGCTTTTGCCGGCTCATCTGAAGAGCACAATACAGAGAATGCGGCAGAGAGTATGGCAGAGAGCATGATTGCCGCCGCGCTGTGTTTTAAAAACGGCGATACCTTATACGGCCGTTACTGGGGCGCGCTTATCGATGCAGAGCACCTGCATTTTGAGCTGTGCTATTACCAGGGTATTGAATACTGTATTCAGCATGGTTTGCGCTACTTTGATGCCGGTGCCCAGGGCGAGCATAAACTTAAACGCGGTTTTGCGCCGGTAATGCGTTATGGCAGCTATTTGTTTGCAGAAACGCCGCTAAGCGGGGTGATAGCAGCGTATTTTCGGCAGGAAACGGCGCATCTTCAGGCTTACAGTACACAGGCAATGCAGGCTTTACCTTACAAAAAAATATAACAGAAAAGGCCATTGCTGTTGCCTATACTGACAACAACGCACCGGGCGACTTCATGCTCAGGTTGCTGCAAACTATAAGGTGGTTATGATATACCCTTGGTTACCCGCACTATTAGTACCGGCGTTAGCTGTTATGCCACAGGGCATGGCTGATAAACCGTTATGGCTTACCGACATGGATGAGAGCGCGCTGGTGTATAACAGTGTGCCCGGCATCGATATTAATGCCGCTACGCGATTCTTATTGCTGGAGCATATGCCGGAGCATCAGGACAGTGTCACTATTGTGAATAATGAACGCGCCTTTCAGATGTTAAAAACAGATATTTTGGCTTGTACAGGTAATAAGGTACGTAATAGCGAGCGTGAAAGCTTTGCCTATTTCAGCGACGTGCCGCAGCTTATTTTCCCGGGCCTGCGGCTATATATGCTAAAAGCCACAGCAGAAATGGCCGGCATAGCCGAACCGCAACATGATAGCCGCCATTCCTTTGCTGATATCAGTGCCAGATTGCCGCGCAGCCGCATAGGAATTGTTGGCGGGCGTAATTATGGTGAGCCGCTGCAGGCCATTTTCGATCAGCTGGCGGCGCGCAACCGCATTTACACCCGTACCGGCAATGATATGAGTGCCGCGGCTATGCTGGATATGTTGGCAAACGGCAGGGTAGAGCTGATAGTGGAATACCCTAACGTGGTACAGCACTACAGCGCTGCGCTGAACCATGCAGTGGAACTGGTTAGCGTAGAGATAAGCGAAGCGACAGAGTATACCGGCGGCTACATTATGTGCAGTAAAACTGAACAGGGTAAAAAGCTGGTGCAGGCCTACACAAATGCGATACAACTTGCCAGCAAGGATAAACGCTACCTGCAGGCGCATTTGCGCTGGTTTGACGTCAGCTCTCATCACAAAGTCACCGCGCTTTACAACCAGGTGTATAACACTGCGTTTTAGCCTGAAGCTTATTAACTGTCGCTACGTATGAACTGCAACAAGCGGTTATTCGCCGGCATGCTGTGATCCTGCTGTAAGCTGAAGCCTGAGGCGCCGGCCAAAGCCACCACCGCGGCTATATCACGAATACCCATCGCCGGGTCACGGCTTTTTAAGCTGGCATCAAAGGCGCGGTTACTGTCGCTGGTAAAACGGCCGTTATAGTTAAACGGGCCATAGATACACAAGGTTGCCTCTGCTGTACAAAAGTCGTTTAAGCGCGCAAATAACTGCTGCACTACCGGCCACGGCATAATATGCAGGGTATTGGCGCTAAACACGGCGTCATAACCGTTAACCGTTTGCGCCGCGTCGCGAATATCCAACAGCAATGGCAAGGGCAGGTTAGGAAAGGCGGCGCGGCGCAGCCTCTCGGTTAAATCAGGCAAATACAGCGTTTGATCCGATGCCTGCCAGTTAAGATGCGGCATGCCGGCAGCAAAATGCACCGCATGCTGGCCGGTACCGCTACCCACTTCCAGCACATTGCGGCAATTGGCAAACGCCTGTTGCAACAGCGCTAAAATCGGCGCTTTGTTGTTTTCACAGGCTTGCGAGAAGGGCAGATCGCTTTGCATAGTTTGTACAACCTTTGTCGTTTTCAAGGAGATTAAACGTGCACAAGAGTAACATCTTTGCAGTAAACAAGTGAATGTGTTCAACGCCGGAAGGTTCTGATTTTAAAAGTAACTAAAGTTAAAAGATAACTTGCCGACAACAAGTCAATAACTAAAGCTGCAAGGTAAGTGATGTGAAAGTTAACTCCTCCCATACAGACCCGGTATCGAAAATTATATCGAACAGTTCAGTCATTGAAGTCAACAAACCGCTAAACAGTAAAGAGCAGTTAAATAGAGAGCTTGGGCGCCTGGCCGCGGACATTTATCACAAAGGTGAACACCAGGAAGCTGAGCCGGTTTACAACAAGGCGATGACGATAACAATGGCTGGTGCCGGGTTGACCAAAGAAGCCGAAGAACAAGCAATAACTACTATTTCCAGGGCAAGCGCCAACCTTTATATGCCAAGTGGTGAGGTATCCAAGTCTGTTGAAAAAATGTTCTCTCAATATGGCAAGATCATGGCAGAGATAGCCAGCGAACTGCCTTCTTTAGTCAATAAGAACTGGGGCCTGTCAATTAATCAATCAGGCGAACCGGAAGTTACAGGCTCACTCAGCGATGCTGAAAAAGCATTGATAGCTGAGAAGTTTAAAAGCAATAAAGATTTTGTTGCCGCCGCTGAAGACTTTAAATCCGGCTACCTGAAATACACTGAGCTCAGCGTAAGAGGTTGGTCAAATTATGACGTAAATGAAGAGAATTTTTCTAAGGTATTTGATTTAAAAGAGATATTGGACAACGTACAAGGTAATGAGGCTTTTAAAAAAGCCTGGGGTAAAGACTTTAGCTGGCTTGGGCTTAACGATAATATTTCAGCTCAGCTAAGCCGAAATGCGGAAAAGCTGTAATCTATAGCATCAGGCTATACTTGGCGGCTACTTAACATCATAGGATTTGGAATTACGGGGCTTAGCGCCCGATTTTAGTACGTTTGTTATGGCATTTTGTACAAAAGGGAACGTCTTTCCCATCAACTATTGTACCAATAGCGGTTCTGTTGCATAGTTAAATATTTACCACACGAACCACAGTTACTAAGCCTAGAACTAGAGTGGTAAATAACGAATCCAACGACCATTACCAAGAATACAATGACATAGCCGATCAGGTTGAACTCCTCACTGGACATAATAAAATCCTTTTCTTTGAAATTTATTCATTTTTACATAGCTCATTGACCAATCTATTTAAATAATCCGCAGCATGCAACAGCATTTTGTACTTAAGTTGTTTAACAGTCCGCTTTGAAACGGCATAGCATATTGGCACCAGCAGCATTACAGTTTGATTGACTGAAGGTAAATAAATGTTTAATTTGTCGAGGGTTTTACGATAGAAGAGAGGCACAATGACAAACCAATGCGATGACAACATTGACGAAGTTAGGGATATCTTCAATATTATCGAGCGATTCTCTAATCAAACGAAAACTCCAATAATTAAAAACACACATGCTTGGGAGCAGAGGATAGGCGGTGTGCTTCTGGTAACTTTGCCTGTTTCACTTGTAACACTGGTAATAGCGCCAGAATGGTTGGTTTATGCGGGCGTTGTTTCTTTGCTTGCAGCATTTGCTTACGTTGTAGCGCAAATCCTCAGTTTTGGTATTTTTTATAATCAACCGTTATCGGGTTACAGCAAACTGGCCAGTATAAGTACTCACAACAGAATGGACTTTGTAGATTACCTTGCGTCATTTTCAGAGGAATCACTGAATGAAGTTAAGCGTACCATCGGGAAGGATTTTGAAACGATAGATAGGCGAATAGGAGGGTCAGCCAGGATTTAGGATATCTTTCATGAGAGTATAAAAAAATCTGTGTAAGTGGCATTCTATCCATGTATTTGAAAGGAATAAAGAATGCCAGTATCAGACCAGCTTATCGACCAGTTATTAGCTGACTATAAATCCCCGGAAGACCTGCTT
>Ga0208645_1000067_pt1 | contig 170485 bp, 150 predicted proteins | sample VirMetDEL_Sep_01_FD_184519 | JGI IMG/M metagenome (GOLD analysis project Ga0208645, IMG submission 184519) | Aqueous microbial communities from the Delaware River and Bay under freshwater to marine salinity gradient to study organic matter... | ecosystem: Environmental > Aquatic > Marine >...
TGGTCTGCCCGTTCGCCAAGGGCGGTAAAGTCGGTCTGTTCGGTGGTGCCGGTGTCGGCAAGACCGTAAACATGATGGAACTGATCCGTAACATCGCCATCGAGCACAGCGGTTATTCCGTGTTCGCCGGTGTGGGTGAGCGTACTCGTGAGGGTAACGACTTCTACCACGAGATGAAGGATTCCAACGTTCTCGACAAAGTAGCCCTGGTCTACGGTCAGATGAACGAGCCACCAGGCAACCGTCTGCGCGTCGCACTGACCGGTCTGACCATGGCCGAGAAGTTCCGTGACGAAGGCCGTGACGTTCTGTTGTTCGTCGACAACATCTATCGTTACACCCTCGCCGGTACCGAAGTATCCGCACTGCTGGGCCGTATGCCTTCTGCAGTAGGTTACCAGCCGACCCTGGCCGAAGAGATGGGCGTTCTGCAAGAGCGCATCACCTCCACCAAGAAAGGCTCGATCACCTCGATCCAGGCCGTATACGTTCCTGCGGACGACTTGACCGACCCGAGCCCGGCGACCACCTTCGCCCACTTGGACGCCACCGTCGTACTGTCCCGTGACATCGCTTCCCTGGGTATCTACCCGGCCGTTGACCCGCTGGACTCCACCAGCCGTCAGCTGGACCCGAACGTCATCGGCAACGAACACTACGAGACCGCTCGTGGCGTTCAGTACGTGCTGCAGCGTTACAAGGAACTGAAGGACATCATCGCGATTCTGGGTATGGACGAACTGTCCGAATCCGACAAGCAGCTGGTATCCCGTGCTCGTAAGATTCAGCGTTTCCTGTCCCAGCCGTTCTTCGTGGCCGAGGTCTTCACCGGCTCGCCAGGCAAGTATGTGTCCCTGAAAGACACCATCGCTGGCTTCAGCGGCATCCTCAAAGGCGACTACGACCACCTGCCGGAACAAGCGTTCTACATGGTTGGCGGTATCGACGAAGCCATCGAGAAAGCGAAGAAACTGTAATCACACATGCGCCTGGCAACGGGCGCATCAGAATTGTGGATAACTTCGGTTGTCCACAGTCTGTAACCTGAGGCAAGCGTATGGCTATGACAGTCCATTGCGATATCGTCAGCGCGGAAGCGGAGATCTTCTCCGGCCTGGTCGAGATGGTGATTGCGCACGGCAACCTGGGTGATCTGGGTATCGCTCCGGGCCACGCGCCGCTGATCACTGACCTGAAACCGGGTCCGATCCGCCTGATCAAGCAGGGTGGCGAAGCCGAGGTGTTCTACATCTCCGGTGGTTTCCTCGAAGTGCAGCCGAACATGGTCAAGGTTCTCGCCGACACTGTGCAACGCGCCGCCGACATCGATGAAGCTGCCGCTCAGGAGGCCCTCAAGGCCGCCGAGAAAGCGCTGAGCGAGCAGGGTTCTGAGTTCAACTACAGTTCCGCCGCCGCTCACCTGGCCGAAGTCGCAGCCCAGCTGCGTACCGTCCAGCAGCTGCGCAAGAAGTTCGGCGGTTAATCCCGTCGGCTTCAACCGTTGTTCGAGAAAGGGTAGCCTAGGCTACCCTTTTTCATTTCTGCCGTTTCATACTCCGGCGCCCTGTGCCGGAGGCTGCCAAGGAATCGCCGTTCATGTCGCTCGATATCGTCATCCTCGCTGCTGGGCAAGGCACCCGCATGCGTTCCGCTCTGCCCAAGGTGCTGCACCCGGTCGCCGACAAGCCCATGCTCGGTCATGTCATCGACACTGCGCGCAGCCTGCAGCCGAGCAGCATCCAGGTGGTGATCGGGCACGGCGCCGACAAGGTGCGCGAGCGTCTGGCCGCTGATGACCTGAACTTCGTTATCCAGGCCGAGCAGCTTGGCACCGGCCACGCCGTGGCCCAGGCTTTGCCGCAGCTCAGCGCCGATACCGTGTTGATTCTCTACGGCGACGTACCACTGATCGAAGCCGCGACCCTGCAGCGCCTGCTGGCCTTGGTCAGTGACGATCAACTGGGCCTGCTCACCGTCGAGCTGGCCGACCCGACGGGTTACGGCCGTATCGTCCGTGATGGCAGTGGCGTGGTGCAGGCCATCGTCGAGCACAAGGACGCTAGCGAAGCGCAGCGCCAGATCCGCGAAGGCAACACTGGCATCCTCGCCGTACCGGGCAAGCGCCTGGCCGACTGGCTGGGCCGCCTGTCCAACAGCAATGCACAGGGCGAGTACTACCTGACTGACGTGATCGCCATGGCTGTGGCCGATGGCCTGATCGTGGCCACCGAGCGTGCGGCCGACGAGATGGAGGTGCTCGGTGCCAACGATCGTATCCAGTTGTCGCAGCTCGAATGCCATTACCAGCAGCGCATGGCACGTCGTCTGATGGCCCAGGGCGTGACCCTGCGTGACCCGCATCGCTTTGACGTGCGTGGTGACGTCAGCGTTGGCCGCGACGTGACCATCGACGTCAACGTCATCCTCGAAGGCCGCGTGATCATCGAGGACGATGTGCAGATCGGTCCGAACTGCGTGATCAAGGACTCGGTTCTGCGCAAGGGCGCCATCGTCAAGGCCAACAGCCACCTGGACGGCGCCGAAATGGGTGAGGGCGCCGATTGCGGTCCGTTCGCTCGCCTGCGCCCGGGGACCAAACTGGGTGCAAAGGCCCATGTGGGTAACTTCGTCGAACTGAAGAACGCCGTGCTGGGCGAGGGCGCCAAGGCCGGTCACCTGAGCTACCTGGGTGATGCCGAGATCGGCGCCCGTACCAACATCGGTGCCGGCACCATCACCTGCAACTATGACGGTGCCAACAAGTGGCGCACCGTCATGGGTGAAGACGTGTTCATCGGCTCCAACAGCGCGCTGGTGGCGCCGGTGAACCTGGGTGACCGTGCTACCACGGGCGCAGGTTCGGTCGTGACCAGCGATGTGCCGGCCGATACCCTGGCCGTTGGCCGCGCCAAGCAGCGCAATATCGAAGGCTGGAAGCGCCCGACCAAGAAGTGAACCCGATCTAGCCTGGGCGACCAGGCCTGTGGATAACCTGCCGGAGGCAGTCCTTTATGTTCGGTGTGACGGATTACGCCGCCTTCGTGGTGGCCTTCATCATCCTGCTGGCCATTCCCGGGCCGGGTAACCTGGCGTTGATCCTGTCCACTGGCAAAGGCGGCATTCGCGGCGGGCTGGCCTCGACCTTCGGCATCATCTTCGGTGACCAGGTGCTGTTGTGGTTGGCAGTCGCTGGCGTCGCCGCGCTGCTCAAGGCCTACCCGGCAGCTTTTCACATGGTGCAGTGGCTCGGCGCGGCCTACCTGGTCTACCTCGGCCTGCGCATGATCCTGGCCAAGCCTGGCGCAGCACCGACGCTGGACATCAAGCCGCGCCAGTACCTGTGGCAAACCCTGGTGATCACCGTCTTCAACCCCAAGGCCATCATCTTCTACATGGCCTTCTTCCCGCTGTTCATCGATCCGCATCGGCATCAAGGCCTGATTACTTTCGGTTTCATGGCTGTGACCATCATGGCCTTGACCTTTTTCTACGGCTTGCTGATCGTGCTGCTGACACACTTTCTCGCCGAGCGCATGCGCGCCAACCCGCGTATTGCGAGGGGCCTGGAGAAACTGGCGGGGCTGTGCCTGGTCGGCTTCGGGGTCAAGCTGACGCTGAACTGATCGGCGAACGCTTGCGGGCTTTTTGATCATATGTTTTGATTCGCGCCATTATCTTTCGAATCGAAACTTAAGCATGTCGAAGCGCAACACGCCGCAGCGTCGTCACACCATCCTTGCCTTGCTCGCCGAGCAGGGCGAGGTATCGGTGGATGCCCTGGCTCAGCACTTCGCCACCAGCGAAGTGACCATTCGCAAGGACCTCGCCGCCCTGGAGAAGAATGGCCTGCTGCTGCGCCGTTATGGCGGTGCCGTGCCGGTGCCGCAGGAATTGATCAGCGAGCCGACGCAGCCCATTTCTCCGCACAAGCAGGCGATTGCTCGCGCCGGTGTGGCGCGCATTCGTGAGCACGCACGGATCATCATCGACAGCGGCACCACCACGGCAGCGATGATCCCGCAGCTTGGCTACAAACCTGGTCTGGTGGTGATGACCAACTCGCTGAACGTGGCCAATGCATTGCGCGATATCGAGCACGAGCCGGTGTTGTTGATGACTGGTGGCACCTGGGATCCGCATTCGGAGTCCTTTCAGGGTCAGGTGGCCGAACAGGTGCTGCGTTCCTATGACTTCGACCAACTGTTCATCGGCGCCGACGGTATCGACCTGGAGCGTGGCACCACCACCTTCAACGAACTGCTCGGCCTGTCGCGGGTGATGGCCGAAGTTGCCCGCGAAGTCATCGTCATGGTCGAGAGTGACAAGATCGGCCGACGTATCCCCAACTTGGAACTGCCCTGGGGCAGCGTCCATACCCTGATCACTGACGAGCGCCTCGCCAACGAGGCCCGTGAACACCTGAGCGCGCGTGGCATCCAGCTGATCATCGCGCCGCTGCAAGACTGAGGACTTAGACATGTGTGGAATCGTAGGCGCCATTGCTGAACGCAACATCACCCCGGTACTGGTCGAAGGCCTCAAGCGCCTGGAATACCGCGGCTACGACAGCGCTGGCGTAGCGCTGCTGACCGAGCAGGGTGCCCTGGATCGCCGTCGCCGTGTCGGCAAGGTCAGCGAGCTGCAAGCCGCCCTGCAGGCTGAACCGTTGGCCGGGCGTCTGGGCATCGCCCACACCCGCTGGGCCACCCACGGTGCACCGAGCGAGCGCAACGCTCACCCCCACTTCTCTGGCCATGAACTGGCCGTGGTGCACAACGGCATCATCGAGAACCACGAAGAACTGCGTGAGCGCCTCAAGAGCCTGGGCTACGTCTTCACTTCCGATACCGATACCGAAACCATCGTCCACCTGCTCGACCACAAGCTGCAGCAGTTCGGCGACCTCGCGGCCGCGCTCAAGGCCGCCATTCCGGAACTGCACGGCGCCTATGGTCTGGCCGTGATCAGCGCCAAGCAGCCGGATCGTCTGCTCGCCGCCCGCAGCGGCAGCCCGCTGGTGATCGGCCTGGGCCTGGGCGAGAACTTCCTTGCCTCCGACCAGTTGGCCCTGCGCCAGGTCACCGACCGTTTCATGTACCTGGAAGAGGGCGATATCGCCGAAATCCGTCGTGACGGCGTGCAAATCTGGGACGCCGCCGGTAATTCCGTGCAGCGCGAAGCCGTGCAGTATCACGAAGGTGCCGAGGCGGCAGACAAAGGCGAGTACCGCCATTTCATGCTCAAGGAAATTCACGAGCAGCCCAAGGTGGTGCAGCGCACCCTTGAAGGCCGCCTGGGCAGTGATCACGTACTGGTGCAGGCCTTTGGCCCGCAGGCTGCCGAGCTGTTCACCAAGGTGAAGAACGTACAGATCGTCGCCTGCGGCACCAGCTACCACGCTGGTATGGTCGCCCGTTACTGGCTGGAAGAGCTGGCGGGTATTCCCTGCCAGGTCGAAGTGGCCAGCGAATTCCGCTACCGCAAGGTGGTGGTGCAGCCGGACACCCTGTTCGTCAGCGTCTCGCAGTCCGGCGAAACCGCCGACACCCTGGCCGCGCTGCGCAATGCCAAGGAAAAGGCACCGGGGCAGGGCGGCTACCTGGCCAGCCTGGTGATCTGCAACGTCGGCACCAGCTCGCTGGTGCGTGAATCCGACCTGTGCCTGCTGACTCAGGCCGGCCCGGAAATCGGCGTGGCTTCGACCAAGGCCTTCACCACCCAACTGGTCGGCCTGATGTTGCTGACCCTGGCCCTCGGCCAGGTGCATGGCAGCCTGGACAAGGCGCTGGAAGCGCAACTGGTCGAGGAGCTGCGCCGTCTGCCGACCCGCCTGGGCGAAGCGCTGGCCATGGACAAGACCGTGGAGAAAATCTCCGAACTGTTCGCCGAGAAGCACCACAGCCTGTTCCTCGGCCGTGGCGCGCAGTACCCAGTGGCGATGGAAGGCGCGCTCAAGCTCAAGGAAATTTCCTACATCCACGCCGAGGCCTACCCAGCTGGCGAGCTCAAGCACGGCCCGCTTGCCTTGGTCGACGCCGACATGCCGGTGGTTACCGTGGCGCCAAACAATGAGTTGCTGGAGAAGCTCAAATCCAACCTGCAGGAAGTACGCGCCCGTGGCGGTGAGCTGATCGTTTTCGCCGATCAGCAGGCGGGCATGCGCAATGGCGAGGGCACTCATGTGGTGGCCATGCCGCACATCCACGACCTGCTCGCGCCGATCCTCTACACCGTGCCGCTGCAGCTGCTGTCGTACTACGTCGCCGTGCTCAAAGGCACCGACGTGGACCAGCCGCGTAACCTGGCCAAGTCGGTCACGGTGGAGTGATGGGCGACAAGGCAGCGCTAAACCAGCTCGGACCGCTGGCTCAACTGCGCGCCGGTAACCTGTCTCAGCGGCTGCTGCAGCTATTCGTTGGCTTGGCCTTCTTCGGTATTTCCACGGCGATGATGATTCGCGGCAACCTGGGGCTTTCGCCCTGGGATGCGCTGCATATCGGCCTGGCCAAGTTGCTGCCGTTGAGCTTTGGCTGGGTCGTGGTTGGTGTGTCCTTCCTTGTGCTGCTGCTGTGGATTCCGCTGCGGGAGATACCCGGCATGGGCACCATCGCCAACGCCGTGGTGATCGGCCTGGTGGCGGACTTCACCTTGCCGCTACTGGTGGCGCCGGAAGGCTTCATCTGGCGCTTGCTACTGACTCTGGGCGGCGTGCTGCTCTGCGGCTTTGGCTCGGCGCTGTACATCGGCGCCCAGCTGGGCCGTGGCCCGCGGGATGGGCTGATGACCGGTCTGCACCGAGTCACCGGTTATTCGCTGCGCTCCATGCGCACTGCCATCGAGTTGAGCGTGTTGCTGATCGGCACCCTGCTCGCCGGCCACAAGGTACTGGGCCTCGGCACCCTGCTGTTCGCTTTCGGCATCGGCCCGCTGACCCAGCTCATGCTACCGCGGGTGCTGGTGAGGCTGGATAACTAGCTGGGCGAAAGCGGCACAGGCTGAAGCCGCTTCCTACTGATCTGCTCCGGCATGCTTGAGGCATATCAGAGCAGCAGCGTTTCATCCGGCCGCAGGGTCAGCACCCGCACGCCATTATCGGTGACCGCCACGGTGTGTTCGAACTGCGCCGAGAGTTGGCCATCGCGGGTCACCACCGTCCAGCCGTCGCGCAAGGTGCGTACGTCCGCCGTTCCCTGGTTGAGCATGGGTTCAATGGTGAAGGTCATGCCTTCGCGCAGGGTCAGGCCGGTTCCGGGTTTACCCCAGTGCAGCACCTCGGGAGGTTCGTGCATTTCCCGGCCGATGCCGTGGCCGCAGTATTCCCGAACCACCGAGTAGCGGTGGGTGCGGGCATGCTGTTCGATGGCGTGGCCGATATCGCCGAGTCGAGCGCCGGGTCGCACCGCCTCGATGCCCTTGCACATCGCCTCGTAAGTGACCTGGACGAGCTGGCGCGCCTGCTGCGAAACCTCGCCGATCAGATAGGTCTTGCTCGAGTCGGCGATGTAGCCGTTCTTTTCCAGGGTGATGTCGAAGTTCACCAGGTCGCCATTGCACAGGATCTCACTGGCGCTGGGCACACCATGACAGACCACCTGGTTGCGCGAGGTGTTCATCGAGTAGGCGAAACCATACTGACCCTTGCTCGCCGGCCGCGCCTTGAGTTCGCTGACGATGTAGTTATCCACAAGGTCGTTGACCTGCAGGGTCGACATGCCGAGCAGCTCCAGCCGATCCAGGTAGCCGAATACGCTCGCCAGCAATCTGCCGGCTTCCGCCATCAGGGCGATTTCTGCAGGTGTCTTGCTCATGAGGCATCCGCCATGCGCGGCGGAACCACGACACCGGCTGCACGCAGCTCGGCAGCCATGACCTCGTTGAAGCTCAGAGCCGGGTTCATCTCGCAGAGCATGCCGATGCGAATCCAGAAACCTGCCTGGGCATTGATCGAGCGGCCCGACACGCTGCTCGCCCTGCGGATCTGGTCGTGTAGCTCATCATCGATGTTGACGATGCCCATGGGGCCTCCGGTTATATGGTTCGTATATGAATCGTATAGAATTTATTTGGTAATTTCACCTGTGTCCTGGTGAAGTCTGATGGTGGTCAGAGCCTGTGAGTGCTCCGATCCCTTAAAATGGTCAATAAATCCGCTGACTGACTCGGTCAGCCGGGCAGGGCGTAGGAATCATGCAGGTAGAGGAGAGAGGATGAAGCGCGCAGATGTGAAACAGAGAACGGACGAAGGGGTGTTGTTCGACACCCAGGTCATGATCAATCCGGCCAATACGGCGGAGTGGATCGTGTTCTTCAAGAAAGACGCCGGGCGCAGCTTCTTTCTGGTGGACCAGACTGAACAGGTGGAGACCTTCTCCGACCTGAACGAGCTGATGGTGGAATTGCGGACATTGGGCATCAAACGAGTCGAAGTACAGCTCTGATCCACAGTTGCTAACAATTGGCGTGGATCATCTTGTGGATATCCTCGTGATACCTGGCTACAACCCTTTAATTCAGGGACTTACAGCTAGTTGTACAAAAACTGACCCTCGGTGAATGGCTATCCACAGTAGGTTGGGATAACTCTAGTACTTTCTTGTTGATAAGTTATTGAAAGCCAATGGTCACGGGGCTTTCAACGATTTGTGCAGTTTATCGCCAGGTCAGTCGTGACCGGGACGGTAAAGATGCCGATGTGTGGCGTTGTACAGCGCCGACTCGGCGAATGCACCAGGATCGAGCACATGGCCGACGAGGATCAGCGCCGTGCGGCGGAAGTCCTTGGCGGCGACCCTTTCTTCGATATCGGTCAGTGTGCCCAGCACCCAGTCCTGATCTGGCCAGCTCGCTCTATGGATAACCGCGATGGGGCAGTTGGCGCCATAGTGCGGCAGCAGTTCGTCAACGATGGCTGGCAGATGGCGCACGCCGAGGTGGATGGCCAGGGTTGCGCGGTGCCGGGCCAGGTCATGCAATTGCTCGCCCTCGGGCATCGGCGAAGTGGTGCCGTAGCGGGTAAGAATCACCGTCTGGGCGATGCCCGGCAGGGTTAGCTCGGATTCCAGCAACGCCGCGCAGGCAGCGGTGGCGGTAACGCCGGGAATGATCTCGAAGGGGATACCGAGCGCCCTCAGCTCGCGAATCTGCTCGCCAATGGCACCGTACAGCGACGGGTCACCGGAATGCACGCGGGCCACGTCCAGGCCACGCTCATGGGCCTCCTGCAGCAATGTGATGATCTCGCCCAGGTTCAGCTCGGCGGTGTTCACCACCTGTTCAGCACTGTGGCCCTGCAGCACCGCCTCGGGCACCAGCGAGCCGGCGTAGAGGATCACCGGACAACTACGAATCAGGCGCTGGCCCTTGACGGTGATCAGTTCGGGGTCGCCGGGGCCGGCGCCGATAAAGTAGACGGTCATGCGGGTTCTCTATCGAATGTGGCCAGCGCACAGGTGGCGCTGTCGCTGCGGTTCTTCATGCCGAGCAGCTGCGCGCTGCCGCCCAGGCGGGTGGCCAGTGCCAGGGCACAGGGTTCGGCCACGGCTGGGCTGCCGGTGGCGGCTCGCGTGAGCAGGCTGGCGGTGTCTACCGACTGGTAGGGTGTGAGGTCGTCGGGGCTGAAGAGGCTCAGCCCCAGCTTCAAACGCGTGGCCAGCTCATGCAGCCCTGGCTCGTCGCGTTTGTGCGCGATGCTGGCCAATCCGGCGAGGTTATCCACAGTCAGATCATGTTGCGCCAAGCTGTGGGTCAGCAGGGCGAGTAGCTCATCCTGTGCACAACCGCGCCGACAACCCAGTCCAGCAACCACCTTGGGGGCGGCGGCAGGGTGATCGAGATGGTTGGTGGTCATGAGCGGTATTCGTGTCGGTGGGTGACGTAGCTCATCATGGCACCTGCCAGCGGTCAACCGCGATTGACCGGCCGCCGCGGCCTGCGTAGCCTTCTCGCTTTAGAGGTTCTTCCCGGCAAGCTGCCGGGGAGCTAAGAGGGAACAGGGTCCGATGCCCTGGCTGCCCCCGCAACTGTAAACGGTCGCAACTCCTTCGATACACCACTGCTTCCAGCGGGAAGGTGAAGGACGCACAGCGTGCAGACCGTGAGCCAGGAGACCTGCCTCGACAGACCAGCCACATGCTCGGACGGGGTGATCCGACGCGGCCAGTACGCCCCTGCGTGCCCGCCTGCCCGTACCCGTCCGCCGAAATTACTGACGCCACGGGGCCCCTCATGAAAACCCTCGCCAAACTGCCTGTCACCATCGTCACCGGTTTTCTCGGTGCCGGCAAAACCACCCTGCTGCGCCACCTGCTGGCCAATGCCGGCGGCCGCCGTATCGCAGTGATCGTCAACGAGTTCGGCGAGCTGGGCATCGATGGCGAGATTCTCAAGCAGTGCTCCATCGGCTGCAGCGAGGAAGAAGCCAACGGCCGCGTCTTCGAGCTGGCCAACGGCTGCCTGTGCTGCACCGTGCAGGAAGAGTTCTTCCCGGTGATGCGCGAGCTGGTAGCGCGCCGTGGCGACCTTGACCACATCCTTATCGAAACCAGCGGTCTGGCGCTGCCCAAGCCGCTGGTGCAGGCCTTCAACTGGCCGGAAATCCGCAACGCCTGCACGGTCGACGCGGTGATCACCGTCGTCGACAGCCCGGCGGTGATCGCCGGCACCTTCGCCGCCTTCCCCGACCAGGTGGACGAGCAGCGCAAGCTCGACCCCAACCTTGACCATGAGTCGCCGCTGCACGAACTGTTCGCCGACCAGTTGGCCAGCGCCGACCTGGTGATCCTCAACAAGGCCGACCTGCTCGACGCCGAGGCGCTCGCTGCCGTGCGCGCCGAAGTGGCCGAGGAATTGCCACCAGCGGTCAAAGTGATCGAGGCGCACGGCGGCGAGCTGCCGCTGGATGTACTGCTGGGCCTGAACAGCGAGACCGAGCTGCATATCGACAGCCGCCGCACTCATCACGACGATGAAGACGAAGACCACGATCACGAAGAATTCGACTCGTTCCACGTGGAACTACCGGAAACAGAGGAGGCGCGCCTGCTGGCCGCACTGAAAGACGCTGTGGCCAGGTACGGCATCCTGCGCGTAAAGGGCTTCGCGGCGATCCCTGGCAAACCCATGCGCCTGCTGGTGCAGGGTGTCGGCCAGCGCTTCGACCGCCACTTCGACCGCGCCTGGCAGGCCGACGAGCCGCGTATCAGCCGCCTGGTGGTGATCGGCCAGCAGCTTGACCGTGCGGCCATCGAGGCCGAGCTGAAGGCGGCGTTGGCCTGAGAGATTGTGGGAGAGGCTTTAGCCGCGACCGGCTTTGCTGATCGTCGCGGCTAAAGCCCCTCCCACAGAGCGAATATGCATTTACTGCGCACCCAACCCGGCGCCCAACTGCCGGCCGACAGCATCGCCGACCTTGGCCAGACCCCGGCCGAGCTGGTGATTCTGTGCACGGGAGATTCCCACCTGTCGTTGCTGGCCGAGGCCGCCCGGCAACTACCGGCCGACTACCCCAGCCTGCGCCTGGCCAGCCCGGCGCAGCTGAGCAACAACGCCTCGGTGGACTACTACGTCGAGCAGGTGTTGCAGCACGCCAAGGTCATCCTGATCTCGGTGCATGGCGGGGTCAGCTACTGGCGCTATGGCGTCGAGCGCCTGGTGGAGCTGGGCGGGCGTGGCGCCACGGTGATCATGGTGCCGGGCGACGACCAGCCCGACCCGGAGCTGAATGCGCTGGGCAACGTCGCCGAAGAAGACAGCCAGCGCCTCTGGCAGTACCTGCGCCAGGGCGGGCTGGACAACGCCCGCCAGTTATTCCGTTGCATCGGTAACCGCTGGCTGGGGCGTGACGACACGTGGCAGGAGCCGCAGCCGCTGCCGCGCGTCGGCCTCTATCATCCGCAGCGCAGCCCGGCGACGCTGGCTGACTGGCAGGCGCAGTGGCAGCCGGATGCGCCCGTGGTGGCGCTGCTGTTTTACCGCAACCATGTGCAGTCGGCGAACACCGCCTTCGTCGATACCTTTTACCAACACCTTGTCGCTCAGGGGCTCAACCCGCTGCCGATTGCCGTGGCCAGCCTCAAGGAAGCGGCCTGCCTGGATCAGGTACAGACCTGGCTGGATGAAACCAGCGCCGCGCTGATCATCAATACCACCGGCTTCGCCCTATCCAACCCCGAGGCGCCACAGGCGCGGGTGTTCCGCCGCGACATCCCGGTGCTGCAGGCCGTCTGTTCGCTGGATAATCAGGCGCAGTGGCAGGCCAGCGCTCAGGGCCTGGGCTCGCGTGACCTGGCCATGCATGTGGTGCTGCCCGAGCTGGATGGCCGGCTGATCGGCACCGCCATCAGCTTCAAGGGGCTGGCCTGGCGCAGCGAGCGCAGCCAGAGCGACGTGGTGTGCTATCAAGCGTATGAGTCTGGGATGGCCTTCGTCGCCGAAATGGCGTTTAACTGGTGCCAGTTGGCGATCAAAAGCAACGATCAGAAGCGAATCGGTTTGATCCTGGCCAACTACCCGACCCGCGATGGCCGCATTGGTAACGGCGTGGGCCTGGATACGCCAGCCGCTGCCCTGAATATCCTCCGCGCCCTGCAGGTGCAGGGCTATCCGGTGGATAATCTGCCGGACAGCGGCACTGCACTTGTCCACAGCCTGCTCGGCGGCGTGACCAATGATCTGGACGGTCTGGATACGCGGCCCTGCGCGCAAAGCCTGGCGCTGGACGACTACCTGGGGTTTTTCCACAGCCTGCCGCTGGCCAACCAGCAGGCGGTGCGTGAACGCTGGGGTGAGCCGCAGGACGACCCGATGTTCCGCAGCGGGCGGATGATGGTCGCCGGTCTGCGCTTCGGCCTGACCTTCGTCGGCATCCAGCCGGCTCGCGGTTATCAGCTCGACGCGGCGGCGGTGTACCACGACCCCGATCTGGTGCCGCCGCACGGCTATATCGCCTTCTACGCCTGGCTGCGTAAAGCGTTCGCTGCCGATGCGCTGATCCACGTCGGCAAGCACGGCAACCTGGAGTGGCTGCCGGGCAAGAGTGTCGGTCTGTCCGAGGGCTGCTGGCCGCAGGCGCTGACCGGGCCGCTGCCCAATGTCTACCCCTTTATCGTCAACGACCCGGGCGAGGGCGCGCAGGCCAAGCGCCGTACCCAGGCGGTGATCATCGATCACCTGATGCCGCCGCTGACCCGCGCCGAGAGCTACGGCCCGCTGCGCGATCTGGAGCGCCTGGCCGACGAGTATTACGACGCCAGCCAGCTCGACCAGCGTCGCGCCGTCGAGCTGCGCGGCGAGATCTTGGCCAAGGTGCGCGAAGCCAGCCTCGACCGCGAGCTGGGCCTGCAACTCAACGATGACGGCGACAGCTGGCTGCCGCAGCTCGACGCCTACCTGTGCGACCTCAAGGAATCGCAGATCCGTGATGGTTTGCATGTGTTCGGCGAGTCGCCCACCGGGCAGTTGCGCCGCGACACCCTGCTGGCGTTGCTGCGTATCCCCCGCGGTGATGGCCAGGGCGTCAATGCCAGCCTGTTGCGCGCGCTGGCCCGTGGCCTGGAGCTGGGCCTCGACCCGCTGGATTGCGACATGGGCCAGCTCTGGCAAGGACTGCGTCCACAGGCCTTGCAGGCTGTGGATAACAGCTTGTGGCGCAGCGTCGGCGATACTCGCGAGCGCCTGGAACTGCTGGCGCTGAGGCTGATCGAGCAGCGCCTGGCGGGCGAGCGCAGCGAAGCGTTTGGCGATGAGGTGGCGTTGATTCTCGACGGCCTGGCTGAACACGTTGCGCCGCTGTTGGATGCCTGCGGCGACGCCGAGATGGGCGGCCTGTTGGCGGCGTTGGAAGGGCGTTTCGTCCCTGCTGGGCCAAGTGGTGCGCCGAGTCGCGGACGGCTGGACGTGCTGCCCACCGGGCGTAACTTCTTCACCGTCGACGTGCGCCACTTACCCACACCGACCGCCTGGCGTCTCGGTGTGCAGGCGGCGGATCGCCTGTTGGAGCGCCATCTGCAGGACGAAGGCGACCACTTGCGCCAGCTCGGTCTGTCGGTGTGGGGCACGGCGACCATGCGCACCGGCGGCGACGACATTGCCCAGGCCATGGCGTTGCTGGGCGTGCGCCCGGTGTGGCAGCCGGGCAGCCAGCGCGTCGAACGTTTCGAGGTGCTGCCATTGGAGCAGTTGGGCCGTCCGCGAGTGGACGTCACCCTGCGCGTGTCGGGTTTCTTCCGCGATGCCTTCAGCAACCTGATCCGCCTGTTCGACGACGCCGTGCAGGCGGTGATCGACCTTGATGAGCCGGAAGACATGAACCCCCTGTCGGCGCGGGTCTGGCGCGAGTCGCTGGCACTCAAGGATGGCGGTCTGGATGAAGGCGAAGCGCGGCGCCAGGCTGGTTGGCGGATCTTCGGCTCCAAGCCTGGCGCCTATGGCGCCGGGGTGCAGAACGCCATCGAGGAACGCCTTTGGCAGAGCCGCGCGGATCTGGCCGAGGTCTACCTCAACTGGGGCGGCTACGCCTACGGCAGCGGCGCCGAGGGCGCGCCCGCGCGGCAGCGCTTCGTCGAGCGCCTGGAGCAGATGCAGGCGGTGCTGCACAACCAGGATAACCGCGAGCACGACATCCTCGATTCCAACGACTACTACCAGTTCCAGGGCGGCATGCTGGCGGCAGTGGAAACCCTGCGCGGGCTCAAGGTGGCCAGCTATCACGGCGACAACAGCCAGCCGGATACGCCGCGCATCCGTACCTTGAAGGAAGAACTCAACCGTGTGGTACGTGCTCGCGCCGCCAATCCCAAGTGGATCGAGGGCATGAAGCGCCACGGCTACAAGGGCGCCTTCGAACTGGCTGCGACCATCGATTACCTGTTTGCCTTCGACGCCACCAGCGAGCTGGTCGATGACCACCAATACGCGCTGCTCACCGATGCCTACCTGCTCGACAAAGACACTCGCGACTTTATCCAGCAGCACAACCCCGGCGCGCTCAACGATATCCTCGAACGCCTGCTGGAAGCCCAGCAGCGCGGCCTGTGGGAGAATCCCGGCGAATACCGCGAAGCGCTGGAAAACTTGCTGCTCGATAGTGAGGAAAGCTGATGCGAGCGTTTTTTCTCCCCTCTCCCATTTATGGGAGAGGGGCCGGGGGAGAGGGTTCATCCGGCACCGCCGAGCCCGTAGGGTGGGTTAGCCGCCTGTTGCAATGCCTAGGTTTCGCTCCGAAGCGGGTGCGGCGTAACCCACCATCGGCGCCACACGGTATATCGCCTGGTGGGTTACGCGGCGCGCTACGCTCCTGCGCGGCTGCACGATCAATGTTCTGCGCCGCTAACCCACCCTACGGGTGTGATGCGCTCATCGTGGGAGGGGCTTCAGCCGCGAGCTTTTCGCCGCTGAAGCGCCTCCCACACACACCACTCCACGGATCACAGCCATGACCGAACATCACTTCCCCCTCGCCGCCGTGGTCGGCGCTGACTCGCTGAAGCTGGCGCTGTGCCTGGCGGCCATCGATCCGGCTATCGGCGGGGTACTGATCGAAGGCCCGCGCGGCATGGCCAAGTCGACCCTGGCCCGTGGCCTGGCCGATCTGCTGGAGGGTGGTCGCTTCGTCACCCTGCCGTTGGGTGCCAGTGAGGAGCGTATCGTCGGCACCCTGGATCTGGACGCGGCGCTGGGCGAAGGCCGCGCGCAGTTTTCCCCAGGCCTGCTGGCCCGCGCCGACGGCGGTGTGCTCTATGTCGATGAGGTCAACCTGCTGCCGGATCATCTGGTCGACCTGCTGCTGGATGCCGCCGCCAGTGGGGTCAACCACGTTGAGCGCGACGGTATCTCTCACCGGCATGCCGCACGCTTCGTGCTGATCGGCACCATGAACGCGGAGGAAGGCGAGCTGCGCCCGCAACTGCTCGACCGTTTCGGTCTCAACCTGGCCCTCGATGGTCAGCCGCAGCCCGCCGAGCGCGCCGAGATTGTCCGTCGCCGCCTGGCCTTCGATGCCGACCCTGCTGCCTTCCTGCAGCGCTGGCAAACCGAGCAGGCTGCCCTCGCTGCGCGTTGCCAGAACGCCCGCCAGCGTCTGGCTGATATCCCGTTGGATGACACCGCCCTGGGCGAGATCAGCCAGCGCTGCTTCGCTGCCGCGGTAGATGGCCTGCGCGCTGATCTGGTCTGGCTGCGCGCCGCCCGGGCCCATGCCGCCTGGCGCGGCGCGGCGGCTATCGAGCCTGTGGATATCGATGCGGTGGAGGACTTTGTCCTGCGCCATCGCCGTCGCCAGCAACAACCGCCGGCTGCCACGCCGCCCGAGCAGAATCAGGCGCCGCAGCAGGCGCAGGAACAGAGCCAGGGCGAAGGCCAGTGGGGCGACCTGCCGGCGCAGCCGCAGGCCATGGGCGAGCGGCGGGTGCCGCCGCGCTGGCCAAAAAAGCCCTGAGCATCCGCCCGCGCACAGCCACAGGCGCGGATGCCCGTAACCGGCCCGGACGACTCGGCGGCGGCCTGCGTGGCGCCGCACGTGCGGGGGCGCGCGGGCGCATCGACTGGGCGGCGACCCTGCGCCAAGGCCGACCGCAACGTCGCGAACAGCTGGTATTGCGCCCGCGCAGCCAGCGGGCCGATGAGCTGTGGCTGGTGCTGGTTGATGCCTCCGCCTCTACCCGCCGCCACGGTGCGCTGAGCCTGGCCAAGGGCGTGCTCGCCGAGCTGTTCGACAGCGCCTATCGCCAGCGTGCACGCCTGGCCGTGTTGCAGGCTGGCGGCCGCGAAGCGCGTTGGCTGTGGCAAGGGCGCAAGGCCAGCGCCGAACTGCATCGCTGGCTGCAGGAGCTCGGCGCGGGGGGCGGCACGCCGCTGCTCGATGCACTGAATCAGGCGGGTGACTGGCTGCAGCGCCGTCAGCGCACGAAACCGCGCGAACGCCAGCGCCTGCTGATCCTGACCGATGGCCGCCTGCGCGATCGGCCAGCGCTGGCGCCGCTGCCGTGCCCAACCCTGCTGCTCGACACCGAGCGAGCGCCGATTCGCCTGGGCCGCGCGCGTCAGCTGGCGCAGGCGCTGCAGGCCGACTATCACCATATCGACGATCTGGCGCCCGGCGTGCCGGGGCGTACCTGGAGAACCCCATGAAAACCCTGCTGCTGGTTGGTATCGGCGCCGGCGACCCGGACTACATCACCTACCAGGCAATCAAGGCGCTGCGGCGCAGCGACGTGATCTTCCTGATGGACAAGGGCGCGGCCAAGCACAAGCTCAACGCCCTGCGCCGCGAGATCTGCGCGCGCTTTCTCGATGGCCACACGCCGCGTTTTGCCGAAGGCCTGCAACCGGAGCGCGAGCGCGATGTCGCGGACTACCGCGCCAGTGTCGACGAACTCAACCGCGATAAGCAGGCGGTGTTCGAGCAACTGATCGACGAGCAGATGGCCGATGGCGAAACGGCGGCTTTCATGGTCTGGGGTGATCCGTCGCTGTACGACAGCAGCATCCGCATCATCGAAGCTATCGCCGCGCGGCGCAGCGACTTCGTCTATGACGTGATTCCCGGCATCACCAGCCTGCAGGCATTGACTGCGCGCCACCGCATCCCGCTCAACAGCATCGGCCGTGCCGTGGAAATCACCACCGGCCGCCTGCTCGCCGAAGGTTGGCCGCAGGGCGTGGACAGCGTGGCGGTGATGCTCGACGCCAAGGATACTTACCGTCGCTTTGTCGGCCAGGGCCTGACCATCTACTGGGGCGCCTACGTCGGCACCGCCGATGAAATCCTCATTGCCGGCCCGTTGGATGAGGTGGCCGAACGCATCGCCAGCACCCGCGCCGATGCGCGCCAACGTAATGGGTGGATCATGGATAGTTATTTGTTGAGGAAAGAGGGTATGACGCCAGAGTGAGTTGCGCGTACTTGCGCCATTGTCGCAACAGAACCTACAATTCTACTCAAATGGACTGGGGGTTCCCGGTCGGCGTCATGGCCTCGGTGCGATCACCGGGGCCTTTCGCTTTCTAGGGGGGGATGAATTTTCAGGCCCCATCCTTCGAAACCAACACCTACTTGCATACGACCGCCGCTGCAGAAGAATTTTCGAGTCAGTAACTCGAAGGCTCGATTCGGCTGGCCCGGCTTGACCACCGATAAGCCGATGGGTCGTGCAACCAGATCAGCCAGTTGCAGGCCCGATGAGTTGGTTTTCTTGTCGGCGAATACGATCTCGAAAGGCAGCGCTCTGCCAAACTTGTTTTCGCCAGCACAAACGCGGCGAAACTCCAGTTCAAGCTCGTTATCTTCCCGCTTTCCTCGGCACTCCACGATCACGTGTGTGGTCATGGATTCCTGCTGCTTTTCTTCGACCAACTCATAGAGCGTTTCCAGACAGAACCCAAGGGCCAGATGGTATGGGTTGCTGCTGCGCTCACGCAGCTTGAGCTTATCGATAATGCAACCGATCAAGATGAAGTTGCTGGTCTCGATGATGTTGGTCAGTTCGTTGAGAAACTGTTCTTTGTGTGGACGGCTGTCGAACCTGAATCGACCTTTTTCTTTGCGGATATCCGTTTCGTGCAGCACCACGAGGTCATGGCCGAAATGCTTGAACTTGAAGGATTCAATTGAGGGCACAACACGTTGCGCATAGTGATTCTTGTGGAAGACGCAGAAGGCGAGGACGAAAACCGGGTAATTGGCATCGACACTTTCCAGACCGTGATCGCCGCTTTCGTCGACATAAACGACATATTTGCTGAACTGCCTTTCGGGCAGTTCTCGTTCGGCCGGCACGCTTGGCGTATTCACTGAATCAGGGAATAGCGGTAACTGCCCTGGCAATGGGGAGGTTGATACTTGATCGTTTTTATCCGTCATCCTTGGCCTGCTTATACGATTGCTTACTCGATAGTAGCAGTCGTATATCGACAGGCCTCGGCTCAGCCTCTTACAACCAACTCCAAGAAACCCCCGTATACACCCCAAACCCTTCCCCAGGCGTGGAGCGCGCCGCGTCTGCGCCGTTGTCGTTATAGCCCGGCGTCACAGTAGCGACATAGCGTTTGTCGGTGAGGTTGCGCAGGTCGAGCCAGGCTTGCCAGTCGTCCTTCGGTGAGGCGTAGCCGAGGGTGGCGCCGAAGGTGGCGTAGGCATCGGCGTAGTAGGAGTTGGCGTAGTCCACGGCGACTTTCGAGGCATACTGGCTGTTGAGGCCGGCGTAGAAGCCGCTCGGGTGGTCGTAGCGCACCTCTGCCTGGTAATAGTGGCGCGGCAAGCCGGGCAGGCGGTTGCCGCCGAATTCGTCGTCGTTGCGGTAGTGGAAGTCGCTGAAGGTATAGGCCTGGCGCAGGCTCAGGGCGCCAGCGGCGCCACCTTGCCACAGCGTGCTGGTCAGGCCGGCTTCGATGCCCTGGTGCACGGTAGGGCTGGCGTTGGATTCGGCGAATACGTTGGGCTCGATCTCGACGGTGAGGAGTTCGTGGCGTACTTGCGAGTAGTAGTAGGTCAGCTCCCACTGGCCCAGTGCTGAATCGCCGCGCCCGCCAATCTCGAAGGTGGTGGCGGTCTGGTTGTCCAGGCTGGTGGCGGCGCGCTGGCGCGCGGCATAGGGCTGCGTGGTGGTGCTGGAGAAGCGTAGCGGCGAGCCCCAGAGCATCGACCAGGCGTGTGGCGGTTCCACCGAGCGGCTGATATTGCCGAATAACTGCACATCAGGATTGAGCTGGTAGCGCAGGCCGATGCGTGGCGCGTAGTCCCAGGTGCTTTCGTCGAGCTTGTCGTCGTTGGCCGGCCAGGTCACCTGCACTTCGCGGCGCGTGTAGATCAGCGCCAGGCCGCTGGTCAGCCACAGGTCGGGGGTCAATTCCAGTTCGTTGCCGATGTGCAGCACGTGGTCCGAACCCAGGTGTTCATAGGCGCGCATCAGGGTGCCGGCCGGGTAGGCGGTGCCGCCGACGGTAATCGGCAAGGCAGCGTTTTCCTTCGACTTGCTGCTGGGCAGGTTGGTGGTGCTGCGCCAGCCGATGGTGGTGCTGCTGTCGAGCCCAAACAGGGTATGCCGGCGGGTGTAGTTCAGGGTGCCGCTGACGTCGCTGTAGTCCACGCGAACGCGGTAGGTGTTGCCGTTGGGCGAGCTGTTTTCGACGATATCCATCGGGTAGTGGTGATAGGCCAGACCCGCCACCAGGGTGGAGTCGTCGTCGATGCGCCAGGTGGTCTTGTTGGCCAGCCAGGTGCTGCCGGGTTGGTCACGGTAGGCGTCGATGCGCAGGTTGTTGGCGGCAGCGGCGCGGGGGTTGTGCTTGATGTCTTGTTTTTTCAGGCGGCCCGGCACCTCGTGCTCGGTCTCGCGGTAGCGCAGGTAGAAGCGCGTTTCCAGATTCTCATTCAGGCGATAGCCGAAGTTGCCGGCGACGCCCTTGCCCTTGCCTGACGAGTGATCCTGATAGCCATCGGTATGGCTGTCGGTCAGGGCGAGGTAGTAATCGAAATCGCCCAGCACCTGGCCGGAAGCGATGCTGCGCTTCTGGTAGCCACGGCTGCCTGCTTCGTAGCGCAGCTGCAGCTTGGGCGCGGTATGGCCGGTGTGGGTGATGTAGTCGATGGCGCCGCCCAGGGCCAGCGAACTTCGGTCGAAGCCGTTGGCCCCGCGCAGCACTTCGGCGCGACTTATCCACAGCGGTTCCAGCAGTTCGTAGGGCGTGCCGCCGGAACCGGTCAGTGGCAGGCCGTCGAGCAGGATATGGGTGCCGGAGGCGTGCGAGCCGGGGCCTCGGTTGATACCCGAGCCGCGCACGCTGATCTTCACGCCTTCATTGCCGGGCGACTGCGCGTAGACGCCGGGCTGGTAGGCCAGCACATCGGCGACGCCGGCCACGCGGCCCTGCTCGACCTTGCTCATGTCCACCAGGTTGGTACCGCCAGGCACCCGTGCGAGGTCCTCGCGCGCGGCCTCTACTTCACTCACCTGTACGCCGGTGACCTGCAGCGAGTCGAGTTGCACGGGCTCTTCAGCGAAGGCGCTGTGGCCGCTTAGGCAGGCGAGGGCGAGCAGGGTGAGGCGGGCAGGTTGGCGGGAAAACGGCAGGGGCAGCATGCAAGGGCTCCGTTGAGCGGGCGGCGAGTGTGTCTGATGAGGGCTGACGAGGATTCGTCACCCACAGGCCGCTGGCGCGGGGGCACATCATGCCGTTTTTGCCCGTGCTGTGCAGCGGGCCGCTCAGGGAGAAGCAGGGCGGTCGCGCGACAGGCCACCCGCCCCTGTGGATAACTCTCAGGTCAGACCGGCCTTGTCCAGACCGAACTGCTTGTCGGCGGAGCCCGGCACGGTGCGGAAGGCGACATTGAGGCGGTTCCAGCCGTTGATGGCGACCACCAGGAAGCTCAGCTCCGACAGCTCCTGCTCGGAGAACTGCTCGCGCACGTTGGCGTAGATGGCATCGGAGACGCCGTGTGCTGACAGTTGGGTCAGGGCTTCCGTCCACTCCAGCGCGGCACGTTCCTGCTCCGAGAACAGTGGCGACTCACGCCACACGGCGACATGGTGCAGGCGCAGTTCGCGATCGCCATGGATCTTCGCTTCCTTCACATGCATGTCGACGCAGAAGGCACAGCCGTTGATCTGCGAGGCACGCAGCATGACCAGGTGGGCCAGCGGCGCAAGAAAGGGGCTGCGGGTCAGCAGCATGGAAAACTCGGCGTATTTGCCGGAAGCCTTGGGGGAGAGTGCGAAGTAATCGAGGCGCTGGCTCATGGTGTTCATCCGTATCCGCGTTGAGGGGCACGATGGCCTGCCCCGGTAGCGGTGAATCTACCCAGCAGTGGCCCAGTCACATAGATCCAATTGTGCAGATTCGGACTGGTCCACTTCGCTCAGCGCCGCGCCTGCGACGGCGGAAATCCGTACGCGCGCTTGAAGGCGGCACTGAAGCTGCTGAGGTGCTCGTAACCGGCCAGGTTGGCGGCTTCTTCCACCGACAGGCCCTGTTGGCGCATGGCCTGGTAGGCACGGGCCAGGCGCTGGCGGCGCAGGTAGGCGGCGATGGTGATGCCGTTGCGGCTGCGGAAGGCGTTCTGCAGGTCGACCGGGTTGGTGCCGAGCTGGCGCGCCATGTCGGCGATGCTCATGGCGTCTGCCTCGCCGCTGTCGAGCCACTCCTTGAGGCGCGCCAAGCAGCGTTCGAGATGGCTGCCGAGGCGTTTCTCCTGGGGCGTATCGATGCCGCGCAGGATGTCGCAGGCCAGATCCAGGGCGAAGCTTTCGCGCTGCAGGCGCTGCAATAGAAGCGGCAGCGTTGCGTCTCGCTCGAGCAACTGATGGGCGCGCTGGAGGATGTCCAGCGAGGGCTGCCAGGGCAGGTTGTGCCAGTGGCTGCGGCTGAAGCGCAGCAGGGTGTCGCTACGCAGGTGGCTGCCGAGGGCGAACTGTTGTAGCCAATCCGGGGTGATGCTCAGGCACACCTTGGTTTCTTCGCGGCCGTTACGCCAATGGCGTTGGAACTGATCGCTATCGGTCAGGTTGACCAGCATGGCGCGCTGGCCGCCGGGGCGGGCATCGAAGTGCAGGCGTTGGTGCGGCAGGCTGACCTCGGCCTCGCCTTGCAGCAGAAAAGCGGCGGTGATGCCTGGTGCCAGGCGGTTGTCGCTGCTGGCGTCGACCAGGTCGCGGCTATGGCTGAAGTACAGCACCAGGCCTTCGCTCAGCACCTGTACCTGTTGTTCGCCGTCGAGCACTGGCTGCTCGCCCGGCAGCTCGCGCTGAAAATGCAGGTTGCCGCCCAGGGTGTGGGCGACATCGCTGAGCTGACCGCAGGTGAAGACCGTCATGCTGGCTTGACCGATGGAAGTTTCGTTGCGGCTAATTTTTCCTTCTTTTCCCCTAAGCGCGCAACATTGTTCAGAATTATTCTCATGTGCAATGAGGTCGCAATCGTCTTGATTGCGTCACCAACGATCATGGGAATCACACAGCGATGGGTTTGCTCCTCACGCAAACGACGGTGGTCGAGGCGGTCTTCCACGACCAAGTCGATGCGGCGCAGATACGCCAGTGGCTGGACGGCATCGAGCGTCTGATCGAAGACCGCCAGCCGTTCTTCTTCATCTCCAGCACCCGCGAAGGCAGCACCTTCGCCGAGGATTACCGGGCCATCCAGGGCGTCTGGTACAAGCAGCACAAGGCGGCGTTCCGCGAGATCTGCGTGGGACTGGTGCGCATCGCCAGTGATGCCGACGAACAGGCCCGGCTCGACACCCCGGCGCTGCACGCCGCCTGGGGCGTGCCCTATTTCGTCACGCTGGACAGGACGCACGGCTATCGCTGGATCGCCGAGCGCATGGTGAATCATGCAACGTCCGTCTGAGCAGGTGCCGGTGACCCGGCTGGCGCTGGCGGTGATCGTGGTGCTGTACCTGGCCCACGCGCTGCCGCTGTACTTCTTCAACGTGGCGATGCCGGCCATTCTGCGCAGCCAGGGTGTCGACCTGCGCTGGATCGGCATGCTCTCGCTGCTGTACATCCCCTGGGCGTTCAAGTTTCTCTGGGCGCCGCTGGTCGACCGTCATTATCTGCATAGCCTCGGCCGTCGGCGCACCTGGCTGTGGCTGACCCAGGCGGCGCTGGTGGCCGGCATCCTGCTGCTGGCGCTGACCGGGCTGGAGCACGGCCTGCTGCTGTTCGTGCTGGTGAGCCTGTGGATATCCACCTTCGCCGCCACTCAGGACATCGCCATCGACGGCTATACCGTGGAGTCGCTGGCCAGCGAGGATCATCGCCTGGGCAGCATGGCGCAAAGCATCGGCGTGGCCCTGGGCAGCCTATTCGGCGGTGCCGGCGTGTTGTGGCTGTACCAGGTGGTCGGCTGGCAGAGCGCGCTGCTGACCCTGGCCGGCCTCAGTGCCTTGACCATGCTGGCGGTGGCGCGTGTCGATGATCGCCTGCCGGCGCAGGCCGAGGCCGCCAAGCCGGGCTTCATCGCCACTTTCAAGCGCCCGGAGATCCGCTGGGCACTGCTGCTGATTCTGGTCTATCGCTTGGTCGAGGCCCCGGCCATGGCCATGCTCACGCCGATGCTGGTGGATCGGCAGTGGTCGCTGACGCAGATCGGCCTGCTGATGTCGGTGGCCGGCGCCAGCGTCGGGCTACTCGCCGCCGTGGCGGCTGCGCGCCTGTTGCTGCGCCAGCGCGCGGCAACCCTGCTGCTGCGCGCCGGCTGGCTACGCAGCCTGGCCTACCTGGCGATGGCCGGGCTGCTGCTCAGCGGCCTGGCCGACGGCTCGCCCGTGTGGCTCGGCGCCATGGTGCTGGTGCTCCTGGCCATCCGCTACCTGGCGATGACCAGCCTCTACGCCTTGTTCATGCAGCTGTGTTCGCGGCAGCAAGCCGGCACCGACTTCACCGTGCTGGTGTGCTTCGAGCTGCTGGTGTTCTTCGTCGGTGGCTCGCTGTCGGGCTTCCTCGCCAAGGGCTTGGGCTACGAAACCTACTACCTGCTGCTGGGCGTGCTGTCAGTGCTCAGCGTCCTGCTCTGCAAACCTATCGTCCGGCGCATCCAGGCCGGCACCGACAATCATTGACGCGCTTTCTCTGGGGGAAACCATGAGGCATCTTTCGGCATCCATGCAGGTCACCTTGCTCAGCCTGGCGGTGAGCGGCGCGCTTCACGCGCAGGCCGACGACACCACGACCAGCCAGGTCAAGGAGCTCGGCCCGATGGTGGTCACCGCCACCCGTTCGGCCAAGAGCATCGCCGAGATCGCCGGCACGGTGTACAGCATCGAGCGTACGCAGGTCGCAGAGCAGGCCGCCGCTGGCCGTTCCACCGCAGATATCCTCGGCCAGCTGGTGCCCTCGCTGGCACCGAGCAGCGGCACCACCAGCAACTACGGCATGACCATGCGTGGGCGTACCGTGCAGGTGATGATCGACGGCGTGCCGCTGACCGGCTCGCGTGATGGTTCGCGCCAGCTCAACAGCATCAACCCGGCGATGATCGAGCGCATCGAGGTGATCTCCGGCGCTACCAGCATCTATGGCGCCGGCGCCACGGGCGGGTTGATCAATATCATCACGCGCAATGCCGATGATGAAACCAGCGACTTCAGCAGCCGTATCGGCCTGCGCAGCCCCGGCAAGGCAGCGCGTGACGCCATGGCTTACGAGGCCTCCCAGACTGCCGCCTTCCACCAGGGCGCGGTCAGCGGTTTCGCCGGCCTGAGCTACACCAAGCAGGGCGAGATTCGCGATGCACACGGTGATCGCATCGGCCCGGAGATCGCCCAGACCGACCGCCAGGACACCACCAGCTTCGACTTCAACGGCCGCCTGACCTGGCACCTGGACGACGACCAGCAGTTGAGCGCCGGTGTGCGCTATTACGACGACGAGCAGGACAGCGACTATGGCCCGGACTACGGCCCAGGCCTGGCAGCGCTGTTCACCCCGGCGACTTTCCAGCCGAGCCTGCAAGGCATCAAGGGCCTGCAACTCGACGATCAGCCGCGTACCCGTCACTACGGCGCCAACGTCCAGTATCTGAATCGCGACCTGTTCTGGGGCCAGCAATTGACCGCCGAGGCCTATTACCGCAAGGAGAAGTCGCGCTGGTTCCCGTCCGTGGCGGCCGCGGTGCACCCGGCGCTGCCGGGGGGCTTCACCTACGTGGCGCTGCAGTCCAACACCGATATCGATGTGTGGGGTGTGCGCACCGCGTTGCAGAAGGGCTTCGAACTGGCCGGGCGCGACCTGCAACTGACCTACGGCCTGGATCACGAACGGGAAAAGGACAGCCAGAGCGGGCAGTCTTACGACCTCAATACCTTCATCGCCAGCAACGGTCTGAACTACCGCGAAGCCCAGCGCTATGCCATGGGCCCGGACGTTGAGGTGAGCAAGACCGGCCTGTTCCTGCAGGGCGACTACCAGCTCACCGAGCGTCTCAGCCTGCAGGCCGGGGTGCGTCGCGAGACCATTAGCAACGACGTGGACGCTTCCATTCCCTATGGCGAGGCGATTGCCGCCGACCGTGTGCCGGGTTATCAGCCGCAGACAATGGCCGGCGGCAACGTGCGCCACAGCGAAACCCTGTTCAACCTCGGCGCGGTGTATGCGTTGACCGACAGCCAGCAGGTATTCGTCAATTTCTCCCAGGGCTTCAGCCTGCCTGACACCCAGCGCATGCTGCGCGACGTGTCGGCCAACTTCTCGATCGATAGCAGCATCGATTCGATCAAGGTCAACAACTACGAACTGGGCTGGCGCCTGGGCGATGCCCGCGGCCTGAATGCCGGGGTGACCGCGTTCTACAACACCTCCGACAAGGTGGTGCAGTTCAACCGCGACTACAGCGTCTCGGTGGCCGATACCGACGAACGCGTGTGGGGCGCCGAGGGCAATCTGCAGGTGCCGGTTGCCGAGGGCTGGACGCTGGGCGGCACCCTGGCCTACACCCGCGGCCAGTACAAGGACGCCGCCGGCAAATGGCGCGAGCTGAATGCTTTCCGCGTGTCGCCGCTGAAGGCCACCGTTTACAGCGACTGGGATTTACTCGATGGCTACGGCGTACGCCTGCAGGCACTCAGCGTGGGCGGCAGCGACCGCGCCTACGACGACGCCCAGGCTGCCGCGGTGAGTCCGAGCATCCGCGCCAATCCCTCGGCGAAGATCCAGGGCTACACCGTGGTCGACCTGATCGCCCACGCGCCCTGGTTCGGTGGCGAGGTCGGCTTCGGTGTCTACAACCTGGCCGACCGCGACTACAAGAGCGTCTACAGCCAACAGGCCGAGGCCACCTACGGCAAGCTCTCCAGCCTGCCGGCGGCGGGGCGTACTTTCGCCCTCAGCTACTCGGTGGCGTACTGATAAGCGCTCAGTCCGCCCGGTAGTTCAGCGGCCGTTTCGACGACTCCGGCAGAGCCAGGCCGCCGACCAGGGCCAGCAGGGCAATGACGATCAGGTAATAGGCCGGCGACATGCGGTCGCCAGTTTGCTCGATCAGCCAGGTGGCGATCAGCGGCGCGGTGCCGCCGAAGATCGTGTAGGCCAGGTTGTAGGTGAAAGCCGAGGCGGTGTAGCGCACCCGGGTGGGGAACTGCTCGGAGAGCAGCACCGCCGTCACCACACCGCAGATCACCGCGCCGACCGCCAGCAGCATCGCACCGGCAGCCGAAGCCCATAGCGTGCCGGAAGCGGCCAGGGTGAAGGCGGGGTACACCGCGACGATCAGCGCCACGCCAGCGGTAAGGATGGTGCGGCGGCGGCCGACGCGATCCGAGTAGCGCCCAACGAAGGGGCACAGCAGGGCGGCGAAGAACAGCGCCACCAGGCTGGCCAGCAGGGCGGTGGGCCGCGCGGCGCCACCGACCACCTGCATGTAGGTGGTCAGGTAGGTGGTGAACATGTAGAACGACAGCGCCGTGGCAGAGATGAATGCCGACAGGCACAGCACGGTGCCGCCGTGCTCGCGCAGGGTTTCGCGCAGCGGCGAATGCTCGGGATGGGGTTGCGCCGCCAGGGCCTGGAAGGCCGGCGACTCGTCCAGGCGCAGACGCATGTACAGGCCTACCAGGCCCAGTGGCGCGGCGATCAGGAAGGGCACGCGCCAGCCCCAGGCCTGCATCTGCGCGTCGTCCAGCCAGACGCCCATACCGAACACCAGCCCGGCGGCGCAGGCGAAGGCCGCGAAGGTCGACACCGGCACGAAGCTGCCATAACGGGCCTTCTGTTCGGTGGGCGCATGCTCCATGACGAAGGCACAGGCGCCGGCGTACTCACCGCCGGCGGAGAAGCCTTGCAGGCAGCGCGCCAGGGCCAGTAGCAACGGCGCGAACAGGCCGATGCTGGCGTAAGTCGGCAGCAGGCCGATCAGCGTGGTGGCACCGGCCATCAGCAGCACGGTGATCGACAGCACGCGCTTGCGCCCGATGCGGTCGCCTAGAATGCCGAAGACGATGCCGCCCAGCGGGCGCAGGGCGAACGATACGGCGAACACGGCGAAGGTTTGCAGCAGCGCCAGGGTCGGATTGCCCGGTGGGAAGAACAGCGAGGCGATGGTGACGGCGAGGAAGCCGTAGACCGCGAAGTCGAACCACTCGACGAAGTTGCCGATGGCGGAGGCGGCGATCACCTTGTGCAAGGTGGCCGGGCTCACCTGCTGGCCCGTGTGGATAGCATGCATACGACGCTCCTGATCCCTGATTTAGACGGTTTCAGGCAGGTTACGGAGCGATGGCCGGGGAGGGCGCTTCGCAGGCGACAGTGGCGTTGTCGTGAGCGACCTCAGCCCTGGGGAAACTGCGCCGGATCGGAGAAGCAGGCGCGCAGGTGATCGAACACCAGGCGCACCCTGGGCGGCACCGGGCCTTGCTGCGGACGGTAGATGAACAGCTGCCAGGGATCGGGCGCCTGCTCGGTCAGCACTGCCTGCAGGCGGCCGCTCTCCAGATAGGGTTGCGCCAGGTAGGCGGGCAACTGGCCGTAGGCCAGGCCGGCGAGCACGGCCTCCAGCTCGGCTTCGGGGTCATCGCAGACCAGCGCTGGCGCGGGCGGATGCAGGCTGGGGCCATGGGCGAATGTCCACGGCCAGGGGCGGCCGTTCTTGCGGTCGATCAGTACCGACAGTGGCCGCTGCTGCAGCTCGTCGAGACTGCGCGGCTGGCTCGTGGCAGCGATCAATTCCGGCGTGGCCACCACCAGTAGCGGCACCGGCGCCAGGGCGCGGGCGACGTAGCGGCTGTCACGCAGGAAGCCGACGCGGATACCGATATCGATCTGCGCTTCCACCGCGTCGGTGATCTCGTCCTCCAGGCGCAGGTTCAGCACCAGTTGCGGGTGCTGCTTGAGCAAGGGTTGCAGGAAACCCACCAGAAAGCGCTTGCCGATGGCCTGCGGCGCGGTGATGCCGATGCGCCCGGCGATGGCCGATTCGGTTTCCGCGCGATGGCCGCGAAACAGCGCGTCGAAATCCTCCAGCATCTGCCGCGCACGCACCGCGTAGGCCTCGCCGAAGGCGGTGATATGTACTTGGCGGGTGTTGCGGTGAAACAGAATCTCGCCGAGTTCCTCTTCCAGCGCCTTGATCGCGCGGGTCACCGCCTGCGGCGAAACCCCGAGCCGAGTCGCCGCCTCGCGGAAATTGCTGCAGTCGGCCGCGCTGCAGAAGATGCGGATCATCTCCATGCGATTGAGCATGTCGGGGCGCCTTTGTATTCCAGAATATGGAATAGCCTAATCCAAACTCTTCCATTCATTGAAACTGAAATCGCCTCTAACGTGAGCCCATGTCCGGCGTATGGCACGGACACTTCAACGAATCGAGAGAGGGCTTACCCATGAGCAACAACATTTCCGGCAAGGTCGTGGTTATCACCGGCGCCAGCAGCGGGCTGGGCGAAGCTACAGCGCGTCATCTGAGCCAACTGGGCGCCAAGGTGGTGCTGGCGGCACGGCGTAAGGAGCGTCTCGAGCAACTGGTCAGCGAACTGGTCGCCGCTGGTGGCGAGGCCGTGGCCTACCAGACCGACGTGACCCGCGCCGATGAGGTCAAGGCGTTGATCCAGGGCGCGCTGGACAGCTTTGGCCGCGTCGATGTGCTGGTCAACAACGCCGGGCTGATGGCCATCGCGCCGCTGAGCGACGTACGCGTCGAGGAGTGGGAGCGCATGATCGACATCAACATCAAGGGCGTGCTGTACGGCATCGCCGCGGCGCTGCCGGTGTTCCAGCAGCAGAACGCCGGGCACTTCATCAACATCGCCTCGGTGGCCGGGATCAAGGTGTTCAGCCCGGGTGGTACCGTCTACAGCGGCACCAAGTTCGCCGTACGCGCCATCTCCGAAGGCCTGCGCCATGAGGTCGGTGGCAGCATCCGCACCACCACCATCGAGCCAGGCGCGGTGGATTCGGAACTGAAGTTCGGCAGTGCGCACCAGCAGAGCCGCGATTTCGTCGTCGACTTCTACAAGCAGGCGATCCCGGCGGAATCGGTGGCGCGCGCCATTGCCTACGCCATCGAACAGCCGGCCGATGTCGACATCAACGAGATCGTCCTGCGCCCGACCGTGCAGGAATTCTGATCCACAACCGATGCTGCGGGCGCTTGCGATGCGGGTCTTCACGGGCCAGCATGCGAGCGCCTTTTTCGCTTTCAGGAGTCTGCATGAACGCGTCGATCCGCCCCGTCGACCTGGCCAAGGCCTACCGTCTGCTCAACCACGGCCCCACCGTGCTGGTGTCGGCCCGCCACCAGGCTGTGGATAACGTCATGGCGGCAGCCTGGTGCTGCGCCTTGGACTTCGATCCGCCGAAGCTCACCGTGGTGCTGGACAAGGCCACTCGCACCCGCGCGCTGATCGAGGGCAGCGGTCTGTTCGCCATCCAGGTGCCGACCGTGGCGCAGCTGCAACTGACCCAGGCGGTGGGCAACGCCAGCCTGGCCGACGACCCGGCGAAGCTGGCCCATGCTGGCGTCGAGCTGTTCGCGATGGAAGGCCACAACCTGCCGCTGGTGGCGGGTTGCTCGGCCTGGCTGGTCTGCCGGCTGCTCGATGAGCCGCACAACCAGCAGGCCTACGACCTGTTCATCGGCGAGGTGATCGCGGCCTGGGCTGACGAGCGCGTGTTCCGCGACGGTCGCTGGCATTTCGAGACGGCCGACCCGAGCCTGCGCAGCCTGCATCACGTGGCAGGCGGGCATTACTACGCGATTGGTGAGGCGCTGAAGGCCTGATGCCAGGCGTGCTCAGCGCGCCAGCGGCAGCGCCACGCCGATCAGCACGAAGAGTACGCCGCAACTGCGGTTGAAGGCGCGACCGCCGCGCTCCAGCCAGGGCCGTACGCGGAAGGCCAGCAGCGCCAGCAGCAGCTCGACGAGGAATTCGACCACGGCGAAGGTCGCTGCCATTACCACGAACTGCACGGCCAGGCCGCGCTGCGGGTCGACGAACTGCGGCAGGAAGGCGCCGTAGAACAGGATCACCTTGGGGTTGGACAGCGCCGACAGCAGGCCCTGGCGAAACAGCCGGGCGGCGCTGGGGCGCACACCGCTGTCGGCCAGGCTCAGGTTCATCGGCGGTGAGCGCCACAGCTGCACGCCCAGCCAGATCAGGTAGGCGCCACCGATCCACTTCAGCACTAGCAGGGCGGCGGGCGCAGTCTTGAGCAGGGCGCCGAGGCCGAACATGGCCAGGGCGATCAGCGCGCTGAAGCCAACCACGCCACCGAGGATGGTGGCCAGCGCCATGCGCGCGCCATACAGCCCGCCATGGGTCAGCGCCAGCAGGCTGTTGGGGCCGGGCGTCAGCGCCAGGCCGAGGGTGGCGACGAAGTAGACGAGCCAGAGTTCGAGGGCCATGCGGGTCTCCTGTGAATGCGCGGCCAGTCTAGTCAGCGGCAGGGGCGGGGATGAGGTAGATTCTGGTCATCTAATGGTTGGTTCTGGACAGGGCATGACTGAAAACCCCGATCTGCGTTTTCTCCTGCTGCCACTACCGGAGTTCGCCCTGCTGCCGTTTGGTGGTTTCCTCGACAAGCTGCGCTTCAGCGCCGACGACGAGGACTACAGCCGTCAGCGCTACTGCGCCTGGACGATCCTCGGTCTGCAGCCGGGGCATGTGCTGTCCAGCAGCGGTGCAGCGCTGCGCATCGAGGCCACGCCGGACGAGCTGAAGCTGGCCGACTACGACTACCTGGTGCTGTTCGGCGGGCGCAACGCGCAGGCCACTGCTGCGCTGGCGCCGACCTACCAGCCGTTGCTGCGTCGCGCGGCCCGCGCTGGCGTGAAACTGGTGGCGATCGACAACGCCAGCTTTATGCTCGCCGCCTGCGGTTTACTCGACGGTCACCAGGTGGCGGTGCACTGGCGTCACGAGGCGGAATTCCGCGCCAGCTTCCCGCACCTGCGCCTGGCCCGCGAGCGCCTGTATTGCCTCGATGGCGCGCGGATTTCCTGCGCCGGCGGCACGGCGGCCATCGACCTGGCAGTGGAGCTGCTGGCCCAGGGCAGTGGCCGGGCAAGGGCGCTAAAAGGCCTGGCCGACATGCTGGTGGATGAGACGCGCAGCGGCCAGCATGCGCTGCGTTCGCTGCACACCACGCCGAGTGGCGAACGCCATGTTGACCGTGCCATCGCCCTGATGCGCCACGGCCTGGCCAGCGCCGACGGCATCGAGCAACTGGCGGCCAGTGTCGGTATCAGTCGGCGTCAACTCGATCGTCTGTTCCACGCCAGCCAGGGCATGAGCGCGCGCGAATACTGGAACGAGCTGCGCCTGCAACACGTGCGCTGGCGCCTGCTCAACTCCAGCCACAGCCTGGCGCAGATCGCCGATGAGATCGGCGTCGGCGATACCAGCCATCTGGGCAAGCTGTTTCGCCAGCGCTTCGGTTCCACGCCTGGGACGATGCGCCGCCAAGCCAAACCCTCGACGTAGGAGCGGCTTCAGCTGCGAAGCTGGGACAATAACGGCACCCACACCGAGGTCAGCAGCAATAGGGCCATGCAGCGGTTGAACAGTCGCAACCTTGCCGGTCGCCGCAACAGGCGCGCGCTGCCGATGCCGAGTAGACCCCAGGCCAGCAGGCAAGGCGTGGACACCAGCAGGAACAACACGGCATAGGCCGTCACGGCGCCGAACGAGGCGTCGCCGCCTAGGAAGATCGCCGTGACTGACACGGTCATCAGCCAGGTCTTGGGGTTGATCAGTTGCAGGCCGGCACCCTGGACGAAGCCCTGGCGCTGATCGACGCTGCGCTCGCCCAGGCCGGCAGTTTCGGCGCGCATCAGCTTGCAGGCCATCCAGCTGATCCAGCCGGCGCCGGCCCAGCTCATCGCCGTCTGCAGCAGCGGGGCGCGGGCCAGTAGTTCACCGAGGCCCAGGCCGACCACCAGCAGCATCAGGCTGGCGCTCAGGCTCGCCCCTACCGCTATGGTCAGGGCGATGGACAGGCCGAAGCGGGCAGCGCTGCCGAGGATCAGCAGGTTGGTCGGGCCGGGGGTGATCGAGGCCACCGAGGCGAACAGGATAAAGGGCAGCCACTGGTTCATGGCTGCGCCCGGTAGGCGGTGAAAGACATTGGGCATCGCTCCATATTGGGTATGGCGCGATTGTCCGGCTCGCTCGCTCAGTGGTCTTGAAGCTTTGTGCAGAGGTTGCGGTAGGCGCCCGGGGTGACGCCGTTGGCGCGGCGGAACCAGCGGCCCAAATGACTCTGGTCGGCGAAGCCGAGGTCGCTGGCGACATCCGCTGGCGTCGTGCCTAGGGCCAGCAGACGCCGGGCGCGCACCAGGCGCAGTTGGATCAGGTAACCGTGTGGGGCGATGCCGAAGGCGGCCTTGAACGCGCGACAGAGGCGAAAGCGGTCGACGCCGCAAGCCCGCGCCAGCTCATCGAGGCCGATGTTCTCGTGAAAGTGCGCATGCAGGTAGTCGCGGGCACGCAGGGCCACACTGGGAATCTGCGGGTTGCCCGGCAGTTGCTGGCGCCAGTGCAGGCTGCGCGAGATTCGCTCCAGCAGCGCGTCCAGCGCCGCGTCGCGCACCATGCGCGGCTCGTTGTCGCTTAGTGCCTGCAGGGCATTGGCAATGCACGGCAACAGGCCGGGGTCGTCCGGCTGGGTGCGCGGCACGCCCGGCAGGCAGTCGTCAGGCGCCTGCTCGAACAGCGCCGGCAACGCGCGTCGCAGCCAGGCGGGTTCGAGATAGAGGGTGGAGTAGGTGAAGCCGCCTGGCGTCGGCGCATGGCCGTCATGGATGTCGCCGGGTTCGAGAAAGAAGGTCTGCCCCGGCACGCTGCTGAACAGCGCCCGACGGCAATGGAACTGCTGCACGCCTTGTTCGGTGAAGCCGATCAGGTAACTGTCGTGCCAGTGCGGATCGTAGGCATGGCCCTCGAAATGCGCACGAATCACCTCGATGCCGGTATCGGCATCCTGCTTGAGGTCGACCCATGATTGCGCGTTCATCGCCCGGCTCACAGTGGAAAGTGGAACGCCTGAGCTTAACCCGTCTGCCGGGCATGCCTAGAACGTTTGTGCAGATCGTAGGGGCTGTGGATAAAACCAAGCGCTTTGATCCGTAGGAGCGGCTTCAGCCGCGAAATTCGCGGATAAATCCGCTCCTACAAATGCTTGGCAATCCTGTTTGCGAGCGATGCTCTAGTCGGCCTGCGCGGGATACCAGCGCGGCGTATACACCCACTCGCCGTCGTCGGCACGCGGAAAGCGGCGGGTCTGGCTGGAGCCGATGATCACCAGGGTGCGCATGTCGACCATCTCCGGGGTCAGCTCGCCGAGGGTGAGGCTGCGCAGGGCTTCGGCGGGGCGGCCAATATCGCGGCCAAGCACCACCAGCGTTTCCGGCGCGCGGTGCTGGCGCAGCAGCTCCAAGGCGCGGCCGAGCTGCCAGGGGCGAGATTTGGAGATCGGGTTGTAGAAGGCCATGGCCAGGTCGGCGAGGGCGGCGTGCTCCAGACGCTTCTCGATCACCATCCAGGGCTTGAGGTTGTCCGATAGCGAGATCAGGCAGAAGTCGTGACCCAGTGGCGCGCCCGCCTTGGCGGCGGTGGCCAGGGCGGCGGAAACGCCTGGCAGTACCTCCAGTTCGACACCGTGCCAGGCCTCGTTCTGCGGGCTTTCCAGCGCCTCCATCACCGCCGCGGCCATGGCGAACACGCCGGGGTCGCCCGAAGAAATCATCACCACCCGGCGGCCCGTGGCGGCCAGTTCGAAGGCGTGGGCGGCGCGCTGCAGCTCTTCGCGGTTGTCACTGGGGTGCAGGCATTGATCGGCGCGCAGCGGGCCGGCCATCTTCACGTAGGTGTCGTAGCCGAGCAGGTCTTCAGCTTCGTCGAGAGCACGGCGCACGGCGGGGGTCATGTGCTCGGCGGCGCCGGGGCCGAGGCCGACCACGCTGAGGCGGCCACGGCGCTGGCCGAGGCGTTCGATATCCAGTGGCTGTTCGTCCAGCAGCAGGCGCAAGCCGTCACCGATATGGTGTTCGGCTGGCAGCGCGGATGTGCTCTGGATAAAGCGCAGCGGCAAGTTCAGTGCCTGCGCTGCTGCGTGCAAATCGGCGTTGGCCATCCAGGTTTTGTCCGCGAGCAGCACTGCCAGCGCTTGCGGTGCCAGGTTGGCAGAGCTAAGCGCTTGCTGCAGGCGTGCGGGCAGGTCGGCACCGGGGCGTTCGATCAGCGCGGCGGCGCAGCGCGGGTGGATCAGCAGTTCGTCGGGTTGCGTCGGGCGCGCCTGCGCGGTGATGTGGATGACCCGGTTGGCGGTGTTATCCACAGGTAACTGCGCGGCTTCCAGCCAGGGCGCCTGGCCTTCGATGCGCACCGTTTCGCCGCCGAGTAGATCGCTGACGAAGCGCTTGCCTTGTTGCAGGTCGGCCAGCGCATAACCGGCAGGCGGCTCCAGCAGGCAGGTGCCGAAGCGCAGCTCGCCGCTGGTGGTGATGGCCGGCGTCACGCCCAGGTGCGCGGCGATCTCGCGGGCCAGGCGGTTGACCCCGGCCAGGCCGCCGAGCAGCGGCACCACGGCGCTGCCATCCTCGGCCAGGGCCAGTACCGGCGGCTCGGCGCCCTTTTCCGCCAGCAGCGCGGCAAGGCTGCGGATGACGATGCCGGCGGCGCACAGCACCACCAGCGGCTGACCAGCGCGATACAGCGCACGCAGGTGCTCGCCGAACTCATCGTAGTGACGCTCGGCGCCATCGGCACGGCCGCGCAAGCCATGGATCACGGCCTGTGGATAAAGCACCTGGAGGCGTTGTGCGGTGGCCAGCGCACTGGCGCCGAGGATGACGATGTTCATGCGGTAAATCCTGTAGCCCGGATGTAATCCGGAGAATAGGTCGCGATCCGTGGGAGGCGCTTTAGCGGCGACTGTCGCGGCTGAAGCCCCTCCCACAATGACCGTATATCAACGAGTGATTGGTAGGGCGGGTGCAACCCGCCGGCTCGCTGTCGGCGGGTTACACCCGCCCTACGGGATTACCCTCGCCATTTTTGGCCGGGCACCAGAATCATGGAAAAGTACGGCGACTCCATCGGCTCCACTTCGTCCAGCGCCACTATCTTCTGGCTGGCCATGGTCGCCCGCTCGACGTAATGGGCGCGCTCGTCCAGGCCGAGCTTGCGCAGCACCCGGCGCACCTTGTCGAAGTTGCGCCCGAGCTTCATCACCACCGCTGCTTCGGCGTCGCGCAGGCGCTGTTCCAGCTCGTCTTCCGGCAGCACGCCGGAAAGCACGCTCAAGGATTGGTTGCGGTACACCAGCGGCGTACCGAGCACCGAGGCGCAGCCGAGCATCGAGCACACGCCAGGCACCACTTCGACTTCGTAGCGATCAGCCAGGCGGTCGTGCAGATACATGTAGGAGCCGTAGAAGAACGGGTCGCCTTCGCAGATCACCGCCACGTCCTGGCCGGCGTCCAGCAGTTGGGCGATCTGCTGCGCGCAGGTGTCGTAGAAGTCGGCGATCACATCCTCGTAGGACAGCGGCGGGGCGAGCTTCTCGGTGGTCACCGGGTAGACCAGCGGCAGGCGCTGCTGGGCGGCGTCCAGATGCTGTTCGATGATGCCGAAGGCATTACCGCCATGGCCGGCGTTGTGTTTGGCCTTGGCCACGAAGTAGGCCACCACCGGTGCCGATTTCAGCAGGCGCAGGGCCTTGAGGGTGAGCAGCTCGGGGTCGCCAGGGCCGACGCCGAGACCAAGCAGACGACCGGCCATCACTCCACCTCCGAGGCCAGCGCGTTGACCGCCGCCACCGCCATGGCGCTGCCGCCACGGCGGCCACGGACGATCACGTAGGGCACGCCACGGCTGTCTGCGGCCAGGGCGTCTTTCGATTCCGCCGCGCCGATAAAGCCCACCGGCATGCCGATGATCAGGGCCGGCTTCGGTGCGCCGGCGTCGAGCATTTCCAGCAGGTAGAACAGTGCGGTCGGCGCGTTGCCGATCACCACCACGCTGCCCTCCAGGTGTTCGCGCCAGTGCTCCAGGGCGACCGCCGAGCGAGTGTTGCCGACTTCGCGGGCCAGCTCCGGTACGCCGGCATCGTGCAGGGTGCAGATCACCTGGTTGCCGGCCGGCAGGCGCGGACGGGTGATGCCCTCGGCGACCATCCGCGCATCGCAGAGGATCGGCGCGCCGGCCAGCAGGGCTGCACGGCCAGCCGCGCCGGCACCGGGGGAGAAGCGCAGGTCTTGCACCACGTCGACCATGCCGCAGGCGTGGATCACCCGCACGGCGAGTTTTTCCAGGTCGGCGGGGATGCCATCGAGGTTGGCTTCGGCGCGGATGGTGGCGAAGGAGCGGCGGTAGATTTCCTGGCCGTCGCGGATGTAATCAAGCATCGGGGGTTCCTGCGGGGTGTTGGCGGGCGAACCATGCGCCGGCCTCGTCGATGGTCATGGCTGGCGCCAGCAGGCGGCCGAAACCGGGCACTTCGGGCGTGCGTTGATAGAGCTGGTAATGGTCGGGTGTGCTGGCCAGCAGGGTGTAGGGCTGCACCCGTGCGCTGGCGCAACTGCGTGGGCAGGCGCTGAGGTGCACTTGTGGTCGGGTGCCGCTTGCGCGAAGCAGATCGGCCAGGTGCAGGGCGTGGTGTTTGCTATCGGCCAGGCCGCGCGCGCAGGCCGCCGAGCCGGTGCAGGCGACCAAACCGAGCAGCGGCTCGTCGATATGGGTCAGCAGGCCCAGTTCGCCCAGTGCTGCCAGCAGTTCAGCGCTGGCGGATTCAGGCACATTGCCCAGCAGCAGGCCCTGCCAGGGCGTCAGGCGCAGTTCGCCGTCGCTGTGGCGCTCGCTCAGCTCGGCCAGCGCCAGCAGTTGTTCGGCATGCAGGCGGCCCAATTGGGCACCGGCTGCGACCATGCACAGGTCGCTCTGCGCTTGTGGATAAATCCCTGCCGGGGCGCGGCTGGTGCTATCGGCAGGTTGCCCATTGGCCGGTGGTGCTGGCTGCAGGGTGAAATTCAGACGCGCTTGTAGGCGCTGCAGCAGCTCGGTCGGCGTGATATCCGCCAGCAACTGGCGCATACGTGTCTGCTCGGGCGTGGCCAGTTCGAGGAACAGCAGCAGGAGCTGGCGCACCAGCTCGACGGCGTGCGTCGCTTCGATCCGCGCCAGGGGCGCCTCAAGGGGGCAGCCGGCCAGGCCCAGCAGCAGGTGCTGGTCGTCTTCGGCGGCCAGCCACAGGTCGTGCGGGTGTTCGCGCATGGCCAGGGCTTCGCCACCGTCGAGCTGCAAGGCGAACTTGGGCGATAGCGCATGCAGCGCCGGAGTGTCCTGCAGCAGGTCGAGAAGTTGGCTGGCCAGCGGGCGCACGTCCATCCGTGCCTGCGGATCGAGGCCGGCGGCGGGGCTGAGCAGCAGGTTGCGCACATCGTCAGCGGCGGCCACGCGCGGGCCGAGACCGGCGCTCAGCAGGGCGTCGATCAGTGCGCTTTCCTGGCCGGGGAGCACGCCACGAATCTGCAGGTTGCTGCGGTTGGTCAGCTCCAGCACGCCGCTGGCATGCTGCCGCGCGGCCGCGGCAATCGCCCGCGCCTGCGCACCGCGCAGCACACCGCCGGGCAGTTTGACCCGGCAGATACCGCCGTCCAACGCAGGCACGATGCGCAGCAGGCCGGGGCAGGCGGAAGGGCGGAGGGAAGCGTTCAAGCAGTCACCTGTGGATAACGACGCGGCGACCGAACCAGCGAAACCCGCCCGCAGGGGATTTCATGGCATCGGTACACCCCGCCCGATGTTGGCACTCGCGACCAGCGTTCGTCGGCAGGTCTCCTGGCTGACAGGTCTTGATCGGCCGCGGCCTTCCCGGAAATCCAGTGGCGCAGGTGCGGCAGACTCGCTGTTTACAGTTGCGGGGGCAGCCACGGTTTTACCGTGTTCCCTCTTGGGGTAGCTCTGAAATGGCCATTACCGTCACTCCCGCGAAGGCGGGAGCCCAGGTACTACGGAGATTCTGGATTCCCGCCTGCGCGGGAACGACGACTATTTCAGCGTTTCCTTAGGCCCTTGAGTTGTATCGACTCAAGGGCACCGACGAAGGCGCTATTATGCCCGCTTTGCCCGGAGCGCGGACAGGCGCTCCGTCGGGCCTGTGCGAGGACATTGGATGAAACCCTGGTTGACCCTGGTCGGCATCGGCGAAGACGGCTACCCCGGTCTGGGCAAGGCTGCACGCCGCGCCCTGCTGGCGGCCACGCGCATCGTCGGTGCGCCGCGTCAGTTGGCGTTGCTGCCACCGTGTATCAGCGGCACACAAGAGACCTGGCCCAGCCCCTTCGACCTGCAACCACTGCTGGCACGACGCGGCGAGGCGGTGTGCGTGCTGGCCAGTGGCGACCCGATGTTCTACGGCGTCGGCGCCAGCCTGGTACGCCAGGTGCCGGCCGACGAGTTGCGGGTACTGCCGGCGCCGTCCTCGGTGTCGCTGGCGGCGGCGCGCCTGGGCTGGCCATTGCAAGAGGTAGAGGTGGTGTCGCTGGTCGGCCGGCCGCTGGCCACGCTCAACGCCCGACTGTATCCAGGCACGCGCCTGCTGGTATTAAGCGCCGATGGTGAAACGCCTGCGCAGGTGGCCGAAGCCCTGCGTACGCGCGGTTTCGGCGCCAGCCGCCTGACCCTGCTGGAGCACCTTGGCGGACCTGACGAGCGCCGCCTCGATGGCCTGGCCGCGAGCTGGAACCTGCCGCGTGGCGCCGATCTCAATCTGCTGGCCGTGGAGTGTATGGCCGATGCTGGTGCGCAACTGCTGCCACCGACTTGCGGCCTGCCGGATGATGCCTACCGCCACGACGGGCAACTGACCAAGCGTGACGTTCGCGCAGTCACCCTGGCGCGCCTGGCGCCACTGCCCGGCGAACTGCTGTGGGACGTTGGTGCCGGCTGTGGCTCTATCGGCATCGAGTGGATGCGTGCGCACCCGGCTTGCCGCGCTATCGCCATCGAGGCCAATGACGGACGCCAGGATCATATTCGCCACAACCGCGATGCCCTCGGCGTGCCCGCCCTGCAACTGGTCGCCGGGCATGCGCCCGAGGCCCTGGCCGGACTGCCGGCGCCAGATGCGATCTTTATCGGCGGTGGAGTTACCGTGCCTGGCGTGCTCGATGATTGCTGGGCCGCGCTCAAGCCGGGCGGGCGCCTGCTGGCCAATGCCGTGACCATTCAGAGCGAGGCGGCGCTGGTCGCCTTTCGCGAGCGGCATGGCGGCGAACTGCTGCGTTTGACCGTGGCCCAGGCACAACCGCTGGGCGGCTTCGACACCTGGCGCGCGGCGCTGCCAATCACCCTGCTGACGGTGCACAAACCTTGAACCGGCGCATTCTGTTGCTCGGTGGCACCACAGAAGCGCTGCGCCTCGCCCGTCGCCTTGGGCTGGAAACCATCTACAGCCTGGCCGGCCTCGGTCGGGTGCCGGCCGATTTGCCGTGCCGCGTGCGTGTCGGTGGCTTTGGCGGCGCCGAGGGGCTGGCTGCCTTTATTGCCGATGAAGGCATCGAGCTGCTACTGGACCTGACCCACCCCTACGCTGCACAGATCAGCCATAACGCCGCCCGCGCCGCAGAAGTCGCCGGCGTGCCCTGTTGGGCATTGCGTCGCCCTGGCTGGCAGCCCGGCACCGATGACGACTGGCGCGAAGTGGACGACTGGGATGCACTGACCCGCGCGCTGGTGCCGTTCGAGCGGCCGTTCTTCACCTCCGGGCGCGAGCCGCTGGCGCATCTGCATGAGATTCCCGAACACCAGCACTGGACGGTGCGCTGCCTGCAGGCCGAGCCGGCGCCGCTGCGGGCCGAGGTGATCGGTGCCCGCGGGCCGTTCTCCCTGGACGAGGAGCGCGCGCTGTTCGCCCGCCTGCGCTGCGACGTGCTGGTGAGCAAGAACAGCGGCAGCGCCTCAACCGAGCCGAAGTTGCAGGTCGCCCGTGAGCTGGGGTTGCCGGTGTTGTTGCTGCGCCGTCCTGAGCTGCCGGTGGTGGCGCGCGAGTTCGCCGAGTCGGAGAGCTTGTGGGAGGCGCTGCAGCAGCGCCTCTGATACGGGCTGTCGCGGCGAAGTTCGTCGGTTGGTGGATACGCCTCTGGGTGTACGCGGCAAGCTGGTGCGCGCGGCGCACCCTACGTAGGAGCCGCGCTGGTTGATCAGGCTGTGCGTCTGACCTTGAATGCAGCATGCAGGTCAGCCGTCGGCGTGGGCGCGAAGCACATTCTGTCGAATACGCCATTGAGGTGATCGACCAGCAATTGGGTCGCGCACGGGATGTCGCCGGCCTCCAGCGCCGTTATCAGCGCCAGGTGTTCCTGGCAGGTGCGCGCCGAATAGACCGAGCCTCTGCTCAACGCGATGTTCAGCGCTGAACGCGACAGCAGGCCGCGGAGGAATTCCAGCAGCAGGTTGTTGCCGGCAAGCTCCGCCAGCTTCAGGTGGAACTGGCCGGCCTGCTCGATCAGGCCGGCGCCATCGCCAGCTGCCAGGCAGCGCTGCTGCTTTTCCACCAGGGCGTGCAGCTCGTGCAATGGGCTGTCCGCCAGGTGCTGGCCGAGCTGGCGAATGACTTCCGCCTCCACCAGCAGACGTGCCTCCAGCACCTGCCTGGCCTGGCGTTCGCTGGGCCTGCTGACCTGGGCGACCTGCCTTGGCTCGATGGTTACCGCACCTTCCTCGGCAAGCTTGGTCAGGGCGCGTTGTATGGTCCATTCACTGACCCCGAAGATCCGCCCAAGGGTACCTTTGTCCAGTTTGGCAGTGGGCAGCAGCCGTTTTTCCAGAATCGCCGCGTAGATGCTCTGGTAGACGAAGTGGCTGGTGAGTCTGGCGCCGCTGCCGTCCTGGCGAGCGGTCTGGATGGGCTGCTGAACAGCTGCGTTTGCACTCATGATCATACCTGTCGACTGGTTCGGGCTGCGTGCAGGCGAGCGCCTGTACCCACGTAGCGCCTGGGTGAAAAATGTCGGGTTGGTCTGCCGCTTGGCGGCGGTTTAGGCCAGCGGTACGCGGAGGTTGATATTCAGGCGGGTGCCTTCGTTGAGGATGTGCTGGCGCATCGCCTGGCTGGCCTGCTCGCTGTCCTGGCGGCGAATGGCACGCAGGATCGCCTCGTGTTCCTGGAGGATGTCCTCGGCGTAGTCTGAATTGCGCCGGACCAACTGGTCGCTCTGCTCCAGAGCGCTGCCGATCTGCCTGGCAATGCTGAGGAACATGGGGTTGGAACTGAGCGCCACCAATTTGCGGTGGAAGCTGGTATAGGCGCTGGCGAGGGCACGCATGTCGCCGTCCTCGACTGCTTCACGCATGTCCAGCAGCAACAGGCGCAGCTGGCTCAGCTCGGAGCCATCGAGTGACTGCGCGACCAGACCGACGATGAACGGTTCCAGCGCGTAGCGCAGTTGCAGCACGTCGGCCATGGTCGCGCTGGGCGGCGCCTGTACCTCGGGCAGCGCGGTGCCCTGGCGTTCCAGCACCATGACGCCCTTGCCGGGCAGCGAGCGCACCACGCCCAGGGTTTCCAGGATGGTGATTGCCTCGCGCAGGCTGGGGCGGCTGACCTCCATCTGCTCGGCCAATTCGCGCTGGCCCGGCAGCATCTGGCCGACTGGCCACAGGCCCTGTTCGATGGGGGCGAGCAACTTGCGGACAACCGCGTCGACCAGCTTGGATGACGAAAACATGAAGCCTCCCTAAACCGCGAAACGATGAGTGCAGGCACGCGCCCGGGCAGGACCACGCTCACCGCCGGCCACTCGTTGTGGCCTGGCGATGAGAGCAGACCGGCCCTGGCTTGTCATCAGCCGCGCGCCTCGCTTTCCTGCGCTACCGCCACACGCATCGGGCTGGAGTCCCGGCTAGCGATAGGCGCACAGGCCTCACCATTGAGCACTGCGTGGGCGCGCTGCAGGTCGATGTCGTTGTCCCAGCGGGCGATGGCCACGGTGGCGGTGCAGTTGCCGATCAGATTGGTCAGCGCCCGGCCGATGCCCATGAACCAGTCGACCGCCAGCACCAGCACCAGGCCTGCCGCAGGGATGGCCGGCACCGCGGTGAGGGTCGCGGCGAGGATGACCAGGGCCGAACCGGGGATGCCGTGGGCGCCCTTGGAGGTGATCAGCGAGACCAGCAGGATGGTGAGCAGGTCGCTCATCGCCAGGTCGGTGCCGGTGGCATGGGCGATGAACACCACCGCCAGGGTCAGGTAAATGGAAAAACCATCGAGGTTGAACGAGTAGCCGGTGGGGATCACCAGGCCGACGGTGGAGCTACGGATGCCCATGTGTTCGAGCTTGCGCATGATCTGCGGCAGCACGGCGTCGGACGAGGCCGTGCCCATGACGATGGTCAGCTCCTCGCGGAAGTAGCGCAGGAAGGGCACCAGCCGCACCCCGCACAGGCGCAGCACGCTGCCCAGGACGATCAGCACGAACAGGAAGCAGGTCACGTAGAACACCGCCACCAGCGCGCCGAGGTGGCTGAGCGAGTCGAGGCCGTACTTGCTGGTGGTGAAGGCCACGGCGCCGAACACACCGATCGGCGCCAGGCGCACGATCATGCCCATGATGCGGAAGATCACGTGGCTGAACTCGTTGATCAGCTTGGCCACGCCGCTGGCCTGCTCGCCGACCAGGTTCAGCGCGCTGCCGAACAGCACGGCGAACAGCAGCACCTGGAGGATGTTGTTCTCGGCGAAGGCACCGAGCACCGAGGAGGGGATCAAGTCCATGATGAAAGTCGCAGGGCCGTGCAGCTCCTGGGTGCGGCTGGCATAGAGCGCGGCATCGCTGGTCGACAGCTCGTTGAGGTGGAGGTTGGCGCCAGAGCCCAGGCCCAGACCATAGGCCACTACCAGCCCGAGAATCAGGGCGAAGGTGGTCAGCACCTCGAAGTAGATCACCGATTTCAGGCCGATGCGGCCCACCTTCTTCAGGTCTCCGGCACCGGAAATGCCGCTGACCACCACGCAGAAGACAATCAGCGCGATCAGCATCTTGATCAGCTTGATGAAGCCATCGCCAAGGGGTTTCAGCTGGGTGGACAGTTCGGGCAGGCTGAGGCCGCACAACACGCCGAGCACCAGGCCTATTACGACTTGCAGGAATAGCGAGCGGGGAAGCAGTTTGATGAACATCGTCGAGGTCTCCGTTCGGCGCGTCATCCATGCCCTCACGGAGGCCCAGAAGCGAACGCCAGATTGTTTTTATGGTCTTACCGGTCTGACCAGTTCAGGCTAAGCGCAATTTTTCCAACCGACAAGCCCCCGCCTGGCGGATCATGCTGGGCAGGCAGTGGCTCGACATGACGAAATGCCCGATCTAGAGAGCATTGATGCAGATTTAAGACCGTCGGTCAGGCAGTTTTTATCTGCGCTGGGTGCTGCGCTTGGCGCATGGCGATGCGCGGTTATACAGCGGGAATGCTGCAGCGACCGGTCAGACCGGATGACTGAGTCGACGCGCGGGACGCGCTCGGGGTACGGACATCGCGCCGAAGCGGCTAGACTGCCGGCCCGTTTTGGAGACCGCCATGAGCCAAACCCCCTACGCCCGCGTTCTGTTCATCGGCCCCGGCCTGGGTCGTGGTGCGTCGTCCGAGCGTCTGCAGCAGCGGATCGAGGCGCTGCTGGGCGAGGCGCACCTGCACGACAGCGAGCAGGATGGTTTTTGGCAGGCCATCGACGAGGCGCCGCGTCCGCTGCTGGTGGTCGACCTGGAGCCGCGCGCTGATGCCGCGCACCGCGACTGGTTGCGCGAGCGCATCGCCGAACGCGGTGACGGAGTCGAGGTGTTCGTGGTCTGCACGGCGCTGGAGGACACCTGGCTCGATGGCCTGAGTGCGCTGCTCGCATGCCACGAAGCACATCTCCCCTGCAGCGACGTACCGCCTGTGCCGGCGCACCACGCCTGGTCGCAGATTCCGCCGCATGCGCAGCGCCTGCTGCTGTGCAACGGCCCGCGCTGCACGCGCAAGGGCGCGCTGGGCCTGTGGAAAACCCTGCGCCAGCGACTTAAGGCTGCCGGCAAGCTGGAGTGCGAAGGCGGCGTGCACATCACCCGCAGCCAGTGTCAGTTCCCCTGCGACCTGGGTCCGACCGCGAGCCTTTATCCACAGGGCGAGTGGTACGGCATCAAGGATGAAGCGGCAGTGATTCGCCTGGTCGACGAGCGCCTGGTGGCGGGCACGGCGTTGCCGGATTTGCGCATCGACGAGCAGGCTTGACGCCCGCCCCCTTTCGCGGCTGAAGCGCAATGCCACCCAGCCGCTCCTAAAGAGGAGCAATCGCCGCTAAAGCGCCTCCCACGGTGTGCCAGGCGAGGGCATAACCTGTGGGAGGGGCTTGCGGCTCGGGCGTCCTGCTGCGCTCTACCTCCTGCACCCATGCAGCCCTAGCCGCAACGGCATACACGGGCCACGCGCCTTGACTTGAGCGGGGGCGAATGGTCATATCCGCCCCGCTTCAGGTGTCTCACGCCGCCGCGCGTGAGGTTAAACGGGAAGTCGGTTCAAGTCCGACGCTGCCCCCGCAACGGTAAGCGAGCGACCGCATCGATATGCCACTGTGCGCCACGCGTATGGGAAGGTGATGCGTTCATGACCCTCGCAAGCCCGGAGACCGGCCTGGAGTCGTTTGTGTCTGGCAACCCGCGGTGGGCGGGCGTTGACTCCAGTAGGGCGCCCCGTGCCCCTGTCTGCTGTTGCGCATTTTCCATCGGATTGCCGTGCCTTTTCTCTTTGCGATGGAAGCAATATGGCGCGCTATCCCCTGTTTCAAACCTCTGCATCGTTCGCGTTGCTGTTGGCCGCTCCGGCCATGGCTGACGAATCCCCTGTCGATCTCCCCGCTGTCACCGTCCAGGCGCAAGCCGCGCAGGAGGGCGAGACCAACCTGCACACGCCGACCACGGCTGGCTCGCGCCTCGACCTGTCGGCCCTGCAAACCCCGGCCAGTACCACCAGCCTGAGTGGCGCCGAAGTACGCGAGCGCAACAACCGCAGCGTGCAGGATGCCGTGACCCGCACGCCGGGTATCAGCACCATCGGCACGCCGGGCAACGGCGGCACGGCGCTGTCGGCGCGTGGTTTTACCGGCCATTCCTCGACCATGCAGCTGTACGACGGCACCCGCCAGTACATCGGTGCGGGCACCGTGACTTTCCCGGTGGATACCTGGTCGGTGGAGCGCATCGACGTGCTGCGCGGCCCGGCCTCGGTGCTCTATGGCGAAGGCGCCACCGGCGCGGTGATCAACGTGGTGCCGAAGAAGCCCTTCGCCGGCGAGATCCGTAACCACCTGCGCGTCGGTTATGGCAGCGATGACCGTCGTCAGGCCGCGCTGGACAGTGGCGGCTCGCTGAACGATGGCTTGAGCTACCGCCTGAATATCAACCAGCAGGCCAGCAATGGCTGGGTCGACCGGGGTGATTCCGAGAGCCTGGCGCTGAGCGCTGCGCTGCGCTGGGATGCCAGCGACGACCTCAGCTTCAGCCTGTCCCACGACCAGGGCGACCAGAGCCCCGAGCGCTACTTCGGTACCCCGCTGGTCGATGGCAAGTACCGCGAGGGTATTCGTGAGCGTAACTACAACGTCGCCAATGCCGACATTCGCTACAACGACCAGATCACCCGCCTGAGCACCGACTGGCGCATCAACGACGCCCTGAGTGCCAGCAACCAGCTCTACTACATCAAGACCCAGCGCTACTGGCGCAACGCCGAGACTTACCGCTGGCAACCCGGGGACCTGATCAACCGCAGCAGCTTCTACGAGATTAAGCACACCCAGGAACAGGTCGGCGACCGTCAGAGTTTCACCCTGAATCACAGCCTGTTCGGCCTCGACAGCCGCACCGTGGTGGGCGTGGATTACAACCGCATCCACTTCGCGCGCCAGCACGATTTCGCCAGCAGCTTCAGCGACACTGTCCCGCTTGCCGGCTCCGGTGGTGATCAGTACCAGAGCAATGATCCGCGCGGTTATGGCCCACGCGAACGCAACCTGGCGCGGCAGTTCTCGCTGTTCGCCGAGAACCGCACCCAGCTGACCGAGCGCCTGTCGCTGGTTACCGGGGTACGGCGTGATCAGGTGCACATCCAGCGTGACGATCTGCTCAGCGAGAGCAGCGTCGACCGCAGCCTGAGTGGCGGCAACTGGCGCGCCGGCCTGGTCTTCGCCCTGACGCCCGAGCTGTCGCTGTACGGCCAGTACGCCACCAGCACCGAAGGGGTGAACAACCTGCTGACCCTCAGCCCGAGCCAGCAACAGTTCGACCTGAGCGAAGCCAAGCAGAGCGAAATCGGCCTCAAGCAGATGTTCTGGAACGGCCAGGGCGAGTGGACGCTGGCCGCTTACCACATCGTCAAGAAGAAGCTGCTCAGCCGCGAAACCCCGGCTTCGCCCACCGAGCAGATCGGTCAGCAGTCCTCCGACGGCCTGGAGGCCACGCTGGAGCTGGCCCTGGGCCACGGCTGGCAGGTATCGGCCAACGCCGCCTTGGTGCGTGCCGAGTACGACGACTTCGTCGAAGGTGGTGGTGACCGCAGCGGCAATCGCCCGAGCAACGTACCGCGGCGTACCGCCAACCTGTGGCTGAACAAGGCGCTCGGCCAGGGCGTGGATGTCGGCATGGGCGCGCGTTATGTCGATGCGCGCTACGCCGATACGGCCAACCAGATCGAGGTGCCCGGCTACACCGTGGTCGACGCCAACATCGCCTGGCAGGCGCTGCCAGACGTGCGCCTGGGCCTGGAGCTGAACAATCTGTTCGACCGCCAGTACGCCACCACCGCCAGCAGTGCCGGCCAGCAGTGGTACCTGGGGGCGCCGCGTTCGTTGTTCGTCACCGCGGACTACAGCTTCTGATGCAGCGCCTGCGTATCCGCGAGCTGGCCTGGTCGCCCGACGGCCAGCGCCCGCTACTCGACGGCATCGACCTGGACGTTGCTGACGGCGAGCTGCTGGGGCTGATCGGCCCCAACGGCAGCGGCAAGACCAGCCTGCTGCGTTGCGCCTACCGCTTCCAGCGGCCCTGTGCCGGCAGCGTCGAGCTGGACGGCGAGGCGCTATGGCAGCGCTCGCCGCGCTGGAGCGCGCAGCGGGTGGCGGTGGTGTTGCAGGAGTTTCCCCAGGACTTCGGCCTGCGTGTGGCGGAGGTGGCGGCCATGGGCCGCACGCCGCACAAAGGGCTGTTCGATGGCGACGATGCCGAGGATCGCCGCCTGGTCGACGAGGCGCTGGCGCGCGTTGGTCTTGGCGCGCTGGCGCAACAGCCGTTCGCCCGACTGTCCGGCGGCGAGAAGCAGCGCGCGCTGCTGGCTCGTGCCCTGGTACAGCAACCCCGGCTGTTGATCCTCGACGAGCCGACCAACCACCTCGACCCGCGTTACCAACTGGAGCTGCTGCGGCAGATCAAGGCGCTGGGCCTGGCGACCCTGGCCAGCTTCCACGACCTCAACCTGGCAGCGGCCTTCTGCGACCGCCTCTGCGTGCTCGACCAGGGCCGCCTGGTGGCCGCCGGCACGCCCGCTGAGGTGCTGAGCGCCGAGCTGTTGCAGCAGGTGTTCGGCGTGCAGGCGCTGGTCGATACCCATCCACTGGCGGGTTATCCGCGCATTACCTGGATTGTTTGATGAAGCGTTTACGCATGGTTGCATCTGTAGGAGCGAGCTCTGCTCGCGAACCCTGGGGATCGACAAAAGCTTCGCGAGCAGAGCTCGCTCCTACACTCGTTGGCGCGTTTTTGCTGGCGCTGGCCAGCCCCGCCTGGGCCGTCACCGTCACCAGTTGCGACCGCCAGGTGAGCATCGCCCAGCCGCCGCAGCGGGCGGTCAGCCACGACATCACCCTGACCGCCATGCTCCTGGCCCTGGGCCTGAAAGAACGCATGGTCGGCTACAGCGGTGTCAGTGGCTGGAAGACGCCGACGCCAGAGCTGCAGGCCGATCTGGACGAGCTGCCCGAGCTGGCGGCGCGCTATCCGTCGCTGGAGAACCTGCTCGATGCCGGCGCTGACTTCTTCTTCGCCGGATGGAATTACGGCATGCGCATCGGCGGCGAGGTCACCCCGGCCAGCCTGGAGCGTTTCGGCATCCCGGTGTACGAGCTGAGCGAGTCCTGCGCGCATGTCATGCCGGATCGCGTCGCCAGCCTCGATGATGTCTACAACGACCTGCGCAATCTAGGCCGCATCTTCGCCGTCGAGGATCGCGCCGATGCGCTGGTGCAAGGCATGCAGGCGCGTGTGGCGGCAGTCAGTACGCGCCTCGGCCAGCAGCCGACGCGGCCACGGGTGTTCGTCTACGACAGCGGTGAGGACGTGCCCTTCAGCGCCGGTCGCCTGGGCATGCCACAGCCGCTGATTGAGGCAGCCGGCGGGCGCAACGTGATGGATGGGGTGGCGGCCAACTGGATGAAGGTGGGCTGGGAGTCGGTGGTCGAACAGGACCCGGAACTGATCCTGATCGTCGACTACGGCGAGCGCACGGCCGCGCAGAAGCGCGATTTCCTCCTGCAGCATCCGGGGCTGCAAGGCGTGACGGCGATCCGCGAACAGCGCTTCGTGGTGTTGTCCTACCTGGCCGTCACCCCGAGCCTGGAGAACGCCGCCGCCATCGAGACGCTGGCCGCCGCGCTGCACCCCGAGGTCTTCGCCCAGTGAGTCGATTTCGTCTGTTGTTGCTCGGCTTGAGCGTGCTGCTGGCGCTGTCCTGCGCCGTCTCGTTGGGGTTCGGCGCGGCGCAGGTGCCGCTCGAGCGGGTGCTGGCAATTCTCGCTCAGCACCTGTTCGGCATCGCGCCCGAGACGGCGGTGAGCGTCGGCCAGGACAGCATCGTCTGGCAATTGCGCGCGCCGCGGGTGCTGCTTGGCGCGCTGGTGGGCGCGGGGCTGGCGCTGGTGGGGACGGCGTTGCAGGCAGTGACGCGCAATCCGCTGGCCGACCCGCACCTGCTCGGCGTGAGTTCCGGCGCGGCCTTCGGTGCGGTGCTCGTGGTGCTCTACCTGGGTGAGTTCGCCGGCTTGCTCAGCCTGCCGCTGGCGGCCTTCGCCGGCGCCCTGGCGAGCATGCTGCTGGTGCTGGCCATCGCCAGCCGCAGTGGCCGACTGGAGAGCGACCGCCTGCTGCTGGCCGGGGTGGCCGTGTCGTTCGTGATGATGGCGGCGAGCAACCTGCTGCTGTACCTGGGCAACCCACACGCGGCCAGTTCGGTGCTGTTCTGGATGCTCGGCGGCCTGGGCCTGGCGCGCTGGGAGCTGCTCTGGCTGCCGGCCGTGTGCCTGTTATTGGCGCTGGCCGTGCTGCTGGGCCTGGGCCGCGCGCTGAACGCGCTGATGGCCGGCGAGCAGAGCGCGGTGAGCCTCGGCCTGGAGCCACGGCGGGTGCGCCTGCTGGTGTTCGTGGTGGCGTCGTTGCTCACCGGCGTGCTGGTGTCGCTGTCCGGTGCCATCGGTTTCGTCGGCCTGATGTTGCCGCATGTGGCGCGCTTTCTGGTCGGCGCCGAGCATCGTCGCGTGCTGCCGGTGGCGGCGCTGCTCGGTGCGCTGTTCCTGGTCTGGGTCGATGTCGCGGCGCGCACCTGGCTGGCGCCGCAGGACTTGCCCATCGGCATCGTCACCGCTGCCATTGGCGGGGTGTTCTTCGTGCTGTTGCTGCGTCGGCGTTGAGTCGATGAAATTTTTTCAATCCCGCTGTAACGCCTGTTCGTCTCGTCGCTCTAGTTCAATGCCGGCACACAAAACCCTATTCGCCCGGCCAACCAGATCACCCGAGGATACGCACATGACCATGAAATCTACCGCTGCTACTGGTGCTGCTATCGCCTTCGCTGCTGCCAGCATGTTCGCTGCTCTCTCCAGCACCGTAGCAGTGGCTGAGGAAGCCAAAGTACATTGTTACGGCGTCACGTCCTGCAAAGGCCAGAATGACTGCAAAACCGCCGAGAACAGCTGCAAAGGCCAGGGTGCTTGCAAAGGTCACGGTTTCAAATCGATGACCCTCGCTGAGTGCAATGCCGCCAAAGGTACTGTCGGCGAGTAAGTGAGCCGGGGCGGCCGCCGTGCGGTTGCCCCGCATCACCCTGCAAGGAGCCAGCGATGAATGCTCAACGCGGCAATCTGGGTTTCGGCCTGGGCCTGCGCAGCACCTACTACCAAGCCATTCTCGAGCAGCAGCCGGCCATCGACTGGTTCGAGATCGTCTCGGAAAATTACCTGGTGGCGGGCGGCAAGGCCCTCTACTTTCTCGATGCCATCGGCGAGCAATACCCGCTGGTGATGCATGGCGTGTCGCTGTCGATTGGCGGCCCGCATGAGTTGGATCGCGACTACCTGCGCCAGCTCAAACACCTCGCCGCGCGCGTACAGCCGGCATGGATCTCCGATCATCTGTGCTGGAGCCAGGGCAATGCCCACCAGCTGCATGACCTGCTGCCGCTGCCTTACACCGAGGAGAGCCTGCAGCATGTGGCCGCGCGGGTGCGCCAGGTGCAGGACGTGATCGAGCGGCCGCTGGTGCTGGAAAACGTCTCCAGCTATTTGCGCTGCGCCGATGACCAATTCAGCGAATGGCAGTTTCTCGCCGCGCTCAGCGAACTGAGCGGCTGCGAGCTGTTGCTGGACGTCAATAACGTCTACGTCAGTGCGCGCAACCACGGCTTCGATGCCTGGACCTTTATCAGCAGCCTGCCCAAACAGCGCATCCGCCAGCTGCACCTGGCCGGCCATAGCGATTACGGCAGCTACCTGATCGACACCCATGATCAGCCGGTCAGCGACCCGGTCTGGCAGCTCTATCAACGCACCCTGCAGCACCTCGGGCCAGTGTCCACGCTGCTAGAGCGCGACGATCATTTTCCCGACTTGGATGTGCTGCTCGACGAGCTGAACACTGCGCGCCGGTTTGCCGCCCAGGCGCTGCAAGGCACGCCGCAATGCGCCTGAGTGACTGGCAGGCGCAGGTGCAGGCCTACCTGCTGGGCCCCGCTGCCCAGGCCAACCCGGCGCTGCAGGCCAGTCTGCTGGGCAGCGCGGCGCTGAGCGCCGAACAGGGCCTGGCGATTTACCACAACGCCTATCGCGCGCGTCTGCTCGAAGCCTTGCGTGGTGATTATCCGGCGGTGCACGGCTGGCTCGGTGATGAGGAGTTCGATGCCCTGGCCTTGGCCTATCTCGATGCGCACCCCTCGCAGCATTTCAGCCTGCGCTGGCTCGGCGCGCAGCTGGCTGACTTTATCGACGGCTATCTGGTACCGACCCAGGCTGCGCCGCTCAGCGAACTGGCGCGGCTGGAATGGGCCTTTACCCTGGCCTTCGATGCAGCGGAAGGCCAGCCCCTGAGCCTGGCGCAGATGGCCGAATTGCCGGCCGAAGACTGGCCGAATCTGCAGGTGCGCCTGCTGCCGAGCGTGCAGTGGCTGGTTTGTCGGCATAACAGCCTGGCGCTCTGGCGCGCGTGCAAGGAGCAGGGCGATTTCCCCGGCAGTAAGCCGCTGGAGGAGGTGGAGACCTGCGTGATCTGGCGCGATCAGCTGATTACCCGCTACCGCAGTCTGACGGCCGATGAAGCGGCGGCATTGCAAGGCATGACCGTGCACGGTTGGAACTTCGCCGAGCTGTGCGGCGAGCTGGCGCATCTCGGTGAACAGGCACCAGCTCAGGCGGTGAGCTGGCTGCGCCAATGGCTGGCTGATGGCCTGCTGCAGCGGGTCGATAGCGCCCAGTCCTGACGGCCGCCATCGGCTGCGTAATCTGGCTGCAGATGCGTGCGTGTCCGTGCCACGCACGCCGCTAGTCGCCGCAATCGAACCTGGTGAGAGGGGCCTGGTCATCTGCATCAGGCCCCTGCAAAACACGCCTGGCCAGGAGGGACAATCATGTTTGCGCAACTGCCCGCCGCACTTCGTGATCTCCAGCTACCGCTGCGCCTGAAATTATGGGACGGCAAGCAGCTCGACCTGGGGCCGTCACCCCGGGTGACGCTGGTGGTGAAGGACCCCAGCCTGGTCACGCAGCTGGTGCATCCCAGCCTCGATGCACTGGGCGCGGCCTACGTCGAAGGCCGGGTGGATCTGGAAGGCCCCATCGAAGACGTCATCGAGGTCGGCGATGCGTTGAGCACCGCGCTGCTTGGTGACGAGCCCGCTGCCGTTGAACAGTACGCCGCGCATGACAAGCACAGCGACGCCGAAGCCATCAGCTACCACTACGACCTGTCCAACGAGTTCTACCGCCTGTGGCTGGACCGCGACATGGTCTACTCCTGCGCCTACTTCGAAACCGGCCAGGAAGACCTCGACCAGGCTCAGCAGGCCAAGTTGCGCCACCTGTGCCGCAAGCTGCGCCTGCAACCGGGTGACAGGTTGCTCGATGTCGGTTGTGGTTGGGGCGGTCTGGCGCGTTTCGCCGCCCGCGAGTTCGATGTCGAGGTTTACGGCATCACCCTCAGCCAGGCGCAGCTGGAGCTGGGCTTGCAGCGCGTGGCCGAAGAGGGCCTGGAGCGACGCGTGACCCTGGAGTTGCTCGACTACCGCGATCTGCCGCAAGACGGCCGCTTCGACAAGGTGGTCAGCGTCGGCATGTTCGAACACGTTGGCCACGCCAACCTGCCGCTGTACTGCCAGCGTCTGTTCGGCGCGGTCCGGCCCGGTGGTCTGGTGATGAACCATGGCATCACTTCGCGCTTCACCGACGGCCGCCCGGTTGGCCGTGGCGCTGGCGAGTTCATCGACCGCTACGTGTTCCCGCAGGGCGAGCTGCCGCATCTGGTGACCATCAGCAAGGCAATCAGCGAGGCGGGGCTGGAGATCGTCGATGTCGAAAGCCTGCGCCTGCATTACGCGCGCACCTTGCACCTGTGGAGCCAGGGCCTGGAACGGCAACTGCAGCAGGCCACGCAGTGGGTACCGGAAAAATCGCTGCGCATATGGCGCCTGTACCTGGCCGGCTGTGCCTACGGCTTTCAGCATGGCTGGATGAACCTGCACCAGATTCTGGCGGTGAAGCCGCGAGAAGACGGCAGTCATGATCTGCCCTGGACACGCGCCGACCTCTACGCGTGATGGGGTAACATGCGGCTCGTCCTGATTTCGCGAGCCGCCCATGCCCCTGCCGCAGCGCCCCCGTTATCGCCACCGCGTTCTGCTCACCGTTCTGGCGATTGTCGCCGGCTTGCTGCTGAGCCTGTGGCTGGGCGGCCGCTATGCCGAGCAGCGGGCCTGGGACGAGCGTAGCGTCGAGGCGCGTGGACAACTGCAGCTCTACGCTCAATCCATTCGCACCCTGGTCGAGCGCTTCAGCTCGGTGCCCGAGGTGCTGGCGCTGGACAGCGACATTCGCAGTCTTCTGCGTGCACCACATGATCGCCAATTGCGCCTGGCGCTGAACCAGCGCCTGGAGCGCCTTAATGCCGCTGCCGGTTCGACCGTGCTGTACCTGCTCGATGCCCGGGGCGAAACCCTGGTGGCCAGCAACTGGCGTGACTGGAGCAGCTTCGTCGGCAACAACTACGCCTTCCGCCCGTACTTCCAGAACGCCGTGCGCGATGGTGGCGCGCGCTACTTCGCGGTGGGCGTGACCACCGGTATTCCCGGCTACTTCCTTTCCCATGTGGTGCGCGATGACAAGGGCGAGCTGCTCGGCGTGCTGGTGGTCAAGCTGGAGCTGGAAGACCTGCAGCGCGAATGGGTCGGCCAGCCGGGCGTGCTGATGGTCGCCGACAGCTATCAGGTGGTGATCCTCAGCAACAAACCGATCTGGCGCTTCCGTGCCCTGCAGCCACTCGACGAGCAGGCGCGTGCCGAGCTGGTGGAGGTGCGCCGCTATGCCGAACAGGCGCTGCAGCCGCTGGCCCATCAGGTATATCGGCATATTGACGCCGATGCGGACTGGGCGCGTGTCGATGGCCCGGACGGCAATCGCGATTACCTCTGGCAGCGCCTGTACATGCCTGAAGAAGGCTGGACCCTGCACCTGCTCAGCGAGCCGGTCGGTCTGGCCGATAGTGTGCGCAGCTATCGCCTGGCCGCTGCCGGCGTGTGGATGACCTTCGCCTTCCTGTTGCTGTTCCTCGCCCAGCGGCGCAAGAACCAGCGCTTGCAGGCCGGTATCCGCGAGCGCCTGGAGCGCGAGGTGGCGCTGCGCACCGCCGAGTTGCGCGAGGCGCAGGATGGCCTGGTGCATGCCGCCAAGATGGCTGCGCTGGGGCAGATGTCGGCGGCCCTGGCACATGAGATCAACCAGCCGCTGACCGCCCTGCAGATGCAGCTCGGCAGTCTGCGTCTGTTGCTCGATAGCGGTCGACCGGAAGCGGTGCGCGACGGCCTGCAGCGTATCGACGGCCTGCTGCAGCGCATGGCCGCATTGACCGGCCACCTGAAAACCTTCGCCCGCAAGACGCCGGCCGGCCTCAGCGAGCGCCTGTGCCTGAGTGACGTGCTGGAGCAGGCGCTGCAACTGCTGGCGCCGCGTATGCGCAGCGAGCAGGTGGAGCTGCGCACGCAGGTCGACGACGGAGCCGAGGTGCTGGGTGATGCCATCCGCATCGAGCAGGTGATTCTCAACCTGCTACACAACGCCCTCGATGCCATGGCCGACAGCGAGTCGCGCATCCTGCTGGTGCGCATCGCCCGTGAAGGCGATGGCTGCCTGCTCAGTGTCGAGGACAGCGGCGGTGGCATCGCCGAGGAGACCCTCGGCCGAGTGTTCGAACCCTTCTTCACCACCAAACCGGTGGGTCAGGGGCTGGGGCTTGGCCTCGCGGTGTCCTACGGTATCGTGCGTGATCTTGGTGGCACCCTGGAGGCGCACAACGGCGAGCTGGGCGCGGTGTTCAGCATGAGGCTGCCGGCCGCACCGTAGATACTATTCACGGTGGTGTTGCGGCTGGTGCGCACGGCGCACCCTACGAACTGCGCGCCCGACCGTAGGGTGCGCCGTGCGCACCGGTCGTTCCCCCGGATCGTATTCGTCGGGCTACACTGCCCGCCGTTCTCAAGAGGAGGTGCCATGAGCGCTCAGGTCATAGTGGTCGACGATGAAGCGGCGATTCGCGAGGCGGTGCAGCAGTGGCTGGAACTGTCCGGTTTCGAAGTACGCACCTGTGCCAGTGCGGCCGAAGCCCTGGCGGTGGTCGACCGTGACTTCCCCGGCATCGTCGTCAGCGATGTGCGCATGCCCGGCAGCGATGGGCTGCAATTGCTCGACAAGCTGCTGCAGGTCGACAGCGACCTGCCGGTGATCCTCGTCACCGGCCACGGTGATGTGCCTATGGCGGTGCAGGCGCTGCGTCAGGGTGCCTATGACTTCATCGAGAAACCCTTTACCCCAGAGCGCCTGCTCGACAGCGTACGGCGTGCGCTGGACAAGCGTCGTCTGGTCTGCGAGAACCGCCAGCTGCGTCGGCAGGTGGCCGACAAGGGCCGCATCGAGAGCCAGCTGATCGGTATTTCCCGGCCGATGGAAAACCTGCGGCGGCAGATCCTCGAACTGGCCGGCACCTCGGTCAACGTGCTGATCCGTGGTGAAACCGGCAGCGGCAAGGAGCGTGTGGCGCGCAGCCTGCACGATTTCAGCCCGCGTGCCAGCAAGGCCTTCGCCGCACTCAATTGTGCGGCGATCCCCGAGACCATCTTCGAGAGCGAGCTGTTCGGCCACGAGAGTGGTGCCTTCACCGGAGCCCAGGCCAAGCGCATTGGCCGTATCGAGCACGCCGACGGCGGCACCCTGTTCCTCGACGAGGTGGAGAGCCTGCCGCTGGCGCAGCAGGTCAAACTGTTGCGTGTGCTACAGGAGAAGACCCTGGAGCGCCTGGGTTCGAACAAGAGCATTCAGGTCGACTTGCGGGTGATCAGCGCGGCCAAGCCGGACCTGCTCGATGAGGTCAAGGCCGGGCGTTTCCGCGAGGACCTGGTATATCGCCTGAACGTCGCCACCCTGCACATTCCGCCGTTGCGCGAGCGCCGCGAGGACATTCCCCTGCTGTTCGAGCATTTCGCCCATGAGGCGGCGCTGCGTCATGGCCGCGAAGCGCCGCCACTAGCCCCGAGCGAACTGGCGCGCCTGCTCGGCCATGACTGGCCGGGCAACGTGCGCGAGCTGATCAACGCCGCCGAGCGTCATGCCCTGGGCCTGTCCAGCCCGCCACCGGCCGAGCGCTTCGCCGGCCAGGCGCTGGCACAGCAGATGGAAGCCTTCGAGGCGCAGTGCCTGCACAACGCCCTGCTGCAATGCCAGGGCAATATCGCCGCGGTGATGGACATGCTGCAGTTGCCGCGCCGTACTCTCAACGAGAAGATGCAGCGCCATGGCCTGGCGCGTGGTGATTACCTGCCAGGCGGCGAAGAATAAGGCAGCGCGGGCATCTAGGGTGCGCCTTGCGCACCTGGTGTCATGATCTTGAGCCAGCCGGTGCGCACGGCGCACCCTACGAGCCGTGGTCCGGATGCAATTCGGCAAGTAGCGCTCACCTCATCCCCGGCCTGCGTCCGGCTCACCTTTATAGGCGGAATTTTGCCTATCCTCTCGCGAGGGTAAGCGGTTTACCGCTCAGTGACCCATTGGTCTCTCTGTAAAACCCCTCTATCTCGGGCTTTTCAGGCCCTGGCACGGCATCTGCTATGTCAGTTGCAGCCGCTCAGCACCTTGCCGACGTGGCGACCATAACAACGACAAGAGGTCAGCCCCATGAACTGCCACGCCCCTCGCGCCATGCCGCACTCGCTGCTTTGCATGGGCCGCCTCTCTACCGCGCTTGCCGCGGCTCTTGTCCATCGCTGCACCCTGCGCTGCTGATCGCGCAACGCCGGCGTCGCCTGTGCGACGTCGTCTAGAGTGAAACTCTGCATACAGCCAATAACAACGACGGAGATACTTCCATGCGACTGACCAAGAAAATCAGCCTGTTTGCCGCAGCTGCGGCCATTACTGCCAGCACTGCAGTGCTCGCTGCCCCGACCTTCATCAACGTGCTCACCGGCGGTACCAGTGGTGTGTACTACCCGATCGGCGTAGCCCTGTCGCAGCTGTACAGCAACGGCATCGAAGGCTCCAAGACCTCGGTCCAGGCGACCAAGGCGTCGGTGGAAAACCTCAACCTGCTGCAAGCAGGTCGTGGCGAGCTGGCCTTCGCCCTGGGCGACTCGGTAGCCGATGCCTGGAACGGTGTCGAAGACGCCGGCTTCAAGGCGCCGCTGAAGAAGATCCGCGCCATTGCCGGTACCTACCCGAACTACATCCAGATCGTTGCCAACGCTGAATCCGGCATCAAGACCCTGGAAGACCTCAAGGGCAAGCGCATCTCTGTCGGCGCGCCGAAGTCCGGTACCGAGCTCAACGCTCGCGCCATCTTCGAAGCCGCTGGCCTGAGCTACAAGGACATGGGCAAGGTCGAATTCCTGCCCTACGCCGAGTCGGTCGAGCTGATCAAGAACCGTCAGCTGGACGCTACCCTGCAGTCCTCCGGCTTGGGCATGGCCGCCATTCGTGACCTGGCCTCGACCATGAAGATCAGCTTCGTCGCCATCCCGGCCGAAATCACTGCCAAGATCGACAACGCTGCCTATCAGGCCGCCACCATTCCGGCCGGTACCTATGACGGCCAGGATGCTGACGTACCCACCGTTGCCATCACCAACATCCTGGTCAGCCATGAAGGCGTTTCCGACGAAGTGGCCTACCAGATGACCAAGCTGATGTTCGACAACCTCGATCGTCTGGGCACCGCTCACTCCGCGGCCAAGGACATCAAGCTGGAAACCGCTACCAAGAACCTGCCGATCCCGCTGCACCCAGGTGCCGAGCGCTTCTACAAGGAAGCCGGCGCGCTGTAATGACGGCGCGGGCCGTGGCGTAACCGCCACGGTCCGGTCTTCACAGAATCGCGAATAAAACCGGCGCTTACAGGCGGTGGGTTTTGTTGGCGACTCTGCCTCCGTATCGAAGTAGTCATGAGGTTTGCACTCCATGAGTGAACAAAACAACGGCCTGGCCGCCAGCCCGTCCGACTGGCCGAAGGCGCTCTTTGCCGTCGCGCTGCTGTTCTCCATCTTCCAGATCATCACTGCGGCTTTTCACCCGGTATCGACCCAGGTGCTGCGTGCGGTGCACGTCGGCTTCCTGCTGCTGCTGGTGTTCATCAGCTTCCCGGCGCTCGGCAAGGGCCGTCCGTGGCAGCCCGCGGCCTGGCTGCTGGGTCTGGCTGGCATGGCTACGGCCATCTACCAGTGGTACTTCGAGGCGGACCTGATCCAGCGCTCCGGTGACTTGACCACCGGCGACATGATCATCGGCCTGACCCTGATCGTGCTGGTGTTCGAGGCGGCGCGCCGGGTCATGGGCATCGCCCTGCCGATCATCTGTGCCCTGTTCCTCGCCTACGGCATGCTCGGCCAGTACCTGCCAGGCGAGCTGATGCATCGCGGTTACGGCCTCGACCAGATCGTCAACCAGCTGTCGTTCGGCACCGAAGGCTTGTACGGCACGCCGACCTACGTTTCGGCGACCTACATCTTCCTGTTCATCCTGTTTGGTGCCTTCCTCGAGCAGGCCGGGATGATCAAGCTGTTCACCGACTTCGCCATGGGCCTGTTCGGCCACAAGGTCGGCGGCCCGGCCAAGGTGTCGGTGGTGTCCTCGGCGCTGATGGGCACCATCACCGGTTCCGGCGTGGCCAACGTGGTCACCACCGGCCAGTTCACCATCCCGCTGATGAAGCGCTTCGGCTACCGCCCGGCCTTCGCCGGTGGCGTCGAGGCGACCTCGTCGATGGGCAGCCAGATCATGCCGCCGATCATGGGCGCCGTGGCTTTCATCATGGCCGAGACCATCAACGTGCCGTTCTTCGAAGTGGCCAAGGCCGCGCTGATCCCGGCGCTGCTGTACTTCGGCTCGGTGTTCTGGATGGTTCACCTGGAGGCCAAGCGCGCCAACCTGCGCGGCCTGCCCAAGGACGAATGTCCGAACCCGTGGAAGGCCGTGCGTGAACGCTGGTTCCTGCTGATTCCGCTGTTCATCCTCATCTACCTGCTGTTCTCCGGTCGTACCCCGCTGTTCTCCGGTACCGTCGGCCTGGCGCTGACCGCCATGGTCATCCTCGGTTCGGCGATCATCCTGCAGGTGTCGTCGAAGATCATGCGCTTCGCTTTCTGGATCGCCCTGGGCGTGCTCTGCGCCGGCTTCTTCCAGCTCGGTATCGGCGTGGTGTTCGGCGTTATCGCCCTGCTGGTGGCGATCTGCTGGTTCGTCAAAGGCGGCCGTGAAACCCTGACCCTGTGCCTGCATGCGCTAGTCGAAGGTGCGCGTCATGCCGTACCGGTCGGTATCGCCTGCGCCCTGGTCGGTGTGATCATCGGCGTGGTGTCGCTGACCGGGGTGGCTTCCACTTTCGCCGGTTACATCCTCGCCATCGGCCAGGACAACCTGTTCCTGTCGCTGGTGCTGACCATGCTCACCTGCCTGGTGCTGGGCATGGGTATCCCGACCATCCCCAACTACATCATCACCAGCTCGATCGCCGCGCCGGCCCTGCTGGAGCTGGGCGTGCCGCTGATCGTCTCGCACATGTTCGTCTTCTACTTCGGCATCATGGCCGACCTCACGCCGCCGGTCGCGCTGGCCTGCTTCGCTGCCGCGCCAATCGCCAAGGAGCGTGGCCTGAAGATCAGCCTGTGGGCCGTGCGTATCGCCGTTGCCGGCTTCGTCGTGCCGTTCATGGCGGTCTACTCGCCGGCGCTGATGCTGCAGGGCGATAGCCTGCTGGCGACGGTCTACGTCGGCCTCAAGGCGATGCTGGCCATCGGCATCTGGGGCGCCGTGTTCACCGGTTACCTGCAAGCCAAGCTGACCTGGTGGGAGCGCATCCTGGGTCTGGCCGCTGGCGCCAGCCTGATTCTCGCCACCCCGATCAGTGACGAAATCGGCTTTGTCCTCAGCGCCATCTTCATCGCTCAACATGTCTGGCGTGCCCGTCGTGCCGAGGCAGCGACAGCGTGATTGGTCTTTGCCTGGGGTTGGCCGGCGCGGTGTGGGCAGAGCTGGCCACACCGGCCTTCACCCTGGCCTGGACCCACACCATCGAGAAGATTCGCTGGGAAGAAGATTACCGCGTCACCGCTGAGGGCCTGGTCCTCGGCGAGGCGCGGGTCAAGGGTTCCGGCGCCGGTATGGAGATTCCCGACGGCGCCGAACTGCGCAATGGCAGCTGGCACTACCAGCGTCAGCTACCGCCTTTGCAACCCCTGCGAGTGGGGCGTACCCCCGAAGCTGGGGATTACCAACTGTGTTTCAACCAGCGTTGTCGCCCAATGAGCGACTGGCTCGGCCCGCCAAAAGCGAGCCAGCCGGCGTTGGAACTCTGGAGCTGTGAGCTGAGCTCCCCCGCGGCTGACACGGGTTAGGTTCGCCCGAGCGGACCCATGCTCCCGGCGCCACAAGTGCCGGGTCTAAAGAAGGAAACCCCCATGCGGCGCAAGCCTGTGGGGGTTTTGTTCATCTGCGGCCAGCGGGGCTATGCGCGCCGCGAATCTTATGCGCTTATGCACTGTCCAACTCGCCGCGGGGCGCGACTCCTACAGGAGCGGCGGCCCGATGCCCAGGTGCCGCCGAGGCGCCGTCGGCTTGGCCTACTATCCGCTCAGGAGACCTGTCATGCGCATTCTTTATCGTACCGCTCTACCTCTTGCTCTCTGCCTGTCGCCCGTGGTGGCTAGCGCGGTAGAGCTGCAGCCCGGTGTCTGGGAGGTCAGCGCGCACAACATGCAAGTCGGCGGTCAGGCTATGCCGGGCATGGATCAGATCCTCGCGCAGCTGCAGAACCTGCCGCCGGAGCAGCGCCAGATGATGGAAGGCATGATGGCCGAGCGCGGTGTGAAACTCGGTGCCGGTGGGGTGCAAATCTGCCTGACCGAAGAGCAGATCAAGTCGCAGGACATTCCCCTGCAGGATCCCAACTCTGGTTGTAACCAGCAGATCACCGAACGCAGCGGCAACCTGTGGAAATTCCGCTTTACCTGCCCGGATGCGCAGGGCGAAGGGGAGACCCGTTTCGTCAGCGACAAGGAATTTACCACCCAGGTCAAAGGCACCTACAAGGGCCAGCCGAGCAGCATGGAGAGCCAAGCCCGTTGGGTGGGGGCGGATTGTGCTTCTCTCAAAAGAAACTGAGATACAGCTGAAGATGTAAATTATTCGTATTGACTGCTTGTGCTCCTGCTGCGAGAATTTTGTCGCTAATTATTTGCATTCGTAGTTCACGAATGCCTGCCAGGGAGGCATTCGGCTGCGAAGGGACTGTCAGCGGCTATCGACAGCGCATCAGGAGATCGTCCCTTGTTCAGCAGAAAAACCCACCTGGCCGTGGCGATTGCGGCCGCCTGCAGTTTCAATCATGCCGTGGCCAGCGAGCAGGAGCAGCTTGAGCTCGATGCCCAGACCGTGCTTGGCAGCAGTGCGGCGGCCGATGTCGATAGCTACAAAGCCACGTCCAGCAGCGCTGCGACCAAGCTCGACCTGACCCCGCGGCAGACGCCGCAGTCGATCTCCACCCTGAGCGGTGCCCAGCTGCGCGACTTTAAGCTGACCAGCGTCAACGATGCGCTCAAGGCCGTGCCGGGCGTACAGGTGCAGGAAGTCGAAACCGACCGCACCTATTACACCGCCCGCGGCTTCGACATCACCAACTTCCAATACGACGGCATCTCCGTGCCCTTCGTCTACGGCAACGTTGAAGGCGATCTGGACACCGCCATGTACGAGCGTGTGGAAGTCGTTCGCGGTGCCAATGGCCTGATCTCCGGCACTGGCAATCCCTCGGCGACCGTCAACTTCGTGCGCAAGCGGCCCACCGCCGTGCCGCAGGCGCGCGTCGACCTGACGGCCGGCTCCTGGGACAAACGCCGTATCGACACCGACGTATCCGGCGCGCTCAATGACGCGGGCACCGTGCGCGGGCGTGTGGTGTACGCCAACGAAAACAAGAACTCCTACCTCGACCGCTATTCGCGCGAGAAGAACATGTTCCATGGCGTGCTGGAGTTCGATCTGGACGACAGCAGCGTGTTCACTCTTGGCCACACTCTGCAGACCAGCGACGCCAACTCGCCGATGTGGGGCGCACTGCCGCTGGTTTATCAGGATGGCGGCAAGACCGACTACTCGCGTTCTACCAGCACCGCCACCGACTGGGCCTACTGGGACAACCAGGAAAACCGTACCTTCGCCGAGCTGGCGCACACCTTCGACAACGGCTGGCAGGCCAAGACCGTGCTCACGCGGGTGGAGAAGAAGAGCGACGGTTCGATGTTCTACATCTACGGCACGCCGAACCGCGAAACTGGGGCCGGCCTTTACTCCTATCCGTCCGAGTACAACGAGAAGAACAAACAGCTGATCGTCGATGTGCAGGCCAGCGGCCCGTTCAGCTTTGCCGGGCGCCAGCATGAGGCGGCTCTGGGTGGCAGCTGGTCACGCTCCGAGCTGGAAGATCGCTCCTGGTATGACTCGACCACCGGCACCATGCTGCCGCCCCTGGAAGACTGGAGCGGCGACTACGCCAAACCGCGCAATGACAACGGCAGTGCCGGCAGTGATTTCACTGACCGCATGAAAAGCGCCTACGGTGCGGCTCGCTGGAGCCTGACCGACGACCTGAGCCTGATCACCGGCGCCCGCGTGATCGACGTGAAGAGCAACGGCACCAACTACGGCTTGGCCAAATCGTCGAAGAACAGCGGCAAGGTCGTACCTTACGCCGGCATCGTTTACGACATCACCGATCAGTACTCGGTCTATGCCAGCTATACCGAGATTTTCACGCCGCAGACCAAGAGCGATGTGAGTGGCTCGCGTCTGGCGCCCCTGGAGGGCGTGAACTACGAAGCCGGTATCAAGGGCGAGCTGTTCGACGACAAGGTCAATGTGTCCTTGGCGGTATTTCGCACCGAGCAGGACAATTTTGCCGAGCAGGCCGGCGTCAGGGGCGGTGTCGCCTACTACCGCGCCATCCAAGGCCTGACCAGCGAAGGTTACGAGCTGGAGTTCTCCGGTGAGCCGCTGGATGGCCTGCAGCTCAGCGCCGGCTACACCTTCGTCGACATCACCGACGCCGACGGCGGGCATGCCGTGACCTACTCGCCGAAGCACATGGTCAAGGCTGCGGCGACCTATCGTGTGCCAGGTCTTGAAAAACTCAAAGTGGGTGCGGCGGTGCGTTGGCAGGACAGCATCAAAACCGCTGTGTCGCTGACGGCCGATGACGGGTTTACCTCGATTGGCACTGCCGATGCCGAGCAAAAGGCCTACGCCGTGGTCGACCTGATGGCCAGCTACGACATCGACCCCAACTGGAGCGTGTCGGCCAACCTCAACAACCTCACCGACGAGAAGTACCTGAGCAGCCTGTACTGGACGCAGGCCTATTACGGTGCGCCACGTAACGTCAGCGCTACCCTGACCTGGAAATACTGACGGCCAGGGCCGCCCCAACGGGCGGCCCTGCTGGTCGACGAGAGAATTCGATGCGCCCGATCCTGGTACTGCTGCACCGCTGGTGCGGCCTGTTCATCGCCCTGTTCCTGTTCACCGCCGGCTTGACCGGCGCTGTCATTTCCTGGGATCACGAACTGGACGAATGGCTCAACCCGCACCTGTTCGATGCACAAAGCGCAGGGCCGGCGCAGGACCCGCTGCAGCTTGTGGATGCCTTGGAAGCGCGCGACCCACGTTTGCAGGTGAGCTTCATGCCGCTGGCGTTGGAGCCCGGCCATGCACTGGGCATCTTCGTCGACCCGCGTATCGATCCTGCGACGAGCAAGGCGCACAAGCTGGGCTTCAATCAGCTCGGCATCGATCCGGTGAACGGCAATATCCAGGGCCAGCGTGAGTGGGGCGCGATCTCCCTGAGCCGGGAAAACCTGCTGCCGTTTCTCTACAAGCTGCATTACAGCCTGCATATCCCGGACGGCTTCGGTATCGAGTTGGGCATATTGTTCTTCGGCATCGTCGCCATCGTCTGGTGCCTGGACTGTTTGGTGGCGCTGTGGCTGTCGTTCCCCAACCTGCGCAGTTGGCGCAAGTCGTTCGCCTTTCGCTGGCGCCAGGGCGGCTACAAGCTCAACTTCGACCTGCACCGTTCCGGCGGCGTATGGATCTGGTTGCTGCTGCTGATCCTCGCTGTCACCTCACTGTCGATGAACCTCGAACGCCAGGTGGTGCGCCCGCTGGTCGAACTGTTCTCACCGCTGACGCCAAGCCCCTTCGCCAGTCGCACGCCGGTGACGCTGGACAAGCAGATCGTGCCGCAGATCGACCGCCGCCAGGCCATCGCCATTGCCGATGCCGAAGCGCTTCGACTGGGCTGGCACGCGCCGGCTGCAGCGCTTTTCCACTCGGCCGAATTCGGTGTCTACGGCGTTGGTTTCTATGAGCTGGGTGAAGACCACGGCGACGCCGGGTTGGGCAATCCCTGGATCTACGTCGACAGCCGCAGTGGCGAACTGGCTGGCGCACATGTGCCGGGCACCGGCAGCGCTGGCGATATCTTCCTGCAGGCGCAGTTCCCGCTGCATTCCGGGCGCATCATCGGTCTGCCGGGGCGGATTCTGGTGTCGTTGCTGGGCCTGGCGGTCGCCGCGCTGTCGCTCACCGGCGTGGTGATCTGGGCCAGGAAACGCCGCTCGCGCGTGCTTGCTGCACAACGCCTGAGTGCCGGCTCACAGGCCGTGGCGTAAACGTATCGCCGCGACTTGTTCGGCGCGTTCCTCGAGGAAACGGTTGAACGCCTCGATCAACTCGGGATGGTGGATGCTCGACAGGTAGTAGTGATCTTCCACGTGTGGCAGCTCCGGGTCGAACATCAGGCTGTCGGGCGCCATGCGCATCTGCCGCAACTGGTAAGCGACTACCTTGGGGTTGAGGTAGACCGCGTCGACGCGATCGCTGCTTGCCATGCGCAGCAACGAGTCGATCTGGTTGGCCTGGATCAGGCGGATTTTCCCGGCGCGAATGTCCGGCAGGTAGGGCCATGGGGTGAAGCCATTCTGCGTGCCGAGCAGTTCGATGCGCTGCTGGCCCTGACCCAGGTGCTGCGGTTTGACCAGAATGCCGTCGACATAAGGCGCGGCTGGATGGCTGTAGTGGATGTCATGGCCGGCCTTCTGGTCGGCGTTCCATTGCGGGTGATCGGGGAACTTGAGATCGACCCGACCGGACAGGAAATCGCCAAGCAGGCGCCTGACCGGCAGCGGCGTGTAAACGAATCGGTAACCGTACTCGGCAGCGAAGGCGTCCAGCAGGTCGCGCGCGTAGCCGCGGTACTCGCCGTTCTCCACATCGGAGTAAGGCTGGTAGGGCTGCAGTTCGACGCCGACGCGAATGTCCTCCTGCGCCGCAGCGGGCAGGACGAACAGGCAGAGCAGCAGGGCGAAGCATCTGGTCATGGTGGGCAGGGTCTCGCTGACAGCTAACAGCGGCTGGCACCCTAACCATAGCCGCGCCTCAGAGAATCGGCGAGATCAACCGCGCCACGCGCATGCCCAGCTGCTGCAGGCGGTGCAGGTTGCGCCGGTCGGCGTTGACCAGCTCGCGCGAGCGGCTGAAATCGTCTTCCAGCATGGCCGCCACCTGAGCATTGAAACCTTCGTCGAAGGTCAGCAGGCTGACCTCGAAATTCAGGCGGAAGGAGCGGTTATCCAAATTGGCGCTGCCCAGCATGCTGGCTTCATGGTCGATCAGCAGGGCTTTCTGGTGCAGAAAACCGGGCTGGTAGCGAAAGATACGCACGCCAGCGCGCAGGGCTTCGAAGGCATACAGGCTGGAGGCGGCGTAGACGATGCGATGGTCCGGGCGTGCCGGCAGTAGCAGGCGCACATCGACGCCGCGCATCACCGCCAGGCGCAGTGCGGCGAACAGTGCCTCGTCGGGGACGAAATACGGGCTGCTCAGCCAGACCCGCTCACGCGCGGCGTGAATCGCCTCGACGAACAGCAGTGAGCAGGTTTCCTGCGGGTCGGCCGGGCCGCTGGCGACCACCTGACAGAGCAGGCCGGGTTCATCCTGCTTGCTCGGCATCAGCAGCGGTGGCAGGCGCTTGCAGGCCCAGTACCAGTCTTCGGCGAAGGCTTCCTGCAGGCTGGCCACCACCGGGCCGCGCACTTCGACGTGGGTGTCGCGCCAGGGCGCCAGCGGTGGTTTCTGACCGAGGTACTCGATGCCGACGTTGAGCCCACCGAGAAAGCCGATCTCGCCGTCGACCACGACGATCTTGCGGTGGTTGCGAAAATTCAGCTGGAAGCGATTGAACAGCCCGGAGCGCGTGGGGAAGGCGTGTATCTGCACGCCGCCGCGGCGCAGACGGTCGATGAAGGCAGTGGACAACGAATGGCTGCCGACACCGTCGTACAGCACGTGCACCTGCACGCCAGCAGCGGCGCGCTCCAGCAATACGTCGTGCAGGCGCCGACCGAGGCTGTCGTCACGGATGATGAAGAACTGCAGCAGGATCACCTGCTGGGCGTTGGCCAGCGCCCTGAAAAGAGCCGCGAAGGTGGCCTCGCCGTCGATCAGCAACTCGACGCGGTTGCCGGTCAGGCCAGGCAGATGTGACAGGCGGGGCAGGGCACGCAGGCGATCGTAGGCGGGCGATAGGTGCGCGGCCTTGGCTTCCTCGACCCAGGGGCGCCAGTCCTGCTCGGCCATCGCGTGGTGCATTTCCTTGTCGGCCTGGCGCCGCGCCTTGACGTAGGCATCGAAGCGGCTGCGCCCGAACACCAGGTACGGCAGCAGCGTCAGGTAGGGCATGAAGAACAGCGACAAGCCCCAGGCCAGCGCGCCCTGGGCGGTGCGCACGGTCAGCACGGCGTGGATCGCAGCCAGCACGCCGAGGGCGTGAATGGTGGCGATCAGGTAGGCGAACAGATGAGGAATGCCGAAATCCGCAGGCATGCAGGGTCTTCCTTTGCACAGGCTGTGTGCAGCTGACCACGGGGGTTGCGCAGCGTTCGCGAGTATCCTGCCACGGCTACCTGGCGAATGGCAGTGGCGGGCAAATTGCCACCTTTCAGGGAATTATTCGGGACTTTCATGTGTCTGTGAGCCTGAGTGAGCAGAATTCATGTGTTACCCTTTTCGGTTCGACCCGTTTGCAGGTCGTCTTTAATTGGAGGAGGGCATCCGTCCTGTTCACGTTCGGCTTAGCGAGCCCAAAACACATCAAGGAGTACGCCACGTATGGGAAACGTCCCTTCGCATGACACGACCCCGCCATCCGCAGCGGAAACCCACGAGGGCATCCCGGCACCGTCCGGTGAGGCCAACCTGATCGACACCGATTACGTCATCGGTCAGGACAACATCAAAGGGCAGTTCGTCTTCGCCCTCGACATTCACGGCAAGGTCTTCACCATCTCCGCGCTGGTCGCGGTGATCTTCGTGATCCTCGCCCTGGCCCTGCAGAACCAGATCGAACCGCTGTTCAGCGGTGTGCGCGACTGGCTCACTCATCACATGGCCTGGTTCTTCATCGGCGCCGCTAACATCTTCGTCGTCCTCTGTATCGGGCTGATCCTGTCGCCACTGGGCAAAGTACGCCTCGGCGGCAAGGACGCGACGCCCGACTACACCTACATGGGCTGGTTCTCCATGCTGTTCGCCGCCGGTATGGGTATCGGCCTGATGTTCTACGGCGTGTCCGAACCGATGTCGCACTACAGCGCGGCGATGGGTGGCATCACCGTCGGTGAGGATGGCGTGCGCACCGACTGGGCACCGCTGGGCGGCGCTGCCGGTAACGCCGAGGAAGCCGTACGCCTGGGCATGGCCGCGACCATCTTCCACTGGGGCCTGCACCCCTGGGCGATCTACGCCATCGTCGCGTTGGCACTGGCGCTGTTCTCGTTCAACAAGGGCCTGCCGCTGTCGATCCGTTCGATCTTCTACCCGATCCTCGGTGAGCGCGTGTGGGGCTGGCCTGGGCATATCGTCGACATCCTCGCGGTGTTCGCTACCCTGTTCGGTCTGGTCACTTCGCTGGGCCTGGGCGCGGAGCAGGCGGCTGCCGGGGTGGAGTACCTGTTCGGCATCCCGGCTACGGACACCACCAAGGTGCTGCTGATCGTCGCCATTACCCTTATCGCCCTGGCCTCGGTGGTCGCTGGCCTCGACAAGGGGGTCAAGCGCCTGTCGGAGATCAACATGGGCCTGGCCATGGCCCTGTTGCTGTTCATCATCATCGCCGGGCCGACCGTGGTGATCTTCACCGACTTCTTCAAGAACCTCGGGGCCTACCTGCAGTATCTGCCGGCGCTGGCCAACCCGATTGGTCGTGAAGACGCCAACTTCAGCCAGGGCTGGACCGCCTTCTACTGGGCTTGGTGGATCAGCTGGTCGCCGTTCGTGGGCATGTTCATCGCCCGCGTCAGCCGTGGCCGTAGCGTGCGCGAGTTCCTCGTGGCCGTGCTGCTGGTGCCGTCGCTGGTGTCGGTGCTGTGGATGACCGCCTTCGGTGGCACCGCCATCAACCAGTTGCTGGTCGATGGTTTCACCGGTGCACAGGACGCTGGCCTGGAGCTGAAACTGTTCAGCATGCTCGGCGAAATGCCGCTGACCGGCATCACCTCGTTCATCGGCATCGTGTTGGTGGTGGTGTTCTTCATCACCTCGTCGGACTCCGGCTCGCTGGTGATCGACACCATCACTGCGGGCGGCAAGGTCAATGCACCGGTACCGCAGCGCGTGTTCTGGGCCAGCATCGAAGGCGTGATCGCCATCGCCCTGCTGCTCGGCGGCGGTCTGGTGGCGCTGCAGGCGATGGCCGTATCGACGGGCCTGCCGTTCACCATCGTGCTGCTGGTGGGCTGTATTTCCATCGTCAAAGGTCTGATGAGCGAGCCGCGTTAAGCGACGCGGTCTGCCCCCCTCTCCCATTTATGGGAGAGGGGCTGGGGGAGAGGGCGCTTTCAACGCCGCATCATCGCCCACGGCCACAAACAAAAACGCCGCGAACCTGTCAGGGTCCGCGGCGTTTTCGCATCTGGCGAGGGTGTATCAGCACTCGATGATGTTCACCGCCAGGCCGCCACGCGCGGTTTCCTTGTACTTGGTCAGCATGTCCGCGCCGGTCTCGCGCATGGTCTTGATCACCTTGTCCAGGCTCACGTAGTGCGAGCCGTCGCCGTACAGCGCCATGCGCGCGGCGTTGATGGCCTTCACCGAGGCGATGGCGTTGCGCTCGATGCAGGGGATCTGCACCAGGCCGCCGACCGGGTCGCAGGTCAGGCCCAGGTGGTGCTCCATGCCGATCTCGGCAGCGTTCTCGACTTGCTCCGGGGTGCCGCCAAGCACCGCGCACAGCGCGCCGGCCGCCATCGAACATGCCACGCCGACTTCACCCTGGCAGCCGACTTCGGCGCCACTGATCGAGGCGTTTTCCTTGTAGAGGATGCCGATGGCGCCGGCGGTCAGCAGAAAGTCGATGATGCCGCGCTCGCTGGCGCCGGAAATGGCGTTGGCGTAGTAGTGCAGCACGGCCGGGATAATGCCGGCGGCGCCGTTGGTTGGTGCAGTGACCACGCGGCCACCGGCGGCGTTTTCCTCGTTCACCGCCAGGGCCCAGAGGTTGACCCAGTCGAGCATGCGCAGTGGGTCTTCCAGGTAGCTGCGCTGGAAGCCGCCCAGCTTGCGTGCCAGGATCGCGGCGCGGCGGCGTACCTTGAAGCCGCCCGGCAGGATGCCCTCGGTGCGGCAGCCACGGTCGACGCAGGCCTGCATCACCTTCCAGATTTCCAGCAAGCCGGCATCGGTCTCTTCGTCACTGCGCCAGTGGCGTTCGTTGCGGCGCATCACCTCGGCAATGCCGATGCCGTTCTCGCGCGCCAGGCGCAGCAGGTCGGTGCCACTGCTGAACGGCAGCGGCAGGCTGGTGGCATCCGGGGCGATGACCTTGTGCTTGGAGCCGTCGGCGAGGATCGCCTCGCTGACCACGAAGCCGCCGCCCACCGAGTAATAGGTGGCCTCGTGCACCTGAATGCCAGCGGCATCGAAGGCGGCGAAGCGCAGGCCATTGGCATGCAGCGGCAGCGCCTTGCGGAACATCTTCAGGTCGGCCTTCTCGTCGAAGGCGACAGAGTGCTTGCCGGCCAGGACGATGCGCTTGTCGCGACGGATCGCCTCGATGTAGCCGGGTACCTGATCGACGTCGACGGTGTCCGGCTCGTAACCGCTGAGGCCGAGCAGCACCGCTTTGTCACTGCCGTGGCCCTTGCCGGTGGCGCCCAGCGAGCCATACAGCTCGGCGGCGACACGGGTCACCTGCGGCATGTGGCCGTGGTTCTCCAGCGCGTGGGTGAACAGCGCGGCCGCGCGCATCGGGCCGACGGTGTGGGAGCTGGAGGGGCCGATACCGACTTTGAACAGGTCGAAAACGCTGATAGCCATGGCGAGATTCTTCTTCTGTGGGCACGGCTGAAAACCGGGTTTTCAGCGATGCCTTTATGTGGGTGAACCACGCGCCCGGTTCAGCGCGTGTGGATATCTCTATCTAAGGCCGGCCATATCATTATGTATACTGATTTATTTTTAACCTATTCGTTAGCGACCCTTAACTATTGAGATCGCGCCATGGACATCACCCGCCTGCGCACCCTGCGTGAACTGGCCCGCTGCCGCACCATGGCCGCCGCTGCCGAGTCGCTGCACCTGACGCCCTCGGCCGTTTCACAGCAGGTGTCTCAGCTCGAACGCGAAGCGGACATGGCGCTGATCGAACGACGTGGACGCGGCGTGGTGCTGACCCCGGCCGGCGAGCGCCTGGTGGCGCATGCCGAACGCATCCTTATGGTGCTCGACGAAGCGCGCTCGGAGCTGGCGCTGCTGCGTGGGGAAATCGCCGGTGAGCTGCGTGTGGCCGCTTTCCCCTCGATCGCCGTGGCGGTGATAGCGGAAACCGTGCGTGCGCTGCGCAGCGCCTACCCTCGGCTGAACGTGGTGGTGCTGGAGCTGGAACCACAGGAAAGCCTCAGTGCCCTCGGCGCCTGGCAGATAGACGTAGCAGTGATCGATGATTTGGCCGTGCAGCCCGACGAGAACCGCGAGAACTACGCGCTGATTCCCCTGACCCAGGACCAGCTGCACGTGCTGCTGCCCATCGACCATGCGCTGGCCCGGCGCGACAGCCTGACCATCGCCGAGCTGCGCGACGAAGCCTGGGCGCTGGACTCCACCGGCAGCTCCTTCGGCGAATTCATCACCAACCTGTGCCGCCGTTCGGGCTATGCGCCGCGTATCAACGCTCACTGCGCCGGTTTCGAAATGGTCGCGGCCATGGTCGCCTCGGGCAACTCCATCTCCATCGTCTCCGGCCTGCGCCTGGTGCGCCCGCTGCCTGGTGTTACAGCCGTGCCGCTGGCGCCCGATATCCAACGCGGCGTCTTCCTCGCCTACCGTAAGGGCGAGCGCGACCACCCGGCGGTCAACGTGTTTCTCGACGAGGCGGTGTATACCGCCGACAAGGTCCTCGGCTAGCTCCATCCCGCCGTGCAGGACCGACCGGGCGGCATTCCCCTGCAGCCGCGAGGCTTTTGCTCCCCTCTCCCATTCATGGGAGAGGGGCCGGGGGAGAGGGTGCTTTTGATGGTACCCACGCTCTGCGTGGGCAACTCCGTTCGAGACGCTCTGCGTCGGCGGACTCTGCGTAAACCGTAACGGACGCAGAGCGTCCTGGGCTGCATCCCCACGCGGAGCGTGGGAACGATCAACTTTTACTCAACGGACGTGACGGGCTCTTGAGCCGCCTCAGCCTCTAACTTCAGCCTGTCAGCTTTGCTGATGTATTTGGGTTTGTTGCTTTTCGGCGCGAGCTTGGCATTGGCCTTCTTGGCGTGGGCTTCGAGCAGTTGTTTGATCTTTTTGCGGCGATTCATGGTCGTGTGCTTGTGCTGTCCTGATTCGAGAGTACCCACGCGTTGTGCGGGTAGCCGGGGTTCAGCTCCAGAGAGCGCTGATCAGTGTATGCCCCGGATAGTGCGTCGCCACCTGCGCCTGCAGCAGTTCTCCACAGGCCAGGGCATCGGTCAGCGCGTGATGCGCGGAGTACAGCGGCAGGCCGTAGCGCAGGCGGCTGTCGGCCAGGCGGATGGAGAGGGGCTCGCGGCTGCGCAGGCGGTCCCACCAGCTCAGCGTGCGCTTGGGGTGCAGGCGAGCTTCCAGTTCCATGGTGTCGATGATGGGGAAGACCAGGCCTTCGCCGAGGTGCTGGCGCACGGCCTGGTCGAGGAAGCTGCGTTCGATGTTGCGGTAGTGCGCCACCACCACCTTGCCGGCCAGGGCTTCGAGCAGTTCGTCGAGCACGCTGGCCAGGCGCGGGGCGTGGCGGATGTCGCTGTGGGTGATGTGGTGGAAGGTGACCGATTCGGCGTTCAGCTCGCCGGTGGGCTTGACCACCCAGTAGCGCGCCTCGCTGCAGCGGATGCGTTGCAGGCTCAGCGGCACCAGGCCAAGGCTGACGATGGCGTTCTCGCGTGGGTCGAGGCCGGTGGTTTCCACGTCCAGCGCCACCAGCGGGACATCCTGCAACGGCGTGTCGGCCGCCACGCAGCCGGCGCCGTAGAAGGCGCGCAGGCGTGGGTCGCGGCTGCTGTCGGCGAGGCTGGCGAACAGTTGCGGCCAGTCCTGGGCCGCGCGCTCACTCATCGCGTGCGGCTCGCCGGTTGCGCCGGGTAGCGAAAGCGCAGGAATTTCTGCGCGTTGCTGATCACCTGGAAGGCTTCCTTGAGGTGCTGGCGTTCGCTGGCGCTGAACTGTTCCGGCTCGATGTAGTTGCTCGGCGCGTTGCCAGCCTCGACTTCACGGGCCTGGTGGCGCACGCGTACCAGGCTGAGAAACTCGAAGGCATAGCGCAGGTGCTCCAGCGCTTCCTTGGGCAGTAGTTTGGTGGCGGCGATGGCGTCGAGACGATCCAGTGAGTTCTGCGCCTTGGAGCCACAGGCCAGGGCGTGCACGCGGATCAGGTCGGTGAGCGGCGCGGTGCCACGGCCCTTGAGGTTGATGATGTTGCGGTGGCGGCCGTCGGTTTCCATCACGAAAGTGCGGAAGAAGCCCAGCGGCGGCGTGCGGTTTAGCGCGTTACGCGCCAGCGCGGCGAGAAAGGCGGGGCTGGCGCTGGCTTTTGCGGCGAGCAGGTCCTTGAGGTTCTCCACCAGCTCGGTTTCGCCGTAGAGGCCGTCGAGGTCGAAGAAGATGCTGGCGTTGAGCAGGGTTTCCGGGTTGGGCCGCTCGATCCATTCGCTGAAGTATTGCCGCCACACCTTCAGCGGCTGTCGCCACTTGGGGTTGGTGGCCATGATGCCGCCCTTGCAGTAGCTGTAGCCGCAGGCGGCCAGGCCGTCGCTGACGAACTGTGCCAGTTCGGCGAAGTAGGCGTCGTGTTCGTCCGCATCGAAGCGGTCGTCGAGCACCAGGGCGTTGTCCTGGTCGGTGAGCAGCAGTTGCTCGTCGCGGGCCATGGAGCCGGCGACCATGAAGCAGTAGGGCACCGGCGGCGGGCCGAGTTGCTGTTCGGCCAGTTCCAGCAGGCGCTGGCTGAAGGCGCGACCAATGCCGCTCATGGCGCTGCCGACCATGTGTGCGCTGGCGTCGTCGGCGACCATGCGCACGAAGGTGGCGCGCAGATCCGGCAGCAGGCTCTTGAGCCCCTCCACCGAGGTTTTGTTGAAGATGCCGTTGACCAGGTACAGGCTGCTGCGCGATTCGTAGCGGATGATGTCGGCCAGCGCCACCACGCCCACCGGGCGGCGGCGATGCAGCACCGGCAGGTGGTGGATGTTGTTGCGCAGCATGCACAGCATGGCCTCGAACACTGAGTCGTCGGCCTGCAGGGTGATGGGGTTGGGCGTCATGATCTGGCTGACCGGGGTGTCGCTGGGCAGGCCGGCGGCGACCACGCGGGTGCGCAGGTCGCGGTCGGTGAGGATGCCGGCCATCACCTGGGTCTGCTGCTCGGCCACGTCCACCTGGTTTGGGTCGGGCCAGCGCGTGCCGGGGTCGACGACGATCACCGAGGACACGCTGTGTTCGGTCATCACCTGCGCCACCTGTTGGATCGACGTATCCAGCGGTACGCTCACCGCGCCACGCGAGATCAGCTTGCGCACCTTGATCTTCATCAGCTCGCTGGCCTTGCCGTGGCTGTCTTCCAGGGCGGATTTCAGTCGTGACTGACCCTCGGCCTCGACGAAGTCGGCAAAGCTGTCGAACTGCTCGCAAAGCTGATGGAACAGCGCAGCAGGGATGAAATAGATCAGGCTATCTTCCAGTGCCGTGGCACCCAGGCGCACCTTGTTGCCGCGCAGCAGGCCGGCCTGGCCGAAGATGTCGCCCTCGGTCAGGCGGTTGTGCAGTTCACCGCCACGGCGGTGGATTTCCACCGCGCCGCTGCGTACGTAATGCAGCTCGTGGATCGGCGCACCGACGGCGAGGATTTCGCTACCGGCCTTGAAGTAGCCCACTTGCACCTGGCGGGCGATCTCGTCGAGAGTCTGCTCCGGCAGATTATCGAAAGGGGCGAAGCGATTCAGGTGGTCGCGGATCTCGATCAACTCGATCTGCATGCTTGCCTCGCTGACTGGCTGGCACTACAGGATACGGGCTGCCACGATGTCAGTGCAAAGCACGCGGCCATGGGCCAATCAAGGAGAGGCTATGCAGGTTTCGGGAGTTTGGTGGTTGCTGGGTGTACTGCTGGCGCTCGGCGGCGCGACGGTTTTCTACTACAACCGTCTGGTGTTCAACCGCCACCGCGTGGCCGAGGCTGCCAGCGGCATCGATGTCCAGCTCAAGCGTCGCGCCAGCCTGATTCCAGCGTTGGTGGAGTGCGTGCGGCAGTACATGAGCTACGAGCAGAGCACGCTGCAGGCACTGGTGCAGGAGCGCATGCGCGCCGTGCAGTTGGCCGATTCGCCACTGGGCCAGCGCGCGCCGGTGGAGGCGCAACTGGGCAGCCAACTGCGCCAGCTCTTCGCCTTGGTCGAGGCCTACCCCGAGCTCAAGGCCGACGATCAGTTTCGTGAGTTGCAGGGCAATATCAGTGAGGTCGAGGACCATATCCAGATGGCCCGGCGTTACTACAACGGCGCAGTGCGCGAGCTGAACGTGCTGGTCGAGTCGGTGCCGAGCAACCTGGTGGCCCGGCTATTTTCCTTTATCCCCGCCGAATACTTCACGCTGGATGATCCGCGTGACGGCCAATCGCCGAAAATGGAGTTCTGAGCATGCAAGGATGGCTGCGTGGTCTGTTGCTGTTGTTTGTCCTGCTGCCCGGCTTGACGCCGGCGCAGGAGGTCATCGAGGACTTTGCCGTGAGCCTGCAGGTCGAGGCCGATGGCAACCTGCTGGTGACCGAGCGCATTACCGTGCACGCCGAAGGCCGCGATATTCGCCGCGGCATCTATCGCGATCTGCCGGTCAGTTATGCGCTGCCGATGGGGCTGGAGCAGAGCAATCCGATCACCCTGTTGGGCGTGACCCGCGATGGCCGGCCCGAGTCGGTGCGTAGTGAGCGCAACGGCGCCTGGGTGCGCTTCTACCTGGGCTCGCCCAACATCCTGCTTGAGCCAGGGCGCTATCGCTACGAGCTGCGCTATCGGGTCGGGCGCGCGCTGTTGCATCACGCCAACACGGACGAGCTGTACTGGAACGTCACCGGCAATGGCTGGATTTTTCCCATCCGCCAGGCGTCGGTCGAAGTGCGCCTGCCGTCGGGAGCGCGCATCGGTCAGCTGGCCGCTTATACCGGCGCTCAGGGCGATCAGGGCCAGGACTTCCAGGTACTCGAACGGCGTGATGATTACCTGCGTCTGGCCACCACCAAGTCGCTGCCGGCCTATCACGGCCTGACCGTGGCCGTGGACTGGCAGGCCGGGTTGGTGCCACGGCCTGGCCTGCTACAGAACGCCAGCCGTGCAGTGCTGGACAACCTCGGCGTGGCCATCGGTGTCGTATTGCTGATCGGCCTGCTGCTGTTCTACCTGCGTGCTTGGAACCGTGTCGGCCGCGATCCGCGCAAGGGCGTGATCATCCCGCTGTTCGAAGGGCCGCAGGGCATGAGTGCGGTGCAGGCGGGCTATCTCTGGCATCGCGGGTTGCGCGGCGCTTTCGGAGAGGCACGGGCCTTCAGCGTGTGGCTCACCGACATGGCCATCCGCAAGCATCTGCATATCGAGGACAAGCCGCACGGCGGCGGTTTCAGTCTGGCCCGTGACCAGGGCGCAGGTGGTGAAATGAGCGAGCGGGATCGCGACCTGCGCAAGCGCCTGTTCCCGGCCAACAAAGAAGGTATCGCGCTGATCATCGGCACCGAGTACGAGCCGCGACTGGCGGATGCGGTGGCCGGGCTGAGCAGCCAGCTGTGCGAGCAGGGCAAGGCCTGGTTCGCCAACAACCGCGGCATCTGGGCCTGGGGGTTGGTATGGGCCGCGCTGGCCTGTGCGGCTACCGTGCTCTTGAGTGGGCAGGGCGGTGAGGAGTGGGCCACAGGTCTGGCCGGGCTGGTGTTCAGCCTGGGCTTTGGCATACCGGCACTGATCGTGTTCAACATGGCCCGTCACCAGCCCAGCTTCGGTAAGCAGATGGGGCTGTATCTGGTAGCGCTGATGTTCGGCTGGCCCTTGCCGGTGGGGCTGATGATGATCGCCGCGTCGGTTTCCGTGCCGGCGCTGTTGCTGGTCGTCGCCAACGTCGCGTTGGTGTTGGTGTTCTATTACCTGTTGCCAGCGCCGACCCTGGAAGGCCGGCGCCTGCTCGATGCGTTGGAAGGCTATCGCGATTACCTGCAACTGGCCGAGCGTGACGCCCTGGCCCTGGCCGGCGACGCCCCGGCGATGAACATCGCGCTGTACGAGCGCCACCTGCCCTTCGCCATGGCCCTGGGCGTGGAAGACAAATGGAGTGCGCGTTTCAGCGAGGCCCTGGCCAGCGGCCTGATCGACCCGACGCAGCGCGACTATCAGCCGAGCTGGTATCACAGCCGCAGCAGTTACAGCTCGCCACAGGCGCTGAGCGGTGCGTTGGCCGCCGGCCTTGCCAGCGCCACGGCCCTGGCCTCGTCGCCACCGTCGAGCAGTTCTTCGGGCGGCGGTGGGTCGTCCGGTGGCGGTTCCTCCGGCGGTGGTGGAGGGGGCGGCGGCGGTGGGGGCTGGTAAGCTTCCCGCGGCTCTATCAGTGCGATGAGCTTCAGGCGTCGCTGTTCTCCTGGCCGGGCAGGCGCGCTTCCCTGCTCAGGCGCGCGACCAGTTTGTCCAGGGTCAGACTGCCGAGATTGTCGCCGGCGCGGCTGCGCAGGGTGACGTGGCCTTCGGCTTTTTCCTGCTCGCCGATGACCAGCAGGTAGGGCACCTTCTGCAGGGTGGCTTCGCGGATCTTGTAGCCTATCTTCTCGTTGCGCAGGTCGACAGCGGCGCGCAGGCCGGCGCGCTTGAGGCGGGCCAGTACCTGGCGGGCGTAGTCGTTCTGCCCTTCGGAGATGGTCAGCACGGCCGCTTGTTGCGGGGCCAGCCACAGCGGGAACAGGCCGCTGTAATGCTCGATGAGGATGCCGGTGAAGCGTTCCAACGAGCCGAACAATGCACGGTGCAGCATTACCGGGCGTTCGCGTTCGCCCTGCTCGTTGATGTAACTGATATCGAAGCGCTCCGGCAGGTTTAGGTCCACCTGCAGGGTGCCGCACTGCCAGTCGCGGCCGATGGCGTCGCGCAACACGAATTCCAGTTTCGGCCCGTAGAACGCGCCTTCGCCGGGGTTGAGCTGGTAGTCGATATTCATCCGTTGCAATGCACCAGACAGCGCACCTTCCAGTCGATCCCAGGTTTCGTCGCTGCCGATGCGGTTGGTTGGGCGGGTGGAGAGCTTGACCGCGACTTCGTTGAAGCCAAAGTCGCGGTAGATGGCGAACACCAGGGCGATGGTGTCGGCGCATTCCTGTTCCATCTGCGCGGCGGTGCAGAAGATATGCGCGTCGTCCTGGGTGAAGTGGCGCACGCGCAGCAGGCCGTGCAGCGCACCGGACGGCTCGTAGCGGTGCACCTTGCCGAACTCGGCCATGCGCAGCGGCAGGTCACGGTAGCTCTTCAGGCCGCGGGCGTAGAGCGCCACGGCACCGGGGCAGTTCATCGGTTTGAGGGCGAACACGCGTTCGTCCTCGGTGGTGGTGGTGAACATGGCCTCGCGGTAGTTGAACCAGTGCCCGGAGGTTTCCCACAGGCTGCGGTCCATCACGTCCGGGGTGTTGACCTCGACGTAGCCGGCAGCGTCCTGGCGCTGGCGCATGTAGCCGATCAACTGCTGGAACAGGGTCCAGCCCTTGGGATGCCAGAACACCGAGCCGGGGGCGCAGTCGTCGAAGTGGAACAGGTCGAGCTGGGCGCCGAGCTTGCGGTGGTCGCGCTTGCCGGCTTCTTCCAGGCGGGTGAGGTAGGCCTTGAGCTCCTTCGGCGTGGCCCAGCAGGTGCCGTAGATGCGTTGCAGTGCGGCGTTCTTGGCATCGCCGCGCCAGTAGGCGCCGGCCACCTTGGTCAGCTTGAACGCCTGCAGCAGGCCGGTGCGCGGGATATGCGGGCCCCGGCAGAGATCCTCGAAGTCGCCCTGGCGATACAGCGACAGCACCTCGCCTTCAGGAATGTCGCGGATCAACTCGGCCTTGTAGTGCTCGCCCTGCGCCGCGAAGTGGGCGATGGCGGCGTCGCGCGGCAGTTCGCGGCGGCTCACCGGCAAGTCGGCGGCGGCCAGCGCGTGCATGCACGTCTCGATCAGCGCCAGGTCATCGGGGGTGAAAGGCCGCTCGAAGGCGAAGTCGTAGAAAAAGCCGTCTTCGATTACCGGGCCAATGGTCACCTGGGCACTTGGGTACAGCTGCTTGACCGCCATCGCCAGCAGGTGTGCGCAGGAGTGGCGCAGCAGCTCCAGGCCCTGTGGGTCGCGGGCGGTGATCAGGCTGAGTTGGGCGTCGTTTTCGATCAGCGTGCTGGTGTCCACCAGGCGACCATCGAGGCGGCCGGCGAGCGCGGCCTTGGCCAGGCCGGGGCCGATATCGGCGGCCACCTCGGCGACGCTCAAGGGCTGGGCATAGTGACGCTGGCTGCCGTCGGGCAGGGTGATGCTTGGCATATGGGGGCTCTAATCAGGGTCGGTTAAAGGTGAGATCTGTAGGGTGGGTTAGCGGCGCAAAGGCGCAGCTATGGAGGCCACCACGTAGTCCGTGCGCCGCGTAACCCACCATCGGCGCAACACAGGGAGATCGCCCGATGGGTTACGCGGCGCGCCACGAGGGCGGTGTCTGCTTGTTTGTAGCTTGGCGCCGCTAACCCACCCTACAGTTGTCATTCGCGTCGGTAGCGCAGCGGCAAGCCCTGGCAATCGTCCTGCACCTGGCCGGCGGGCCAGGCCAGTTGCCCGGAGACGAAGGTGCTGCGCACGGCATGGCGGAAGGCGCGGCCCTGGAAGGGCGTCCAGCCGCAGTGGGCGAGGATCGGGTCGGCTGCCACCGGGCGTGGCTCTGCCAGACGTTCGACCAGGGTCAGGTCGGCCCAGTAGCCTTCGCGCAGGTAGCCGCGCTGCTCGATGGCGAAGCGTTCGGCCACGGCGTGGCTGGTCTTTTCCACCAGCAGGGGCAGTGGCAGCAGGCTGTCGGCCACCAGCTCCAGCAGTGACGGCAGGGCGTGCTGCACCAGCGGCAGGCCGGATGGCGCCTGCAGGTAGGGTCGCTGCTTCTCGTCCCAGGTGTGCGGCGCATGGTCGGTGCCGATGATGTCCAGGCGTCCGCAGAGCAGGGCCTGGCGCAGGGCGTCGCGGTCGGCGCGGCTCTTGATCGCCGGGTTGCACTTGATCAAGTGGCCGAGCGCGGCGTAGTCGCTGTCATCGAAGTACAGGTGATGGGCGCAGACCTCGGCGGTGATTGCCTTGCCGGCCATTGCGCCCGGCTGGAACAGGCCCAGCTCGCGCGCGCTGGTGATGTGCAACACGTGCAGGCGCGTGCCGTAGCGCCGTGCCAGGCTCACCGCCAGGCTGGAGGATTGGTAGCAGGCCTCGGCATCGCGGATCGCCGGGTGCTCGCTGGCGGGGATATCGTCGCCGTACTGCGTCTGCCACTGCGCCTCGCGTTCGCGGATGCGCGGGGTGTGCTCGCAATGGCTCAGCAGCACGGTCGGGCAGTCGCGGAACAGCCGCTCCAGCGCCGGCAGGTCGTCGACCAGCATATTGCCGGTGCTGGCGCCCATGAACACTTTCACCGCCGCCACGCGGCTGGGGTCGAGCGCGGCGACGGTGTCGAGGTTGTCGTGGCTGACGCCGAAGTGAAAGCCGTAGTTGACCCGCGAGCAATTCGCGGCGCGTTGCTCCTTGGCTTGCAGCGCCTCCAGCGTCAGGGTCGGCGGGTTGGTGTTGGGCATGTCCATCACGCTGGTGATGCCGCCGGCCACCGCTGCGCACGATTCCGTGGCGAAGCTGCCCTTGTGCGGCGCGCCAGGATCGCGAAAGTGCACCTGGTCATCGATCATGCCCGGCAGCAGGTACTGCCCCGCGGCGTCGAGCAGGGCTTCGCCAGGCAGGTGGGTGAGGCTGCTGGCGATGGCGTCGATGCGGCCGTGGCGGATGCGCAGGTCGGCCTCGAACACGCGGCCCTCGTTGACCAGGCGGGCGTTACGGATCAGCACGCTCAGAACTCGTTCTGCAGGGCTTTGTAGCCCCGCACCAGGTCGATGTTGGTGCGTGCCACGTCCTCGGAGAACTCGCTGGCCGAGACGCTGACGCGCGGCAGGCTGGCCAGGTCGGTCTTCGGCCCGATGCGTTGGGTGGAGGTGACGTGAAAGCCCGCCGGCAGGTCGCAGCCGTCGACCACGGCGTTGTGCCGCACCACGCAGCCGTCGCCGACCGCGCAGTTGAACAGCACGCTGTTGAAGCCGATGAACACGCGATTACCGACGCTGCACGGGCCGTGGATGATCGAGCGATGGGCGATGGACGTGTGCTCGCCGATGGTCACGGCCGCACCGGATTTGGAGTGGATCACCACGCCGTCCTGGATGTTGGAGTTGGCGCCGATGACGATGGGCTGCATGTCGCCGCTGGCGTCCACCTCGTCGGCGCGGATCACCGCGTAGGGGCCGACGAAGACGTTGTCGTGGATGATCACCTTGCCGCAGATGATGGCGGTCTTGTCGACGTAGGCGGACTCGGCGATGACCGGCAGGTGGCCGGACGGATTCTTGCGGATCATGGTCGCTCCTTGGGCGAGGGTTCGGGCACCGGGTCGTAGCCGCCCGGATGCCAGGGATGACAGCGCAGCAGCCGGCGCAGGCTCAGCCACATGCCGCGTAGCAGGCCGTGCTTGTCCAGCGCCTCGATGGCGTAGTGCGAACAACTGGGATGAAAGCGGCAGCGCGGCCCGAGCAGCGGGCTGATCAGATACTGGTAGAAACGCACCAGGGCGATGGCCAGGCGCTTCATGTTGGGCGGCTCACGGCCACGCGCAGTTGCTTGCTATCGAGGTCGTTGTAGAAGCAACTGGGCCGACCGGTGTGGCAGGCCGGACCAAGTTGCTCGACCTTGAGTAGCAGGGCGTCGCCGTCGCAATCGAGGTGCGCGCTGAGCAGGCGCTGGCGATGGCCGCTGGTTTCACCCTTGCGCCACAGGCGCTGGCGCGAACGCGACCAGTAGCAGACCTGGCCGCTGTGCAGGGTTTCTTCCAGGGCGCTGCGATTCATCCAGGCCAGCATCAGCACCTCGCCGCTGTCGTGGCGCTGGGCGATCACCGGGATCAGCCCAGCGTCGTTCCAGGTGATGGCCGCCAGGGCTTCGCTCAGCGGCACGGCGTGGCCGGCTTCAGCGGATTCCAGCTGCAACCAGAAGGCGTCGGCAGTCATGGCTCAGCTCCAGTTCCAGTGGCTTTGCGCCACCGCGTCGTGGGCGTGCAGGCTCTCCGCGTGGACGACCTTGAGGTGGAAGGCGCTGGCCTGCGGCAACTGGCGCAAGGCGCGGTGCAGGCGGCGTGCGGCGTCCTCGCAAAACATCAGGTTCTGCCCGTTGGCGAGGGCGAAGGCTTGCTCGTCGGCGCGCTTGACCGCTGTCTGCAGCGGCGTGCCAAGGGCCTGTTCGGCGCTGTCGATCAATGTCAGCAGCGGCAGGTCGACGCAGCCTGGCGCCAGGCGCAGTTGCAGGGTCGCCGTGCTGCGCTGGCTGTGCGGCGTGGCGATGATGCCTTGGGTCGAGCCGAGCCAGTCGAGCACGCTGGAGTAATCCACCTGTTGGTCGGGAAAGTCCCAGGCGAAGCGCTGCTGGATCAACTGCCGCGCCAGTGCTGCCGAACAGGGGCAGGTGGACGAATAACCGACCTCGACCTGCAGCTCGATACTCACGCCACGGCCGTCCTGGCGGGCACGCAGTTCGAAGGGGTAGGTCTTCCAGCCGTGCAGCGGGCTGACCAGCGCCGGCCGTTTCAGCGGCACCTCGCCGCGCAGGGTCAGGGTGGCGCTGTCGGACAGCGCCTGGTGGCTGCTCAGGCAGTCGCCCAGCACCTGCAGCAGCGCCGGAACGTTCAACTCCTGATGCACCAGGCGCTGCGCCGCCAGGTACAGGCGCGACATGTGGATACCGCGTGCGCCGGCATCGTCGAGGCTGACGCCGATATCGACAGTGGCGGTCACGGCGACGTCCGCCAGGCGAATGGGCAGGGCGATACCGGCCATGCCGACCCAGTCCAGCGGCAGGTCGTGGTGGGTGGCTTGGGCGGCAATATCCGGCAGAGGCTGTTCGTTCATCGTAAATCCGTGGGTAGCGGTCAGAAATAAATGTTATGTTATAACACTTAAAACAAGCCAGCCGATTTGCCATGACCCTGACCGCGACCTCCGAAGCCGAGCTGCTGGCCCAGCCAGCCTATGACTACATGAACGACACCCAGCAGCAGTTCTTTCGCGAGCTGCTGCTGACTCAGCGTGCCGATTTGCAGGTGCGTATCGATGAGGAATTCATCGAGCTGCGCCAACCCGATACCAGCAGCGACGTCGCCGACATCGGCGCCGCCGAGGAGCAGCGTCAATGGCAGCTGCGCCTGCTGGAGCGGGAAAAGAAGCTGCTGGACAAGATCGACCAGGCGCTCGAACGCCTGGCGCGTGGCGAATACGGCTGGTGCGCCGAGACTGGCGAACCCATCGGCCTCAAGCGCCTGTTGCTGCGCCCCACCGCGACCCTGTGCATCGAAGCCAAGGAGCGTCAGGAGCAGCGCGAAAAACATCAGCGTGACCGTGACTGAACGAGGAATACCCCATGAACCCGCGTCTACCCGTTACCGTGCTGTCCGGCTTTCTTGGCGCCGGCAAGAGCACCCTGCTCAATCATGTGCTGAAGAACCGCGACGGCCTCAAGGTCGCGGTGATCGTCAACGACATGAGTGAAATCAACATCGACGGCAGCGAAGTGCAGCGTGACGTCAGCCTCAACCGCGCCGAAGAAAAGCTGGTGGAGATGAGCAACGGCTGCATCTGCTGCACCCTGCGCGAAGACCTGCTCGAGGAAGTCGCCCGCCTGGCCAGCGATGGGCGCTTCGACTACCTGCTGATCGAGTCCACCGGCATCAGTGAGCCGCTGCCGGTGGCCGAAACTTTCACCTTCCGTGACGAGCAGGGCCGCAGCCTGTCCGATCTGGCGCGGCTCGACACCATGGTCACGGTGGTCGACGGGGTGAACTTCCTGCGCGACTTCCACGCGGCGGAAAGCCTGGCCAGCCGTGGCGAAACCCTCGGCGAGGAGGACGAGCGCTCAATCACCGACCTGTTGATCGAGCAGGTGGAGTTTGCCGACGTCATCCTCATCAGCAAGATAGACCTGATCAGCCAGGCCGAGCGCGAGGAGCTGATGGCCATCCTGCGCGGGCTCAACACCCACGCCGACATCCAGGCCATGAGCATGGGCCGCATCGCCCTGGACAAGATCCTCGACACCGGCCACTTCGACTTCGACCGCGCCTCGCAGGCGCCGGGCTGGCTCAAGCAGCTGCGCGGCGAGCACGTGCCGGAAACCGAGGAATACGGCATCGCTTCCAGCGCTTACCGCGCGCGTCGGCCGTTCCATCCGCAGCGCTTCTTCGACTTCCTCTCGCAGGAGTGGCGCAACGGTCGCCTGCTGCGCTCCAAGGGCTTCTTCTGGCTGGCCAGCAAGTACCAGGAGGCCGGCAGTTGGTCGCAGGCCGGCGGGCTGATGCGCCATGGCCTGGCCGGGCGCTGGTGGCGCTTCGTGCCCAAGCAGCAATGGCCGCAGGACGAGGAAGGTCTGCAGACGATCATGAAGCACTGGAGCGCTGAAGTCGGTGATTGCCGCCAGGAGCTGGTGTTCATCGGCCAGAACATCGACTTCCCGCAGTTGGTACGTGAGCTGGACGACTGCCTGCTGACCGACGCAGAAATGGCCGGTGGCCCGGATGCCTGGCGCCTGCTCGCCGACCCGTTCGGCGCCTGGCAGCAGGAGGCCGCCTGATGTTCGCCCTGCAGTTGCCGAAATTGTCCCGGCAGGTGCTGGGCGAGGACATACAGGTGCTCGGCGAGGTGCTGCACGACGGCGTCAACCTGGCCGTCTGGCAGCGCCGCCTGCCGGCGCAGATCGCCGACTTCGCCGAGACGCTGCTGGCGCAAGGCGAGCCGCTGGCGCAGTCCATGACCCTGGAGCTGGCGCAGCCAGACAGCGAGCCGAATCTCACCGGTCTGGTGGCGCAATACGCGGATCTACCGGGCCAGGCGGCCTTTCTCGCCGATGTCGCCTGGCTGGTACGGGCCTACGCCTGCCTGCTCGATGCCCAGCGCATCGGCCTGCGCCTGCGTGCGTTGGACAAGGCCATGTGTCCGCGTTTTCACGTCGACCATGTACCGCTGCGGCTGATCACCAGCTATGCCGGTGTCGGCAGCGACTGGCTGGAGGAGGGCGTGATGCCGCGCAGCAAGCTCGGTCAACCGGGTGCAGAGCCGCAGGACGAGGCGTTGATCCAGCGTCTTGATAGCGGCCATGTGGCACTGGCCAAGGGTGAGAAATGGCACGGCAACGAGGGGTGCGGGCTGATCCACCGTTCGCCGCAGCCACCAGCGGGCGAGCGCCGCTTGCTGCTGACCCTGGATTGGTTGGCCTGAGCCGTGCGAAACCGTAGGGTGCGCCGTGCGCACCAGGAACAGCGCTATTCTCTCGGTGCGCATGGCGCACCCTACGGATAGCACCGCGAATAGCGCGGTGTTTGCTCGGCGTGCATGGCCTAGGCGGCCCCGCGACACCCTACGGCATGGCAAAAAAATAGGCCGGAGCAACTGCCCCGGCCTTAAGCACCAAGAGATCATGTCGACGCGTGACTCGACATGCGGGTCATGTGAGGTACCCGTCCCTATTAGGCGCTCGTTGGGTGACGCTTTGATGTCAGAGACGTTGCGTTTTCGCGTAGGGCGGGTGCAACCCGCCAAGCAGGGAATGGCGGGTTGCACCCGCCCTACACCACTCGGCTAGGGCTTGATCCACTTGCCCTGATACTGGCTGGTGCAGGCCGGCTCCAGGTACAGCGCGTCGCTGGCCACGCCGTAGTAGTGGATGTCCTGCAGGTACATGCCGCTACCGGCCCGCGCGTTCTGACAGACGCCGTAAGCACCCTGCGGGCACTGTTCGACGAACTCTACCTCGACCGTCTGCCCTTGCAGCTGCGGCTGGCAGAAACCGTCGCGGAACAGAGTAGTGGGGATATTGCGATTCTCCTGGCAGACCTTCACGTCCAGGCGTTCGGCCTGGCTACGTACCACGCAGGCTTCGGCCAGGGCCAGGCCGGGTAGCAGAGAGAACAGCAACAACCATGCACGCATCGTTTCGACTCCCGAAAAACTGCCGGCGAATCTAACATGCTGTTTCATTGCAGTCTGTGCTGGCACTTGCCCAGCGAACCAACAGCGATAAATTCATGCTCAGTCAGATCCCTACCCATCTCATTGCCGGCCCGCTGGGTGCCGGCAAGACCAGCCTGATCCGCCACCTGCTGGCGCAAAAGCCGGCGCACGAGCGCTGGGCGGTGCTGATCAACGAATTCGGCCAGATCGGCTTGGACGCCGCCTTGCTCGAACAGGGCGCCGACGGCATCGCCCTGGCTGAAGTGGCTGGCGGTTGCCTGTGCTGCGTCAACGGCGCGCCGTTTCAGGTCGGCCTCGGCCGTCTGCTGCGCAAGGCCCGGCCCGATCGCCTGTTCATAGAGCCGTCCGGCCTGGGGCATCCGGCGCAGTTGCTGGCGCAACTGCGTCAGTCGCCTTGGATTGGTGTACTGGCCGTGCAACCGGCGCTGCTGGTGCTGGATGCCGCCGCGTTGGCCGCCGGCCAAGCGCTGCCCGATGTACAGCGCCAGGCGCTGGATGAGGCCGGGCTGTTGCTGCTGAACAAGAGTGTGGGGCTGGACGATGCGAGCCGGGCACGAATCGCCGCGAACTTGCCGCCCGTGCCGCTGCACTGGACCGAGCAAGGCCGGCTCGATCTGGCGCTGCTGCCGGGCCTGACGGCGCAGGCTTTGCCCAGTGCAGTGAGCGTCGAGTTACCCACCGCCGCGCCCGGCCTGGCACTGATCTGGCGCAACGCCGCCGAGCCGATCTGCCAGGTGCAGGACCAGCCCGAAGGCTGGAGTATCGGCTGGCGCTGGCATCCCAGTCAGCGCTTCGACCTAGTACGGGTCGGCCAGTGGCTGCAGGGTATGGCGTGGCGCAGGGCCAAGGCCGTGCTGCATGGCGTCGAAGGCTGGCGTGCGTTGAATGCCGTGCAAGGGCCGGCGCTGGAGGCCTGGGCTGTTAGTGAATGGCGCAAGGATTCGCGGCTGGAGCTGATCTTCGATCAGGCGCAAGACGTCGATGCATTGATGGCGTCGTTCGCCACCTGCCGAACCCTTACGACAGACTGATAAACTCGCCGCGCTCTCGTCGCTGTGGATAACTTTCATGCAACTGCTGCCCTGGTCTCATGACACCTCTGCCGGTTTCACCCTGCGTGGTTGGCACACGCCACCGTCGGGCAAGCCGCTGCTGCATTTTTTACACGGCAATGGCTATTGCGGGCGCGTCTACACGCCGATGCTGGCGCTGCTGGCCGAAGACTTCGACCTCTGGCTGTGCGATGTGCAGGGTCATGGCGACAGCGATCATGGCGGCCGCTTCCATGGCTGGAACCGCAGCGCCGAGCTGGCGGTGGAAGCCTTCGATACCTTGCGTGGGCCATTCGGCGAGGTGCCGCGCTTCGCCCTTGGCCACAGCTTCGGCGGTGTGCTCACCAGCCTGATCCTGGCGCGTCATCCTGAGCTGTTTCGGCGCGCCGTGCTGCTCGACCCGGTGCTGTTCAGCCCGGCGATGATCGGGGTGATGGCGTTGTCCGACGTGGTCGGTCTGGCACAGCGCACCGGCATGGCCAAGAAGGCGCAGAAGCGTCGCCGGCAGTGGCCGGATCGCGCCAGCGCGCACGCCGCACTGCACGGTCGCGGCATGTTCCGTGGTTGGGACGCGGCGGCGTTCGACGCGTATATCGAGCATGCGCTGAAGGACGTCGAGGACGGCGTCGAGCTCAAATGCCGGCCCAGCCGCGAGGCCGATATCTTCGGCTCCTTCCCCCGGCGCCTGTGGCCGTCGCTGGCCAAGGTGACGACGCCGACCGAGGTGATTCACGGCTCGCGTACCTATCCCTTCGTGGCCAAGTCGGTGGCGCGCTGGTGCGCGAGCAACGCCCACGTGCGCAGTCAGGTCGTGCCGGGCGGGCACTGCTTCATGCAGGAGCAGCCGGCGGACAGCGCCGAGCGCGTGGCCGCTTTCCTGCTACAGCGCGGCTGACAGGTCTTTACATCACGTAGGCGCCGGCTTGCCGGCGAGCGAGGACACATACGGGCAAGGCCGCGCGCTGCTTTACTGCGCCTTGCGCCGCCAGTCTTCCAAGTGGATGACGTTGCCTGAGTGCTGCACCGCAACCGGCTCGGGTTGCGCCTCCAGCACCGGGTGCGGCTCCAGTTCGATGCGGCCGAGATGCGGGCCGAACATGCTGATATGCCCACGCAGGCGCTGCTCGCCGGTGACGGTGAACTCGAAATCGTAGAGCCGCGCCAGGCGTCGATGGCCCTTGGCATCACGCTGGATGGCCAGGCGACGCAGTGCCACGGCGCCATCGAGCAGCTCCACGTCGAGTTTGGCGCAGTGCTGCTTGGCAAACTTCAGTGCTCGCTCGCGAATACCGTGGCCGCGCCATAGCCAGGCGCAGGCAGCAGCGAACAGCATCAGCAGGAATACATCGAACAGGTTGATCATGGCGACTCCAGCTTCGGGAGACAGAGCTTAGCTTATCTGCCACGCGCTTCTCAGCACAGTGGCTTGCCCACACGTCGGCTCTGCATTAGCGTTCGCCTACTTCACATGAAAAGGACGTCACCATGCATTGCCCCGCCTGCCGTACCACCCGCCTGCAACCGGCAAAACTCGAAGATGGCCTGCTCGGCCATGGCTGCCCGCAGTGCTCGGGCACCCTCGTCAGCCTGCTGCATTACCGCGATTGGGCCGAACGCCAGCCAGCGCAAGAGACGCCAACGGCGTTGGCTGCAGAAGCCGAAGCGGGTGAAACCAGCCACGCGCTGAGCTGCCCCAAGTGCGCCAAGCTGATGGGCAAGTTCCAGATCAGCGGCACCCGTGCCAATCGCCTGGATCTCTGTGGCACCTGCGACGAAGCCTGGCTGGACAGCGGTGAGTGGCAATTGCTCAAGGCCCTGGAGCTGAGCCAGCGCATGCCGGCGATCTTCACCGACGCCTGGCAGCGCCAGGTACGTCAGCAGGCCAGCGAAGAGGCACGCCGCGAGCGCTTCAGCCGTATCGCTGGCGAAGAGGCCATCGCCCGCGCCGATGAGATTCGTGCCTGGCTCAAGGATCATCCGCAGCGGCGCGAGTTGCTGTTCTACATTGGTCACGACTGAGGCCTGCTTGCCTGATTCGGCTCAGGTCGCTCGCATCAGACGATCACGGCCGGCGGCCTTGGCGCTGTAGAGCGCCGTGTCGGCGCGTTGCAGCAGCTGCTCCAGGGCTTCGCCGGGGCGCCACTCGGCCAGTCCGATACTGACGCTGATGTGCAGCCCTTGCAGGTCACTTGCGGCAAGGCTGGCGCGCAGGCGTTCAAGGCCCTGGGCGGCGGCGTCCAGGGCACTGTCCGGCAGCAGCAGGACGAACTCCTCGCCGCCAAAGCGGGCGAACAGGTCGGTGCTCCGCGCCTGCTGCCTGCAGAGCAGGCTGAACTCGCGCAGCACGGCGTCGCCGGTGGTATGGCCGTGGCGGTCGTTGACCTGTTTGAAGTGATCCAGATCGAGCATTGCCAGGCACAGCGGTAGGTTCTGCCGTTGGCTACGTTGCAGTGCCTGGCCGGCCCGCTCTTCGAACGCACGGCGGTTCAGGGCCTGAGTCAGCGGGTCGGTGGTGGCCAGGTGCAACAGCTGTTGCTCCAGTGCCTTGCGCCGACTGACGTCGCGGACTTCGGCAACCTGTCGGCCATCCTCACGCAGTTGCGCGATGCTGATTTCGGCAGCGAAGGGCAATCCGTCACGCAAGGCTTCCAGATCATGCGGTTGGCCGTCGGCACGGCCGAGCAATTCTTCGATGCGCGCCTGCTCGGCAGGTTCGAACAGGCCATGCAGGTCTGCGCCGAGCAGACGTTCGCGAGAGCGCGCGAACAGCGTCTCGAGCATCGGATTGGCGTCGACGATGCGGCCGTGCTCCAGCACCACCACGCCAGCCTGGGTAACGCGCATCAGCCGTTCGAAACGCTCGGCGCTATCCTCGGCCTGCTCGGCGTGGCGGCGGCTGTCGGCGAGGATGCGGCGCATGGTCATCAGCGCCAGGCCGACCAGGCCGATGACCCAGAGCGGGATGCCGAAGTTGTAGGGCAGCAAGTAGGGCACCGACCGTGTCACGTCGACGTGTTCGATGCCCTGCAGGCCATCGATCAGGCCGAGCAACGCGCGCAGCAGGGTAATCAGGGCGAAACCGGCGAAGGCCAATGCGACGAAACGGCGTACGCCGCGTAGCTCCGGCTCCTCACGTGCGACCCACAGGGCGCGGCAGGCCTGGATCGGCAGCAGACCACCGATCAGTGCATAAAAAGTGACGACGAATTCGGTGTTGATCGGCGCCACGAACCAGTGCCAGCTCATCACCAGGCTCATCGCACCGGCGCTGCCTGGCACCGTCCACCAGGGCGGCGGCAGCTTCAGGAAACGGAACACACCGACCATCAACAGGGCCTCGCCGGCCAGTTGCAGGCTATTGCCGGCGATGTTCAGCAGCGGGCTGCCGCTGGCCATGTAGCCGATGAATAGCCAGATGCCGAGGTTGAGCATCCAGGCGCCGCTCATCCACACGCCTGGGCCGCGATAAGGGCGAGCGAAGTACCACAGGGCGGTGCTGGCGATGGCGCTGCCGAGCATCAGGTTGATGCCCAGCAGCAGCGGGGAGAAGTAGAGAGTTTCCATGGCCGGGCAGATCGGGGGGTAATCGCAGCATTTTGCCAGTGCCCTGCAATGCTGTCTCGGTGGTCAGCCTTTTTCCTCGCTCAGCGCCTGGTAGCGTTGCTGCAGCTCTTCGCGAATCTGTCGGCGCTGTTTGGCCTGGCGCTGGCGGCGCAGGCCGTCGGGGGTGTCCGGTTGCAGTTCTGGAATCGGCGCCGGGCGACCATGAGCGTCGACCGCGACCATGGTGAAGAAGCAGCTGTTGGTGTGGCGCACCGAGCGCTCGCGGATATTCTCGGTGATCACCTTGATGCCGATCTCCATCGAGGTCCGCCCGGTGTGGTTGACCGAAGCGAGGAAAGTGACCAGTTCGCCAACGTGCACCGGTTCACGGAACATCACCTGATCCACCGATAGGGTCACCACGTAGCAGCCGGCATAGCGGCTGGCGCAGGCATAGGCGACTTCATCGAGGTACTTGAGCAGGGTGCCGCCATGGACATTTCCGGAGAAATTGGCCATATCCGGTGTCATCAGTACGGTCATCGTCAGTTGCGCGGTTCCGGCTTCCATCGTTGCTCCGAGTACGTGTGGGGCTTGTGAGAGTAAGGCCTGTCAGCCCTGGGGATGCAAGATTCAAACTAAACTCGCCAACTCCTGTTGCAAGGATGCCATCCATGCTTATTCGCTCGAAATGTCTGCTTCTACCGCTGCTGCTGGGCCTGACCGTTGCTGTGCAGGCCTCCGAGGAGTGCGCCACGGCGGTGCAGTGCAACCAGGTCGGCACGGCCGCTTATCAGGACGGCCGCTATGAGCAGGCCATCGGCGCGTTCGAACGTCAGTTACGACGCGCCGAGGAGGGCGATACGGCACAGTTGGAGTTGGCGCTGAACAATCTCATCCTCGCCAGCCTGCGCTCCGGCCAGACGGGGATGGCGCGCGCCTGGTTGGGCGTGGCACTGGACAATAACCTCAGCGGCTCCTCGACCCGCCTGCATCTGGTCAAGGTGGCCGAGGCGCTGGATTACCCGACCCTCGCCGCCAGCCCTACCGGGCGCTACTTGCGTTACGGTGGCTCGGCAGTATGGAGTGAGCTGCTGATCAGCGAGGATGGCAATGGTGGTTATCTCGCCAGTTTCTCGCCCTTGCGCGCTGGTGCCCGGGTCGAGGAGTACGGCCCGGCTGCGATTGGCGAGCTGGATGGCAAGTTGGTCGGTGACGAGGTGCAGATGCGCCTGCAGGACGCTGGCCTCGGCAGCGATTGTACGGTGCAACTGTTGCGCGAAGGCATCGAACTGCGCGTGCAGGAGGTGTTCGCCGATGGCTGCCAGGACTACGGTGGCATGGGCATCAGCGTCGGTGGCCGCTACATCAAGGTAAGCCCTTGAGTTTCACAGGCCGTAGCGTGTCTTGAGGCGCTGCAGCGTGTCCGGCTGGTGGGCGAGGAAGGCGTCGAAGCGTTCGATCAGGTCCGGTCGGCTTGCGCTGCTGAGGTGGAAGCTGGTGTATATCAGCGGCAATTGCGGGTCCAGTTGCAGGTAGTTGTTGCTCATGTCCAGCTGGGCGAGCTGATAGCGCACCACCTGTGGGTTGGCGTAGAGCGCATCGAGACGGCCACGCACGACCATGCGGATCAGGCTGTGCAGGTCCTGGGTTTCCACCAAGTGCACGGTGCCGGCGTCCAGTTGGGGTTGCCAGGCCTGCGCGGTGAAGCCGCGTACCGTACCCAGGTGCCGGATGTTGTTCAGGCCCTGGCCGCGGCGGTTGGCGAGGACCATGGTGCCGTCGACTATCTGCGCCGCTGCTTCGCTGTAGTAGAGGTGGCGGTCGGCCTTGGCCTGGCGTGCCCACTCGGGATTATCGGGAAACAGCAGGTCGAGGTTTTGCTCGTCGAGCATGTTGCGGTACAGCCGGTTGAGCGGCTGCGGCAGCAGTTCGAGGGTCAGCCCCTCATATTCGGCGAAGGCCTCCAGCAGATCCAGGCAGTAGCCTTCGGGTGGGCTTTCGAGCGTGGCGCGGTAGTAGGGGTAGTAATCATGCTGCTCGATGCCGACGCGCAGGGTTTCGCCCTGCGCCAGCGCAGTCACCATCAGCAGAGCCAGCAGTCGCCAGCGTTTCATGAGTTGTTCTCCGCCTCCTCGCTGGCTACAGACTAGCTCACCGTCAGATCAGGCGTGATTGAGATACCAGCGCCAATCCTGTTCACCCACCTCGCCCATGAACTGGCGGTACTCGGCCCATTTGATCGCCAGGAACACCTTGAGGAAGTCCTCGCCCAACGCCTCGCGCGCCCAGCTCGAATTCTCCAGATTACGCAGTGCGGTGAGCCAATCGGTGGGCAGGGTTTCGCGGGCCTGTTCGTAGCCGTTGCCGATGATTTCCTCGCCCGGATCGATCTGGTTTTTGATGCCGTGGCGAATGCCGGAAAGAATCGCTGCGGCCGCCAGGTAGGGGTTGGCGTCGGCGCCGCAGATGCGATGCTCGACGTGGCGGCTCTTGGCTGGCCCACCCGGTACGCGGAACGATACGGTGCGGTTGTTCACCCCCCAACTCTTGGCCAGCGGCGCGTAGCTGTTGGCCTGGAAGCGGCGGAACGAGTTGGCGTTGGGGCAGAAGATCGCCAGGGCGTCGTTGAGCGTGGCCATCATGCCGCCGATGGCGTGCTTGAGCAGCGGTGTGCCATGTGGGTCTTCCGAGGCCATCAGGTTGTTGCCGTCGGCATCGGCCAGTGACACGTGCATGTGCATGCCGCTGCCGGCCAAGTCGCCGAACGGCTTGGCCATGAAGCAAGCCTGTAGCCCGTGTTTGTTCGCCACACCCTTGACCAGACGCTTGTAGCGCACGCCTTCGTCTATGGCTTGCAGCGCGTCGAAACGGTGCTCCAGAGTCAGTTCCAGCTGGCCGGGGGCGTACTCGGAAATCGCCGTGCGTACCGGCAGGCCCTGCGCCTCGCAGGCGGCGTAGAGGTCGTCGAGGAACGGTTGCATCTGTTCCAGCTCGTATACGCCGTAGACCTGCGGCGCTTGCGGGCGCACGCCATTCATCTGCACAGCAGGCTGCGGGCAGCCGTTGGCGTCACGCTGCTTGTCCAGCAGGTAGAACTCCAGCTCCACCGCCATCACCGGGTGATAGCCGTCGGCCTTGAGCGCGTCGATGGCGCGCACCAGCACATGGCGCGGATCGCCCGGCGTGGCCGGCAGGCCCTGAGTCGGGTGCATGCTCACCTGGAGCTGGCCGGTGGGCACGTTGCGCCAGGGTTGCAGGGTCAGGCTGCCGGGCAGCGGGTAGGTCCAGCAGTCGGCGTCAGCTACTTCCCAGACCAGGCCGCTTGCCTCGACGTCCTCGCCCTGGATGGTCAGCGAGAGGATCGAGCTGGGCAGCGGTCGGCCGTTTTCGTAGATGGCCAGCAGTTCGTCGCGGTGCAGCAGCTTGCCGCGCGGAATGCCATTGGCGTCGATCAGCATCAGCTCGATGCTGCGTACTTCGGGGTGGCGTTCGAGAAAGTCGCGGGCTTCCTGGGGATTGGCGAATTGCATGGTGGTCTCTCGCGTAGGGTGCGCCGTGCGCACCATGGGATTAACGGTGCGCACGGCGCACCCTACGGTTACTCGCGGGCGCCGGGAATGGCCAGCAGCTCGCTCAGGGCCGTATCGAGCATGGCGATCAGCTTGTCTACATCCTCGGCCGTGGTGCTCGGGCAGCACAGGGTCATGTTGTGGAACGGCGTGATCAGGATGCCGCGGTTGATCAGGTACAGGTGCAGGGCCATCTGCAGTTCGTCGTGGAAGGCCGCTTCGGCCTCGGCGCCGGTACGCGGTGACACTGCGCAGAACTGGAACTCGCTGCGCGCGCCCAGCTCGGTCACCGACCAGTTCAACTGGTACTTGCCGATCAGCGTGCGGAAACCATCGGCCAGGCGCTTGGCCAGCGGCAGCATGTGCGCGTAGGCCGCGGGCGTCATTACCTGCTCCAGGTTGGCGCGCATGCAGTGCATGGCCAGGGCGTTGGCCGACAGGGTGGTACCCATGCCGCTATGGCCGTGGCCATGGCTGCCTTCGCTGGCACGTTGTCGTGCCTGGGTCATGGCTTCGGCCATCGCCGCGCTGCAACCGAAGATGCCGCACGGCACGCCTCCGGCGATCGGCTTGCCGACCACGAAGAAGTCCGGGTCGAGGTTCCATAGCTTGGTGCAGCCGCCGATATCGGTGGAGATGGTGTGGGTCTCGTCGATGATCAGCAGCGCGCCGTATTTACGCGTGAGCTCGCGGCATTTCTGCATGAAACCGGCATCGGGCAGGACCATGCCGATGTTGGTCATCGCCGGCTCGCACAGCAGGGCGCAGACGTCGCCTTGGGCCAGTGCGGCCTCCAGAGCTTCGATATCGTTGAAGGGGATGGCGCGGCTGTGCTCGGTCAGGTCGTAGGCCTGGCCGATCAGCCCCGAGCGATGCACGGTTTCGCCATCGCGGTAGCGCACCATGACGTCGTCGACGGTGCCGTGGTAGCAGCCGTCGAACACCAGCAGGGTCTTGCGCTGGGTGATGGCGCGCGCCCAGCGCAGCACGTAACGGTTGGAGTCGGTCGCGGTGGCGGTCACCTGCCAGTAGGGCAGGCCGAAACGCTGGGCCAGCAGCTCGCCACAGACCACGGCGTCCTCGCCAGGCAGCATGGTGGTCAAGCCGTTGTTCGCTTGCTCGGCGAGGGCACGGGCCACCGGGTCGGGCGAGTGGCCGAACATGGTGCCGGTGTCGCCCAGGCAGAAGTCGATGTACTCATGACCATCCACATCGAAGAAGCGCGCACCCTTGGCGCGCTCGACGAACAGCGGCACTGGCGTCGACCAGTCGGCCATCCAGTGCATCGGTACGCCGCCGTACAGCGAGTGACGGGCGCGCTCAGCCAGGGCCACCGATTTTGGATTGCGCTCGAGGAAGCGGGCCCGCTCACGGGCAGCGAAGGTTTCCACGGCGGTTGCGCTGATGCCACTGGCAGTCATTTTGAACACCTCGTTCGAATTTCCAAACATGGTATTTTGTGATCACAAAAATTACAAGCTATCTCGATATACATAAAATAAGTTAGTATTTAGCGTAGTTTGTGATCACAGAATATAGATTGAATCGGATGGTTATCACCGGTTCCGTCACTAGACTCCCTCTCTGGAGAACATCATGCGCGATTGCCTGCTCACCCTGTCCCAACTGCCTGCTCCGCCACAAGGACGTTGAAACCATGAGCGACAATCTGCAGGAACAGCTATACCAACGAATTCGCCAGGGCCTGCTGGCTGGCCACTTCCAGCCGGGGCAGGCTTTGAAGATCCGCGATCTGGCGGCCGAATGGGGCACCAGCCCGATGCCGGTTCGCGCGGCTCTGCAACGGCTGGTCGCCGAGGGCGCGCTGGAGGGCGAGCAGCAGCGCTCGGTACGAGTCCCCTCGATGACTCGCGAACGCTACGAAAGCATCTTTCAAGTGCGCCTGGCGCTGGAAGGCCTGGCAGTGGAGCTGGCCACGCCGCGCTTGAGTCGCGACGACCTGACTCTGTTGCGCGACTGCGTGCAGCGCATGGACGCCGCCATTGAACAGCGCCAGGTGCAGGACTACCTCAACGCCAACAGCCAGTTTCACCTGCACCTGTACGGCGCTTGCGGCAACCCGGTGTTGCTGCGTTCGATCGAGTCGCTATGGCTGCAGATCGGCCCCTTTTTCAACCGTCTGTTCACCGGCGCCGACCTGTCGCTGCGGCTCAATGACTTTCATGAAGACGCCTTCGCTGCCATCGAGGCCGGCGACGCCAAGGGAGCGCGCCAGGCGATGGAGCAGGATCTGCTGTATTTCGCGCGTTTTCTGCTCAACCTGTTGGCGTTGGAGCAGGGCGAGGTGTGAGCGACGCGCCGATTTCCGCGGGCTTCGCGGCTAAAGCCCCTCCCACGGAGCCGAGTCTCGGCTACACATTGTGGGAGGCGCTTGAGCGGCAATGAGGTTCGCGAAGCAGCCTGCCCGACGCCGTTATCCCCGTAGGGCGCGCCGCACACCGCACATGCTGATGGATTGCGCGAAGCTGGTGCGCATGACGCACCCTACGGCGAAGGCGTTCTCAGCTTTCCAACCAGACGTCCCGGCACCAGTGCCAGACCGAATCCCAGCTTTCGTCGGTCAGCTCGCCTTCATCACCGTCCCATAGCCAGACCTGACCTTCCACATCCACGGCGTAGTAGTCGCGGCCGTCCTGGCACAGCGGCACCAGATCGCGTGGCAGGCCGAGATCCCAGGCCACCGAAGCGACTTCGGGCAGATAGGTGTGCGATTGCGGGTCGCTGGCGGTCACCGGCTCCAGGCGGCCGTACACCACATCACTGACCTTGAGCAGGTATTCACGCAGCTCGAAGGGCAGGTGGATGAGGATCTGCTCCTGAATCTCCACCAGGGTTTCTTCTTCCGGCAGCTCCAGCGGTACCGGTACTGGCTCGTTGAGTTCGCGCAGCTGTTCGATGACTTCTTCCACGGCGTCGGCTCCTCATCATGGGGGATCGGCTTTATACAGTAGCTGGCCGGCAGAATGAAAACATGTCGTCGTCACTGCATACTGGTGCTTTTGCGGAGCCCTTTCATGTCATCTCTTGCCTGGCACTGCCTACACCACCGTGAACTCGATACCGCCACTCTCTATGAGCTGCTGGCGCTGCGTACCCAGGTGTTCGTGGTCGAGCAGAACTGCCCCTACCTGGAAACCGATGGCCAGGACCTGATCGGTGACACCTGTCACCTGCTGGCGCGCGACGAGTCGGGACTGCTGGGCTATCTGCGCCTGCTCGACCCGCAACGCATGGACGGCGAGGTGGTGATCGGTCGCGTGGTGATCGCCGAGCGGGCGCGCGGCACCGGGCTGGGCCATCGGCTGATGGAGCAGGCGCTGAGCGAGTGTCATCGGCGTTGGTCGGGCGTGCCGGTCTATCTGTCGGCACAGGCGCACTTGCAGGGCTACTACGGGCGCTATGGCTTCGTGGCGGTGACCGAGGTCTATCTGGAGGATGACATCCCACATATCGGCATGCGCCGGGCTGTTGGCGAGCAGGCGTAATGTACAGGTCGTCGGGATCGTAGGAGCGGCTTCAGCCGCGATGGTTGGTTAAACGAAAAACCCCGGGCAAGCCCGGGGTTTTTCATGCGTCGCTCAGGATCAGTTCTGACGAATGCCAGCGATCAGCCAGGACTGGTTTTCGCCCTGCGCGCGCTCCAGGCGCCAGCTTTCGCTGAACGGCTCGCCCTGGTCGAAGCGCGAGGTCTTCGACACACCGCTGAAGGTCAGGGTGGCGATGGTCTTCTCGGCGTTATCGTCGACACCGTCCAGCTGCACGTCGAGGTTATCGACGTAAGTGGACTGGAAGCCGTCACCCAGCTCGGCGCGCTCGCGCTTGAGGAAGTCCAGCAGTTGTGGGGTGACGAACTCGGCGATCTTGTCCATCTCGTTCGCGTCCCAATGCTGCTGCAGGTTCATGAAGTGCTCACGACCAGCGGCAAGGAAGTTCTGCTCGTTGAACCAGGCCGGCGCGTTGATCACCGGAGCGGCCGAGGCCAGGCGACCGCCGAAGATATTGCTGCCAGCGGCTGCTGCGTTGTCGGCGTTCGGCATTTCACGCTGGTACGGCGCACCGGCAGTGGCCACGTGTGGCTGCTGGCGGGCACGGCGGGCGGCGAGGAAGCGGAACAGCAGGAAGGCGATCAGGCCGAAGATCAGCATGTCCATGATCTGCAGGCCTTCGAAACCATCACCCATGAACATCGAGGCCAGCAGGCCACCGGCGGCCAGGCCGGCCAGCGGGCCGAGCCAGCGCGAAGCGCCGCTGGCGGCAGCGGCAGGTTGCTGACGACCGGGCGCCTGGGCAGCCGATTGTGCCGGCGGAGTGGCCTGGCGGGTTTGGTGGCTAGGCGCGGAGCCGAAGGATTTGCCACCGCCAAAACGCTTGGCGTGGGCTTCGAAGCTGAAGGTCAGTGCCAGGCACAGGACCATGGCGATACTGAGGAAACGCTGCATCACGGTTTTCTCTCTTGTGGAAAAGCTTGGTCGGCATCTTGCCCGCCATGGGGGCGCATGACCAGTGACAGAATGTTTCCGGCTTTTGCCTGCATTAGATGGCGCCGTGCGTGCCCGGCTTGGTACCGAAGCGGCCACTGGTGCGCATGGCGCACCCTACGGGCGTTGCAGCAGCAGAGGCAGCGGGCCGCAGCGCAGTTGACCACGCAGAAAGGCGCGGAAGGTTGCTGCATCTTCTTTGGGATGACGCAGCCAGTGCACGAAGCTGCGTAGGTAGGCACCGGTGAGCAGGGTTTCTTCGGCGATGCGCCGCAGATGCAGGGCCTGCCGTCCGGCTGCTTCGCGCCACCATTGTACGGTGCGGCTGACGCGCATCAGGCCGAGCACTTGCAGGTGAATATGGCCGGGTTCCAGTTTGTACAGCAGCATTTGCCCGGTGACGGCCCGATGGGCGGTGAGGCTGTCGAGCCAGGCCAACAGGCAACTTTCCAGGCGTTGTTCGGCGTTCAGGCCCAGCAGATCAGGATTTCTCGCGTGGCCGAGCATGGCTACATCGGCGCGGTCGAACCAGGCCTCCACCAGATCATCCTTGTCGCGGTAGTGGCGGGCGATATCGTCCAGGCCAATGTCGAGCGCAGCGGCGACGTCGAACAGGTGCAGGCGCTCCCAGCCGCAGACGTCGGCCAGTTGCAGGGCGCTATCGAGGATCTGGGCAGGGTCGGTCGGCTTCTTTTTCATCCCCGAAGTATGGCCGCCAGGGCATGAGGCGCAGCCTGGAACGACAAACGGAGCCCGAAGGCTCCGTATGCGTCGTTTCAACCTAGGGTGCGCCACGCGCACCGCCTGCGCCGCACTGTCAGGTCAGCGCCAGTCGTACAGCTCTTTTTCCGACAGCGCCTGCATGGGGGTGGCCAGCGCCTGGAACGCCTGCATCGACGCCCAGATACGCCCGTTGAGCTCGCTCTGCGCGGCCAGTTCACCCAGCACCTGTTCGCTCTCGCGCTGCATCGCCTGCAGCACTTCATCGGGGAAGCGCTTGAGCAGCGTGCCGCTTTTCTTCAGCTCATCGAGCGCCAGGGCGTTGTGGTAGACGTAGTCGTCCATCATGTCCTGGGTCGCGGCGCGCGCTGCTTCGGTGACGATGGCTTGCAGGTCGGCCGGCAGTGCATCGAAGGCCTTCTGGTTGATCAACAGTTCGAGCACCGACTGCGGTTCCTGCCAGCCCGGGTAGTAGTAGTACCTGGCGGCTTTTTGCAGGCCGAAGGCCAGGTCGTTGTAGGGGCTGACCCAGTCGGTGGCGTCGATCGCGCCGCTTTGCAGCGAGGTGAAGATTTCGCCGCCCGGCATCACCACGGTGGTCGCACCCAGACGGCTCCAGACTTCGCCGCCGAGGCCCGGCATACGGATCTTCAGGCCTTTGATGTCATCCAGGCTGTTGATTTCCTTGTTGAACCAGCCGCCCATCTGCATGGTGCTGTTGCCCGCGGTCAGCGGCTTGAGGCCGAACGGCGCATAGGCTTCGTCCCATAGCGCCTGACCCCCGCCCTTGTTCAGCCAGGCGTTCATTTCCAGGGTGGACAAACCGAAAGGCACCGCACCGAAGAACTGCGCCGCCGGCACCTTGCCCTTCCAGTAGTAGGGCGTGCCGTGGCCCAGTTCGGCGGTGCCACGGGAGACCGCGTCGAACACTTCCAGCGCCGGCACCAGTTCACCGGCGGCGTAGACCTTGATGGTCAGGCGCCCGGCGCTCATGGCATTGACGCGCTCAGCCAGGCGCTCGGCGGCGGTGCCGGTGCCGGGCGCATTCTTCGGCCAGGTGGTGACCATCTTCCAGTGGAAGCTTTGCGCAGGAGCGGCGGCCTGGTCGGCTGGCGCGGAGTCATCCTTGCAGCCGATCAGGCCGAAGGCGAGCAGGGGCAGGAGCAGCAGAGAGTGAAGACGCATGGGCAGAATCCCTAAGAAAAACGGGGCTTTAAGCCCCGTTCAGTTGGCTCAACGCCAGTTGTACAGCTCTTTCTCGGTCAGCGACTGCATGGCGCTGGCCTCTTCGAGGAAGGCTTTCTGCGAAGCCCAGATGCGACCGTTGAGGTCGTTTTCCGCGGCCAGGGCTTCGAGCACCACGTCGGATTGCTCACGCATGGCTTTAAGCACCTCGTCCGGCAGGCGCTTGAACTGCACGCCTTCGCCCTTCAGGCTCTGCAGCGCCTTGGCGTTGTTGAACACGTAGTCGTCCATCATGTCCAGGGTCGCGGCGCGCGCAGCTTCGACGACGATGGCCTGCAGGTCGGCCGGCAGCGCGTCGAAGGCCTTCTGGTTGACCATGGATTCGACCACGGCCTGCGGCTCCTGCCAGCCCGGGAAGTAGTAGTACTTGGCCGCCTTATGCAGGCCGAAAGCCAGGTCGTTGTACGGGCCGACCCAGTCGGTGGCGTCGATGGCGCCAGTCTGCAGGGAGGTGAAGATCTCACCGCCGGGCAGGTTGACGGTGATCGCGCCGAGCTTGCTCCAGACTTCGCCGCCGAGGCCCGGCATGCGGATCTTCAGGCCCTTGATGTCGTCCAGGCTGTTGATTTCCTTGTTGAACCAACCGCCCATCTGCATGGTGGTGTTGCCTGCCGACAGCGGCTTCACGCCAAACGGTGCGTAGGTTTCGTCCCACAGCGCCTGGCCACCGCCATGGCTGAGCCAGGCGTTCATTTCCAGGGTGGAGAGGCCGAACGGTACGCTGCTGAAGAACTGCGCGGCCGGTACCTTGCCCTTCCAGTAGTACGGGGTGCCGTGGCCCATTTCGGCGGTGCCGCGGGAAACGGCATCGAACACTTCCAGTGCCGGCACCAGCTCACCGGCGGCGTAGACCTTGACGGTCAGGCGCCCAGCGCTCATGGCATTGATGCGCTCGGCCAGGCGCTCGGCAGCGGTGCCCAGGCCGGGGAAGTTCTTCGGCCAGGAGGTGACCATCTTCCAGTGGATGATTTCTGCCGGCTTGGCAGCGGCTTGCTCGCTGGCAGCCTTGTCTTCTTTGCAGCCAATCAGGCCGATGGCGGCGATCAGCGCCAGGGCAGTGCCGAACAGATTGCGGCGATTCATCGATTATCTCCAGGTACGGTAGGTACTCAGAGCCTATTCACGAGCATGCGAGCTAGAGTCCTACAAGGCAAAAATAGGCGAGGAAGCGGAGTGTACTTTTGTACATGAGCATTCCGAGCCTGTTTTTAACGCAGTAGGGCCGACGCGCAGCTGATCGTGCATAGGCTCTTCACACGGCTTCGAGCTTGGCATACGCCAGCATCAGCCATTTACTGCCTTCGTTTTCGAAATTCACTTGGACCCGCGCCTGGGCGCCAGCACCCTCGAAATTGAGGATGGTGCCCTCGCCGAACAGGCTGTGACGTACGCGTTGGCCCAGGTTGAAGGGCGTTTGCGGTACGGCGCTGCCGGCGAACAGGCTGCCGCCACCCATCGAACTGGTGCTCACCGGGCGGCTGACGCTGTTGCTCAGGCGTACTTCCTGAATCAGCGGTGCGGGGATTTCGCGGACGAAGCGCGACACCTTGTTATAGGTCTCGCTACCGTAGAGACGCCGTGTTTCGGCGTAGCTGATCACCAGCTTCTGCATGGCACGGGTAATGCCGACATAGGCCAGGCGGCGTTCTTCTTCCAATCGGCCCGGTTCTTCCAGGCTCATCTTGTGCGGGAACAGACCCTCTTCCATGCCCACCAGGAACACCAGGGGGAATTCCAGGCCCTTGGCGCTGTGCAGGGTCATCAATTGAATGCTGTCTTCGTTCTCGGCGGCCTGGGTGTCCCCGGCCTCCAGCGAGGCGTGGGTGAGGAAGGCCTGCAGCGGGGTCAGCTCGTCGTCTTCGTCATTCTCGAAGGCGCGCGCGGCGCTGACCAGTTCCTCGAGGGTCTCTACCCGGGCCTGGCCCTTCTCGCCTTTTTCCGCTTCGTGATAGGCGAGCAGGCCGCTTTTCTCGACGACCACCTGGGTCATCTGGTGCAGGGGCATGGTCAGCACCAGCTCGGCCAGGTTCTCGATCAGCTCGATGAAACCGGCCAGTGCGCCGGAGGCGCGAGCGGGCAGCGCCTTGACCGCCAGCATCAGGCGGATCGCCTCCCACATGTGCACGTCGTGGGCGCGGGCGTACTCGCGAATGGTCTCGATGCTCTTCTCGCCGATGCCACGCGCCGGCACGTTGATGATGCGCTCCAGCGCCGCATCGTTGCCGCGCCCGTCGAGCAGGCGCAGATAGGCCATGGCGTTCTTGATTTCGGCACGCTCGAAGAAGCGCTGACCGCCGTAGATGCGGTAGGGAATCTTCTCGCGCAGCAGCGCCTCTTCCAGCACCCGCGACTGGGCGTTGGAGCGATAGAGGATGGCGATCTCGCTGCGCTTGAGGCCGTCCTTGCGCAGACTGTCCTCGATGGTTTCGACCACGTAACGGGCTTCGTCGTGTTCGTTGAAGGCGGCGTACAGGGTCAACGGCTCGCCATCGCCGACGTCGGTGCGCAGTTCCTTGCCGAGGCGGCCCTGATTGTTGGCGATCAGCGCGTTGGCCGCATTGAGGATGTTGGCGGTGGAGCGGTAGTTCTGCTCCAGGCGGATGATCTCGGCATCGGCGAAGTCGCTGTCGAACTGCTGGATGTTCTCGATCTTCGCGCCGCGCCAGCCATAGATCGACTGGTCATCGTCACCCACCACCATCAGGCTTTCGCCGCCCTTGGCGAGAAAGCGCAGCCAGGCGTACTGCACGGCGTTGGTGTCCTGGAACTCGTCGACCAGGATATGGCGGAAGCGCCGCTGGTAGTGCTCCAGCAGGCCGGCGTTGTCGCGCCACAGGTCGAGGGCCCGCAGCAGCAGCTCGGCGAAGTCGATCACCCCGGTGCGCGCGCAGGCCGCCTCGTAGGCTTCATAGATGCTGCGCATGGTGGCCAGGAACAGGTCGCCGCTGGCCTGGATGCCTTGCGGGCGGATGCCTTCGTCCTTTTGCCCATTGATGAACCACTGTGCCTGCTTGGCCGGCCAGCGTTGTTCGTCCAGGCCAAGGTCGCGGATCACCCGCTTGACCAGGCGTTGCTGATCGTCGGAGTCGAGAATCTGGAAGTTCTCGGCCAGTCCCGCTTCCTTCCAGTGCGCGCGCAGCAGGCGGTGAGCCAGGCCGTGGAAGGTACCGACCCACATGCCGGCCGGGGCGTGGCCCAGCACGTCCTCGATGCGGTGACGCATCTCGGCGGCTGCCTTGTTGGTGAAGGTCACCGACAGGATGCTGTGCGGCGAGACGTCCAGGCGCTGGATCAGGAAGGCGATGCGATGCACCAGCACGCGGGTCTTGCCCGAGCCGGCACCAGCAAGCACCAACTGATGACCAGGCGGCGTGGTGACCGCGTGGTGTTGGGCGGGATTGAGGGTCGTGAGTCTGTGGTCGAGGTCGTTTTGCATCGCGGCATTCTAGGGGGCCGGACAGGGGAGGGCAAACCGTCAACCAGGCGCAGTGAAACGAGCCTGACGCAACCGACGACTGGTGGGTCAGGGCGCAGATGTGCATGGTCAGGCGGCCAAAGGCCATCATGCCCTGTCGGTGCCCGCCAAAAGTTGGGCGTCAAGCTGTGAAATTGCCCACATCTTTGTTGGGCACAGCGTCTGTCTCGGGTATTCTCCCGCGACGTCAGGGTTGAGGGGCCGATATTTACCCTGCAGACCCTTAGGCAACCATTACAAGAAAATCGCCTATGACCGCCACGACTAGCGCCGTAGTTCAAGAGGTGACGCTGGACCCACGTCAGGCTGAACGTCAGTTCGCCACGGATATTGCCGTCGAGCGTACCCGTCTGTTGTTTCAGGGTTCGCGTCTGCCCACGTTGCTCATGCTGCTGGTCGGCCTGGCCTGCAGCCTGTTGCTGTGGAATCAGCAGAATGCACCGATGCTCGCTGCCTGGCTGGGCTGGGTCGTGCTGCTGGCGCTGTTGCGCCTCACTCAAGTGAATGCCTTCAACGAGGCGCCGGCCACTCGCCAGGCCGAACCCTACTGGCGACGTATCTTCCTCTTCGGCGCCGGTGCTTCCGGGCTGACCCTCGCCTTCGCCGTAATCGCGCTGGTGCCCGCCGATGTGTTCTACCAGCAGGCGCTGGTCTACGGCCTGATCGCCGCGGCGATTCTCTCGGCCAGCGTGGCCTACGCCGTCAGCCTGCCCGCTTTCCTCACCTTCGCCTTGCCCTGCCTGCTGCCTTCGGCGGCCTTCCTGCTGTTCTCAGGCAGCGGCCTGCAGCGCGGCTGGGGACTGCTCAGTGTGATTCTGTTTCTCGCCTTGCTGGTGGTGGCCTGGCAGGTCAACCGCCTGGTGCAGCGCAGCCTGCAGCAGCGTTTCCACAACCTGGCGCTGATCAGCAATCTGGAACACGCCAAGCAGTGCGCCGAAGGGCTCAACGAAGAACTGGCACGCGAGGTGGAGCAACGTCGCCGCGCCGAGCGCGAATTGCGCAGCGCCCACGGCGAACTGGAGATGCGCGTGGCCGAGCGCACCCTGGAGCTGGACGAGGCGACGCATGCCCTGGGCAAGAGCCAGGCGCGCCTGGCCCTGGCGCTGGAGGCCAGCGAACTGGGGCTGTGGGACTGGGATCTGCAGAGCGATCAGGTGCACCACTCGCATCTGCGCGAGCTGTTCGGCCTGGAGCCCGAGCAAGTGCAGGTGATGTTGCGTGACCTGACCCCGCGTCTGCACCCGGACGATCTGCCGGCGCTACGTCGGGCGCTGGTGGCGCACATGAAGGGGCGCAGCGAGGATTACCACATCGAATACCGCGTGCGGCATGCCGACGGCCATTGGGTCTGGGTGGAAGATCGCGGCCGGGCAGTGGAGCGCGACGCCAATGGCCGCGTGCTGCGCATGCTCGGCACACGCCGCGACATCAGCGTGCGGCGCCAGCAGGAGGAGCAGCAACGCCTGGCTGCGACGGTATTCGAAGCCGCCAGCGAAGGCATCTGCATCCTCGACCCGGACTACCGCCTGCTGGCGGTGAACCGCGCGTTCAGTGCCGTGACCGGATACGGCCGCGAGGAAGTGCTGGGGCGCAAGGTCACCAGCCTGATCGGCAGCCGTGAAATGCGCCAGCAGTACCAGATGATCCGCCAGGAGCTGGACAACGGTGGTACCTGGCAGGGCGAGTTGATCGAGACGCGCAAGAGTGGTGAACTCTACCCGCAGTGGCTGCAGCTCAACCTGGTGCGCGACGCGGCCGGGCGGCCCAGCCATATCGTCGGCTTCTTCGCCGACCTGACCGCGCGGCGCGAGGCCGAGGAGCGCCTGCGCTACCTGTCGCACTATGACGAGCTGACCGGCCTGGCCAACCGCAGCCTGTTCAAGGAGCGCCTGCACGAGGCCAGCCAGCGCGCACGGCAGAGCGGTCGCAGCATTGCCCTGGTGCATATCGACCTGGATCGCTTCAAGCTGCTCAACGACAGCCTCGGCCACGAGGTGGCGGATCAACTGCTGCGGCAGATGAGCCGCCGCCTGACCCAGGCCGTGCCGGAAGCCGACTGCATCGCGCGGCTCTCGGGCGACGAGTTCGCCATCATCCTCGATGCCTACGGCAGCCTGTCCAGCCTGGCGCGGGTGGCCAGCCGGCTGCTGGCCAAGCTGCGTGTACCGATGACCGTCGGCGGTCACGAACTGGTGGTCAGCGCCTCGCTGGGCATCAGCTTGCTACCGGACTATGCCCGCGAGATCAGCGCGCTTATCAGCCAGGCCAACATGGCCGTGCAGCATGCCAAGCATCTGGGTGGCAACACGTTCCAGTTCTTCACCGACAACCTGCAAGCCTGCACCCTGGAGCGCCTGCAACTGGAGAATCAGCTGCGCAAGGCCATCGACGAAGGCCAGCTGGAGGTGTTCTACCAGCCCAAGCTGAACCTCGCCGACGACCAGCTCAACGCCGCCGAGGCGCTGGTACGCTGGCGCCATCCGCAGCAAGGCATGGTGGCACCTGGCGAGTTCATCGGCCTGGCCGAAGAGACCGGGCTGATCGCGCCGATTGGTGAGTTCGTGCTGCGTCAGGCCTGCCGCCAGGCGCGCCAGTGGCAGCAGCAGGGGCTGGCGCAGATACGGGTGTCGGTGAATATCTCGGTGTATCAGTTGCGCCAGGGAAACCTCACCAGCCTGGTGCGCCAGGTGCTCGAAGAAACCGGCCTGGCGGCGCATTACCTGGAGTTGGAACTGACCGAAAGCCAGCTGCTGGATAACGTCGACAGCGTCATCGCCACCTTCCGCCAGCTGCGTGAACTGGGGGTCAAGCTGGCTATCGACGATTTCGGCACCGGCTATTCCTCGCTCAGCTACCTCAAGCGCTTCCCGGTGCATTACGTGAAGATCGACCAGACCTTCATTCGTGATCTCTCGCCCGGCGGCGAAGACGCGGCGATCACCCGCGCGATCATCGCCATGGCCCATAGCCTGGAGCTGAAAGTGGTCGCCGAGGGTGTGGAAACCCAGGCGCAGATGGACTTCCTCAAGAGTCAGAACTGCGATGAAATCCAGGGTTTCCTGATCAGCCGTCCGGTGGAGGCGAGCGCCTTCGCCGAGCTGCTGCGGGCGCAGATCGACAACCCGCTGGATTGAGCGGCGTTTCTTCTCTACCCAGTCGCTGAAGCCGGGCGCGGACGCGACCGGCGCAAAGATGGCTGTGCCTTAACGGCCGCTGCGCGATGCTGCTGGCTTCGGTCACGACAAGGAGTACCCGATGACCAAAGCCCCGTCCCTGAGCATGGCCCAGCGCTTGCTGCTGGCTTCGCAGAGCATGGCGCCGGTGGCGGTGAAGGCTGCGTTGGTGCAGAAGCTCGGCCCCGAACAGGCCGCGCAACTGTCGCCGCACATGCCGCCGGCGCAACTGCGCGAGCTGATCCTCGAACTGCCCATCGACTTTCTCGCCCGGGTCACCACCCACCTCGACCCGCAGCTGATTCTGCAGACCTACCTGGCACTGCCGGATGAGGTACACCTGCAGGTAGCGCGTCAGCTCTGCGTCATCGGCGCCTTCGCCACTGCCGCGCGTTATGCCGAATGCCTGTCGGCCAAGCAGGTGAAGGTGCTGATCTACGGCATCAACGACGCCGACCACGTGCTGCAGATCGCTCGCCATATCGTCGACATCGACCTGATCGTGCAGAGCCTGCGCAGCTTTTCCACGGGCTACCTGTGCCGGCTCACCGAAGCTGCCGTGGCCGATGACAATGTGGCCATCTCCGCCCGCGTGTTGAGCGGCCTGGCGCTGCCACGCCAGGCTGATGTCTGCGCGCACCTCGATCCGGCGTTGCTGCACGAGTTGTTGCCGCTGCTGCTGGAGGCCAACGACGGGCTGCGCGAGCTACTGCCCGAACGTCTGCAGGCTGTGCCGGAGCTGCTGTAGGCGCCGTTTATGGGCGCTCCAGCACTGATCGCCGGCAAGCCGGCTCCTACGCAAACCTAGCGAGCGAACAGCTGACCGATATCCTTGAACGCCTTGAACTCCAGGGCGTTGCCGCAAGGGTCGAGGAGGAACATGGTCGCCTGCTCGCCGACCTGGCCCTTGAAGCGCACGTAGGGCTCGATGACGAAGGTCGTCTCGCGGCTGCGCAGGCGCTCGGCCAGCGCTTCCCAGTCGGTCCAGCCGAGCACCACGCCGAAATGCGGCACCGGCACATCGTGGCCGTCCACCGGGTTGCTGGCGGCCGATTCCTGATAGGCCATCTTCGGTGCTTCATGGATCACCAACTGGTGGCCGAAGAAATTGAAATCCACCCAGTGCTCGCTGCTGCGACCCTCGGCACAGCCGAATACCTCGCCGTAAAAATGCCGCGCGGCGGCCAGGTCATACACGGGAATCGCCAGATGGAAGGGTGCAACGGACATCACGGAATACCTCTGGTTATTGTGTGCAGGGCGGGTGCAACCCGCCATCGATGTTCATTACACCAGCCTATCAACAGCGAAATTGTTCTAAAGCGAATATCCTTGCTCGCAAGCTCAAATAATTTCGATCAATCGAGGGCTCGATGCTGCGCGAACTGAAGACCTTCGTCACCGTCGCCCGCCTGGGCACCTTCGCCGCTGCCGGCCAACAGGTGGGGTTGACCCAGTCTGCGGTCAGCGCGCAGATGCGTGTGCTGGAGCAACACCTCGGCGTTCGCCTGTTCGACCGCAGTGGCCGCGCCGCCGTGCTCAACGCCGCAGGCCGCCACGCCCTGCCGCTGGCCGAGCAGATGCTCGCGCTGTACGCGCAAATGGCGTTGCCGCAGGCCGCCGATCAGTGGCAGGGCGAGCTGCGCGTCGGCGCCATCGCTACCCTGCAGACCGGTCTGCTGGCCGAGGCCCTGCCGCGTTTTCGCCAGTTGGCCCCGCTGGTCGAGCTGAAGCTGGTGCCGGGTGTGTCCTTGCAGCTGTTCAGCCAATTGGATGCCGGCGAGCTGGACCTGGCCCTGCTGATCAAGCCGCCATTCGCCTTGCCCAAGGAAATCCTGGAAGTGCCGCTGGCGCGCGAGCCCTTCGTGCTGATCGCGCCGCTGGACGTGCCGGGTGACGACCCGCTGCGCCTGCTGAGCGAACAGCCCTTCGTGCGTTACGACCGCGCCTCGTTCGGTGGGCGTCAGGTCAGCCGCTTTCTACGTGAGCACCAGCTGGACGTACGCGAAGCGCTGGAGTTGGACGAGCTGGAGGCCATCGTGCGCCTGGTGGAAAACGGCATGGGCGTGGCCCTGGTACCGCGCGCCGGCCTGTGGCTGCAACGGCCGACGCGGCTGCGGGTGATCGAACTGGGCGAGCTGACGTTCCATCGCGAGCTGGTCGCCCTGGTGCGTCGCGCGCAGCGGCAGCCGGCGCTGGATTGTCTGCTGGAGTGCCTGCGGCGCTGATCCGAGCCGCGACGGCCGTAGCCCGGATGCAATCCGGGGTGGTAACCGGATCAAGCCTGCTAGATGGTCCTTACCACGTACTCGGTATTGGCGGTGCGCGCGGCGCACCCTACGGGTCGGCGAGGGCCAACCGACGCATTCCACGCATAAAAATGCCGCGCGGCTTTGCAGCGGCGCGGCATCGGGTACAGCGAGGGCGGTCAGCGGCGATCAGAACGCCGGGACGACGGCGCCTTTGTACTTCTCTTCGATGAACTGCTTCACCTCGGCGCTGTGCAGGGCCTTGACCAGCTTCTGCACGGCGTCGCTGTCCTTGTTGTCGGCGCGGGTCACCAGGATGTTGACGTACGGCGAGTCGCTGCCCTCGATGGCCAGGGCGTCCTTGGTCGGGTTCAGCTTGGCTTCCAGGGCGTAGTTGGTGTTGATCAGGGCGAGGTCGACCTGGCTCAGCACGCGCGGCAGGGTGGCCGCTTCCAGTTCACGCACCTTGATCGCTTTCGGGTTCTCGACGATGTCCTTCGGCGTAGCGAGGATGCCGGCTTCCGGCTTGAGTTTGATCACGCCGGCCTTCTGCAGCAGCAGCAGGGCGCGGCCGCCGTTGGTGGCGTCGTTGGGGATGGCCACGGTGGCGCCTTGCGGCAGTTCGCTCAGGTTCTTGATCTTGCTGGAGTAGGCGCCGAAGGGCTCGACGTGTACGCCGGCGACGCTGACCAGGTCGGTCTTGCGGCTGGCATTGAACTCGTCCAGGTACGGTTGATGCTGGAAGAAGTTGGCGTCGAGGTTCTTCTGCTGCACTTGCAGGTTGGGCTGCACGTAGTCGGTGAACACGCGCACCTTCAGCTCCACGCCTTCTTTGGCCAGGGCTGGTTTGACGAACTCGAGAATCTCGGCGTGCGGCACCGGGGTGGCGGCGACGTTGAGGGTTTCGGCCTGGGCCGAGAAGGCCGCACAAGCGGCGATGGCAGTCAGCAGTTTCTTCATTTCAAGGTTCCTTTTGGGAAGGTGGCGCGGGTCTCGCGGGTGGCGAGTCGCCGCTTTTCATCATTACTTGCGAGAAAAATGTACGACCAGGCGATCACCGACCATCTGCAGCGCCTGCACCAGAATCAGCAGCAGGATCACGGTCACGGCCATCACGTCCGGCTGGTAGCGCTGGTAGCCGTAGCGCACGGCCAGGTCGCCGAGGCCGCCGCCGCCGATCAGGCCGCTCATGGCGGTGTAGGACACCAGGGTAATTGCGGTGACGGTAGTGGCCGCGAGCAGGCCGGGCAACGCCTCGGGCAGCAGTGCGCGGGTGATGATCTGCCAGGTGGTGGCGCCCATGGCCTGGGTCGCTTCGATGATGCCGCGCTCGACTTCGCGCAGCGCGGTTTCCACCAGGCGTGCGAAGAACGGCGTGGCACCCACCACCAGCGGCGGGATGGCGCCGGCCACGCCCAGCGAGGTGCCGACCAGTAGCTCGGTGAAGGGGATCATCAGAATCAGCAGGATGACGAAGGGCACCGAGCGCAGGATGTTCACCACCAGCGACAGCGCGCCATACAGTGCCTTCTGTTCGAACAGCTGGCGCGGGCCGGTAAGAAACAGCAGCACGCCAAGCGGCAGGCCAAGCAGCACGGTGAACAGCATCGAGCCGAGCAGCATGTTCAGGGTGTCGAGGCTGGCCTGCCAGATTTCCGGCCAGAACACGTTGGGCAGCAGTTGTTCGAGCATCAGCGCAGTACCTCCAGATGCACGTCGGCGGCTGCGAAGCGCGCCAGCGCGGCGTCGATGTCGCCACCGGTCAGGGCCAGGGTGAGCTGGCCGTAAGGCGTGTCCTTGATGCGGTCGATACGCCCGGCGAGGATGCTGTAGTCCACGCCAGTCTCGCGGGCCACAGTGCCCAGCAGCGGTGCGTAGGTGGCGTCGCCCTGGAAGGTCAGGCGCAGGATGCGGCCTTCGACATGGGCGAAATCGTCGCGCTGCTCGCTTTCATCGACGTGCTCGGACTCCTGCACGAAACGCTTCGTGGTCGGGTGCTGCGGGTGCAGGAACACCTCGGCCACCGGGCCTTCTTCGACGATCACGCCGGCGTCCATCACCGCCACGCGGTCGCAGACGCGGCGGATCACGTCCATCTCGTGGGTGATCAGCACGATGGTCAGGCCCAGTTCGCGGTTGATCTCGGCCAGCAGGTGCAGCACGGCTGTGGTGGTCTGCGGGTCGAGGGCGCTGGTGGCCTCGTCGCACAACAGGATCTTCGGTCGGGTGCTCAACGCACGGGCGATGCCGACGCGCTGTTTCTGCCCGCCGGAGAGCTGTGCCGGGTATTTCTTCGCATGATCCTGCAGGCCGACGCGGGCCAGCAGCTCGGCGACACGGGTGTCGATTTCGGCGCGGCTCAGCTCGCCGGCCAGGCGCAGCGGCATGGCGATGTTGTCTTCGACGGTCTTCGACGACAGCAGGTTGAAGTGCTGGAAGATCATCCCGACCTGCTGGCGGAAACGGCGCAGACCATTGGCATCAAGGGCGGTGACCTCGACGTCGTCGATCTCGATGCGTCCGCCGGTGGGTTCTTCCAGGCGGTTGATCAGGCGCAGCAGGGTGCTCTTGCCGGCGCCGGAGTGGCCGATGATGCCGAACACCTGGCCGCTGCCGATCTGCAGCGTGGTGGGCTGCAGTGCCGGAATCTCGCGGCCCGCGACGCGGTAGGCCTTGTGGACGGATTGAAACTGGATCACGCGAACGACCTTTTGGGTGTGTTCAAGGGCGGGCCCCCAGGTGGGAGGGGCCCGCCGTCGGGCGCCAGGTGGGGCGCAAAAGGGCGCTAGTTTACCCGGCGGTGTTTAGGCCGAGAAAATCTTTGTTGGCCTATGGTTATTACAAAATGGCATTACCGATCAGTAACCGGCATCAGCTGCGCTTCGGGCTCAGCAGCAGGCGTGGTACCTGCTGCGGGGCGATCTTCTGGCTCAACTGCGGACGGAAACTCGGGTCGAGTTTCTTGATACGCGCCGAGAGCAGTGCGGCGACCCAGGGGTAATCCTTGGCCTCGCGTACTTCGATGCGCACTGCGCAGCGAAAGGTCACCACGTCGGCGGCCACGCTATCGAGCAGGCGGCGCAGGTTTTCGTTGTCCTGGCTGTCCAGCATAGGCATCGTCACGATGCTGGTGGCGGCGTTCGGATCGATCAGGCGTGCTGTGGGTTTGCTCTCGATCACGGGTGTCGGCTGGCTTACGGCTGCCGGAGCGGTTGCTGCCTTGGCGGCAGCCTGGCGCTCACTGGTCAGGCGCTGCTGGCGCAGTTGTTCCTGGCGCTCGGCATCGAGCTTGGTGGCGGCATCGCGGGCCTGTTGCTCGGCGGCGGCCTGGCGCGCCGTACGTGCGCCGTCGATGGCCTGATTGAGGTCATGACTCAGGGCCGGCGCCTGCGGCATCAGGCTGCCGGCCTGGCCCAGCGCCTGCGCGGCACGATCCAGATCGCCCTGTTGCAGCGCTTCGCGACCCTGCTCCATATAGGCCTCGGCCAGTTGGCGCTGGTATTGCTCCAGGCGTGTGTCGCGGCTGGCGCGTTGCTGTAGTGCGCTGAGCTGGCTGCGTGCATCGTCGAGGCGTTCCTCGGCCAGGCTCAGGTCGAGCTGGCGGAAGGCGACGACCAGGTCGTCGACCGGCGGCAGGCTGTGCTGCTGGTTGCTCTGGCAACCGGCCAGAAGTAGAACCAGAAAAAGCGGAAGACCACGAAAAGCGAACGACTTCATGACTGCGCGTCTCGAATTGTGCAAAAAACGCGCAATCATACAGGTTCGTACCGCTGATTTCACCTCGATCGGTCGCGCGTAGCCCGGATGCAATCCGGGGAAACGTGGTGGAGCACTCCCGGATTGCATCCGGGCTACGCAGAGCGCGCCGTCAGCCGCTGCGCTTGGGTAATGCAAAGCTGGCCAGGAACAACGCCGCGGCGCTGACCACGATGGACGGCCCGGCCGGTGTGTCCTGATACCAGGACAGCGCCAGGCCGCAGCACACCGCCAGCAGGCCGAGCAGGCTGGAGCCCACGGCCATCTGTTCCGGCGTGCGCGCGTGGCGCTGGGCGGCGGCGGCGGGGATGATCAGCAAGGAGGTGATCAGCAGCACGCCGACAATCTTCATCGCCACCGCGATGACCACGGCAATCAACAACATCAGCGCCAGGCGAATCGCCGCCACCGGCAGACCTTCGACCCGCGCCAACTCCTCGTGCACGGTGATCGCCAGCAGTGGCCGCCACAGCCAGGCCAGCAATGCCAGCACCAGTGCGCTGCCGCCGATGATCCAGGCCAGGTCGGTAGGGCTGACGGCGAGCAGGTCGCCGAACAGGTAGCTCATCAGGTCGATGCGTACGTCATGCATGAAACTCAGCGCCACCAGGCCCAGTGACAGGGTGCTGTGGGCGAGGATGCCGAGCAGGGTGTCGGAGGCCAGCGGCTGGCGCTGTTGCAGGGTCACCAGCAGCACGGCGAGCAGCACGCAGCCGACGGTCACGGTGAGGGTCGGGCTGATATCGAGCATCAGGCCCAGCGCTACGCCGAGCAGGGCCGCATGGGACAGGGTGTCGCCAAAATAAGCCATGCGCCGCCACACCACGAAGGAGCCGAGCGGGCCGGCCACCAGGGCCAGCGCCAGGCCGGCGAGCAGGGCGTTGAGAAGAAAATCGGGCATCTAGTGTTTGCAACCTGGGCCGTGAACGTGGGCCGGGCCGTGGATGGTCAGGCCGGGCTTGACCACGCCGCCATGCAGGTCGTGATCGTGGTCGTGATGGTGGTGGTACACGGCCAGGCTCTTGGCGTCCTGGCCGAACAGCTCGATGAAGGCCGGGTCGCCGCTGACCTGCTCCGGGTGGCCGGAACAGCACACGTGACGGTTGAGGCAGACCACCTGATCGGTGGCGCTCATCACCAGGTGCAGGTCGTGCGACACCATCAGCACGCCGCAGCCATGGCGCTCGCGCAGCCGCGAGATCAGTCGGTACAGCTCGGCCTGGCCAGCGACGTCGACGCCCTGCACTGGCTCATCGAGCACCAGCAGTTGTGGCTCGCGCAGCAGGGCGCGGGCCAGCAGCACGCGCTGCATCTCGCCACCGGAAATGCTCTGCAGCGGGCTGTCGATCACCTGTTCGGCGCCGACCTCGGCCAGCGCCGCCAGCGCGCGAGTGCGATCGACACCTGGCACCAGGCGCAAAAAGCGCAACACCGACAAGGGCAGGGTGGCATCGACATGCAGCTTCTGCGGCATGTAGCCGATGCGCAGGCGTGGTGTCCGGCGCACGCTGCCACGGTCGGGCTGGAGCAAACCGAGCACCACACGCACCAGCGTGGTCTTGCCGGCGCCGTTGGGGCCGATCAGGGTGACGATTTCGCCGGGCTGTACGCTCAGCTGCACGTCATCCAGCACGGGCTGGCCGTTGAAGCTGACAGCGACCCCGTCGAGACGGATCAGCGCGTCGCTCATGCCGCGCCCTTGCAGCCTGCGCAGAGGCCGACCACTTCCACGGTCTGGCTTTCGACGACGAAGCCGACGCCCGCCGCGCCATCGACGATGGCCTGGCTGATCGCCGGTTGCTCCAGCTCGGTCGCCGCGTGGCACTCGCGGCAGATCAGGAACTGGCCCTGATGCGCGTGCTCCGGGTGACTGCAGCCGACGAAGGCGTTGAGCGAGGCAATACGGTGCACCAAGCCGTTTTCCAGGAGGAAATCCAGCGCGCGGTAAACGGTGGGCGGTGCGGCGCGGCGGCCATCTTCGTCGCTCAGTACGCCGAGGATGTCATAGGCACCTAGCGGCTTGTGGCTGGCCCATACCAGCTCCAGAACGCGCTTGCGCAGCGCGGTCAGGCGCAGGCCCTGGCGCGCGCAGATGGCTTCGGCCTCGGCCAGGGCATGGCTGACGCAGCGGGAGTGGTCGTGAGGGCGTGCAGCCAGGGGTGTTTCGGTCATGGGCAAGGACGGCGCTGATAAGAGACGTTATTATGTTACCCGTTCAGGGCGTCTCTAAAAACTACCTGCGTTGCCATCGCTGCGTTAAAAACAGGCTTAAAATGCTCATTTACAGCTTGTGAACTGCGCTTTTGACTCACTGCGTTCGCCCTACGGGCCAGCCTTCGGCTGTTACTCCCGTTGGTCGTTTCGCCTGTTTTTGCGAGGCCGCCATCGGTATTGCGCTGACTGCCTCGCCTACGTTTCTAGAGATGCCCTTCAATTCCATTCGAGTATGCCCCGTGTTGCGTCTTTTCTGTCTCTTTACCCTGTTTTTCGTCGCCAGCGCTCAAGCCGAAGTGCGCGTCCTGACCAGTATCAAGCCGCTGCAACTGATCGCCGCGGCGGTGCAGGATGGCGTTGGTCAGCCTGAGGTGTTGCTGCCACCGGGCGCTTCGCCGCACCACTATGCGTTGCGCCCATCCGACGTACGGCGAGTGCGTGATGCCGACCTGCTGTACTGGATCGGCCCGGACATGGAGGCCTTCCTGCCGCGCGTGCTGAGCAGCCGTGACAAGCCCCAGGTGGCCGTGCAGGATCTGCCCGGCATGACCCTGCGTCACTTCGGTGATAGCGAGCACGAACACGAACACGATCATGACCACGAGAACCACGATCACGCCCATGAGCATGCCGCTGACGACCTCGGCCATGACCACGATCACCGCCCGGGTAGCCTGGATGCGCACCTGTGGTTGGCTGCCGCTAACGCCAAGGTCATCGCCGCGCGCATGGCGGCAGACCTGAGCAAGCTGGATGCCGCCAACGCCGGGCGTTACGCCGCCAACTTGAAAGCCTTCGACGCGCGCCTGGACGCGCTCGACGGCCGTATCCGCGCGCAATTGGCCGCCTTGCAGGGCAAGCCGTATTTCGTCTTCCACGAAGCCTTCGATTATTTCGAGGCCGCCTATGGCCTCAAGCACGCCGGGGTGTTCAGCGTGCTGACCGAGGTACAGCCGGGTGCGCGACATGTCGCTGCGATGCGCGAGCGTCTGCAGCAGACCGGTCCGAGCTGCGTGTTCAGCGAACCGCCGCTGCGCCCACGCCTGGCCGAAACCCTCACCGCTGGCTTGCCGGTCAAGCTGGCCGAGCTCGATGCGCTAGGCGGCACCTTGCCGGTCAACGCCAGCGCTTACGAGCAACTGCTGGAAAACCTAGCCGGCGGCCTGACGCAGTGCCTGGGCAGCTTGTAAGGACTTTGGGGCTGTATGCACGCCTTCGCGTAGCCCGGATGCAATCCGGGAACGATGGCACTGGCCCCGGATTGCATCCGGGCTACAGGTAATCGAAGGTCCCATCCCGTGGGAGGGGCTTGAGCCGCGGCGAACCCGGCTACGAACTGTAACCACCCCCACGTTGCCGCTCGCAGGCGCAAACCACTAGGCTTGCGCTTTTGCCGCGAGCGCCCGCCATGTCGCCATCCGCACCTCGTCCGTCCAACGCCACGCTGGTGCTGCTGGCCTCGCTGTACTGCGCTCAAGGTCTGCCCTCCGGGTTGATCGCCCATTCGTTGCCGGTGCTGCTGCGCCAGCATGGCGTCGACCTGGCGCTGATCGGCTTGCTCAAGCTGCTGGCGTTGCCCTGGTTGCTCAAGGTCTTGTGGGCGCCCTGGATCGACCGTCTGGCTTCGCCTCGACTGGGCCATCACCGTGGCTGGATTCTGCCGCTGCAAAGTGGCGTGATCGTCTGCGTCGCTGCCTTGGCACTGCTCGCCCCGCAGACATTGTTCGGCAGCGGCCTGTGGCTGTTGCTCGGCTTGCTGCTGCTGATCAACCTGTTGGCGTCAACCCAGGACATCGCCACCGACGGCCTAACCGTGCGCCTGCTGCCCGAGCGTTGGCGTGGCCTGGGCAACAGCCTGCAGGTTGGCGGCTACAAGGTCGGCATGATCGTCAGCGGCAGCGGCCTGTTGCTGGTGATCGACCCGCTGGGCTGGAACCTGGCGGTCGGTCTGCTGGCCGGCCTGATTCTGCTGATGAGCGTGCCGATCTGGCTGTTCCCCGAGCGCCGCGTCCTGCCCTTTCAGCCCGCCCAGGCGGAAACCGCCCTCGGCCCGCGCCTGCTGCTTAACCATTATCGCGGCCTGTTGGCGCAGCCCGGCATGCTGCTATGGCTGGCCGTGGTACTGACCTTCAAGCTCGGCGACTCGCTGGGTTCGCCGATGATCAAACCGATGCTGGTGGATCAGGGCTGGAGCACCGGGGAGCTTGGCCAACTGACGTTGATCAGCAGCCTGGCTGGCATCGGCGGCGCCTTGCTCGGCGGCCTGCTCTACGCCCGTATCGGCGTACTGCGTGCCTTGATCCTGTTCGGCTCCCTGCAGGCCGTCGGCATCGCCGCCCTGGCCTTGCTGGTGGGGCAGGGCGCCAATAGCGGGCTGGTCTATGCCGTGACCCTGTTCGAACAGGTGGCCGACGGCATGTCCACCGTCGCTCTGTTCGCCGCCATGATGCGCATGTGCCGCCCCGAACACGAAGGCGCCGACTTCACCCTGCAGGCCTCGGCGCAGTTGCTGCTGTCCGGCTTCGTCGGGGCCAGCAGCGGGGTGCTGGCCAAGGCGTTGGGGTATGAAGGGCTGTTCGTCGGCGCCGGCGTGCTGGGCGTACTCGTGTTAGGGGTGGTGTTGCTGCACAAAGGCAGCTTCAAGCGGCAAGCCTGAAACCAGTAGCCCGGATGCAATCCGGGGCGGTGTTGAGAAAGCCCCGGATTGCATTCGGGTTACACCTTATACCCAGTGCCGGCCGTGGCGCTCCAGCAGGTGTTGCAGTTGCTCCGGCCCATCGCTGCCGGCTGGGTAAGGCCGTGGGCTCTGGTAGTGCTGGTGCCAGCCCTGCAGGATCGGGTCGACCCACTGCCAGGCGGCTTCCACTTCGTCACGACGCATGAACAGCGTCGAGTCGCCTTCGATCACGTCGAGCAGCAGGCGCTCGTAGGCGTCCCAGCGACGTTGCTGGTTGAAGGCGTTGGCCAGGTTGAGGTCCAGCTCCACCGGTTTCAGGTGCATGCCCTTGCCGGGGTTCTTGGCCATCAGCTGCAGGCTGATGCGCTCTTCCGGCTGCAGGCGGATCAGCAACTGGTTGGCTTCGCCGCCATTGAACAGGCGGTGCGGCACTGGCTTGAACTGAATGAGAATCTCCGAGGCCTTCTTCGCCAGGCGCTTGCCGGTGCGCAGGTAGAACGGCACGCCGGCCCAGCGCCAGTTGTCGATCTCAACCTGCACGGCGACGAAGGTTTCGGTATCGCTGTCGTTGTCGACGTTCTTCTCGAAATAGTAGGCGGGCACGTCGTGGCCACCGATCTTGCCGGCGGTGTACTGGCCACGCACGGTCTTGTCCTGCACGTCGAGGCCGCTGATGGGTTTCAGCGCTTCGAGGATCTTCACCTTTTCGTTGCGCACCGCTTCGGCGTCGAAGCGCACCGGCGCTTCCATGGCCACCAGGCAGAGCAGTTGCAGCAGGTGGTTCTGGATCATGTCGCGCATGGCGCCGGCTTTGTCGTAGTAGCTGCCGCGGTTCTCCACGCCAAGGGTTTCGCACACGCTGATCTGCACGTGATCGATATGCCCGGCGCGCCATACCGGCTCGAACAGGGCGTTGGCAAAGCGCAGCGCCATCAAGTTCTGCACGGTTTCCTTGCCCAGGTAGTGATCGATGCGAAACACCCGCGCTTCGTCGAATACGGCGCCGATGGCGGCGTTGATCGCGCGGGCCGAATCCAGCGAGTGGCCGATGGGCTTTTCCAGCACGATGCGCGCCGCCGGGCCTGCCAGGCCAGCGTTGGCCAGGTGTGCGGCGATGTCCTCGAACAGGCTCGGGGCGGTGGCCAGGTAGTAGACCCGCACGCGCTCGTCATCACGCCCCAGGCGTTTGGCCAGGCGGCCGAAGTCGGCGCTCTGTGCGGCATCCATGGCGAAGTAGTCGAGGCGTGCGGCGAAGCTGGCCCAGGTCTCGTTGACGAAGTCGACGCGGGCGACCTGGGCGCGGCAGTGCCGTTCGGCCAGCGCCTGGTAGGACTCGCGAGTGTGACTGCTGCGGGCTAGGGCGAGGATGCGCACGTCGGCGTGCAAGCGTCCTTCGCGGTGCAGGTGATAGAGCGCTGGCAGCAGCTTGTGCAGGGCCAGGTCGCCCGTACCACCGAAGACCAGCATGTCGCAGGGGATGCTCAAGGGAAGACTCCGACTCGTTGTGGCAGGTCATTGCAAGCGGCCTGCGTTCGCATGAGAGAGGAGCGAAAACGTCCTCGAAGATGCCTGTTTGCTTCGGCACGCGGGCATGCCTGAAAGTTCGTTCAGCGAATTGGCAGCCGCTTGGCGGTGCGCGGCGACGAGCTATGTAGTATAACTACAAGGTCACTACAACCGCCGTCCGCCGATCATAACCGAGCTATGAACCGCCGGGTGCCGCGGTAGACCCTTTTCTGCATAGAGCCTATCTCCGTGAATCTGTTGCAACACATCGCCCAGTCGCGCCACCTGCTGCGCAAGTCCGAGCTCAAGGTGGCCGATCACGTCTTGCTCGATCCTGCATCGGTGATGCACAGCTCCATGGCCGAGCTGGCGCATAGCGTGGGCATCAGCGAGCCGACCATCGTGCGTTTTTGCCGCGCCATTGGTTGCAGTGGCTTCCAGGATCTCAAGCTGAAGCTGGCGCAGAGCCTGGCCGCTGGTGCCAGCTTCGGTCAGTTCGCCATTCATGAGGATGACTCGGTCTCTGACTTCAGCCTGAAGATCTTCGACACCACCCTGCATACGCTGATGGAGGTGCGCGAGAAGCTCGACCCCGAGGCACTGCAGCGCGCTATCGTCGCCTGCTCGAATGCGCAGCGTGTGGAGTTCTATGGCTTCGGTGCGTCCGGTGCGGTGGCTGCCGATGCCCAGCACAAATTCTTCCGCCTGCTGCTCAATGCCGCCGCCTATTCCGACCCGCACATGCAGGCGATGAGCGCGGTGACCCTGCAGCCGGGCGACGTGGCGGTGTGCATTTCCCAGTCGGGGCGCTCCAAGGACCTGCTGATCTCTGCCAACCTGGTGCGTGAGTCCGGCGCCAGCCTGATCACCTTGTGCCCGAGCCAGACCCCGCTGGCGGAACTGTCGACCGTCAACCTGGCCATCGACGTGCAGGAAGACACCGAGATCTACACGCCACTGACCTCGCGCATCGCCCACCTGGTGGTGATCGACGTGCTGGCCATGGGCGTGGCCATGGCGCGCGGGCCGAGCCTGGTCAACCACCTCAAGAGCGTCAAGCGCAGCCTGCGCAGCTTGCGCCTGTCACCGAAGTCGCTGCGTAACAGCGAGGATTGAGTAGGAGTCTTCAGGGATGAAGCGTTTAATGGAAAGCGCCGGGCTGATTGCGTTGATCGTTCTCTTGGCCGGTTGCAGCACTTTTTTCTCCCGCATGGATGCTGACAGACAGGTCGAGCTGTATCCAGCGACCAAGTTCGCAGTGGATGCTGCCGGCGATGGCTGGTGCTGGATGTTCCTGGCTTGTCCAGCATTGATGGTTTCCCTGCCGATTGACGCTGCGCTGGATACGCTGCTGTTGCCGGTCGACGCTACGCGCGTGCACAACCGTCGAAAGTCGAAGAAGGTCGAGTCGGGCGAGTTGCCTAACGTCACCGAGGCTTCATAGCGCTGCCTTCAAAGCGTCATCTCCCCGAGCGAAGCTGGGTACTCCAGTCCTCGTTCCGGGAGAACCGAGATGCCTCGTATCTTCGATGACGCGCACCTGCACGACCAACCTGATGCCAAGACCCGGCGCAAACTCCAAGACCAGCGCCGCATGGCCTATCGTCGGGCCATCGAACACTATGCCGAGCAGTGCCAGTTGCAACGTGACCTTGCCGACTTCCCCGAGCTGGCGCCAGCTGGCTACCTGCTGCACGCCGAGCCTACTTCGCGCCGCGCTGCCTGACCTGCTTTTGCGGCCCTGCCGGCGAGCAGGGCCGCGAGCTTGCCCGATTCTACGAACTTGTTGCCCGGTTCTGCCGATCTCATCGCGGGGCAACGACACCACGCTTGTCGCCCACTACAGTGATGGCTTGGCTCCCTATATGTGGGCCTGACCGTGAGCGCCGGCGTGCCTGGCGAGAATACTCAGACACCATCAAACAAGGTGGGCAGACCATGATTACCCTGAATCTCAATGGTAAGGACCACGAGCTGGACGTGGCCGACGATATGCCGCTGCTCTGGGCATTGCGTGACGTTGCCAATCTCACCGGCACCAAGTACGGCTGTGGCATGGCGCTGTGCGGCGCCTGCACGGTGAATGTCGAAGGTCAGCCGACGCGGTCCTGCGTCACCCCGGTATCGGCGGTGGCCGGCAAGCGCATCAGCACCATCGAAGCGGTTGGCGAAGACGCCGTGGGCAAGGTGGTTCAGGACGCCTGGCGGCAACTGGACGTGGTGCAGTGCGGCTACTGCCAGTCCGGGCAGATCATGGCGGCGACAGCGCTGCTGAGCAGCAACAAGGCGCTGAGCGATGCCGATATCGATGCGGCCATGAGCGGCAACATCTGCCGTTGCGCCACCTATGTGCGGATTCGCGCCGCGATCCACGAAGCGGCTGGCCAACTGGCCTGAGGAGAATCGAATCATGGGCAAGATCGAAACCCCCGATAGCGCCACGCGTGGCATTCTCAACGTCAGCCGTCGCACCCTGCTCAAGGGCACCGGCGGCCTGGCTCTGGGCATCTTCTTCGCGCCGCTGCTGCGTGGCATGGACGCGCTGGCCTCAGGTGGCCCGCTGGAGCCGAACGCCTTCGTGCGTATCGACCTCGACGGCAGCGTGACCGTGCTGGCCAAACACCTGGAGATGGGCCAGGGCAGCTACACCGGCCTGGCCACCTTGCTCGCCGAAGAGCTGGATGCCGACTGGGACAAGGTGCGCGTCGAAGGCGCGCCGGCCGATGTGAAGCGCTACAACAACCTCGCCTTCGGCCCCATGCAGGGCACCGGCGGCAGCACTGCCATGGCCAACTCCTGGGAGCAGATGCGCAATGCCGGGGCCACCGCCAAGGCCATGCTGGTGGCAGCCGGTGCGCAGCGTTGGGCCGTACCGGTGAGTGAGATCAGCGTCGACAAGGGTGTGGTCAGCCACGCCGGTTCCGGTCGTAGCGCCGGCTTCGGTGAGCTGGTCGAGGCAGCGGCCTCGCTACCGGTGCCGGAGCAGGTGCAGCTCAAGGACCCGAAGGACTTCAAGCTGATCGGCAAGCGCGAGCTGCGGCGCAAGGACAGCCCGGGCAAGACCGATGGCAGCGCCATCTTCACCCAGGACTTCAAGCTGCCCGGCATGCTGGTGGCCATGGTCGCCTATCCGCCGCGTTTTGGCGGTGTGCCGCGCTCGGTCGACAGCAGCAAGGCCAAGGCCGTGCGCGATGTGGTCGAGGTGGTGGAGTTTCGCGACCTGCCCCACGGTCGCTCGGGCGTCGCCGTGTTGGCGAAGAACACCTGGGCGGCGCGGCAGGGCCGCGATGCGCTGGTGATCGAGTGGGACGAGAGCCAGGCCTTCACCCTCGGCAGCGAAGAGATTTTCGCGCAATACCGCGACAGCGCGAGCAAGCCAGGTCTACCGGCGGCGAGCAAGGGCGATACCGATGCGGCGTTGGCCCAGGCGGCTAAAACCGTAGAGGCCGACTACGAATTCCCCTACCTGGCGCACGCGGCGATGGAGCCGATGAACTGCCTGGTCAAGCTGTCCAGCGACCGCTGCGAAATCTGGAACGGCGAGCAGTTCCAGACCGTCGACCAGGCCATCATCAGTGGTTACCTGGGGCTGACGCCCGAGCAGGTTTCGCTGACCCAGCTGTATGCCGGCGGCAGCTTCGGTCGCCGCGCCGGTTCGGTGTCGGACTACCTGCTGGAGGCGGTGGCCATCACCAAGGCCGCGCGTGACAAGGGCGTGGATGCACCGGTGAAAATGGTCTGGACGCGCGAGGACGATACCCGTGGCGGTTATTTCCGGCCGCTGTACCTGCACCGCGTGCGCATCGGCCTGGACGAGGGCGGCAAGCTGCAGGCCTGGCACAACCGTATCGTCGGTCAGTCGATTATTGCCGGTACCTCGATGGAGCCGTTCCTGGTCAAGGAGGGGATCGACCACACTTCCGTCGAGGGTATTTCCAACCTGTCCTACGCGGTGCCCAACCTGCAGGTGGAGCTGAGCACGCCGACCAATATCAAGGTGCCGGTGCTCTGGTGGCGCTCGGTGGGGCATACCCACACCGGTTACGTCGCCGAAACCATGATCGACGAGGCCGCCGTCGCTGCAGGCCAGGACCCTTACGCCTTCCGTCATGCGCTGCTGGAAAGCCATCCGCGCCACCGCGGTGCGCTGGAGCTGGCCGCCAAGCAGGCCGGCTGGGACAAGCCGCTGGCGGCTGGTGCCGAGGGCGAGAAGCGCGGACGTGGCATTGCTGTGCACGAGTCGTTCGGCTCGTTCGTGGCGCAGGTGGCCGAGGTCACGGTGAAGGCCGATGGCAGCTATCGCCTGGATCGTGTGGTATGCGCCGTGGACTGTGGCATCGCCATCAACCCGGATGTGATCAAGGCGCAGATGGAAGGCGGCATTGGCTTCGCTCTGGCGGCAGCCCGGCACAGCGCGATTACCTTGAAGGAAGGACGGGTCGAGCAATCGAACTTCCACGACTTCCAGGTGCTGCGCCTGAACGAAATGCCCAAGGTCGAGGTGCATATCGTGCCGTCGGCGGTGAATCCGACCGGTGTCGGTGAGCCAGGTGTACCGCCGCTGGCGCCGGCTTTGGCCAATGCCCTGTTTGCGGCTACCGGTGTGCGGCTGCGCAAGCTGCCGTTCCCGGCGCAGATCAAGGCCTGAGGCCAGGTGCGGTAAACAAAACGCCTGGGCAATTGCTCGGGCGTTTTGTTTCAGTCGGTCGCGGCTAAAGCCCCTCCCACAACTCTGGCATCCTGCTTCCTCTACCTCCTGCATCCGTGCAGTCGCAGCGGCGAGCTTTTTGAGTATTGATCGCGGCTGAAGCCGCTCCTACGGGGGCTGTGTCGGACGGTAGACCGGAGGGTGCACGGTGCCGCTCTGTGTAGGAGGCGCTCTCGGCTCTGGCATCCTGCTTCGCTCTACCTCCCGCATCCATGCAGTGCGTAGGGTGGGCTTTAGCCCACCCTACGAATCTGTGTCAGGCCGTAGCCCGGATGCAATCCGGGGCTTTGCTCAGGAGGCGGTCAGTCTGGTCGCTGGCTCGATATTGCTGCAGTCCAGCGGCGTTGGCGTATGGATTGCCGCCCGGCGATGCTTGAGCATGCCGCCGTCGCGCTGGTTCAGTGCTGCGGTCATCTCGGCGAGTATCGCCGTGGCCACGCTCTCTGGCGTATCGCCGCCGATATCCAGGCCGATGGGGTAGTGCAGGCGCTCAAGCGCCGGCAAGTGCGGGCTGTGCTGGCGGATCTCGTCCAGCAGCCGCTCGGTGCGGTCGCGCGGGCCCAATTGGCCGATATAGACAGGCTGGCCCTGCAGCACGCTGCTCAGCCAGTGGCGATCCTGGCTGTAGCTGTGGCTCATGATCGCGACGATGGCACCGTCAGTAAGCGCATGCAGGTCGTAGGGTGGCCGCGCATCGGCTTGCAGCACGGCGTCGGCGTCGGGAAACCGTTCGGCGCGGGCAAAATGGGCGCGGCCGTCGACCACGGTGACGTGCCAGTCCAGCAACTTGGCCATATGGGTCAGAGGCTGTGCATCATGGCCGGCGCCGAAGATCACCAGCCGGCGTTGCGGCGCCAGGTATTCGCAGAACACCTCGATCTCGCCACGCTCGTCGCGGTAGCTGCGCAGCGAAGAGCGACCCTGGCTTAGGGTCTGCTCCAGGTCGGCGCGCACCTCGGCGTCGAGTGTGGAGTCGAGCAAGCGGCCGTTGTCGTTCAGCGATGGATGCAGGGATAGACGCTCACCCACGCGCACGCGAGCGTTGCGATAGCTGCCGATGACCGTCGCAACTGCCCCGGCCTGGCCGCTTTCACGCACCTGGCGCAGCAGCTCGAGCACCGCCAGCGGCTTTTCCGCACTGTGGCGTTCGAGCAATACGTGCACGGTGCCGTTGCAGCCAAGGCCGAAGGTCAGGGCGGCGTCTTGGTCGTCATCGTCGTCCTGGGTGGCGGTGCTGTAGCGGCGGATCACGGCCTCGCCGCCATCGGTCAACCACCATGCCTTCTTCGCCACTTCCGATTCCAGGCAGCCACCGCTGATGGTGCCCACGGTGCCGCCGTAGAGCGGGATCAGCATGCGTGCACCGGGGCGGCGATAGGCCGAGCCGTCGACCTTGACCACGGTGGCGAGCACGGCCTGGCCGTTGTCGCGTTCGAGCGCGCGGACGGCGCCGAGCAGGGCGCTGGTTCCCGACAGCATAGGTTTCTCCCAGGCAATTGAAGGCAGGTCGATACGACGCGACTGCCAGGCTGCCAATGTCCCGTATGCCAGTTAAGAAGGGTTAGGCCGATCCTGCGAGATTCTTGCCCGATCCTGCGTTGCTGGCTTGAAAGCGCTCGGCCAGTTTGACGATATGCGCGCGCTCAGTGCGGATGAAGTCGACGAAGGCCTGCGCCACCGGCGACAGGCGCCGTCCACGAATATTCACCACGCACCAGCTGCGCTGCAATGGCAGCTCGGCCACCGGCAGCTCGCGCAGCAGCCCATGCTGCAATTCCAGGCGCACGGCATGACGCGGCAGCAGGGCGATGCCGAGGCCGGCCAATACGGCTTCGCGCTGTGACTCCAGCGAGCCGATCTCCAGGGTAGAGGGGAAGTGCGCACGTTTCTGGTGACAGTACTCCTCGCAGGCGCGGCGAGTGCCCGAGCCGTTTTCTCGCGTCAGCAGTGGGTAGGGCGTGAGGTCCTGCAGTTGCAGGCTTTCCGCCCCGTACAGGGGGTGATCGGGCGGCGCCACGGCGATGATCGGGTTGTTGAGGAAGGGCATGAAGTCCAGCGCCATGTCCTGCGGTACCTGGCTCATGATCATCAAGTCGTCGCGGCTCTGGGTCAGGCGGCGCACCACCAGGGCATGATTGACCACCGTGAGACTCAGGCTGACGTCCGGGTAATGGCGGCGAAATTCGGCGAACAGGTGGGGAATGAAGTATTTCGCGCTGGATTCGACGCACAGGTTGAGCTGTCCCTGCAGCGAGCCTTGCAGGTCCGACAGCTGCATGTCCAGGCTCTCCAGGCGGCCGAAGATATCGCTACTGGCGCGGCGCAGGGCTTCGGCGGCTTCGGTCAGGTAGAGCTTCTTGCCGACGTAGTCGAACAAGGGCTGGCCGACCAGCTCCTCCAGTTGGCGAATCTGCAAGCTTACGGCCGGTTGGGTCAGTGACATGTCCTCGGCGGCGCGGCTGTAGGAGCCGTGCTCGCACACAGCACGGAACACCTGAAGCTGGCGCAAGGTCATGCGCAGCAGGGTTTTACGCACGTTTTCGTCCTCGTTCGATCAATGCATAAGTAATTACTTATGCATGATCAAATAATTATTCATTTTTGTTAATTCGTATAGCCGGATAGGGTTTCACCACGTTTTGCAACCAACTGTTGCAGCGGCCCTTGCAGCTCTGCGCTGAGGATTGGATCGTGATAAGAAAAATACTGATCGCCAACCGTGGTGAGATTGCCGTCCGCATCGTGCGAGCTTGCGCCGAGATGGGTATCCGCTCAGTGGCGATCTACTCCGATGCGGACCGTCATGCGCTGCACGTGAAGCGTGCTGACGAAGCGCACAGCATTGGCGAAGACCCGCTGGCCGGCTATCTGAACCCGCGCAAGCTGGTCAATCTGGCCGTGGAAACCGGCTGCGATGCGCTGCATCCTGGCTACGGTTTTCTGTCCGAGAACGCCGAACTTGCAGAGATCTGCGCCGAACGTGGGATCAAATTCATAGGCCCAAGCGCGGAAGTCATCCGCCGCATGGGCGACAAGACCGAAGCGCGCCGCAGCATGATGGCCGCCGGTGTGCCCTGCACCCCTGGCACCGAAGGCAACGTCGCCGACCTGGCCGAGGCCCTGCGCGAAGCCGAGCGCATCGGCTATCCGGTGATGCTCAAGGCCACTTCCGGTGGTGGCGGTCGCGGCATTCGTCGCTGCAACAGCCGCGAGGAACTGGAGCAGGCCTACCCGCGGGTGATCTCCGAGGCGACCAAGGCCTTCGGCAGTGCCGAAGTGTTCCTGGAAAAATGCATCGTCAATCCGAAGCATATCGAGGCGCAGATCCTCGCCGACAGTTTCGGCAACACCGTGCACCTGTACGAGCGTGACTGCTCGATCCAGCGCCGCAACCAGAAGCTCATCGAGATCGCCCCCAGCCCGCAGCTCACTCCGGAACAGCGCGCCTATATCGGCGACCTGGCGGTGCGCGCCGCCCAGGCCGTGGGCTACGAGAACGCCGGCACCGTGGAGTTCCTGCTCGCCGAGGGCGAGGTGTACTTCATGGAGATGAACACCCGGGTGCAGGTGGAGCACACTATCACCGAGGAAATCACCGGCCTCGACATCGTTCGCGAGCAGATTCGCATCGCCAGCGGCCTGCCGCTGTCGGTCAAGCAGGAAGACATCATCCACCGTGGTTATGCCCTGCAGTTTCGTATCAACGCCGAGGACCCGAAGAACAACTTCCTGCCCTCGTTCGGCAAGATCACCCGTTACTACGCGCCCGGCGGCCCCGGTGTGCGCACCGACACGGCGATCTACACCGGCTACACCATTCCGCCCTATTACGACTCGATGTGCCTGAAGCTGATCGTCTGGGCGTTGACCTGGGAAGAGGCAATGGACCGTGGCCTGCGCGCGCTGGACGACATGCGCGTGCAGGGCGTGCGCACCACCGCGCCCTATTACCAGGAAATTCTGCGTAATCCGGAATTCCGTAGCGGCCAGTTCAACACCAGCTTCGTCGAAAGCCACCCGGAACTGACCCAGTACTCGATCAAGCGCAACCCGTCGCACCTGGCCATCGCCATCGCCACCGCCATCGCTGCCCACGCGGGCCTGTAGGGGACATCATGAGCAAGAAGATCACCATTACCGATACCGTCCTGCGCGATGCCCACCAGTCGCTGCTGGCCACGCGCATGCGCACCGAAGACATGCTGCCGATCTGCGACAAGCTCGACCGCGTCGGCTACTGGTCGCTGGAAGTCTGGGGCGGCGCCACCTTCGACTCGTGCGTGCGCTTTCTCAAGGAAGACCCGTGGGAGCGCCTGCGCCAGCTCAAGGCCGCGCTGCCCAACACCCGCCTGCAGATGCTCCTGCGCGGGCAGAACCTGCTCGGCTACCGCCACTACAGCGATGACGTGGTCAAGGCGTTCGTGGCCAAGGCGGCGGTCAACGGCATCGACGTGTTCCGCATCTTCGACGCGATGAACGACGTGCGTAACCTGCGCGTGGCCATCGAGGCGGTCAAGGCTGCCGGCAAGCATGCCCAGGGCACCATCGCCTACACCACCAGCCCGGTGCACACCACCGAGGCCTTCGTTGCCCAGGCCAAGGCCATGCAGGCGATGGGCATCGACTCCATTGCGATCAAGGACATGGCTGGCCTGCTCACGCCTTACGCCACCTTCGCGCTGGTCAAGGCGCTGAAGAGCGAAGTCGATCTGCCGGTGTTCATCCACAGCCATGACACTGCCGGCCTCGGCGCGATGTGCCAGCTCAAGGCTATCGAAGCCGGTGCCGACCATATCGATACCGCCATTTCCAGCCTGGCCTGGGGCACCAGCCATCCGGGCACCGAGTCGATGGTCGCCGCGCTCAAGGGCAGCGAGTTCGACACCGGCCTGGACCTGGAACTGATCCAGGAGATCGGCATGTACTTCCATGCCGTGCGCAAGAAGTACCACCAGTTCGAGAGCGAGTTCACCGGCGTGGATACCCGCGTGCAGGTCAACCAGGTGCCGGGCGGGATGATTTCCAACCTGGCCAACCAGCTCAAGGAACAGGGTGCGCTGAACCGCATGAACGAAGTGCTGGAAGAGATTCCGCGCGTGCGTGCCGACCTCGGCTTCCCGCCGCTGGTGACGCCGACCTCGCAGATCGTCGGCACCCAGGCGTTCTTCAACGTGCTGGCCGGCGAGCGCTACAAGACCATCACCAACGAGGTGAAGCTGTACCTGCAAGGCCGCTACGGCAAGGCGCCGGGCAAGGTCGACGAACAACTGCGCAAGCAGGCGATCGGCAGCGAGGAAGTGATCGACGTGCGCCCGGCTGACCTGCTCAAGCCCGAGCTGGCGCGCCTGCGTGAAGAAATCGGCAGCCTGGCCAAGTCCGAAGAGGACGTGCTGACCTTCGCCATGTTCCCCGATATCGGGCGCAAATTCCTCGAAGAGCGCGCCGCAGGCACCCTCAAGCCGGAAGAGCTGCTGCCCATGCCGAACGGTCAGGGCAAGGCGGCACCGGTGGGCGGCGAAGGCGTGCCGACCGAGTTCGTGGTCGACGTGCACGGCGAAAGCTACCGCGTGGACATCACCGGTGTCGGCGTCAAGGGCGACGGCAAGCGCCACTTCTACCTGTCCATCGACGGCATGCCGGAAGAGGTGGTGTTCGAGCCGCTCAACGATTTCGTCGCAGGCAGCGGTGGCAAGCGCAAGCAGGCCGCTGCACCGGGCGACGTGTCCACCACCATGCCGGGCAACATCGTCGATGTGCTGGTCAAGGAAGGCGACACGGTCAAGGCCGGTCAGGCCGTGCTGATCACTGAAGCAATGAAGATGGAAACCGAAGTGCAGGCGCCGATTGCCGGCACCGTCAAGGCCGTTCATGTGGCCAAGGGCGACCGCGTCAATCCGGGCGAAGTACTGGTGGAAATCGAAGGTTAACCTCTATGGAGCCCGGCCTGTTGGATGGGCAAGTTTGACGGGGCGTAACCCGGGCTCCTTTTTTATTCACAGGCGCGTCGCATGAGGCGCCACAGGGTTTGAGACCCGGGAGCCGCAAGGCTCCTTTTTTTACCGCAGTTCTCTGGCCATGCCCCAGTGCGCAAGCACAGCGCGGGCGATCAGCACCGCTGGCGCGGGGCATGGCCTTTTCCCTTCAGCCGGCCGGAGCTCAGACTCCGGCCGGCGCATTTCAGGCCTGTGGAAAACGCGAGCGCGGCGTGGCCATCGGGATCTTGTCGCCGTCGAGCGGCAGGAAGGTGCCCAGCTCGGCATCGTAGGCCTTGATCTGGCTGGTTTCGATGTCATACACCCAGCCATGGATGAACAGCTGACCGCGCGCCAGTTTGGCCGCCACCGACGGGTGAGTGCACAGGTGGTTGAGCTGCGCCACCACGTTCTCTTCGGTGAGCACCGCCAGGGTTTCCTTGTCGTCGCTGCAGTTGCAGTTCTCTGCCACCACGCTGCGAGCCACCTCGGCATGGCGCAGCCAGGCTTTTACCGTGGGCATGGTTTCCAGCGACGCCGGGTTGAGTACCGCCTTCATCGCGCCGCAGTCGGAGTGACCGCAGACGACGATGTGTTGCACGCCCAGGGCCATCACCGCGTATTCGATGGCGGTGGAGACGCCGCCCATCATCTGCCCGTAGGCCGGCACCACGTTACCGACGTTGCGGTTGACGAACAGGTCGCCGGGCGAGCTCTGGGTGATCAGTTCCGGCACCACGCGCGAGTCGGCGCAGGTGATGAACATGGCGCGGGGGTTCTGGGCGGTGGCGAGCTTCTTGAACAGCTCTTCCTGCTGCGGGAAGACCTCGTTACGAAAGCGTTTGAAGCCATCGACGATGCTGTGCAGCGCCTGATCGGCGGTCTCGTTGCCCTCGTGGGTCTGAAGCGGAATCACCTGGTGTTTGTAAGGCATGCCCTGAACCTCTTTGTTATCGAAAATACGCTGCTAAAACGACAGCGGCAGCTGGGTGCGAGTCACACGCAAGTGTCGCCTTCGGCAAGCCGAGCGACAACTGGCAGATCTTTGCAATTGATGCACGGCGCCAGCGGCTGGGCCAGCCGCTGGTGTGGGTTCAGCCGCGATGGTGACTGCGGAAGAAGTTGATCAGGCCTTGGGTGGAGGCGTCTTCGGCGCCGCTCGGGTCGCTGCCGACCATGCGCGAGTAGACGCCCTTGCCCAGTTCCTTGCCCAGCTCCACGCCCCACTGGTCGAAGGCGTTGATGCCCCAGATCACGCTCTGCACGAAGACCTTGTGCTCGTAGAGGGCGATCAGCGCGCCCAGGCGACCGGGGCTGACCCGCTCCAGCACCAGGGTATTACTGGGCCGGTTGCCGGGCACCACCTTGTGCGGCGCCAGGCGCTGCAGCTCGTCTTCGCTCAGGCCCTGGGCGCGCAGCTCGGCTTCGGCCTCCGCATGGCTCTTGCCGAGCATCAACGCCTGGCTTTGCGACAGGCAGTTGGCGAACAGCCACTGGTGATGGTCGGCCACCGGGTTGTAGCTGCTCACCGGGACGATGAAGTCCGCGGGGATCAGCTGCGTGCCCTGGTGCAGCAGCTGGTGGTAGGCGTGTTGACCGTTGCAGCCGACGCCGCCCCAGATCACCGGCCCGCTGGCGATCTGCAGGGCGCTGCCATCCTGGCGTACGCGCTTGCCGTTGGACTCCATGTCCAGCTGCTGCAGGTGCTTGGTGATGTTTCGCAGGTAATGGTCGTACGGCAGGATGGCGTGGCTCTGCGCGCCCCAGAAATTGCCGTACCAGACGCCGAGCAGGGCCAGCAGCACCGGCATATTGCGTTCGAACGGCGCCTGCTGGAAGTGCAGGTCCATGCGATAGGCGCCGGTGAGCAGCTCCTTGAAGTTGGAAATGCCGATGGACATGGCGATCGGCAAACCGATGGCCGACCACAGCGAGTAGCGCCCGCCGACCCAGTCCCACATCGGCAGGATGTTTTCCTCGCGAATACCGAAGGCTTTGGCAGCCTCGACGTTGCTCGATACCGCCATGAAGTGCCGGTGCAGTTCTTCCTCCGAGCCACCCTGGGCCAGGTACCAGCCGCGTGCGGCCTGAGCGTTCTTCAGGGTTTCCAGGGTGCTGAAGGTTTTCGACGAAACGATGAACAGCGTGGTCTCGGCGCTCAGCTTGGCGGCCAGCTCCTGGAACGAGCTGCCGTCGATATTGGCCAGGTAGTGGCAGCGCACGCCGCGCTGGGCGAAGGGCAGCAGCGCTTCGGAGACCAGCTGCGGGCCGAGAAAGGAGCCGCCGATACCGATATTGACCACGTCGGTGATGGGCTTGTCGCTGTAGCCGCGCCACAGGCCGTGATGCACGCGCCCGACCAGCTCGCTCATGCGTAGCAGGGCGCGGTGCACCTGCGGCATCACATCCTCGCCATCGACCAACACGCGGTCGCCCAGGGGCCGGCGCAGCGCCGTGTGCAACGCCGGGCGGCGTTCCGAGGCGTTGACCTGAGCACCCTCGAACAGCGCTGCGATGGCCTGCGCCAGGCCGACGTCGCTGGCCAGGTCGACCAGCAGGCTGCGCGTGTGCTGGTCGATCAGGTTCTTCGAGTAGTCGAGGAACAGGCCGCAGTCATCCAGGGAAAAGCGCCCGAAGCGTTGTGGGTCGTTCGTGAACGCCTGACGCAGGTTGAAGCCGTCCAGCGCCTGGCGATGTTCCTTCAGTGCCTGCCAGCTGGGCAGTCGGGTGACGTCCTGGGCGGAGAGGGCGTAAGGCATTGGGCAATCCTCTTCAGCGCGCTGCCAGGTGATGGCGGTCCAGCTCGTGCAGATAGGGTAGGTCAGGGCCGACTCGCGAGCAGGTCAGCGCGGCAGCCTCGATGGCCATGCGCAGCATGTCGTTGATCTGCTCGCGGCTCAGCGTCGCCAGCGCCTCGGGAGTGTCCAGTGCGTGACGGGCGAGGTAACTGAGCAGCGCGGCCTGGAAGGTATCGCCAGCGCCGACGGTGTCGCGGGTGTGTACCTCCACCGCCGGTGCCGACCAGTGCCCGTGGCGACTGTGGACGCTGGCGCCTTTGCTGCCGTGGGTGAGAAACACCAGTTGGCAGCGTTCATTGAGCCAGCCCGCCGCGACCTGCTGCGGGTCGCGCTCGGGGTACAGCAGTTGCAGATCCTCTTCGCTGACCTTGATCAGATGCGCGTAGCCGGCAAAGGTCTCGACGCGTTCGCGCCAGTGGGCGATATCCGGCGCCGGACCAAGGCGCACGTTAGGGTCGAGGCTGATCAGGCGTTGCTGATGTTCGCGCTGCACCAGCTGCAGCAGGGTGTTGGCCACCGGTTCCACCACCAGTGAGAGCGAGCCGACATGCAGCCCGCGCACCTGGGCATTCAGTGTCGGCAGGTGCTCGTCGAGCAGCAGGCGGTCGGCGCAGCCTTCACCGCGGAAGGAGTAGTGTGGCGAGCCGGCGGCGTCCAGGCCGACCATTGCCAGGGTGGTCGGCGCATCGCTGGCGATCAGATAGCTATCGCTCACGCCCTCGTCGCGCAGCACCTGGCGTAGGTGTTGGCCGAGGCTGTCCGAGGAAATCCCGGTGAACAGCGCCGAGTCGGCGCCCATGCGGCGCAAGCCCAGCGCCACGTTGAACGGCGAGCCACCGGCGATGGCCTTGAAGGCCAGCTCATTGCCACGCCCGCCGTCATTCTGGATGAACACGTCGAACAGCGCTTCGCCACAGACCAGGTACATGTTCCTCTCCCTAATGATTCAAGGCGTTCTCACGCCGGTTTGCTATCGGCCAGCAGGCTGACCTGCTCGCGGTAGCGTTGATAGACCATTTCGTACTGCGCCGTGCGTGCTGCGTCCGGCTGGGTTTGTGTGCTGGCATCGAGGTGCACGCAACGCTCGCATAGCGCAGCCAGCTGCGCCTGACGATCCGTGCCTGGCGTCAGGCACCAGGCGGCCTGGATCGCGGCGCCCAGCGCGGCGGCTTCGGTGTGCTGCGGGCAGACCAGTGGCGTGCCCATGATGTCGGCGATCACCTGGCGCCATACCGGGCTCTTCGCCGCGCCGCCGATCAGACGGATGGTCTGGCTCTGCAGGCCGCTGGCGCGCAACAGATCGAGGCCGTAGCGCAGGCCGAAACTGCTGCCCTCGACCACCGCCCGACACAGGTTGGCGCGGGTCAGGTTGTCGCTGTCCATGCCCAGCAGGCTGGCGCGCGAACTCGGCAGTGCCGGCACCCGTTCGCCGTTGAAGAACGGCAGCATCAGCAGGCCCTCGGCGCCGATGGGCGATTGCTCGACCAGCGCGCCGAAGGCCTGGATGTCCAGCTCGAGCAATTGCTGGATCAGCCCGGTGGCGCTGGTCAGGTTCATGGTGCAGATCAGTGGCAGCCAGCCGCCGGATGACGAGCAGAAGGTCGCCACCTGCGCGTGCGAGCTGATTATCGGCTGGTCGCTGTAGGCGTAGAGCGTGCCGGAGGTGCCCAGGCTCATGGTGATCGCGCCGGGGCGGATGTTACCGGTGCCGATGGCGCCCATCATGTTGTCGCCGCCGCCGCTGGCCACCACGGCATTCGGGTTCAGGCCCAGTTGTCGGGCGATCTGTGGAAGGAGGCGGCCCACTGGCTGATCCGGCTCGATCAGCTCTGGCAGCGCGTTGCACAGGCGCCCGCTGGAGTCGATGACGTTCAGCAGCTCGCGGTCCCAACTACGCGTGCGTACGTCGAAATAGCCTGTACCGGAGGCGTCGCCGTACTCGCTGCAGGCGCGGCCAGCAAGCCAGTAGTTGAGGTAGTCGTGCGGCAGCAGGATATGTGCGATGCGGGCGAACAGCTCCGGGTGCTGCTCCTTGGTCCAGAGCAGCTTGGACACCGTGTAGCCGGGCGCGATGGCCACGCCCAGGCGTTGCAGCGAGCCAGCCTCGCCACCGAAATGATCGAGCAGACGCTGGTTCTCCGGGGTCGACTCGGTGTCGCACCAGAGCTTGGCCGGGCGCAGCACCGCGCCTTGTTCGTCGAGCAGTACCAGGCCGTGCTGCTGACCGGAGACGCCGATGCCGAGAATCTGCTCGCCGCTGATGCCGGCGGCCGCCAGCGCCTGTCGAGTGACCTGTTCGAAGGCCTCCAGCCACTGCTGCGGCTGCTGCTCGCGGCGGCCATTGGCGCCGCTCTGCAGCGTATGGCTGGCGCTGCCGGCACCGAGCACCTGGCCGCTGTCGGCATCCAGCACCAGGGCCTTGGTGCCCTGGGTACCGCAGTCGATACCGAGGTACATGCTCAGAGCTCCCGCATGCGCTCGATCAGCAGCGCTTCCAGGGCGAGCTGATCGGCATGGAACTGGCGAATACCCTCGGCGAGTTTCTCCGTGGTCATGGGGTCTTCGTTCATCAGCCAGCGAAATTGCGCTTCATCGAGGCAGGTCGGCGCGAGTAGGCGGCGACCATCATCCGCCAACGCCGGTTGCAGCTCGCCGCTGCTTCGCTCCAGCTCGGCGAGCAGGGCAGGGCTGATGGTCAGGCGATCACAACCGGCCAGGGCGAGCACTTCGCCGATGTTGCGAAAGCTCGCCGCCATCACCACCGTGGCGTAGTCATGTTGCTTGAAGAAGCGATAGACCTGGCGCACCGACAACACGCCGGGATCGTTCTCGGCGTCGAAGCTGATGTCCGGATTCTGCCGCTTGTGCCAGTCGAGAATGCGCCCGACGAAGGGCGACACCAGATAGATGCCGGCCTCGGCGCAGGCGCGTGCCTGGGCCAGGTTGAAGATCAGCGTGAGGTTGCAGTGAATACCTTCGCGCTCCAGTTGCCGCGCCGCCTGAATGCCTTCCCAGGTAGCGGCGATCTTCACCAGCACGCGCTCGCCGGGAATGCCCAGCTGCAGGTAGCGCTGATGAAGCGAGCGTGCTCGCGCCAGCGTGGCCGCGGTGTCGAAGGACAGCGCCGCCGGCACTTCGGTGGAGACCTTGCCGCTGATCGCCGCGAGGATTTCCACGCCCATGCTCACCACCAGCCGGTCGCAGGCATCGGCAATGATCGCCGGGACCGAAATGCCGCTGGCCATTGCCTGGCGCAGCGCGTGGTCCACCTGGCGCTGGTACTGCCCGGCTTGCAGCGCCTTGAGGATGATCGATGGGTTGGTCGTGGCGTCCTCGGGCTGGAAACGATCGATGGCGGCCAGGTCGCCAGTATCGGCGACCACCACGCTGTGCTGCTTGAGTTGCGCTAGCAGGCTGGGCATATGCGTCTCCAGGGCCTCAGGTGTGCAACAGGTTGTGCAGGGTCTGGCTCACGCCCTGCTCGCGCAGGCTGGCCAGGCAGCGTTCGAAGGCGGCGACGAACTCGGCCGAACGGCCCGGTGCGCTGCCGAAGATTGCCTCCTCGCCGAGCACCCGTGCGGTGAGTTGCGCGTCGTCGGCCACCAGTGCCTGGCAGTGTTCGGCGCGCGGGTCGGGTATGCGGTAGCTGGCGCCGGCTTCGTCCACGCCCTTGAGGTACAGCGCCCAGGCCGCGACCACCAGGGCCACGCGGTCCAGCGGTTTGCCGTCTTCAATCAGGCGATGCAGGGTGGGCACGATGAACTTGGGAAACTTCGACGAGCCATCGGAGCAGACCCGCTCCAACTGGTCGGCGATGGCCTGGTTGGAGAAGCGCTCGATCAGCGTGTCCTTGTAGGTGCTCAGGTCGATGCCCGGCACCGGCGCCAGCTGCGGCGTCACATCGAGGTCCATGAAGGTGCGTACGTATTGGCGCATCAGCGGGTCGTTCATGGTTTCGTGGACGAAGCGATAGCCCTTGAGAAAGCCCAGGTAGGTCAACGCCAGGTGGCTGCCGTTGAGCAGCTTGATCTTCATCTCCTCGTAGGGCGTGACGTCGTCGGTGAACTGCACGCCGACCGCCTCCCAGGCCGGACGGCCGCTGACGAACTTGTCCTCCAGCACCCATTGCACGAAGGGCTCGCAGACCACTGGCCAGGCGTCGTCGACGCCATGTTGTTCGGCCAGTTGCTGACGATGGGCGGCGCTGGTCATCGGCGTGATGCGGTCGACCATGGCGTTGGGGAAGCTGACGTGGTGGTCGATCCAGGTGGCCAGCTCATGGTCGGCCAGGTGGGCGAAGGCCAGCAGCGCCTTGCGCGTGACATCGCCGTTGTGCGGCAGGTTATCGCAGGACATCAGGGTGAAGGCCGGGATGCCGGCGGCGCGGCGTTTGGCCAGGGCGGCGCAGAGAAAGCCGAACACGCTCTTTGGTGACTCGGGATGTTGCAGGTCGTGCTGGATGGCTGGTAACTCGGCGAGAAATTCGCCAGTACTGTCGTCGATGCAGTAACCACCCTCGGTGATGGTCAGCGAGACGATGCGAATCGCCGGGTCGGCCAGTTTGTCGATCAGCGCCTGCGGCGACTCTTCGGCCAGCAGCATGTCGTTGATCGCGCCGATCACCCGCACCGGCAGGTTCGGCTCGTCGCCCAGTTCGACCAGGGTGTAGAGGTAGTCCTGGCTGGCCAGGGCATCGCGCATGGCGCGGTCTTCACTGCGCACGCCGACCCCGCAGATACCCCAGTCGAGCGCCAGGCCCTGGTTCATCAGGGCGTCGGTGTAGACCGCCTGATGGGCGCGGTGAAAGCCGCCGACGCCGACATGGGCGATGCCGGTGCGGATCATGTCGGCGGTGTAGCTGGGCAGCGCGACGGCGCCGCCAAGCCGGGAAAGCTGCTGGCGATTGAGTTTCATCTGGAACATCCCGTGATGGAGCGGCGTCAGGCGGCCTGCTGCAGTGGTTTGGCGACGGCTTGGCCATCGGCGTCGAAGAGGTGGCAGTGCGCCGTGTCGAAATCCAGGGTCAGGGTGTCGCCATAGCGCGGCGCGAAGTCGCCACGCACGCGCACCGTGAGCATCTCGCCGGAGGCGCAGGACACGTGGCAGAAGGTGTCGCTGCCCAGGCGCTCGCTGACATCGGCGGTCACCTGCATGCGGCCGCTGCCGGCGCTGACCACGTTGAGGTGTTCCGGGCGTACGCCCAGGGTCACGCTGCTGCCGACGCTGAGGCCGGCGGCGGACAGCGGCAGCGTCAGGCGCGTGCCGCATTCCAGTTGCACATCGCAGCTGTCTGCCTCGACCTTGCTCAGAGTGCCGCGCAAAAAGCCCATCTTCGGTGTGCCGAGAAAACCGGCGACGAACAGGTTGGCCGGGTGGTGATACAGCTCCAGCGGCGAACCGACCTGTTCGACGCGGCCGCCATTGAGCACCACCACCTTGTCGGCCAGGGTCATGGCTTCGACCTGATCGTGGGTCACGTAGATCATGGTGGCCTGCAGGTCCTTGTGCAGGCGCGCCAGTTCCAGGCGGGTCTGCACGCGCAGGGCGGCGTCGAGATTGGACAGCGGCTCGTCGAACAGGAAGATCTTCGGGTTGCGCACGATGGCACGGCCGATGGCCACGCGCTGGCGCTGTCCACCGGAGAGCTGCTTGGGCTTGCGTTCGAGCAGGGCGTCGAGCTGCAGGATGCGCGCGGCGTTGGCGACCTTGGCCTCGATTTCTTGCTTGCCCACGTGGGCCAGGTCGAGGGCGAAGGACAGGTTCTTACGCACGGTCATGTGCGGGTACAGCGCGTAGGTCTGGAACACCATGGCCAGATCACGGCGCGCCGGCGCCATGTCGGTGATGTCCTGGCCGTCGAGCTCGATATGGCCGCTGCTGACTTCTTCGAGCCCGGCGATCAGGCGCAGCAGGGTGGATTTGCCACAGCCCGAGGGGCCGACGAAAACCACGAATTCACGGTCGCGAATGTCCAGGTCGACGCCCTTGATGATCGCCGTGCCGTCGAAGCCTTTTTGCAGATTGCGGATCTTCAGATCAGCCATGTGGAAAGTCTCCCGTTATTTCACCGCGCCGAAGGACAGGCCGCGTACAAGTTGTTTTTGGCTGATCCAGCCGAAGATCAGGATGGGCGCACAGGCCAGGGTCGAAACGGCGGAAAGCTTGGCCCAGAACAGGCCCTCGGGGCTGGAGTAGGAGGCCACCAGGGCGGTCAGCGGGGCGGCGGCGGAGCTGGTCAGGTTGAGCGACCAGAACGCCTCGTTCCAGCACAGGATCAGCGACAGCAACATGGTCGAGGCCAGGCCGCCGCGAGCGATCGGCAGCAGCACGCGGACGATTTCCTGCCAGGTGGTGGCGCCGTCCAGGCGCGCCGCTTCGAGGATGTCCACGGGGATGTCCTTGAAGTAGGTGTACACCATCCACACCACGATCGGCAGGTTGATCAGGGTGTAGATGATGATCAGCGCCAGGCGTGAATCGAGCAGGCCGAACTGCTTGGCCAGCAGGTAGATCGGCACCAGCACGCCGACTGGTGGCAGCATCTTGGTCGACAGCATCCACAGCAGCGTGCCTTTGGTGCGCTTGGTCTCGAAGAAGGCCATGGAATAGGCCGCCGGGACGGCCAGCGCCATGCACATCAGGGTCGCCGAGATGGAGATCAGCACCGAGTTCCAGGCGAAGGCGAAGTAGTCGCTGCGCTCGTTGATGTGCAGGTAATTCTCCAGTGTCGGGGTGAAGATGAACTGCGGCGGCGTGGCGAAGGCGTCGATCTCGGTCTTCATGCTGGTCAGCACCATCCAGAAGATCGGGAAGAAGATCAGCGCGGCAATGGCCCAGGCCAGTGTGCCGACCAGCACGCTTTGCAGGCGACGGGATTGTTTCAGCGTCAGCATCTCAGTGCCCTCACTGCTTGTCGGTCAGGTTCTTGCCGATCATGCGGATCAGCACGATGGCGGCGATATTGGCGATGACCACGGCGATCAGTCCGCCGGCCGAGGCCATGCCGACGTCGAACTGCAGCAGCGCCTGGGTGTAGATCAGGTAGGCGAGGTTGGTCGATTCATAACCGGGGCCGCCGCTGGTGGTGGTGTAGATCTCGGCGAACACCGAGAGCAGGAAGATGGTTTCGATCATCACCACCACGGCAATCGGCCGCGCCAGGTGCGGCAGGGTCAGGTGCCAGAAGATGGCGATGGGGCCGGCGCCGTCGAGGCGCGCGGCTTCCTTCTGCTCCTGATCCAGTGACTGCATGGCGGTCATCAGGATCAGGATGGCGAACGGCAGCCACTGCCAGGACACGATCATGATGATCGAGAACAGCGGGTGGTGGGCCAGCCAGTCCACCGGCTGGGCGCCGAAGAACTGCCAGATGGCGGCGAGAATCCCCGATACCGGATGGAAGATCAGGTTCTTCCACAGCAGCGCGCTGACCGTGGGCATGATGAAGAACGGCGAAATCAGCAGCACCCGCACGATGCCGCGACCGAAGAACTCGCTGGCTTCCAGCAGCGCGGAGATCAGTACGCCGAGCACCACGCTGATCAACAGCACGCTGCCCACCAGCAACAGGGTATTGCCGGCGCCGGACAGGAAGGCGGCGTCGGTGACGAAGTATTCGAAGTTCTCCAGGCCGACGAAATCGTTTTCGCCGGGGTAGAGCAGGTTGTAGCGGATCAGCGAGAAATAAACGGTCATGCCCAGCGGCACGATCATCCAGATCAGCAGCAGAAGCACCGACGGGCTGACCAGAAACCAGCCGGGCGCCAGGCGCCGTGCTTTACGCGGTGCCGGTGTGCTGGCCTGCGTGGCGGGTGAGTCGATGGCCGGGGAATTCATCATGCCTCCGAGGGCGGAATTGGGTGGTGGCGTAAGGCGAGTGGGCGGCCCACCCTACGGGACCGAAAAATGGCTACTTTGCTCGTTTGCTCGTTCCTACGCTCCGCGTTGGAATGCATCCTGGGGCGCTCTGCGCCCCGTGACACCGAGTCAGCGGACGCGGAGCGTCCTCATATGCGCTCCCACGCAGAGCGTGAGAGCGATCCTGGTGGTGTTATTTCGGATACCCGGCGCGTTTCATTTCCCGCGTGGTGCTCTGCTGGGCGGCTTGCAGGGCCTGTTCAGGCTGCATCTGCCCGGTCAGTGCGGCTGCGAACAGCTTGCCGACACTGGTGCCGATGGCCTGAAACTCGGGAATGGTCACCAGTTGGATGCCTACATACGGCACCGGCTTGGCGCTGGGGTTGGCTGGGTCGGCCTTCTTCAGCGAGTCCAGGGTGACCTTGGCGAATGGCGCAGCCTGCATGTAGGCATCGCTGTAGGTCGAGGCGCGCGTGCCTGGCGGTACGTTGGCCACGCCATCCTTCTCGGCGACCAGTTCACCGTAGGCCTTGGAAGTCGCCCAGGCGCTGAAGGTCTTGGCGGCGTCCTTGGATTTGGAGCTGGTGGGAATCGCCAGCGCCCAGGAGTACAGCCAGGAGGCACCCTTGTCGGTGACCTGGGTCGGCGCGAAGGTGAAACCGACCGAGTCGGCGACCTTGCTCTGCGAGGTGTCGGTGACGAAGGAGCCGGCGACACTGGCATCGACCCACAACGCGCACTTGCCGCTGTTGAACAGCGCCAGGTTCTCGTTGAAGCCGTTGCTGGAGGCGCCCGGCGGGCCATACTTCTTCATGTTGTCGACGTAGAAGTTGAGGGCGTTCTTCCACTCGCTGCCGGTGAATTCCGGTTGCCACTGCTCGTCGAACCAGCGCGCACCGTAGGCGTTGGCCAGGGTGGTGATCAGCGCCATGTTCTCGCCCCAGCCGGCCTTGCCGCGCAGGCACAGACCGTAGACGCCCTTGTCTGGCTGATGCAGTTTGCCGGCGAATTCGGCCATCTGCTCCCAGGTCGGTTGCTCGGGCATCTTCAACCCGGCCTGCTCGAACAGATCCTTGCGGTAGTAGGTGATCGAGGCTTCGGCATAGAACGGCAGGGCGTACAGCGTGCCCTTGACGGACAGGCCTTCACGCACCGAAGGGAACACGTCGTCGAGGTCGTAGTCGGCCGGCAGGTCGGTCATCGGCTCCAGCCAGCCTTTCTCGCCCCACAGCGCCGCTTCGTACATGCCGATGGTGAGTACGTCGAACTGGCCGCCCTGAGTAGCGATATCGGTGGTCAGGCGCTGGCGCAGCACGTTTTCCTCGAGCACCACCCATTTCAGGCGGATATCGGGGTTCTGTTCTTCGAAGGTCTTGGCGAGCCGCTGCATGCGGATCATGTCGCTGTTGTTGACCGTGGCGATGGTCAGGGTTTCGGCGCCCTGGGCGACTACGGTGAGGGACAGGCAGGAGGCGGCAACGAGTGCTTTGATCGAGTTGTTCATGCTTGTGAACTCCTCTCCCGTGCCAGTACGGCTACGGAAGAACGTTATTGTTTTTGTTTCGCTCGGGCCGGATTACACCCCCGCAAGCGCGCGCGGACAAATCCTTGAACGCACAGTGATCGATACTTTTTTGCACTCGATAGGCGAGCGGAAACCAGCCTGGATGTCGTAGAAGCTGCCTGGCATGAGGGCTGTGGAGGATTTTGGCGCAGAGTGCTGCTGCCGATTCAGTACAGGTTTTGCTCGGTCAGGCGCTGCACCGCGAGCTTGCGATAGCCCGAGGGCGTCATGCCCTTGAGTTGCTGGAAACGGCGATTGAAGTTGGAAATGTTGCTGAAGCCGGACTCGAAGCACACGTCGGTCACCGGCTTGTCGCTCTTGCTCAGCAGCTCGCAGGACTTGCTCACGCGCAGGCGATTGACGAACTCGACGAAACCTCGCCCGGTGGCCTGTTTGAAGAAACGCGAAAAGTAGGTGGTGGTCATGCCCAGGTGTTCGGCGACTTCTTCCTGGCTGATGCCCTGCGCGTAGTGCTGGAAGATGTAGTCCACCGCCCGGTTGATGCGCTCGACATGTTGCTCGTCGCCTAGCTCCGACGAGGTCACGGCGGAGAGCAACTGGTAATCCTCGCTGCCGGCGAGCAGCTCCATGAGGATGAAGAAATGACCCAGGCGGGTAATGCCCCGGCTGCTGGCGATCTTGCCCATCAGCACGCCGGCCTCGCGAATCAGCTGCGGGTCGCGGAACTCGATGCCGAACTGCGCACGAGCCAGCAAGGGTTGCAGGATATTGAGCTCGGCGAACACGGCGGTACCGCTTCCCAGCACCTCATCGGTGAAGTTGACCAGCATGTCGCGGGTTTGAACCACCTCGCCTTCCTCGACCTGGCTGATCCAGTTGTGCGGCAGGCCAGGGCCGGTGAGGAACAGCGTCTGCGGGGAGAAGTTGCCGATGTAGTCGCCGATGAACACCTTGCCGGAGCTGGCGACGATCAGGTGCAGCTCGTACTCCTTGTGGAAGTGCCAACGCACCAGCGGCGAGGGGAAGCCGTGCTGACGGTAGATCAGCGAATGGCCTTCGTGGTCGTCCATCAGTTCGTAGGACGGGTCGGCTACGCGGGATGTGCGGTTCATGGTCGTCGTCGGTCAGTACCTCGATCACCACCTTTTAACATATCGAGACGGGCTGCCAAGTCAGAGCAGGCTCAATTGCGCGCCCGGCGGGCAGAACTGCGAACAGTCCAGCATCACGCTGCCGCGCCGGTCCAGGCCGAGCTTGCGCCGCGCCAGGCGAAAGCGCTGCTCCAGCAAGTCGGCGAACTGGCCCTCGCCACGCATGCGGCTGCCGAAGCGGCTGTCGTAATTCTTGCCGCCGCGGCTCTGGCGAATCAGGCTCATCACGTGCGCGGCCCGGTCTGGGAAGTGCACCTGCAGCCATTCTTCGAACAACCCGGCAATCTCCAGTGGCAGGCGCAGCAGCACGTAACCGGCCGAGCGGGCGCCGGCATCACGGGCAGCTTCGAGTAGCGCCTCCAGCTCCATGTCGTTGATCTGCGGAATCATCGGTGCGCACATCACGCTCACCGGTATGCCGGCTTCGTGCAGCGTGCGCATCGCCCGCAGGCGCGCCGCTGGGGCGGCAGTGCGCGGCTCCATGATGCGTTTCAGTTCGTCATCCAGGGTGGTCAGGCTGAAGGCCACGCTGACCAGGTTGTGGTGGGCCAGCTCGCTGAGCAGGTCGAGGTCGCGCAGGATCAACGAGCCCTTGGTGATGAGGTGCAGCGGGTGCTTGTAGCGCAGCAGGATTTCCAGGGTCTGGCGGGTCAGGCGCTGTTCACGCTCGATGGGCTGGTAGGCGTCGGTATTCATGCCCAGGGCAATCGGCTGCGGTATATAACCCGGTTTCTGCAACTGCTCTTCGAGGCGTTCGGCCAGGTTGGTCTTGGCGATCAGACGGGTTTCGAAATCGATGCCGGGCGACATGTCCCAGTAGGCGTGACTCGGCCTGGCGAAACAGTAGATACAGCCATGTTCACAGCCACGGTAGGGGTTCACCGAACGGTCGAAGCCCACATCCGGCGAGTTGTTGCGGGTGATCGCCGTCTTCGCCTTTTCCTTGCGCACTTCGGTGGCACGGCTTTGCGGCGTCTCGTCCTGATACCAACCGTCATCTTCCTGCTGCGAGCGGGTTGGCGCGTAGCGGTTGTGCGGGTTGCTGGCGGTGCCGCGACCGCGCGGCGGCAGATTCAGGGACATATGAAACGCTCCATATACTGTATGCATGAACAGTATATGGGTTGTCCAATCCGCGCCAGTGCTACGCGCCGGTCAATAGTCCTCTTCGACCGGTGGTGGCGGCGGTGGGGTAAAGGGCTCGACCACGTACTGGCGGCCGTAGCGGCGGCAATCTTCCAGCGTGCCGTTTGCCTGGCGAAGGGTGACCAGGAAGGTGCTGCCTTGTGGATCATCGGCATCGATCACGCCGGTCTGCAGGTTGACGGCCTTGTTGAAGTACCACTCGAACTCATCGTCCGCCCAGCTCGTGCCGCCATACCAGCGCACGATCAGCCCGCCTTCGCGCCAGTGCACGGAGGCAAAGGAATGACCGTCCGGCCAACGGTAACCGACGATGCAGAAGTGGTTGCGGGTGCTGTAGGCCTTTTTCGACTGCAGCAAGATGCGCAGCTCGGGTTCAAGATTCTGATAGGGCGGCGTCGTGGCGGTATCGAAGCGGGCGTTCATCCCGGCGTAGATCGACTGGCCGAACTCTGCAGCACTGGCGGCGGGCGCGGCACCGAGCAGGGCCGCGCCGATCAGGTAGGCGAGAGGGCGCATGGACATCCTTGTGAGCGAGGGTGGCCCACGCTAACCCATCGCCGACGCGTTTAGGAAGCGCTCTGCAGACTGGCGACGTCTTCCTGGCGACGCGAGTAGCGCTGCGCCAATACCGCGCAGACCATCAGCTGGATCTGGTGGAACAGCATCAGCGGCAGGATCAGCACGCCGATGGCGCTGCCGGCGAACAGTACCTGGGCCATCGGCACGCCGGTGGCCAGGCTCTTCTTCGAGCCGCAGAAGAGAATGGTGATGCGGTCTTCCAGGCTGAAACCCAGCCATTTGCCCAGCAGGTGGGTGAGCACCAGGGCCAGGGCCAGCAGCACGCAGCAGGCGGCAATCACCAGCAGCAGGGTGACCAGCGGCACCTGCTGCCACAGGCCGCCAATCACCGCGGCGCTGAAGGCGGTGTAGACCACCAGCAGGATCGAGCTCTGGTCGACGTACTTCAGCCAGCTCTTGTTCTGGTTGACCCAGCCGCCGATCCAGCGCTGGGCGATCTGGCCGAGAACGAACGGCAGCAGCAACTGCAGGCTGATCTTGCCGATGGCATCGAGGGTCGAGCCGTTGTCACCTTGCACGCCCATCAGGAAGGCCACCAGCAGCGGCGTGAGGAAGATACCCAGCAGGCTGGAGGCTGCCGCGCTGCAGATCGCCGCGGGGATGTTGCCGCGCGCCAGCGAGGTGAAGGCGATGGCCGATTGCACGGTGGCCGGCAGGGCGCACAGGTAGAGCATGCCCAGGTACAGCTCTTTGCCCAGCAGCGGCTCAAGCGCCGGCCTGAGCGCCAGGCCGAGCAACGGGAAGAGGATGAAGGTGCAGGCGAACACCAGCAGGTGCAGACGCCAGTGCCCGGCGCCAGCAAGAATTGCTTGTCGCGACAGTTTGGCGCCGTGCATGAAGAACAGCAGGGCGATGGCCAGGTTGGTGATCCATTCGAAGATCGTGGCGATCTGACCACTGGCCGGCAACAGCGTGGCAGCGAGCACCACGGCGAGCAGGGTCAGGGTGAAATTGTCGGGCAGCAGGCGGCGCAGGAACATGGCGAATCTCGGACTTGCGATACAGGAGGACGCCAGACTATCGTCGTCGAAAATTTCCGGCTAACGCTAAAGAGCCAGCAAGTGTCGCCAAACAGACAATCTGCCACCCTGCATCGCAGCCTGCCCGAGCTAACGAGCCTGCCTCGGCCGCTCTATGGCCGCACCGAATCGCTGACCAACCGCGCCCTGACCTTCCGTCATACGCACCCTTGGGTGCAGCTGTCCTACGCCATTGCCGGGGTGCTCGAGGTGCAGACCGCTGGCGCGCGCTTCGTTGCCCCGCCGCAGCGGGCGGTGTGGGTGCCGGCGGGTGTCGAGCACCAGGTATTCAGCTCGCCGCGCACCGAGATGCGCAGCCTGTACATCGACGGCAGTGCAGTGCCCTGGGGGCCGGACGCGTGTCGGGTGCTGGCAGTCAGCCCGCTGCTGCGCGAGCTGATTCGCGGTTTCAGTGCGCTGCCGGCCGAATATGACGAGCAGGGCGCGCCGGGCAGGCTGGCCGCCGTGTTGCTGGACGAATTGCGTGCGGCCCCGGACGTCGCGCTGATGCTGCCGTTGCCGCAGGACGCGCGGCTGCGCGAGGTGTGTCAGGGGCTGGGGGATGCGACGCTGCGCCAGCTGGGCCTGGGCGAATGGGGCGAACGCCTGGGAGTGTCGGAAAAGACCCTGAGCCGGCTGTTTCTACGCGAAACCGGTTTGAGTTTCCGCGTCTGGCGCCAGCGCCAACGCCTGCTCGATGCGCTGACTCCGCTGGAGCAGGGCGAGCGCGTCACCGACGTGGCGCTGGCCTGCGGCTATGACTCGTTATCGGCCTTTATCGCCGCCTTTCGCCGCCAGTTCGGCGCAACACCCGGTGAATTTTTCCGCGAGTAAGGTCGAGGCGAGTACAACTCGCCTGCAGCAATCGCCCCGATTCGTAGGGTGGGTTAGCCGCCTGCCATGCATTGTTGAAACACCCGCTGTGCCCGCTGCGGCGTAACCCACCATCGGCGCCACACGTTCTATCGCCTGGTGGGTTACGTGGGGCGGCCATCCGAGCGCGCTGCTTCTTCTGGCGCTGGCGAGATAGGTGTTCGGCGCCGCTAACCCACCCTACGCAGATACCGAGCGGCTACGCGCTACGGATCACTCGCTGGGCTTTTTCAGCTTCGGGTTGGGGAAGAACTGCACCGCCTGCACATTGGGGTCGGCGGCCTTGGGTTTAAGGCCACTGACGTTGACCCGCGTGGGGATCTCCTTGGGCACCGAGTTGCCGCGCGCGTCGAGGGTGTCGGCATAGCCGCACTTGACGCATTCACGGTGCGGCACGCCGTCGACGTTCCACATCTTGATGCTGTCGGTCTCGCTGCACGCCGGGCACACGGCGCCGGCGATGAAGCGTTTCGGGGTGGCATTCACTGGTGTGTCGCTCATGCCGCCTCCTGGCTCAGGCCGAGGTGACGCAGCAGGGCGTCGATGCTCGGCTCACGGCCACGGAAGTCGACGAACAGCACCATCGGCGCCTGCGAGCCGCCACGGGCGAGGATGGCTTCACGGAAGGCGCGGCCGGTATCGGCGTTGAATACGCCTTCTTCCTCGAACTTGGAGAAGGCATCGGCGCTGAGCACTTCGGCCCACTTGTAGCTGTAGTAACCGGCCGCATAGCCACCGGCGAAGATGTGCGCGAAGCCGTTGGCGAAGCGGTTGTAAGCCGGCGGGCGCAGCACCGAGACTTCGCTACGGATCGCCTCGATCACGTCCAACGCGCTGCGACCGTCACCGTGGGTGGCGTGCAGCTCGAAGTCGAACAGCGAGAACTCCAGCTGGCGCACCATCATCAGCCCGGACTGGAAGTTCTTCGCCGCCAGCATCTTGTCCAGCATGGCCTGCGGCAGCGCCTCGCCGGTTTCATGGTGGCCGGAGATCAGCGCCAGGCCGTCCGGCTCCCAGCACCAGTTCTCCATGAACTGGCTCGGCAGCTCGACCGCATCCCAGGCCACACCGTTGATGCCCGAGGCGCCGGCATGCTCGACGCGGGTCAGCAGGTGATGCAGGCCATGGCCGAATTCGTGGAACAGCGTGGTGACCTCGTCGTGGGTCAGCAGCGCCGGCTTGCCGCCGACCGGCGGGGTGAAATTGCACACCAGATTGGCCACCGGGCTGATCAGGCTGCCATCGGCACTGCGGCGCTTGTCGCGGGCGCCGTCCATCCAGGCGCCGCCACGCTTGTTGGCGCGGGCGTAGAGGTCGAAGAAGAAGCGGCCGACGTGCTGGCCGTTCTCCTGAATCTCGAACAGGCGCACGTCCGGGTGCCAGGTGTCGAAGCCTTTCAGCTCGCGAATCTCGATGCCGTAGAGCTTCTGCACGATGGCGAACAGGCCGGTCAGCACCTTGTCCACCGGGAACCAGGCGCGCACTTCTTCCTGGGAGATGCTGTAGCGTTGCTGGCGCAGCTTCTCGCTGTAGTAGCCGACGTCCCAGCTCTGCAGGTCGTTCAGGCCCTGCTCGGCGGCGAAAGCCTTGAGTTCGGCCAGATCCTGTTCGGCGAACGGCTTGCTGCGCACCGCCAGGTCACGCAGGAAGCTCAGCACCTGATCGGTGTTCTCGGCCATCTTGCTGGCCAGGCTCAGTTCGCTGTAGTTGGCGAAGCCGAGCAGGCGCGCCAGCTCCTGGCGCAGGTCGAGAATCTCGGCCATCAGCGGGCCGTTGTCGTTCTGCCCGGCATTCGGCCCCTGGTCGGAGGCGCGGGTGCAGTAGGCGGCATACACCTCTTCGCGCAGGGCGCGGTCGTCGGCGTAGGTCATCACCGCGTAGTAGCTGGGGAATTCCAGGGTGATCAGCCAGCCGTCCAGGCCCTTGGCTTCGGCAGCCTGCTTCATCTGTGCCTTGGCCGAGTCAGTCAGGCCGGTCAGGCGTGCTTCGTCGGTGATGTGTTTGGTCCACGCCTGGGTGGCGTCGAGCAACTGGTTGGAGAACTTGCTGGTCAGCTCGGACAGGCGCATCTGGATTTCGCCGTAGCGCTTCTGCTGCTCGGCCGGCAGGTCGATGCCGGACAGGCGGAAATCGCGCAGGGCGTGTTCGAGGATGGTCTGCTGCGCCACGTCGAAATTGGCCGCAGCTGGGCTCTTGGCCAGTGCGTCATAGGCGTCGAACAGCGGCTTGTTCTGGCCCATCTCGGTCCAGTATTCCGACAGCTTGGGCAGGCAGGCCTCGTAGGCGGCACGCAGTTCAGCGCTGTTGCATACGGCATTGAGGTGGCTCACCGGGCTCCAGGCCCGACCCAGGCGCGCGCCCAGCTCATCCAGGGCCAGTACCAGGCCGTCCCAGCTCGGGTTGGCCTGCTGGTGCTCCAGCAGCTTGGCGATGGCGGCGCGGCTGTCTTTGAGAATCTGGTCGACGGCGGGCTCGACGTGTTGCGGTTTGATCTGCGAGTAGGGCGGCAGGTCGAAGTCTTGCAGCAGGGGATTGTTCGCGGTCACGACGAGGCACCTATGGCGAAGGAAACGGTGTTGTGCTGGCTGGCATTCGAGGCAATCCAGCACGCTAACAACAGACATGGGGGCCATCTTAATTACAATCAAGCTTTCCCGCAGCCCAGGAGCCTCTATCGTGGCGATTCGCAAATACCAGCAGCACGTTCCACAACTGGGCGCGCGCGTCTTCGTCGACGCCTCCGCTGTGGTCATCGGCGATGTCGAGCTGGGCGAGGACAGCTCGGTCTGGCCGCTGACCGTGATCCGTGGCGACATGCACCGCATCCGCATCGGTGCGCGCACCAGCGTGCAGGACGGCAGCGTGCTGCACATCACCCATGCCGGGCCGTTCAACCCCGATGGCTACCCGCTGATCATCGGTGATGAAGTGACCGTCGGGCACAAGGTCACCCTGCATGGCTGTACCCTGGGCAACCGCATTCTGGTCGGCATGGGCAGCATCGTCATGGATGGCGCGGTGGTCGAAGACGAGGTGATCATCGGCGCCGGCTCCCTGGTGCCGCCGGGTAAACGCCTGGAAAGCGGCTACCTGTACGTCGGCAGCCCAGTGAAACAGGCACGCCCGCTGACCGACAAGGAGCGCAACTTCTTCAGCTATACCGCTGGCAACTACGTGAAACTCAAGGACCAGCATTTGGCCGAGGGCTACGACCAGTGAGTGCCGAGTTGATCATTCGACCTATCGAGGTGGCCGACTTCGATCAGGTCTGGCCGATCATCCGAGACGTGGTGCAGGCGCAGGAAACCTACGCCTTCGATCCGCACATGGATCGTGAAACGGCCTGGAATACCTGGGTAGAACTGCCGCGTGCCACCTTCGTTGTCGAGCAGGGCGGGCTGATCCTCGGCACCTACTACATCAAGGCCAACGCCGCCGGCCCTGGCGACCATGTGTGCAACTGCGGCTACATGACCGCCCCCGCTGCGCGCGGCCAGGGTATCGCCGGCAAGCTCTGCGCCCATTCGCTGGAGGTAGCGCGCGAACTGGGCTTCAGCGCCATGCAGTTCAACAGCGTGGTGGCGACCAACGAGGTCGCTGTGGCGTTGTGGCAGAAACACGGCTTCGTCATCGTCGGCACCTTGCCCAAGGCATACCGCCACGCCCGCTTGGGACTGGTGGACTGCCATGTGATGTTTCGTGCGTTGGGTGAGTGAGTTTGGGAATGCCTGCACGGCAGTGAAGTAGGGACGATAGCGGGCAAGCGGTTGTTGCTCAATATTTTGGCCCCTGTCCTGGCGGTTTGACCCTTTTTGCAGGGCTATCTCCAACTCTTTGATTTTTAAAGAGCCTGGGTATGGGGCCGGAAAAAGGGTATCAGCCCGGTTTCGAGGCCCATGTGCGTTGCCGCACGCGATCGGTGGGTGGTGCTTTTGCCTGCAAGGCATGGAGACTATGCTCGCGCACATTCGATAAGTGCACCTAACGACAAGGATCGTTCATGACCCAAGCCAACCCTTTCGATATTGCCCCGCCGCCAGCACCGGCCGCTACGCGTGAGTCTCCAGCGCTGCCACATTACCTGGTAGGCGTTGCGCTGCTGGTCGGGGTGATCGGCATCCTGATGACGATGGCATCCCTGCTGTTCAACTCGCCCATGGAGAACCTGGGTGAGTGGATGCTGCGCTATGGGGTGAGGAACTGGATCAGCCATCTGCTGATGGCCGGCCTGTGCGTGTATTGGTTGACGCACAGCTATCTGGAGCGCAATGGCCTGGGCGACTATCGACAACCCGCCGGTTTGCTGCTCGGCTATGGCCTGGCGTATCTGGGCTTGTCATGGTTGGGTGGTTACGCGATCAGCTATCTGTTCATGTGGAGCTATGAGCAACTGAGCAATGGCGCGCTAACCAACCTGTTCTGGTGGACCTTGGAATTATTGCGCTTTGGCATTGAAGCCCTGCTGCCGCTGTGGCTGCTGCTATATCTGTTTCGCTACAGCGCCGAGAAGGTTTCCGGACCTCTGAAAATGCTAGGGCAAACACTGGCCTGGTGTTTCGCGCTGGGCGTGGTGGTGATCTATCTGCAACTGTGCGCCCTGGCCATGCAACTGCTCAGCGGCATGTTGTACAGCTATGCGTTGGAAGGTTGGGAGGGCTGGATCGTCCTCGGTCACGGGCTGATCAATTTGCTGGTGGCGTTCTTCGCGGCGCGGGGCGCCTTGCCTGAGCAGGTGCTGGGGTTCAATGGCGGACGCCTGGCGTTGGCCTGCCTGATCACCATGCTGCTGTGGATCGGCAGTGCGCTGGTGTGCGCGACACTCATGCTGGTGCTGTTGCTCTTCGGTGGTGGCGGCGAGAACGTCCTGCTGATTCTATTGGGCCTGTTGCAATTGGTGCTGCTCTGGCCCTTCACCCGTCTTGGCCTGCGCTGGGGTTATCGGGCGCAGACCGCGGCCTGACTCGCGAGCTCACCGAGCGGGTGCGGCGCTCCAGCCTCCACCCAGCGCTCGTGCCAGCGCCACGCCGCTCTGCAGGCGGGCCAGGCGTAGCAAGGCGCTCTGGTCTTCGGCGGCATACAGCGTGCGCTGGGCATCGAGCAGGTTGAGCAGGTCGTCAGCGCCCGCCTGGTAACGCCGCTCGGCCAGCTGCAGGGCGCGCTCGGCCTGGGCCTGAACCTCCTGCTGCGCCCGCCATTGCGCTTCCACACCGGTGCCGGCGTTGAGCGCTACTTGTACATCCGCGAAGGCTTCGATGATGCGTTGGCGATAGTTGGCTAACAGCTCTTCGCGCCTGGCATCACTGCGATCACGTTCGGCGGCCAGGGCGCCGCCGTCGAATATCGGTGCGGTGAGTGCGGCGGCCAGCGAATACAGCGGATTGGCGAATACACGGTTCAGGCTGCCGGCCGAGCCGTTGGCGCCGGCAGATAGATTCAGACGCGGCAGCAGGGCGGCGCGTGCTGCACGCAGGTTGGCGTCTGCAGCACTGAGCTGAGCTTCGGCACGGGCCAGATCCGGACGGCGCAATAGCAACTCGCTGGGCAGGCCGGCCCCTAGCGAAGGCGCCTGCAAGGCAGCGAGCGAGGCTGATGATGTTGCCGCCGGCTCGCCCTGGCCAAGTAATACGGCGAGGTTGCTGCGGACGTCATCGGCCTGCTGGCGCAGTTCTTCGCGGCTGCGGCGCTGTTCGGCGACCAGGCCGCGCTGTTGGGCCAGCTCCAGCGGGGTGGTGGCGCCCGCGTTGGCGCGAGCCTGCACGGTGCTCAGCACGCGCTCGGCGTTGTTCAGGTTGAGATCGGCCAGACGCAGGCGTTCGTCCAGCGTAACTTGGCGCAGCCAGGCTTCCACCAGCGTGGCGGTCAGACTCAGGCGCAGGGCGTCGCGGTCGAAACGGCTGGCGGTCAGCTCGGCCTGTGCGGCGTCATAGTCGGCGGCCAGGTGGCCCCACAGATCGACTTCATAGCTGGCGGCGAGGCCGCCGCTGTAGCGATTGCCGGCGGTTTCGCCATTGCCGCCAAGGCGGCCTTCACGACTGGCACCGAGGTTGCCATCCAGGCGTGGCAGCAGCGGGGCGCCGGCAGCGCGACTGCTGGCTTCGACCTGGCGTAGACGCGCAGCGGCAGCGGCCAGATCCTGATTGTTGCGCAACGCCTGGTCGATCAATGCATCCAGTTCGGCGCTGGCAAAGCTGCGCCACCAGGTATCTGTCACGGCTTCGCCGTTTTGCGCATGGCGCCATTGCGCAGGTGCGGCGGGCAGTTCGGCAGGTGCTTCCGGTTTGTGGCTGCAGCCACCCAACAGCAGGGCAGCGCACAGCGCCGGAGTGAGATAGCGGGTCATGGAAAATCCTGTCATTGCGCGGCCAGCGCCACGACCGGGTTGAGCCGCGCGGCGGTCTTGGCTGGCAGGTAGCCGAACACCAGACCGGTGCCCACCGAGCAGGCGAAGGCCAGCAACATGGCGGAGAAGGAGAACACCAGCGGTACGTCCCAGAGGATCAGCAGCGCGCCGAACAGCAGGCCGCTGGCCACGCCGACACTGCCGCCGAGCAGGGTGACCAGCACCGACTCGGTGAGGAACTGGCGCATGATGTCGCGTTGGCGGGCACCGGTGGCCATGCGGATACCGATTTCGCGGGTGCGCTCGCGCACGGTCATCAGCATCACGTTCATCACGCCGATGCCGCCGACCAGCAGTGATACGGCGGCGATCAGGCCGAGCATCAGGGTCATGCTCTGCCGTGTCTTGGCTTCGGCCTGCAGCTTGGCGGCAGAGTTGTAGACGCGAAAATCCGTGCGGCCGTGGCGTTGCTGCATCAGCTCTTCGATGGCGCTTTGTGCCTGCATGACCATATTGCTGCTGCGCACCTGAATCACGCCGTAGCTCTCGTCACGCAGCTTGGGGAACACCCGTACCACGCCGGTGCTGTGCGGCACCAGCACCTGCTGGTCGGGGTAGTTGCCGCCGGCTTCGCTGCCTTTCTCGCTCATCACCCCGATCACTTCGAATGGTGAGCTGTTGATCAGGATGATCTTGCCCAGCGGGTCACTGCCATCGGGAAATACTGTCTCGTAGACCTCATGGCCGAGTACCGCGACCGGGGCGATCTCGCGGTTCTCCGCGCCACTGAAGAAGCGCCCGCGTGCCACCGGCCAGTGATGGATCTGCGGCAGGTGTTCGCCTACGCCGAGCACTTCGGTCTGCAGCGCCTCCTGGCCATGGCGGATCAGCGCCGGATCACGCAGCACCGGCATTACTTCGGCGACCTCGCGCAGTTCACCGATGGCGGCGAAGTCATCCAGGGTCAACACGCCGATGGGGCCGCCGATGCGCGGCACGTCGCTGCCGATGTACATCATGTTGGCGCCCATCACGCCCATTTCGGCGACTACCTTCTGCCGTGCGCCTTCGCCGACGGCGAGCATGACGATCACCGAGGCCACGCCGATGACGATGCCGAGCAGCGTCAGTGCGGTGCGAAAACGATGAATCAGTAGCACGCGCAAGGCGCCGCGCAGCATGTCGCCCAGTTCGCTGAAGAACGACGCGCCACTGTCGCGCCCGGCCTGCCGCATGTCCGGGGCGGGCAGCGCATTGCTTGGTACGGTGGCGCCGCTGTCGCTGATCACCTCGCCGTCGCGCACCTCGACCACGCGCCGCGCCTGGGCGGCCACGTCGCGGTCGTGGGTGATGAGGATGATGGTGTGGCCGGCGTCGGCCAGTTCGTGTAGCAGCGCCATGACTTCCTTGCCGCTGCGGCTGTCCAGCGCGCCGGTGGGCTCGTCGGCGAGGATGATGCGCCCGCCGTTCATCAGCGCGCGGGCAATCGATACGCGCTGCTGTTGGCCGCCGGAGAGCTGGCTGGGACGATGCTCCAGGCGCTCGTCCAGGCCTAGCCGTTGCAGCAGCGCACAGGCACGCTCATGGCGTTGCTCGGCCGGCATGCCGGCGTAGACGGCTGGCACCTCGACGTTCTCGCGTGCCGATTCTGTGGCGATCAGGTTGTAGCCCTGGAACACGAAACCGAACGCCTCGCGGCGCAGCCAGGCGAGCTGGTCGGCGTCGAAGGCAGCAACATCCTCGCCGGCGAAGCGGTAGCTGCCGGCGCTGGGGCTATCCAGGCAGCCGAGGATGTTCATCAGCGTCGACTTGCCGGAGCCGGAGGTGCCAACGATGGCGACGAATTCGCCTGCCTGCACTGCCAAGTCGATACCGCGCAGCACGTCCACGGCCGGCGCGCCGTTGTCACCGCCGTAGGTTCTGCGAATGCCCCGCAGCTCGATCAGCGGTGCTACCACTGGAACCTCGACATACCGTTGTCGGCCTGCGCTTCGCCAGTCACCAGGCGCTCGCCTTCGGCCAGGCCGTCGGTGATTTCCGCCACCTGGCGATCCCGCGCGCCGACCTTCACTGGGCGCAGTTCGGGCTGCTCGCCCTTGGCCAGAACGCGTACCTGATAGTCGCCTGGCTTGCCTTGCAGGGCATCCAGCGGGGCAGTGAGCACGCCCTTGGCCGAAGCAGTGACGAACACCACTTGAGCGGTCATTTGTGGCATCAGCTCGCCGTCGTCGTTGTCCACCTCGAACAGCACGGTGTACTGCACCACTTTCTCGGTTTCGCTGGCGCTGCTGCTCGATTCGCCCTGGCTGCCAGCCGGCATCGGTGGCGCCGGCAGCACTTGGCGCACGCTGCTGTACCAGCGGCGTTCGTCACCGCCCAGGGTGGTGAAGTACAGCGGCAGGCCGGCCTTGACCCGGCGGATGTCGGCTTCGGAAACGCGCGTCCAGCCCGTCATGCTGGAGAGGTCGGCGATGCGCATCACCGTGGGCGTCTGGTAGGTGGCGTTGAGGGTCTGGCCCTGTTTCACGTCGACGCCGAGTACCGAGCCGGCGATGGGCGCGTAGATGCGCGTATAGCTGAGTTGTGCTTCGTTGCCGCGCAGGCGCGCCTGTGCTTCTGCGATCTGTGCGCGCAGCTGTTTCAAACGGGCCTCGGCGGAGCGCAGGTTGGCGACGGCGATCTGCACGTCTTCCTCGCGGGTGGCTTCGTCGGCGAGCAGGCGTTGCTGGCGACGATGCTGCTGCTGCGCCAGGTTGAGTTGCGCCTGTTGCTCGGCCAGTTGTGCGCGCAGGCCGTCGAGGGCGGCGCGGTCGGCTTCCACCGTGGCTTCGTGCAGGCTGGCGTCGATCTCGGCGAGCAGCTGGCCCTTTTCTACCTGATCGCCCGGCTCCACATGCAGGTGCATGATCTGCCCGGATACCTGCGCGCCAACCTCCACTGAATGGCGTGGCTGCAGGGTGCCGATGGCGACCACCGTGGCTTCGACATCGCCGCGTGATGCTGCGACGGTTTCATAGGCGATGGTCGGTGAGCGGTGAAGCCAGCCAGTCAGGGTCAGCAGGATCGATACGATTGCAGCCAGCAAAACCAGGCGACGCGGGGAAAAACGGGAAAACACCATGCTGAAGCTCGACCTCTGCCTGAGCGCTGAAATACCGGTCATGCACCTGCGCAGCGGCTGCGGGGTGCATGGGGGCGTGATGTGGATAAGGGAACGGGCCGCCCTGTTCTGGCGGCGCCGAGAGGGTAGAACTGATGTTCCTAACTACAAAGACGGACGAGTGGCGCAAACCCGCTGTCCGTTCGTCGGCACAGATGAAACAATATGTTTCAAGTTGGCTGGGTCGTGGTTGAGAAGAATTCAGAGCGTTGGGTGCTGTTCGCAATTGCCTTATCCTTCATCTCCCTCCGCAAGGTGAAGTACGACGCGCTATGCACTACAGCAATATCCTCTTCGATCTCGACGGCACCCTGACCGACCCGCGTGAGGGCATCACCCGTTCGGTGCAATACGCCCTGAGCAAACTGGGTATCGATGAGCCGGATCTGACCGCGCTCGAGCACTTCATCGGCCCGCCGTTGCTGCAGTGCTTCATGGCCACTTACGCGCTGGACGAAGCCACTGGCTGGCAGGCGGTGAATCACTATCGCGAGCGCTTCCGGGTAACCGGTCTGTACGAGAACCGCGTGTTTGATGGCGTGGAGGCGTTGCTCGAAGCGTTGGTAGCGCAAGGCCGCACGCTGTATATCGCGACCAGCAAGCCGACGGTGTTCGCCGAGGAAATTGCCCGGCACTTCGGCTTCGATCGCTACTTCAAGCGGATCTATGGCAGTGAGCTGGACGGCACGCGCACCAACAAGGTGGAGCTGTTGGCGCATCTGCTGGAGTCGGAACGACTGGAGCCTGGTTCAGCACTGATGATCGGTGACCGCAAGCATGACCTGATCGGCGCTCGCAGTAACGGTCTGCATGCAGCGGCGGTGGGTTATGGCTTCGGCAGTCGTGAGGAGCTGGCGGGCGAGGCGCCGGCCTATCACTTCGACACCTTGGTGCAGTTGCACGAGGCCTTCAGTCGCTAAGGTATTCGGTGGTCTGAAGCCCACCCTACGGGTAGGGCCGGGCGGTATTAGGTAGGGTGGGCTTCAGCCCACAAGAAGAGTCACCGAGTTCGGTGGTTTGGGGCGAGATTATCGGGCAGGAAGGTAGGTATGTAAGAGTTGGCTCCCGCGGTCAGGCGGGAGCCAATCAGGACAAGCCTCAGCCGTTGCGCTGATAGACGATCTTCTTGGTGCCGCCGTCGCAGCTGCCGACGACCATGCTTTGATCCTGGACTTCGGCGTTGGGCACGATTTCCAGGGTGTAGCTGGGCACGTTGTTGGCCTGAATCTTCACTTCGATTTCCTGCTTGAGTTCTTCGCAGGGTTTGGGCGCGGCCAGCGCGCCGCCTGCAAGCATCATCAGGGCCAGGGCGGGAATTAGTCGTTGCATCGCTTGTACCTCCGGTGTTGGGCGAAACCTGAGTAGGTTGGACTGGCAATGTGCCAATCAGTTCTAGTCGCCTTGCATCAGGCTTTCCAACTCGGCCTGACGATCTGCGTCCGACAGCCGACCTAGCGCCGCCACGGCAGCATAGAAGGCGCGCCAGTCGCGGCCTTCCTGCGTGAATAGCGTGGTGAAAGCCGGCACCCACTGATCGTAGAGGCCGAAAGGCAGCAGCTTGGCATTGTTCAGCGGGCTTTCGATCCAGGCGTCATAACGGCCTTGGCCGCCCCACTCGCGCTGGCGCAAGGCGCGGTAGTCGCGGCGCAGGCGCTCGAACTCGGCCTGTTTGGCGGCGCGCATGTCTTGCTGCGGCAGGTCGCTGGCGTAGAGCTGGCGCAGCCGCTCGCGGCTGGCCAATACCAGTTCGATGAATTGTTGGCGCTGGCGGTCGTCGGTGGCAGGAAGGGTTTCCCCGCGGCTCGCGTGCCACTGGCGCAGGCCTTCGCGCTCGACGAAGGTGGCGAAGGACTCGTTGAAGGCCGTATCGCCCGGCAGGTAGTACTGCTGGTGCGCCAGCTCGTGGAAGATCACCGCGATGAAGCGCTTGTCGCTCCAGCGCAGCATGGTGTTGAGCAATGGGTCGTCGAACCAGCCTAGGGTGGAGTAAGCCTCGACGCCGCCGATGTAGGTGTCCAGGCCTTCTTGACGCAACAGCGCGGCAGCGCCGCGCGCACGGCCTTGCTGGTAGTAGCCACGGTAGGCGACACAACCCGCGATAGGGAAGCAGTGCAGTTCGGGCTCGAGGGAGAACTCCGGAGTGGCGAAGACATTCCACACCACGAAGGGACGTTCGAGGTCGGCGTACAGGCGATAGCTGCGGTTTTCAGGCAGTTGCAGCTGCACGCTGGCGAAGTCCCTCGCTTGCTGACTCAGGGCCAGGCGCCTGGCCAGATCGGGGGCTGTCGCAGGGTCGTCGAGCAGGCGCTCGATCGGCTGGCGCGCCTGCAGCAGTTGCCACTGACCCTGGCCAAGATGGGCGTAGTAATCGAGGGTCGAACAGCCACCGAGCAGCAGGGCCAGCAGGGGAACCGCGAGGCGGCGCAGCAGGTCTTTAGAAAAGGCGTTGGGCATGTCGTCACGCTAGCTGATCGCGAGGGTTGTCTCCAGCCCTACTGGTTCGAATACGCCCGTTTCGCCTCGGTTTTGCCCGCCTCCCGGTGTAGGCTGGTGCCTGAACTCCATTGTGGAGGCCGCCATGCGTGCCCTGTTTCTCGCTCCCGCCCTGATGATGCTCGGGGCCTGCGCTTCACCCCTGCCCAAACCCGACCCGCAACAAGCCTGGGTCGAGTTGTATTCCACCGCCGACACCCTGCTGATGGCCGATCGTCTGGACGGCAAGCGCTGGCCGGATGGCCGCTATTTCCAGGTGGCACCGGGCAAGCACGAGCTGGAAACACGTTTCCAGTTCGAGGTGCGTAGCGGTGGGTCGATGGGGATGCAGAGCGAGCCATTGCGCATGACCTGCGAGATCCGTCTGCGCTATGACGGCTTCGCCGCCGGCCAGCGCTACCGAGTCGAGGCACGCCAACAACTGATGAAGGCGCAGGCCTGGCTGTATGACGAGCAGCGCAATGTGCTGGCGCGTGGCGAGGTGTTGCGTTGCGGGACGGCGATCTAGCTCGGCCCTGATCCCCACGGCGCACACGGAAGATTTCCGGGTGCGTCGCGAGTAACGAGTCAGGCTTCGAGTATGCCTTCGAGGGTGATCGTGGCGTTCAGTACCTTGGAGACCGGGCAGCCGGTCTTGGCCGCTTCCACCGCTTTCTCGAAGGCGGTGCGCTCGGCGCCAGGGATCTTCGCCCGCAGCGTCAGGTGCACGGCGCTGATCTCGAAGCCACCTTCCACCTTGTCCAGGGTCACTTGCGCCGTGGTGTCGATGCTCTCGGCGGTCATTCCGGCGTCGCCCAGCTCCTTGGACAGTGCCATGGAAAAGCAGCCTGCATGCGCGGCGCCGATCAGCTCTTCGGGGTTGGTGCCGGGCTTGTCTTCGAAGCGGGTATTGAAGCCGTAGGGCGAGTCCTTGAGGGCGCCGCTCTGCGTCGAAATGGTGCCCTTGCCGTCCTTGATGCCGCCTTGCCAGTGGGCCGAAGCTGTCTTTTTCATGTGCGTCTCCCATCGAATGAACGAAGCCGCCGGTCTGGCGGCTTGTTCTGATTCAGAGGGCTGTCACGCGCACAAGTTCGCACTCAACTGCGCTGCAGCTCGGCAAGGATGTCAAAGGCATGCAGGCGGTCGGCGAAGTCGTACATGTCGCAGGTGAAGATCAGCTCGTCCGCTTCGGTCTGTTCCAGCAGCTGTTCCAGGCGCTGGCGCACGGTTTGTGGCCCACCAATCGCCGCCAGGCCGAGGAACTCGCTGACCGCCTGGCGCTCGTGCGGCAGCCATAGGCCGTCCATGCTCGGCACCGGTTTGCGTTGCACCAGGCTTTGGCCGCGGATCAGCGACAGGATGCGCTGGAACGCGGAGGTGGCCAGGTACTGCGCCTGCTCGTCGCTGTCCGCTGTCAGCAGCGGGACGCCGAGCATCACGTAGGGTTTGTCCAGCACCGCAGAAGGGCGGAAGTGGTTGCGATAAATGCGGATCGCCTCGTGCATGTAGCGTGGCGCGAAGTGCGAAGCGAACGCATAGGGCAGGCCCTTCATGCCGGCCAGCTGGGCGCTGAACAGGCTAGAGCCGAGCAGCCAGATCGGCACATTGGTGCCTGTACCGGGCATGGCGATCACCCGTTGCCCTTCCTGGCGCGGGCCGAGGTAGGCCTGCAGTTCTTCGACGTCATTGGGGAAGTCGTCAGCGCTGCCATCACGGCTGCGGCGCAGGGCATGGGCGGTGTACTGATCGGCACCGGGCGCGCGGCCCAGGCCCAGCTCGATCCGGCCGGGGTAGAGCGTGGCCAGGGTGCCGAACTGCTCGGCGATCACCAGTGGCGCATGGTTGGGCAGCATCACCCCGCCGGCACCGAGGCGGATCGTCGAGGTGCCGGCGGCCAGATAGCCGAGCAGCACGGAAGTGGCGGAGCTGGCGATACCGTCCATGTTGTGGTGCTCGGCTACCCAGAAGCGTTCGAAGCCGAGGCTCTCGACATGTCGAGCCAGCGCCAGCGAATTGTGCAAGGCCTGAGCAGCGTCGCCATCGTCGCGAATCGGCGCCAGGTCGAGGGTGGAGAGCTTGATGGAGGCCAGTCGGCTCATGGAGAGTCTCCTCGTTGCATGGCCGGCTACTCTAACCCCTCTGGTCCGGGCCGCGCACGCCAGGAGCAGGCATAGTCATCATCAATGTGGCTGATGCGCTGCGGCTCGGTGCCTGGCCGTGATCGCTCTGAGAGGCACTCAAGGCCGCCTGCAAGTTATGTGGGCGAGCGACGTGATGTTCAGCCAGCGCCATGCCGAGCGCGGTATTCGCCCGGCGTCAGGCCGGTCCACAGGCGGAAGGCGCGGAAGAACACGCTGGGTTCGGAGTAGCCCAGCAGCAGGGCGATTTCCGCTGCTGGCAGGCGTCCGTCGCGCAGGTGTTGCTCAGCCAGTTGGCGACGTGTGTCGGCCAGCAATTGCTGGTAGCTGCAGCCTTCTTCGGCCAGGCGTCGCTGCAGGGTGCGTTCGCTCAGGTTCAGCGCGCGGGCCAGTTCGGCGCGGTCGGGCTCGCCATGCGCCAGTTGCTCGCCGAGCAGGCCAATGACCCGTGCGCCGAGGCTGGCGCTGGGCAGGCGGGCGAGCAGGGTTTCGGCATGTTGACGCAACAGTTGCTGCAGCGGCGGGTTGGCCTGGATCAAGGGCACCTGGCACAACGCATGGGGCAGGGCGATGGCGTACTCGTCGCTGGCGAACTGCAGAGGGCAGGCGAACACATCCTGGTAGGGCGTGAGGTCGTCCGGGGCGTCGTGACGAAATTGCGCGCCGAGCAGGCGAAAGCCGTCGAGTAGCGGCGTGGTCATCTGCACCCAGCAGGCCAGCATCGCCAGCACACGGATGCGGGTCGCCGGATGCTGCGGATGCAGCGGGCGATACAGCAGCAACAGGCTGTCGTCGTGCGTTTCGACATGCAGCTCGCCGCCCTCACCGCCGAGGCGTTGATAGCGCAGCGCGGTGTTCAACGCATCGCCCAGGGTGGCGCTGCTCTGCAGCAGATAGCTGAGCACGCTGAAGGGGCCGGGCGTCAGGTTGCGGCCAAGCAGCAGGCCGGGTTCCGGGTGCAGCAGGCGGGCGTCCAATTCGCTCCAGAGTGCTTGCTGGGCACTGAAGGGGATGCGTGCGTCGGGGTCGGCAAGTTGCTCGTCGCACAGGTCGCAGGCAGTCAGCAGCGCCTGACGATCGAGGCCGAGCCGGCTGGCAGCGTGCAGCACCGCCTGGGTCAGGCTAGCGCTGACCGAGGCCTGCGAGGGTTCGTGAGGGGCGTTCGACATTGGCCGATTCTGCCCAATGACGGGGGCTGGCGATAGCCCGCGTCTCACACAAGCAGTTACGACCGATTGGTCAGCAAGGCGTGCATATTCGTCGTGAGCGGTTAGACTTCCCACCCGGACGTCGCTCACAAGGCACGCTCGCTCAAAACAACAGAAAAAAGGAGATTTCCCATGAAAGGCAAATCCTTGGCATGGGTCCTGTCCGCTGCACTCGCGGGCACTGCCCTGAGTGGTATGGCACAGGCCGAAGAAAAATTCGTCACCATCGGCACCGGCGGCCAGACGGGGGTGTATTACGTTGCTGGTCAGTCCATCTGCCGCTTCCTCAACCGTGGCTCGGCTGAGCACGGTATCAAGTGCAACGCCCCGGCCAGTGGCGGCGGTGTGGCCAACGTGAATGGTATCCGCAGTGGCGAATTCAACTTCGGCATCATGCAGTCCGACCATCAGTTCAAGGCCCTTAACGGCGCCGCGCCGTTCGAAGCCGAAGGCGCGATGAGCGACATCCGTGCGGTGTTCTCGCTGCAGAGCGAAGTGTTCACCATCCTGGCGCGTCGCGATGCCAACATCAAAAGCTTCGATGACCTCAAGGGTAAGCGTGTCAACGTCGGTAATCCGGGTTCCGGTCAGCGTGACACCCTGGAAGAGATCATGGCCGTCAAAGGCTGGGATCGTTCCGCCTTCGCACTCGCTGCCGAGCTGAAGCCGGCCGAGCAGGCCAGCGCACTGGGCGACAACAACATCGACGCCATGACCTACTTCGTCGGTCATCCCAACGGCGCGATCCAGGAAGCCACCACCACCACCGACGCCGTTCTGGTACCGGTGACCGGCGCCGAGATCGACAAGCTGCTGACCGAGAAGACCTACTACACCAAGGCCGACATCCCTGGCGGTCTGTACAAGGGCAACGATCAGCCGACCCCGTCCATTGGCGGCAAGGCCGTGCTGTCCACCAGCGCCAAGGCTGACCCGGAAGTGGTCTACCAACTGGTCAAGTCGGTGTTCGACAACATCGATCGCTTCAAGCGTCTGCACCCGGCCTTCGCTGACCTGAAGGAAGAAGACATGATCAAGGTCGGTCTGACTGCCCCGCTGCATGAAGGTGCCGAGCGTTACTACAAGGAACGCGGCTGGCTGTAAGCCTCAGGCCCTGCTGGTCAGTCGGTCAGGGCCATTGGTGATGCGTCGCCAGGCGCATCACGCGATTCGCTTCTAGTGTTAAACAAACCCGTAGGCGCAGGTCTGCGGGTTTTGCCGTTTTCCGTTTACTCAAATGCAGGTTCGCCCCATGCATGACAAGCAACTTTCCACCGAGGAACTGATCGCTCAGGACGTCGGCGCGCGTATGCCCGTCGGCCCGATGGCCCAGGTGATCACCGGCCTTGCCCTGCTCTGGTCGCTGTTCCAGCTGTGGATCGCCTCACCTTTGCCGTTCATCTTCGGCGTTGGCGTGCTCAACGATACCCAGACTCGCGCTATCCACCTGGCGTTCGCCTTGCTGCTGGCTTTTCTCGCTTACCCGGCGTTCAAGAAATCGCCGCGTGATCGCGTGCCGCTGTTGGATATCGGTCTCGGCCTGGTGGCTGCAGCCACTGCCGCTTATCTGTTCATCTTCTACCAGCAACTGGCGCTGCGTCCTGGCAGCCTGACCACGGGCGATCTGGTCTCCGCCTGCATCGGTATCCCGCTGCTGCTGGAGGCCACGCGCCGTGCGCTTGGTCCACCCCTGGCGATCATCGCCCTGGTCTTCCTCGTCTACAGCCTGGCTGGCCCCTACATGCCCGGCCTGCTGGCGCATCGCGGGGTCAGCTTCAACGCGCTGGCCAACCACCAGTGGATCACCACCGAGGGCGTGTTCGGTATCGCCCTGGGCGTATCCACCAGCTTCGTGTTCCTCTTCGTATTGTTCGGTGCGTTGCTCGAGCGCGCGGGTGCCGGCCATTACTTCATCCAGCTGGCATTTAGCCTGCTCGGCCACTTCCGTGGTGGCCCGGCCAAGGCGGCGGTGCTGGCTTCCGGCCTGACCGGGATGATCTCCGGCTCGTCGATCGCCAACGTGGTGACCACCGGCACCTTCACCATTCCGATGATGAAGCGCACCGGCTTCTCCTCGGAGAAGGCCGGCGCGGTCGAGGTGGCCTCTTCGGTCAACGGTCAGATCATGCCGCCGGTGATGGGGGCTGCGGCGTTCCTGATGGTCGAGTACATCGGCATGCCCTATGTCGAGATCATCAAGCACGCCTTCCTGCCTGCCGCAATTTCCTACATCGCGCTGCTCTACATCGTTCACCTGGAGTCGCTGAAGCTCGGTCTACAGCCCATCGGTGGGCACCAGCCCAAGCCCTGGTTGCGTCGCCTGACCGGTTTCGCCTTCGGTGCGGCGTTGATCAGCGGCCTGTCGCTGGCGGTCTACTACGGCCTCGGCTGGCTCAAGCCGGCGCTTGGCGAGTACGCCCTGCCGGGTATTGGCGCGCTGCTTGCGGTGGTCTATCTGGCGCTGCTGAAGGTTGCGGCCAGCGTGCCGGTGCTGCCTGCCGAAGACCCTAACGCGCCGCTGGAAGAACTGCCGCAGACCCGTGCGGTGCTGCTCTCCGGTCTGCACTTCCTGCTGCCGGTGGTGGTGCTGGTGTGGTGCCTGATGATCGAGCGTCTGTCCCCCGGCCTGTCAGCCTTCTGGGGCAGCGTGATGCTGATCATCATCCTACTCACCCAGCGCCCGCTGCTGAGCTGGATGCGCCGCGATGGCAGCCATGACCATGGCACCTTCGTCGATGGTGTGGTCGATCTGCGCGAAGGCCTGATCGCCGGCGCGCGCAACATGATCGGCATCGGTATCGCCACGGCGGCGGCGGGCATCATCGTCGGTGCGGTGTCGCAGACCGGCGTGGGCCTGGTGCTGGCCGATCTGGTCGAGTTGCTGTCGATGGGCAACTTGCTGCTGATGCTGGTGCTGGTTGCGGTGTTCAGCCTGATTCTCGGCATGGGCCTGCCCACCACCGCCAACTACATCGTGGTGTCCAGCCTGCTGGCGCCGGTGGTGGTGGCGCTGGGGCAGCAGAATGGCCTGATCGTGCCGCTGATCGCGGTACACCTGTTCGTCTTCTATTTCGGCATCATGGCCGACGTGACGCCGCCGGTGGGGTTGGCCTCGTTCGCCGCGGCGGCGGTGTCCAAGGGCGACCCGATCAAGACCGGTATCGTGGCGTTCTTCTACAGCTTGCGTACCGCCGCGCTGCCGTTCCTGTTCATCTTCAACACCGACCTGCTGCTGATCGACGTCGACTTCTGGCATGGCGTGATCATCTTCATCGTGGCGACCATTGCCATGCTGATCTTCGCCGCCGGTACTCAGGGCTTCTTCCTGGTGCGCAGTCGCCTGTACGAGAGCGCATTGCTGTTGCTGGTGGCCTTCACCCTGTTCCGCCCCGGCTTCTGGATGGACATGCTGCACGATCCCTACCAGGAGGTGCCGCCGGCCGAGCTGGCGCAAGCGCTTGATGGGGTGGAGGACGGCAGCTCGCTGCGTCTGCGTATTCTCGGAGAAAACGCCGTGGGTGATCCGCGCGAGTTCACCGTGCTGCTGCCGGTACCTGCTGGAGCCTCGGGCCAGGAACGCCTGGAGAAACTCGGCGTGAACCTCTACGAGGAGGGCGACAAGGTGCTGGTGGACAGTGTCACCTTCGGCAGCCTGGCCGCCGATGCTGGCCTGGAGTTCGACCAGCAGATCATCAGCGTGCGTGCGCCGACCGATCGCTGGATCAAGGAGCTGATGTGGATTCCGGGCTTCCTGCTGTTCGGCCTGGTGGTGCTGCTGCAGCGTCGCCGCAAGGCTGCACAAACCGCGTAGAAAGCGGCTTCACCACCCACAAGGCAGCTTCGGCTGCCTTGTGCGTTTATGCCCTGTCGACAGGTTGCTAGACTCGCCGACCTGACCATTCAGACAACAAGGACTCAGCCAGCATGTCGACGCCGCGCGTGCATTACCCCTGGTACAAGAAGGAAGACACCGACGCCTTTTTTGCCCTGTTCCAGAACAACATTGCCAACTTCGTGATCATTGCCATCAGCATGCTGAGCATGGGTTTCCCCGCCGAGATCGTGTTCGGCCAGGTGTTGCCGGGGGCGGCGGTTGCGGTGATGGCCGGCAACTTCTACTACGCCTGGAGTGCGGCACGGCTGGCGCGCAAGGAGAACCGCGCCGACGTCACCGCGTTGTCCTACGGCATCAGCACGCCGGTGATGTTCGTCTTCCTGTTCGGTGTGCTGCTACCGGCCAAAACCCTCACCGGCGACGCCGAGATGGCCTGGAAGGTGGCGGTGGCCGCCTGTTTCATCAGTGGCCTGATCGAGGCTGCCATCAGTCTGATCGGCAACTGGGTGCAGCGCCATCTGCCGCGCGCCGCCATGCTCGGCGCGGTGGCTGGTGTGGCGCTGACCTTCATCGCCGGGGAGATGCTGTTCAAGACCCTGGAAATTCCGGTGATCGGCCTGCTGGTACTGGCCATCACCATCGTCGGTCTGGTGGCGCGGGTGAGCATGCCATTTCGCCTGCCTGCCTCGCTGTTCGCCATTGTCGTCGGCACAGCGCTGGCCTATCTGATCGGCGCGGCTGACAGCGGCAAGTTCAACGATGCCTTCACCCACCTGGGGTTCTACCCGCTGTTGCCTAATCTGGCCTGGTACGAGGGCTTGGGCCTTTTGTTCACCACTCTGCTGGCGCTGATGACGGTGATCCTGCCGATCACCCTGTACAACGCCATCGAGACCATGAACAACGTCGAGGCCATGAGCGCTGCCGGTGATAGCTACAGCGTGCGCGAGTGTCAGGCGGTGGACGGTCTCGGCACCTCGCTCGGTGCGCTGTTCGGTGGTGTGTTCCCGACCACCGTGTACATCGCCACGGTGGGGTCGAAATGGATGGGCGCCGGGCGCGGTTACAGCCTGCTCAATGGCGCGGTATACGGTCTGGCGACCATGTTCGGCCTGATCGCCTTCATCGCTGCCCTGATTCCGGTATCGGTGGTTGCGCCGATTCTGGTGTTCGTCGGCATGTCGATGATCGCCACGGCGTTCAACAGCAACCACGCGCGCTACTACCCGGCAGTGGCGCTGGCGATGCTGCCTTACTTCGCCAACTACCTGATGACCCGTTTCAATCGTGGCGCACCCGAAGTGGTCGAAGGCATTTCCAGTGCCATTGGCGCACTGGGGCAGGGCGCCATGTTCAGCGCCATCCTGCTCGGTGCGATGTGCGTGGCAGTGATCGACCGGCAGTTCCGCCAGGCCACCATCTTCGCCTTGGTGGCGGCCGGCATGGCCTTCGTCGGCCTGATGCACGCACCGAAGCTGGCCTGGTGCGCGGCGCCGGACTTCGTCCATGGCTATCTGCTGATGGCGTTGTTCTTCGCCTGGTATGCCTGGCGCGGTGTGGAGCCTGCCGCGCCTGAGCGAGTGACCGGCGCGGACTGAGTCACTCGCCGCCTTCGAGCTTGAGGGCGCCGGTTTCGCCGCCCTCCAGTACCACGTAAGCGCTGGAGCAGAACAGCGAATTGAGCCGTTTCATGTCGGCGATCAGCTCCAGGTGCAGGGAGCTGGTCTCGATGCTCTGCACCACCTGGCGTTGCAGCCGACCGATATGGGCATGCGCCAAGCGCCGTTCCTGGGCGCGGAAACGACGTTTCTCACGCAGCAGCTGGCTGGCGCTGGCGTGATCGGCGCTGAGGAATACGTTCAGTCCCAGGCGCAGGTTGGCCGTCAGCTGCCCATGCAGGCTGGTCAGTTCCTCCAGGCCTTTCTCGGAGAAGGCCCGGCGTTGCGCGGTCTTCTCGTTCTGGATCTTGCCGAGCATGCGTTCGATGAGATCACCGGCCTGCTCCAGGTTCACCGCCAATTCGAGAATCTCCGCCCAGCGCCGGCTTTCATGTTCGCTCAGCGCTTCGCGTGGGATCTGTGCGAGGTACAGCTTGACCGCCCGGCACAGGCTGGCGACATCGTCATTGAGGCTGCGCAGCTCCTTGTTCAGTGCCGGCTGGTTCTGCTCCAGCACCGGTAGCAGGCGGCCGAGCATGGCTTCGATCTTGTCGCCCACGCGCAGGGTTTCGCGCACGGCGTTGGCCAGCGCCAGGCTCGGCGTGGCCAGCGCCGTAGGGTCGAGGTGGCGCGGGCGGGCGATGCCGCTGTCGTCGGCTCGGTCCGGCAGCAGCCAATTGCAGAAGCGCGCCATCAGTCCGACGCTGGGCAGCATCAGTACGGCGCGCAGGCTGTTGTAGAGCAGGTGGAAAAAGATCACCAGCTCTGCCGGGCGCCAGTTCAGGCCATCCAGCCAATGGGCCAGTGGCTGCAGCACGGGCAGCACCAGCAGCAGCCCGATCAACTTGTAGATCAGGCTGCCCAGCGCTACGCGGCGCCCAGCCGGGTTCTGCAGGCTGCTGGTGAGAAAGGCCAGCAGGCCGCTGCCGATATTGGCGCCGATCACCAGGCCGATGGCCACCGGCAGGCTGATCAGCCCTGCGCCGGCCAGGGTTGCGGTGAGCAACACAGCCGCCAGGCTGGAGTAGGTGAGCAGGGCGAACAGCGCACCGACCAGCGCGTCGAGCAGCAGATCGCCGGTCAGCGAGGCGAACAGCACACGGATGCCGCGTGCCTCGGTGATCGGTGTGGCGGCGGCGACGATCAGCTCCAGTGCCAGCAGCATCAACCCCAGGCCGATTGCCACGCGGCCGAGCTGGCCGGCACGGGTTTGCCGACGCGAGAGGAAGAAGACCACTCCGACGAAGATCAGCAGCGGGCTCAGCCAGCTCAGGTCGAGGGTCAGCACGCGCGCCATCAGTGCGGTGCCGACATCCGCGCCGAGCATGATCGCCAGGCCGGGCGCCAGGGCCATCAGGCCCTGGGCGACGAAGGAAGTGACCAGCAAGGCCGTGGCGTTGCTGCTCTGCACCAGCGCCGTGACGCCGATGCCGGCGACGAACGCCAGCGGCCGGCGGCCGATGTTGTGGCTGAGCACCTTGCGCAGTTGTGAACCAAACACGCGC